>Ga0209491_10010759_pt1 | contig 10906 bp, 11 predicted proteins | sample BON02_FD_187213 | JGI IMG/M metagenome (GOLD analysis project Ga0209491, IMG submission 187213) | Freshwater microbial communities from Lake Bonney liftoff mats and glacier meltwater in Antarctica - BON-02 (SPAdes) (version 2) | ecosystem: Environmental > Aquatic > Freshwater > Ice > Glacier...
TTCTTGGGCTCGATCCAGGAAAGAGTCCGCTTCCCATATCGAATGCATGTCGTCAACGAGCTGAAACAGCAGGTGGTCGACATGTGTCGTTGCCTGTCGGCTATCTCGCTTACTACGTGCAGGCTTGACGATATTTGTAAAGAGGTGTTGCACTATTTTCCGGACCTCTTTTACGTCGTCTGCACCTACTCCCCGTAGCTTCATGATTTTTAGCAAGTCAGCGAGACTCGGAATCCCATACGTTACCTCCCGCTTCTGCGGCAAAACTCCGCTGGGCTTGCGTCTGATTTCAGCTTGCATTCGATGTCATATCGTCGGATCCCTTGTCGTCTGACGTCCCATTGCCTCTCTCAGCTTGGAACTTCGTCAAAGTTTCCTTCAGTTCAATCCACTCTGCCAACACAGTTGGGGAGCGTTCAAATTTCTTCACACTCGCTTGCACCTTCTCTCTGTTGATGGTAGTTCGAGGCCTTTCCAATCAACTAGATTTAGGTACTCCTGCAAAAGAAATTGGATGGTGCTGTGGAGTCCTTGCGCATTGGGTACACGCACTCGGTCTCTTTGCTCACCATTCGACGTTGCAGACAATCTGAGCTGTGGTGGTAGATCCTGATATGCTTTTGAACTAAAACCTACGGCTGTCCTTGGTAGATCTTCGACGCTTTCGAACCCTGCCCTTTTTAAGATCGGTATACCTTTCTTCATAGCCTCTTTGCCCGTCCACACCAGATTATAGACCTGTACATCAAGGCCCCACGCAGTTGGCTCAGTGTCTACACGCGATCCCCCAATTTTCTCAATTCGTGTTTTGCACTTTCTGATAGACCGCGTTGCCGTTGCCCAGCTCATCTTTTCAGGGACGAGCAATGAAGGTCCATTTTTCCTGCCCATTTGACTGACACTTTTTGACTGTGCAACGACTTTGCCAATTGTGACCAGAAGTCTTTGTTTGCTACGTTCCAGTCCCACAGCTCCATTTCGTCAATCAAGTCGGTAAATGAGTTGCAGTGCCACTCTGTCAATGTGCGTGCTAAGTGCGCTAGCATAATTTTTTTACGACATCTTCATGCCGCATGCAATTGTCAACGAGCTGCAGCAAGGCCCGCGTGAGTACTTTTTGACCTCACGTGCAAGCGTGGCTCAGGTGGTCAGAGTGAGGGACTGTTAATCCCTAGGTCGTCGGTTCGATTCCGTCTAAACCCCGAGAACTCAAATTGCAATGGATTTGAATTTCAGCTACCCTCAATCAAGGGTACTAAACTACTGTTGAAAGTAATTTAAAAAATCATCATCATCTGACGGCAGGGAGCACTCATGGCCACTCTCTGCAGTTGGGAAGGTGTACAAAGAGTTTGCGTTTGACCAGGGTACGTGCCATGCGTTTTTATACGCTTGTACCCAGATTTTTTGCTCACCCTCCAACTCACTCTGCGACCATTCGATGAGGGCTGCCGAGAACCAGCCGGATCCGAGGCTTTCTGTGCGAAGGGTTCGGCAGAAAGTTCTGGCGTCAGCGGGTGGCTTTTGATTAGGTCACGTGCCACTCTCGCTTTTTCACGTACTTCCTCTCTTGTGGCGCTCATGTTACCATTCCCCGTGCTCCAGTAACCTAGGTACCGGCACGCGTCATTGATGCCTAGCGTTTTGAGACGTTCGCCATATATCTTCAGATCTGGTGCCGGAATGCTTTCCCTTCGCTTTCGATCCTTGTCAATTACGAGCAAGAAAGTTTTTTATGTTGATCTCCATGCCACACCATGTTGTGAACTCCTGCACCACGTCTAGCAAAGTTTGCATTCCTTCTGGGGTCTCAGCAAAAATCAAGATGTCCTCGATGAAACCTATGTCATTAAACTGATAGCCGTGGTCGGCGTTGTGACTGCTCTCATCCTGGTCCTTACCAATCTACAAACTATGACTGATCCCCTGATTCTGCCCAGTCGCCGTGAGCATCCGCAACAGAGCGTTGATAAAGATGTTGAACAGTTGCGGGGACGTGATGCGTCCTTGCGCTACAACTGTATCAAACGTGATTGTTGCACTTTCTGCGTCGTTTGGAGTCAGACGGACTGTTGCGCTGTGGTAAATCTACTCCAGAAAGTCAACGTCTGGTATATGAATCATGTTCATCACGTGCCAGAGAGCTGCCTGTGACATTGCATTGAAGGCATTTCTGAAGTCGTTGTCGACTCGATAGACTCGCTTTTCTTGTCTGTGGGCTTCATATTTGACAAAATGTATTTTTGGCATGTTGATGTTCACACTTCGAACCTGCCTGCCCCCGCCCTGCCTTGGTTCTAACACATTTGTCTGTTCCAAGATCCTTTTCAGGCGCTCATTGATGATGTAATTGAGCAGTTGGTGCCCACTATTGAGCAGCACTACCTGTCTTTGATCAGATGTTTTGCTGGTGCTGCTTCCTTTGTGGAGTTGAGATATGGTGCCATTCATGGCGGACCGATTCTGGCTGCGGCGCGCGGTGTCGATGGTTTCTCGGGTATAGTCAATATTTCATTCACCCATGCTTGCACGATCAAGAATTCCTCATCTGACATTGTCTTCATGGGCCTGGCGCCTTGCCTGGTTTTAGACAGTGTTCAACGTACTTTGCGATCACTTGACTAGTGAGTGCACCACGCAACCTGCCTTGCGTGCCACTAGCGGTTCTGTGTGCGTCGATTTTGAGCTTGGTCATCAGCTCCAGCGCTGCTATTGTTCCTTTGTTATGCCAGACATCTGTGAAGTGCCAGCACCCTTGCCAGAAGGCAACTATTGTGCTCGGCTGTGTCCTGCTGGATATTTGCATAGGTCTTGCTCGCATTGCCCCAATTCATCATCATAGGCTCAGGCCGCTGTCCTCGTGCTCGAACTCTGCCTTCTGGCAAGACACATTTGCGGCAGCACCACGATGGCGGCAGGGACGGGAGAGAGGGCGAAACCTCAGTAGGTGTGAGCGACGTTAGAAGGCACAGCTTCTTAAATCTACATTTCTTACACGTTGCCGTCGGCTTGTATCCTTGCGATTCGTATTAGTTTTCTCATGCGGGCTCAATCTCTCTGCCGGTCCATGGGCCATCACTCTAGAGAATCTGCCTACAGGTCGGTGCTTGAGAAAACTGACTATGTCATGCTGTCGAGTGTTTTTTTTAGTTGTCAGTGCAATCACGCCCCCTTGGCTCGCCTCTGTAGTGATAAACTTTGAGAGGGGGCATGAGGGGGCATCGTGAGCGTCTTGACGCTTTGGTTGCGCCAATTCCAACACCGTTTGCCACTTTTGTGCTTTCTTCAATGCTTGTTGCCCAGTGAAAATCTATTTGACGCAGTCATGCATCATGGCTCCCAATGTCCCCGCTGTGTAGCCACCGACAATGTTCGCGGCATTGGATAATGCCGTTGAAGAGACTGCAGCCTATGCGACTTGTGGAGTGGCAGCTGCGCTTGCTGAGTCGGCTTTACTATGGCATGTAGAGCATGCAAAGAGATCCATTCTTGCATGGCTCCCCAGTCCTTCTGATTGTAACTCACGCTGAGAGTGATTCGTGCGCCTTGTATCTGATGGACTGTAGAGCTTGGCCAATCTTCAGAGAACTCCTCGGTTGCAGCATTCCATGCCTCCGAGAGCATGTGGGCCGTCATTGTATTCGAGCCAGCAGCCCCAGGGCATTCTCCAGACTAGTTCGGTCTGCGTTGGCTGCGGCCCATACTTACCGGAGAACTTACCAGGTCCCTTGTGCTCTTCCAGAAAGGCCTTTTCGGCTTGCCTATCAGCCTTTCTGTTGTTTCAGCGGTCCTGTTTGCCATGATGGCCTTAGACTGCAGTTCGTTCCGGCGATGCTCGATCATTGTATTCAGCACAATCTTCCACTGTGGGCATAAGGTGGCGTGATGTGCCTCCTGCGGCGTCATTTGGAGGTCATGGTAGATTCCAAATTCTGCTAGACATTGCATGGCTGCTGCTGATGCTTGTCCAGGTTCCCCCACAGATTGATTGATGTTGCTTTTATTACTTCGTAAGAAATAGTCTAGTAGCTTTGCTTGCATCTCTATGTGCTCAAGTTACCAGTGCTGCCTTTAATGTCCATACTTGCTTTAAGATCCTGACTTGTTCTCGGCTTCTGTGGGGGCCTCGTTTCCGGTTGGTTGGACCTTCTGGGTTTTCATGCATGAGCTGTCTGGCTGTTGTGACTTGCACAGCAATTATCTGCACCATTGCTTGCTCAGCACTCACCTGCCGTATAGCTTCTGCGTGTTTCTTGAGCTATTGGACTTGTGATTACGTTCAGCTTTGACTGGATGCGGGGGAGCTGCTTTGGGTCTATCTTCTTCATCTTCAGCTCACCTGGTCGGCCGCCTACCACTTGGCCTTTGCGACACGTAAGCAAGTTGTCATGAGACACTGCGAGGAATGGGGCTTTTGGAGAGTCACGACTATCAGAGACTCCTATTGTATGGAGAAATGCTTCTGTTACATTTGCATGAGATGATGAGAGATAATTTTGTTTATTGGAAAACCAAAGGGAAGATCAGAAATGATCTCCAATGAGATGATGATGATATAAAAATTCTCGTGAAAGGAATAAAGGTTGTTTTAGATTCAGTGTTTGATGGTTGACTTCGTTGTTGCCGTCTTAGCCGACAACCCGCTTGCATACTGCCCTGTGCTCATCTCGTTATACAAGTCTCCACTGACTGTGCACGATATTATTGCATGGTCATTGCATTCTGCACCTACCCAATGAAGTTTGCTCGTTGAGCTTTGCATTGTGCACGTATTCGTGCACGTCAGGTTCCACGTGATGATGTGGTCGAGCGACGCGCCTGATCCCCTGAGGAGATCCCTGCGCGTGTGCGCTTCTGATTCAATCAGTGTTCCGTGCGTTGAATGCACGAAGTCCTGGAAAAACTTGTCCACCTTGTCATGTAGCGCACTTGTAGACTGAGCATAGCCATAGCAAGAGAGTGCCGCGTTCAGGTCATCTCTCATTATTCGCCGCTGCGTCAGCGCTGCGACTATCATTGCCCTGAGAAGGTGGGTGACTTGCCGATGCAAATCATGCCGCTTCGCCGTGGCTTGATGCACATTGACTATGATGATACTCACATTGTTATGTGTTTGGGCCTCCAGCCACAGAACACGGCCTGGGGCCATGTGCTCAAGCGCTGACATGTCACAGGGTTTGTACCAGGTGCGAGCCAGTGCGTTAGTTTCAAAAACTCGTTTGTGTAGGAAAGTGACTTCTGTGATTTGCGCTTTGTTGCGTGCATACTCCTGAAGTATCGTTCTGTCATTTTCATCGTTTCCTACATCCACATGGCTTCCCGCTGCGATATAGCATTCGTACTTTGAGAACATCTGTCTGAGTTCTCGCTGACTTTGACCATCGTTCCTTTACGTATAAGTACCTCCTGTAGCAGGACTACTGCAGCTCCTTTCTGCATTGTCTGCGCAATGTATGGTAGAGGCTGTGGACAGATGCAGTGGTCCTAGATTCCACGAGGTCACATTCCCCGTTAGGCTGGTCTGTGGATTCCATTTCTGGCACGAGTCCAGGGCTCGTTTCCACTGCCACTGCTCCCAACCCGAAATTGAACTCCACGTTTTCTAATTACCAGAGGTTTCAAGCAAGATCTCTTCACCCCATCTTGCTATGAGCCTGTGACATCTGTTTCTGAGCCTACCTAAGAATTCCGGCACTCTGCCATACTCTATAGCTGTCCAGAAATCTCGTACCAGTGATCCAGCAATCTCTGATTCACTTCCTCCCACTGTCCCTGCTGGGGTTTCTGGGAGGGCAGGTTTGAAGAAAAGTTTTTCTGAACTAGTGTAGCTAGTGCATATGACTGTGTCATGTACCTTGAGCTCGTCCCACTCCACATTGGTGAAACTTACTTGTGATTGCAGTGCCAATGCGAGTGCTTCATTGTCAATTTTCATGTCGAGTGATTTGATTTTATCGACTCTTTTCCACAGCAGCCCTAGCGTTCCGACCAGCTGCTGCTTCTGCATCGCACATGCCTGCGTCCATTTCTGTTCTTCGATGCTTCTGGCTTCAGTCCACCATCCTGATTTCATGGCCCATGATGCGAGCACTTCTCGAAATCTGGAGTCAGAGCTGCCCTTGGAAATATCTCCGCCAGGTTTGTGCAGTGCTTTCGATCGGTTCCATCGTCGGCATCGTGTACACCGGGCTGGTGTGCTCATCGCCTTTTGTGAAAAGAACTGCTGCTGAGAGATGCTGATTGTGAATGTCTCCTCACACTGTTTGCACCGGGAGATGATCTCGGCAGGCAAGTTCTGTTGGCTTACTAGTGGTGCAGAGCCATCGTTGTTTTTCAGAGACATGTCAATGGCCACATGAGTGCTACTACACGTTGCGCGTCCAAGTTTAGCCCCCTCAGGGCTTGTACCTGGAATTAACGATAACTCGCCGCAGGTTTGCGTTCCGTCCAACCCAGTGCTCTTCGTTACGTCATTCTCACTACTATTGTTATCCGGCCCGATCTCGTCGACCGGGGAAATGTGGTCTCGTCCTGAGAAAATGTGACCGTGGCGGCTGAAAACTGGTTTTTTTAGTCTGGCTACCAATCTGGTCTGGTCGCCCGAGTTCATGATGGATACAAGTCTTTTCATCGTCGCACAATCGGAACTTGTCATGATCAACGTACCGTCGGCATCGAAGTTGGCTCCGAGCATGATTTTCGAACGGCTTGTTTGCCACCACGTTGCTTTCGTGATTTGCATGACTCCGCAGGACGTGACCCCAATTCTGTTGCTCGCTGGACAACACTTGTACTCGTGGCCTGAATCTGTGCTCAAAGTAGAGTTCCCAATCCAAAACGCTAGAGTTAAGCCCGTGATCTGATCTAGGCCTATTTCTACTCCTTGTCGCTTTTTCAGAGTGATAATTGCCTGCAACATGTTGTGCTCATTAGTATAGCCTGTTAAATTGACCTCGTTGACTTCGAAACTAGGTAGCTCGGGGCTGTGCTGCCGCTGGATTTCGTTGATGAGCCCGTGCAAGCTTTCCATCAGGCGTGCAACCTTGTGCAGAGAAGATGTCGTCGGATCAGTGCAGATTTGTTTCACACAGATACAGATCGAGCTTTTCCATTCCAGTTCGCTAGATTCTGAGAGTGGCGTCCATCGCGCGCTGATCCTCCTTTCTGACAACCACTGCGGACCCGTTTGAAACGTCCTGAGAGTCATCAGTTTGTATTCTTCCGAAGCTTCTGATTTACAGGCCCACTGATCAAATTGGCTAGCAGCTGGTTGAAAATAGTGGACAACGTCATTGATTTTCGATGTGATGTAGACGTCAAAGTGCAAGTGTGCGATGCCAAAAGCAGCCCATTCCTTCTGCGTGAAATTCACTTTGGTGGGCAGGGCGCTTTCCAGGGCTGAGTTCTTCACTGACTTACCTGCTGAAGGCCGTTCGACACTCACGCTTCGCCATTTCCGACCAAATAGGTGGGAATGTGGAATGCCTAATGTTACGTCTCCCTTGATACCCAGTGCTTGTGGCAATGGCGGGCAGCACTTTGCATTCTCTCCCTTGCTGTTCTCAAAGGAACCGTGTCTGTGAATAGTCCACATCAGTGCTCGCGTCCACGGTGTCCGATGCGTGTTGCTGAGAATCTCAGTTAACTAGTAGACGGCACAAATAGCAAAAGGTCGAAATTAGCGAAACTTCGAGGCTGGTCCCCAATGGATTTACCTGTAAAATGGCATTTTTCGGCATATAATTTTGACATGAAATAAGTGTTTCAAGAAAATGTCTTGGGAATGTTATTAATGTAACTTTCTGAGATCTTTCGCCTTCGCTTTTGATCGATTCAATGCGACAGCGGGAAGGAGTTCTATGAAATTTTCGAGATTTTTGGGGCCTTATCTCACCCAGATGGGACCAAAAGTTGATTTGGCCAGAGCAATACGCATATTGCTCTGCTGCTATCAAAGATGGAGGGTTTAGTGAAGATCTCAACAAGGTGTTCTCCAGTCATCAAAAGGACTTTGCAGTCCGACAAAAATCTGCTGAGATATTCATCGTTCAGTGTGACTTTACAGGTAAAATTATCCATCCTTCGAGCGTGACCAATTTTCGAGCTTTTCAAGGCTCTCAAACCCACACTGGCAAAACACGACAATGTGTCTGAAAGAATAAAAACTTCGAAATCAGAAACGATATTACTTTTAGAGAATGCGCCTCGCAACAGTGTTCTAATCTCATCGATAGAAAAAGATGCATTTTTTTGCGGATCATGCTGGAAAAATCCCCTTACTATCGCCATTTTACCCGTGAAATCGCAGTTTCCGAGAATGCAGTTTTGCTATTTTTGACCCGATTTTCAATAGACCCCCTTTCGGTGCTCAAATCTTCAATAAACTCTAAAGTGCAATGAACATCTCTAAATTCTGCATTAGAAATGTGATAAGGATTTTGCCATCAGAAAATTATTTAATACCAAAATGTTCATGCAAAAATGCCCGTTTACCCGTCAAACTGCTTTGAAGTTTTGCTATTTTTGTTTTTTACTAGTTAATCCCATTTTGAACATGCCAATGCGAGTGATGACCGATAAATTTGGGCAGCTATGTGAACAGTCCACTTTTTGTGTTGCCATCACCTGAGCTGTTGTTTGCATGATATTCCCTTCATGTTCAAATGCTTAAATCAATTGCTTGTAGGGAGATTTTTTGTTGAATCTTTTTTTTCATAACAAAATCTTGCTGTGCATTTTGTTGAAATATCTTGTCTGTTGTTGTTGTTGTTGTTGTTGTTGTTGGGAGTTTTATTTTTGTGTCTTATTTAGTCAACCGATTGATATTGAATACGATTTAAATTCAAAAATTCAGTGATCACAACGACACAATTTATTCAAGTTCAAAAACAGCAATGCAGAAAGTGTGAAATAACAAATTCTTTGTCAGATCAAACCTTGTGAAATGCAAATCGCACGACAAAAATTGAATTCCAAATCAGTTTATAAAAAACACCGTACGTCATCACACGTAACATCAATATCACAATTACCAGACTGTTTCTATTCTTCTCCGTTTCCACGCCGTCTCTTCGATCCTCTTTCTAACGATTACCCAGTATCGGTTTGACAAAACAAAGCAACACACACACTGCCAGGTGTGCATGCACCCCGTTGTATGAATGAGAGAATTGTTCTCGTCTGCTTTTTGTGGCCGGGATCAAGGGCTAGTTCTATTTTTCTGGCGTTTTGTTTGCTGGACTCCAGCCAATTTTTGGTGTTTTATTAGCCGGGCTCCAGTCGAATTCTTTTGTTTTCTTGGCCAGGCGCAAGTCGATGCCAACTCTGATTGATTTTAGACAAACACAAACAAAAAACACAAACAAATCCCAAACAAATCCCAAACGAATTGTGTCTGCCAGTGAGTACATGTCCTTGAGCACCCATACCAATAACTGCCTGCTGAAAGTTGGGTAATGAAATACTGTTGAGTACCGAAAGTCGGATGTGGACTGTCAAATTGCAACGCGTATTAATCTGATAAAATGAGAACACCATTGTCAAAAAAGATTGGTGCTGTCAAAAAAGAATATTGAATCCCTGACTTGAAAAAGCACTGTGTACTCGTCCAATGAAATGATGAGTACAAAGTAACGTGTTTCACCGCTTTCTCCCTTTGAGAGTAGAGTTTGAAAACCCTTTTCAAAACTCACAGTGGGTTTCTCAAGGATGAGAGGAAAAATAAAAAGAGAAAGAGAGAGCAGGGTTTCAAACACATGTCTCACGGCTGGCACCCATCTCTCGCGCCTGCACCGGATGTCTGAGGGCGGTGAGCACGCACAGCGATAGCACTGATCAGTGCGAATATTATGATGAATGATGTATTACAAACAAACATGCAAACGAACACATGCCACATCACGTTGGTCAAAGATGCACGTGCCGCCCTTGGTTTTATCTTGATGGGTTGGCGCGCTCGCTGTCGCTTGGGGGGGTGGAGATGCTTGCACGAATCCTGGACCTTGGTAGCTTCCTTCACTTTCTGTCATTGGGGGAGAAAGCACAACTCAAGTGGTATACCTCAATATTATTGAGTACGCATACAGTAATCAATGTAGATTTCCAGGGGTTGGCAACGGTCTGGGACAGTCTATTCGGTCCGAAGCGGTTATTTGGGTGTTTACCACCCGCGTAGTCCAGTGATTACGTTGGGATTTCGCCATCCAAGAAAGAAAGAAAGCAACAAAGTTGCATGATTGGAATATGAGGGTTCCAATTCATCCTGGCAAATTGCCAGGGGGGCAGACAACACCACTCAGTGGCATGCCTCACTACTGTTCAGCACCAACATGGTAATTGATGTGGATTTCTCGATTTCAATTATTAGAATGAAATAGGAGAACAATATGACCCGGACATCAATAGTTTTGGACTTAGTTTAGCACCCATACCCAGTATATGTGTGACATGACACCCCAATAGGTGCGACATGACTGGTCCATTTGCGTGACATGACTCCTTTATTTGCGTGACATGACTCCTTTATTTGCGTGACATGACTCTCTGATATGTGCGGCCACACGGATAGTCATGTCGGATTAAATAAATCTCTCTCTCTCTTGCTCTTTCTCTCTCCTTTCTTTCGTTGTCACTCATGAAGAAGCAATTTCCCACACAAATAAAGGAGTACATGTATTCGAGACAAGAGCCTCCACATGCGTGACATGACTCCTTCATAAATGAGACATAGCTCCTTCAATTATATCGCACACGATTCCTTTATATGACATGACTCCGTCGGAGGTCATGTATTGTTCTGAATCAGTTCCTTTTCTTCGTTGCCACGCTGCTTTCCCGGCCATTTGAGTCTTCTTCCTGCTGCACACACACCCAGAAACACACACACACACACACACACACACACACG
>Ga0209491_10010761_pt1 | contig 10905 bp, 9 predicted proteins | sample BON02_FD_187213 | JGI IMG/M metagenome (GOLD analysis project Ga0209491, IMG submission 187213) | Freshwater microbial communities from Lake Bonney liftoff mats and glacier meltwater in Antarctica - BON-02 (SPAdes) (version 2) | ecosystem: Environmental > Aquatic > Freshwater > Ice > Glacier...
GTTTGAGGAGCTCACCGACAGCATCGAGATCGGCCTGGAAGTTGGCGACGTAAACGGGACCGGCGATGATCGCATCGGAAAGACTTTTCGAGATCTCGGATTTGCCACCTCCGGAAACGGTGCAGGGCTTGTGACAGAGCGTGCATTCGGCATGGGTGCCGATGAGACGCCAGACACGACTGCCGCGTGCTTTTTCAAGGTTCACCTTAAATCCGGAAGGTAGGATATAAGTGTGATTGCTCCGCAAAGGATGAGTGATGGTCTGACCATCGTGGGGCCAACTGACAATGGCATCATTGAGTTTGAAATGCGCATCGGCCGGCACGTAGATGATGTCGGGATAATGGCGGTCGGTCGCGCTGCCATCGGATTGAGGCACCGCGTTGTCGCCGAGCAGCGCGAGCGCTTCAGGCATCGTGCGCGGATATTTGTGGGTGACGCGTTCGGAAGCGAAATCAGCCGAAAGATCGTAGCGCGTGAAGAGGAGAGCGCCGCCGGCGTGTTCTTCTTCGGCAAGACCGAGGAGATTTGCCGAATAGCTGATTTGGGTCTTCACCTCTTTTTTGCAGTAGCCGAAATAGTTGTCCGAAATCACGGTGACGATCACGCCGTTGGCATCACGACAAGTCGCTTTGAACGCACCGCCGTCGTTGTAGAGCTCGTCGGGTTCGCGCCAGCACATGCCGTCGCGCTGCTGGCGTTCGGTGGCGTCATCCCACTTCGGAAGGCCGAGTTCTTTTTTGGTGAGAAGGTTGAGATGAGGTGCGAGCACCACGCAGCCCGTGTGGCCGCTCCAGTGTTCCGGGTCGAGAGCGGAGTCGTTTTCGGGGAGGCGAGGATCACCGGCATTGCCAAAGATGCTTTCGACGAAATCGAGATTGCAGACGAGATTACCCGGCACGAAGAAACGAATCTCCATTTTCTTTTCCGGCGTGAAGCCGGGGACCTCAGGACAAACGGTAGGACGAAGAAGCAGGGAGACCATGCACTCAGCCTGCTCGGGTTGAGAGGAGAGGAAGGGGAGCTGATTGAGCTCTGGTGGTGGGTTCAGCGCATGAGCCAGCAGTTTGGCGAATACGTCACGTGGCACGCCTTTTTTGTCGTCGGGGATGGGGAGTCCGCCTTCTGTCACATGGAAAATGCCCTTGGTGGTGCGGCGATCACTTTGCGGATTATGGAGGACTCCTTGGCGAACGCGGTAGGAGGTGACGATGTCCGATTTAAACGAGTCGCGATCTGGAGGCAGCGATAGCATGCGCGAGAGGCCGTAGCGATCGAGCACGAAGCTGTTGGCAGGTAGTCGGGGGGCTTGGTCGCCCAGGGTGGCATCGAGATAGTCTTGGATGCGCTGATCGACTGGGCAGAGGTGGCGGGAAAGGAGGCGGTCTTTTTCCCGGCTGAGTGCGACTAGACCGCTGGTGAGTTCATCGAGGCCAGAGTCCTGTTTGAGAGGAAAAGTCGGGCAACCGAGGTAGCGCAGGCGAAGGTTGATGTAGAGCTGGAGGAGGCGCTCATCTTCGGGCGTGGGAGTAGACGATAAACCGACACGATTAAGTTGCTCCGCGGGAAGTTGACCATTCATAGACTTAACAGAATCAGGTGTCATGGCTATCCGGCAAGCATTGCTGATGCCATTGGGTGGAATGTTTCACGAAATTTACACGAAAAGTCTTTCCGTCATCCTGGGGTGGATAAAGCTGCCCGCGTAATTTCGCGTGCGGCCTCAAACCCGATCAGTTGCCCCATTCCCTCGCCCTATGTCACAGAAATCCCCTGTTCGATCCGTTGAAGATGTTAATGCCCTGAAGGCTCAGTTTGCCGATCCGGCGCGGGAATTTGGTTTCATGCCGTTGTGGTGTTGGAATGATGATCTGACCGACGAGGGGCTCATCGAGCAGATCGGTGAATTTTACGCGAAGGGGTTTGGCGGATTCATTATTCATCCGCGCAATGGGTTGTCGCGGCGGATCGGTTATCTGACGGAGGAGTTTTTCCGATTAGTGAAACTCGTGGTGGCGGAGGCTGCTCGATTAGAGATGAAAGTAATTCTCTATGATGAGGCGGGGTATCCAGCGGGATCGGCGCGCGGTGCGGTGGTGGCAGAGAATCCGGACTGGGCGGCACGGAGCATTTTCGCGATACATGAAAACGTTTCAGGCCGAGGGCTCTGGCGGCCGAATCCCGGTCGCGCCCTGGGCTATCGTTTGGTCAAGATGATCGCCGGGCTCGAAACGGCGAAGGAGTCGCTCGATCCGGAATCGCTGCGTTGTTTAGAATGGGATGAGAATGAGCTCGTGCGTTACGATTTGCCCGAAGGTAATTGGCGGCTCGTCGCCGTTTGGGAAGGACACAGCGGTGGCACGACTCGCGGGGCGTTTGAAGAGGAGGAGGACGCGCATGCACTGGCCCCTGCGGCCGCCGATATCATGAGATCTGACGCGATGGAGTTTTTTATCCGCATCACGCACGATGAATATTACCGGCATCTGAAAGAGTATTTTGGGAATACGGTTGTGGCGATGTTCACCGATGAACCGTCACCTCGGGGACGGATGCCGCAATATCTGGACTATCGCGGCCCCCATTTGGCGTGGACTCCCAATTTTTTGCCGGAAGTGCAATCGTGGTGGGACGACGATGTCGGCCGTTGGTTGCCTGCACTGTGGTTGGATTGCGGTCCACGCACGGAGGAGTTTCGTGGAGTGTATAATAAGGCGGTGCCACTGCGCTTGCGGGAAACTTTTTACCAGCCGATCAGCCGCTGGTGTGAGGCTCACAATATCGCGCTCACGGGTCATGCTGCGAATAGTGATGAGATGACTAATTCGCAGGCGTTCCAATGGCCGGGACAGGATATCGTGTGGCGACAAATCGAAGCCGGGAAAGAGTCAGCGTTGACCGGGCCGGATAGTTTGACGGCGAAAGGAGCGAGCAGCGCGGCGCGATTGGGGCATCGGCGATTTAATGTGGTCGAGGTGTTTGGCGCCTACGGATGGGAGCTCAATCTCGACGAGATCAAGTGGATGCTCGATTGGCATTTCGTGCGTGGCACCAATTTGATTTACCCGCACGCGGCATTTTATTCGATTCGTGGTCGTCGCGCATATGAGAGCCAACCGGATGTGGCGATCAACAACGTGTGGTGGCCGTATTTCGGACTGATCGGTGATTACGGTCGGCGGATGTGCTGGTTGCTCTGCGATGGTGAAGAGGTTTGCGAAACAGCGGTGGTGACTGATGGAGATTTGATGGCGTGGAAGGCCTCGGCGGTGCTGCAGCAGAAACAACAAGACTTTATATTTATCGATGGGCCGGGATTAGAAAACGGCACGGTGGAAGATGGCGTGTTAGTCGCAGGCGAACAGCGGCTGAAGTTGTTGATCATCGATCAACCCGGCACTCTGGGTGCGAAAGCAGAAGAGCGAATCAACGAGTTTGAAGCAGCGGGGGGGCGCGTGTTGCGAGATTGGGCTGATGATGATTTGGTCGCACAGGTGGCCGATTGCGTAGGACGCGACGTGGAGTGGCAGGGCGCACGCGGCGAAGATTTACGCGCGATTCGCTACCGCAAAGGTGAGGTGGATTTCTATCTACTGGTCAATGAAGGCGAATCGGCCTTGGACGGAAATGTGTGCCTGGGCGCGTGTGGCGGGATCGAGCGCTGGAATACATTTGATGGCACCACGCAGCACCATCCGGCCGAAGTGCTTGAGGATGGTCGGATGAAGGTCGCGCTTCGTTTGGATCGACGTGAATCCGTGGTGTTCGCCGTTGATACGAGGCGCGAGCTAGTTGCAGATGTTGCACTTCCTCAAATGCCGGGCGAGGTGATCATGACTCTGGATGGAGCGTGGGAAGCGAAAGACGAGGATGGGATATCAGTAAAAATTCCTGCGCTGGGCGATTGGGCTCAGGCAGAGGGTTGGGAAACGTTTACGGGCACGCAGGATTATCTCACAAGCTTTGATTTGAGCGAGGACACGCCGCCGAGATTTATCGATTTGGGTGTGGTGGGTGACATCGCCGAGGTCTTGATCAATGATCGGCGAGTCGGGGTGCAGGCATGGGCTCCGTATATCTTGCCCCTGAATGAAGTCTGTTATCCTGGCAAAAACCGTTTGCAAATCAGGGTGACCAATTCGATGGCCAACCGTTGCGATGGGCGCCAGTTGCCGTCGGGATTAATCGGTCCCGTGACGCTTCGGAACTAGCTCACATTGTTCTGATGATTTCATGTTCACGGTTTCGGCGGGCGATGTGATTGAGGCGACCTGGTCGAAACCTGCGCAGATTACGCCGGCCCCGCCGCCTGCACCCGGTCCAGCCGATGGAAGGCTTGATCAAGTGCCCACTGCACCCCAAGATCCGGGCGTGCCGATGTATCCCTAATCCACTATGTTTCGACTCTCTCTTAAATACTTCGCGTTTAGCATTCTGACGGCAATTTTCATGACTCCTTCGATGACCGCACGATCTACCGCAAATCATGGCCCGGGCATGACCCAATCTGAATGGCATGGCTACGAGCGGCTCGACTTCATCGTCGATGGCCAACCGGCGACTTTAATCGTGCCTCACGAAGCGGCCCTGGGAAACCCTTGGGTGTGGCGGGCTGAATGGTTTGGCGACCGGCATGGTCCACAGGTTTCCTTGGCGCTGCTCGAAAAGGGCTGGCACTTGGCCTACATCAACGCGAGCGATCAATACGGCTCTCCGGCTGCGATTGCGATCTTCGATGCCTATTACAAGAGGTTGACGAAGGATTTCGAACTCGCTTCGAAAATGGTGATGGAAGGGTTCAGTCGTGGTGGGTTGTATGCGTTTAATTTTGCGGCAGATTATCCCGAGCGAGTTGCGGCGCTCTACCTCGATGCACCTGCGCTCGATTTGAAAAGTTGGCCGGGTTACCAGACCTCACGTTGGGCGGATGTCGCGGCGAATTACGGGCTCACCCTTGAGCAAATGGAAACGGCTAAAGTGAGCCCATTGGATCGGATCGACCCGGTGCTCAAAGCGGGTATCCCGATTATCGGAGTCAGTGGCGATGCGGACAAGACGGTGAGCTTGGAAGCCAATTTAAGAATTCTTGAGCAGCGCTATCGCGAGGGTGGTGGCACGATCGAGGTAATCATCAAACCGGGTGGCGGGCACAGTTCGCACAGTTTGCCCGATCCCACGCCAATCGTGGAGTTTATCCTTAAGCACGCGCGCTATTGATCAGTGGAGTTTCGCGCAGACTTTGTGGCGTGGGCAAGTGACGAGGTGGTCGTTGACCATGCCGGTGGCCTGCATGAAGGCATACATGATGGTGGAGCCCACGAATTTGAATCCGCATTTGAGGAGGTCTTTACTGAGGGCGTCGCTTATCGGTGTTTTAACCGGCATATCTTCCATTTCCTTGCGGTGATTGACGATCGGTTTACCACCGACAAATGACCAGAGGTAGGTATCGAAACTGCGGAACTCTTTTTGCACGGTGAGGAAGGCTTTGGCGTTTCTGATTGTGGAGGCGATCTTGAGGCGATTGCGAACGATGCCGGCATCGGCGAGCAAAGCCGCGACTTTTTTATCACTATACTTGGCGATCTTCTTCGCGTCGAAATTGTCGAAGGCGCGACGATAGTTTTCACGTTTGTTGAGAATCGTGCTCCAGCTCAGCCCGGCTTGAGCACCTTCGAGAATGAGCATTTCAAACAGGGCTCGATCATCATGCAGCGGCACACCCCATTCTTTATCGTGATAGGCGATATCGTTTTCAGATTTGGCCCAAGGACAACGTGCTGGTTTTGATTTCATAACGCGCGGAGAATACGAGCAATCAGTGACAACGTTATGTCAGGATGAATGTTTATTCTGCGAAGCTTGCTCACGGAGGATGGCGATCTCGCTTTTCAGCTCGTTGAACTGCTGCATGAGTTCTTCGTCCTTCTTTTGTTGGTCACGGTGATGGCCGAGAAAGAAGCTAGCGATCACACCGCTGAGCGTGCCGAACAGACCGACTCCGGTGATCATCAATAGACCCGCGATCATGCGGCCTTCATGGGTGACAGGATATTTATCTCCATAGCCCACGGTCGTGATGGTGGTGACGCTCCACCAAACGGCGTCACCGGCGGACCGGATATTGGCTGCGGTGGTTCGCTCGGCGAAGAGGATGGCGACGGAGGAAAAAACGAGGACCAGGAAAGTGATGAGAAAGACCGAAGCGACCCCTCCTTCGGTGCGATTTTTGAAGAGACTGGAGATGAATTCCCGGAGTGAGCGCGCGAGGAGGAAAATACGGAGGATTCGGAAAACTCTAAAGAGCCGACCCCAACGCAAGGCCTCGATCTCAGGGATGCTAGCCAGCAGATCAATCCAGCCCCATTTCATGAAGCGCAGCTTCGACTCGGCCCGCTTAAACTGGATACAGAAATCGATCAGAAAAAGAACGCAGATACAGGTATCGGCCCATCTGATCACTCGCTGAGCCTCGGTAGGAATGTCGAAAATGAGTTCGGCCGCCAGCGCGCTAATGGTGAGGATCGACAGGATCAGGATGATGGCCTGAAACGGCTTTATCTCTGGGGGCGATGAGGAGGGCATGGGTGTATTAGAGTAAGATTATTCTGACGATCCGCGCATGCGATCAAGCTCTTCCTCTCCGAGCGGTTGGGGGTGTTTGACCTTCAAACTATCGCGGAACTCTCGAGCGAAGTCGCGTTTATAGCGCGCGTTGATCAGCGCGATGATGGTCATGGCAATGACTGCTCCAAGACTGGCCAGCGCCATGTCATTATGGGCATCCCAGATGTCGCCTTGTGAACCGAGGTAGGCCATGCCGAGTTCGCCGCCAAAATATTCGGCGCCGCCCCATTCGATGAGTTCGAAGATCATCGAAGTGCTCATGACCAGATCGAGCGGAAGAAAGTAGCCCCAGAATCCGCGCACATCAGCCACCCGAAGAAATACTTCACGAATAGGATACGCGATCAGTAGCCCGTAGAGAAAATGAACCAGACGATCGAAGTGGTTGCGTTCCCAACCCAATGTATCGTTCAAGCTGACACCGAAGAGCGCTTGCGTCCATTCGTTGTAAGGCACCTTGGCGTAAGTCCAGTGAGCTCCGGTTTCATGCAAGCAGAGGAAGACGAAGATCAGGCCATAGCTGACTCGCGAGAGCGGTAGACTCCGGTAGGTCGAAACGAGTAGAATGCCCACCACGAGCATGAGTGCGTTTTCCAGCAACCAATCATGCGGATAATGGGCTCCGATCGCGGAACGAATGATCACCAATACGAGAATGCTGCCGAGCACGGCTACGAAACGTCCGCGAGGTATCCGAGATGACATACTTTATTTATGGGTGGGAGAAAAAGCGGAGTCGAATGGGAAAATCGACGCTCCACTCAATGGTGCTTCCGGATGGACTTGGGAAGAAGAAGAATGGAGTGGGGGAGATCATTAATCCCGTGAGAATGATCCAGATGGCGGTCATTGCGGCGAGCATGCCGATGAGGGGAAACAAGGCGGTTGGGCCTCATTAGCCTGAAGCAGGTCAGCTAAATCTAGTGATTCGGTGACCATCGCCAGTTCCCCCGTTTCGGTGCGTGGCCATTCTTCCTCAGGGCGATCCCAATACAGTGCTACTCCATTTTGATCGGGGTCGCGCAAGATCGAGGGCTTGGCTTACGCCGTGATCAGTGGTTCCGTCCAGCGCGATTCCCGCGGCCTGCAGACGTCGGAGCGCCTCGCCGAGATTCTGGCGAGTGGGATAGAGTATGGCGGTATGAAACAGGCCGGTGGAACTGCGTGGCGGCGGCTGGCCTCCGGCGCTTTCCCAAGTATTTAATCCGATGTGATGGTGATAGCCACCGGCGGAAATAAACGCCGCTTGATTGCCGTATCGCTGCGTGATCGTGAATCCAAGCACATCGCAATAGAACCCCAGTGCGCGATCGAGATCGGCGACTTTCAAGTGCACATGGCCAATACGGACGCCGGATGGGATGGGATTTGACATGGGGAGAACATTCCTCAAATCGCTCCGAAGGTAAATGGCCAGACTCGACATATTTCCGGCTTCTGAAACGCTTCGGCCAATCCCTATAAATTATGAAATTGTTTCAACTTAAGTTTATCCCGCAGAGCGTTGATTTTGGTCTGCTTATTCTTCGCATCTGGGTCGGTCTCACCATGCTTCTCAATCACGGGATCGGTAAGGCGATGAATTTTTCCTCTATGATGGAAAAATTCCCCGATGCCATTGGTATTGGGCGGACCCCGGGTCTGATTTTAATGATCTTTGCCGAGGTGGTTTGCGCAGCGATGATCGTGGCAGGCTGGTATACCAGGTTTGCGGCGTTGGTTCTCGGGTTTGGTATGGGAGTCGCCTTTCTCGTCGCTCATGGCGCTAAGTTGTCCAATCCGGGTAGTGGCGAACTTGCGTTTATCTACCTCGCGGTAACGGCTGCGCTTTTCTTCTCCGGTCCTGGCCGCTTCTCATTCGATGTGAAGAAGGGCGGAATTTGATCAGGATGTGCCACTGGCATGTCCTGAAGATTGGCCGCAAAAAGTCACAAAAGAGCCCTATTCGCCGAAGTTTATTTTTCGCGCGCCCATAGGCGCTTTGAGTGCTTAATTCGCTGTGCGATTTTTGTGACTTTTCGGTAATCAATCTGAGCCACGAAAGGCGAGGAGGGCCTCGCAAGAGTTTCAGTGCCGCTTGTTTAGGCTCTGTTGTTTGGGTTCTTTCCGTATTATAGCCTGACGCACAAGGTGGCAGTAGATAGCAAATAGAACTGAGAATATCATTAGTCCATCGATGATGTTTCTCCAATGTAAAAGACGATTGTAAGGTTCATCGAAGAGCCACCACATTCGCTTGGACGCTTCTGCTTGGTTAGTGCTTGGCATAGCAATTAGGGCAAGAGATCCAGGTCGCTTCTTTGCTTCAGCTTCAAGCGCGTCAGTCTGAATACGCCTGTCCTCTTTGTCTTTCGTTTTTGCCTGTTGAACGATTGTTGAGTAGTAAACATCCCGTTCTGCACGATTGCTGTGGATCAATACTCGTAGGACTACAGCGGCAACGAGCGCGAATGCACAGATGATGCCGAATACGAATGTCAATCTGCGAAGGTTGTTTTTCATACTAGCCGAACGTCGCCTTGAGGCTCTGTCTGAGAACTGTGAGGCTTAGCGCAGTTTGGCGAAGCTGGCTTGGAGGAGTTCGAGATCACTGGCGCCTTTGGTGCGTTCGCGCGCTTTTTTGACCAAGCCGGCTTCGAGCTCGTTTTTGGAGGGACGGCTCTTTTCGTAGTAAACTCCGAAACGGGCCGGCCATGGTTCGAGGGCGAGCTTGGCGGCGGCGAGTTCGTCGGTGGGATCGTGGCGATCTTCATCTTCAGGAGTGCCGTCGTTTCGCTTCAGTTCGATGGGAGTGAAGGCGCCGCCTTTACGTGGATTGGCTTCGTCGAAGCAACCGGGGAAGAACTCGACACACTCGGAAAGAATCTCGACGACTGAGAATCCGTTATGACGGGCAGCACGCTCCATCATTTCCATCATGTGCTTCACTTGGGTCGCGTGACTGCGGGCGATGAAGGTCGCGCCGGTGTTGAGCAGGGTGCGCATCGGGTTGATGGGTTGGTCCATCGCGCCAGTCGGATCGGTCTTCGATTTGAAACCGATCGGTGATGTCGGGGAGGTCTGCTTCTTGGTGAGGCCATAGACGAAGTTGTCCATGATCACATAAGTCAGATTCACGTTTTTACGCGCGGTGTGCACGAGGTGATTTCCGCCGATGGAGAATCCGTCGCCATCACCGCCGAAAACGAAAACATGCAGGTCGGGGCGTGAGAGGGAGATGCCCGCGGAGAAGGGGAGCGAGCGACCGTGGATGTAGTGGCCGCCGTGGGTGTTGACGAAATAAGGGAAGCGCGAGCTGCAGCCGATGCCGGCCATCGTCACGATGTTTTCGTGGGGGAGCTGGAGCTTTTCGAGCACGCGATAAAACGAGGAGAGCACGGCGAAATCTCCGCAGCCGGGGCACCACGTGGGGTGATCGGCGGTGAGGGCTTTCTTGGTGAGGGGCACGCGTTCTTTATCGGGTTGCGTTGGGGTAATGGTATCGGAGCTCATGGGATGTTGAATCTTAGGAGGGAAAGTGATGAATCGTTCTCTTAATTTTTCTCGTTATCGTTATCTCGGTTTGATCGGGCCTGTTGTTGGTAGAGAACGATTAAGATAAAGAGGAACGAGAAAGATAAGGCTTCAGACGTCAGTTCGTGGGGTAGGCCGAGACCGAGGCGGAGGCTTCACCGCAGAGGCGCTGGACACCTTCGGTGATCTCACGGGTTTTGTAGCCGAGGCCATCGGTTTTGGTGATGCTGCGAATGGCAGGGTTGGCGTAGCGGGCTCGTAGCAGGGTGGCGAGTTGGCCGAAACCATAGAGTCCCTGATCGTTCATTTCGATGACGAAGATTTGTCGGTAGCGGGCGAAGATGCGTTCGAGCTCCGGTGGCAATGGATGCACATGTCGCAGATGGAGATGACCGCACTTTTGGCCGGCTTTACGCATGCGATTAACGGCTTCCTTGGTTGGACCATAGGGCGAACCCCAGCTGACCAGAAGGATGTCGCCTTCCTCGTCTCCATGGACTGCTGGACGCGGGTAGGATTCGCCGAGTTGCTTGAGTTTATCACGCCGGCGTGCGGTCATTTGCATGTGCAGCGCGGGGTTGGCGGAGGGATGGCCCATTTCATCGTGTTCAAGTCCCGTTACCGTGGGATAGGTGCCGGAATCGATCACCGAACCCGGAGGGGCGTGGCGAGTAATCTCATCAAGTGGGTAGGGCTTATAATCTTCCGAACGGTTGGAGAGATCGAGGACGGGATCTTTGATGTGTGCTGCCAGATCCGGCTCGT
>Ga0209491_10010765_pt1 | contig 10903 bp, 13 predicted proteins | sample BON02_FD_187213 | JGI IMG/M metagenome (GOLD analysis project Ga0209491, IMG submission 187213) | Freshwater microbial communities from Lake Bonney liftoff mats and glacier meltwater in Antarctica - BON-02 (SPAdes) (version 2) | ecosystem: Environmental > Aquatic > Freshwater > Ice > Glacier...
TGGAAAGCTAATGGAAGTGGTGGGTGCCCTGGAATCGGCCCGTCAGCGAGGAATAGAGGAGATTAAGGGGCTGAAGGAGGAAGTGGGGATGTTGAATGAATTGGTGAAGGAGAAAGAGAATTACATCAGTAGAAAAGAGGGAGGGGGGGCCTGGCTTGTTTCCCCCCCACCGGAAGGAAGGAAGAAGAAAAAGACGACCTTTGCTGCTTCTGTTCCTGCTCCTACTGCTGCTTTTGGAGGAGGAGGAGGGGGGGCGGGGATGCAGCAGCTGCTGGAGCAGGTGCAGAGGTTGGAGCGGGCCTTGCGCCATGCTACCAAGAGGGAACAGACGCTGAAGGAGAAGCTAGGAGGGGTGGAGGAGGAGAGGAAGGGGCTGAGGGAGGAAGGGGAGCGATTGCAGGAAGAGAGGGAGAAGCTGAAGGCCGATTTGAAAGGTACGTTTGGCAGGGAGGGAGGGTGGGACGGAGGGAAGGAGTAAGAACACGCTTGAGCTATGCTCCTCTCATAAGTCATGTTATGCATTCATTTTCTCACGTGCGTTTTCCAATTCAATTGGTTCTTTTGTATCGCATATACAGCCCGGCCGACGCTCAAGGCGTGGAATGCGAGTCAGAAGCAGGTGGAGGAGCTGGAGGCGCGCTTGAAGAAGGCACAGCAAGAAGCTAGGTATGTGCAGGGGGAGGGAAGGAGGGAGGGAGGAAGAGAGCGTTTTGTTTTCTGATTGGATTGGAAAGACGATTCGGCCTTAGAGCTACTGTAATACTCACTCACAACAACTCTCCTCCCCATCCCTCCAACCCCACACAACTCTCCTCCCCATCACTCCCACCCCACCCTTATCTAGGGAGGCCACCACCACTGCCGCTTCGACCCACGCCATGCGCCTCCGCAGCAGCACCAGCAGCACCAGGCAACAACAACAAAACAACAACAACCAAAACCTCCTCGACGAAATCTCCGCCATCCTCTCCCTCCCTCCCTCCCCCTCCTCCCTCCCCCTCCTCCTCCCCTCCCTCCGCAAGCTCACCGAGGCCATGCCCCTCATCCCCCCCCTCGAGAATTTTGTCAGAGAAGTTTGCTTTTTCCTTGCTCGTGCCTTCCTCCCTCACGGCCAGCACTTATCTCCTGAACAAGCCTTGAAAGCAATGCCCATGGCAGAAGCGCTCAATGTTCTGAAAAAATGGGGGAAGGAGAGGGAGGGAGGGAGGGAGGAAGGGCGGTTCCGGAGTCGGGTGCGGACGATTTTGTCGACTCGTGGAGGAGGGGAGGTGGAGGGAGGGAGGGGGGAAGGGGAGGAGGATGTGTTGTTGGGGAAGATTGCGGGCTTGGTTCAGTGTGAGAGTGAGGTGATGGTTGGGAGGGAGGGGGAGGAAGCGGTGGAGGGCTATTTAAGGACACGACCTGATATTCTTGTTAATCGGATTGTGGTTCATTTTAGGCAGCTTTTTGGGGTGAAGAGTTTGGAGGGGGTGTTCCCGAAGATGAATGAGTTGTATTTGTTCAGCAGTGAGATGGGTGTGTTTGTCAGGGTGCTTAAGTCCATGTTGAGGCTGCCGTTAATGTGCCCGAATAACACGCTGTTGATTGCGTTGCAAAAGGCGGTGAGGAAGGCGAGGGGGGGGAGGAAGGGAGGAAGGAAGGGGGGGAAGGTGGTTGTGGATGTGCTGGAGGGGGTGCCGGAGGAGGTGGAGGAAGAGGAGGAGGAGGAGGAGGAGGAGGAAGGGAGGGAGGAAGGGGTGGTGGTGGAGGAGAGTGTGTTGGTGGATAGTGGGGAGCAACGGAACGAAGACGAGGAAGAGGAGGTGGAAGAGGAGGAGGAGGAGGAAGGGGAGGAGGAAGAGGAGTCAATTGTCAGCGACACTTCTTCTTCTCTTTTGTGTGAATCGCGTCGCGCGAGGGCCAGCTACCTTCCCCAATACGACGACAGTAGCATGCTCAGCGGGCAAGATCAAGAAGCAGAGGAGGAGGAAGAGGAGGAAAAAGAAGATACCAGCATTTTATCCTCGGCCACGTCTGCCTCCTCCGCGTCATCTGTCCCTTCCTCTTCCTCCTCCCTGTCCTCCTCCTCCGCTCCCTTCACGCGCACCCGGCCTGGCAAGCCTCCTGGCGGGCCTGGCGGAGACAGAAAAAGAGAAGAAGATGCGAGCGTCAGCGTCAGCACCAGCATGAGCAGCAGCAATGCAGCCGATCAATCCTCCATCTCCAACGTCGACTTCCGCTTGCTCGGCGTCCTGAGTGCCGCCGAATCCCGCAGTCGCGATTCGCCCTTCCCTGCTTCTTGTGGTGCCCGGCCCTTGGCGCCGCCTTCTCCATCTTCCTCCTCCTCTTCTTTTTCTTCGGTGGCCTCGTCCTCCCTCGCTTCCTCCTCCTCGACGTCGTGGACCAGACCACTCCCCGGCGGCCGCAGCAGCGGCGCGGGTGTAGGCAGTAGCACAAGCAGAACAACGGGCTTTGGTGGCAGCAGCAGCTCGGCGATGCTGCGAGGGTTTTCCTCCTCGGCTGCCTCCACGGGCACGGGGCTGTTGGGCGTCTTGAGCTTTGCGGAGAGCGGGGACGTGGCGGCTTTTCCTACGCCGGCCAAGCCGGAGGATGTGCGGCGTGGCAGCAGTAGCAGCCGGTCCTCCTTTTCTTCGTCGATGTGAAGGCCATGAAAGAAGTTGGTCTCTTTTTGCCGCCGCCTCGGTATGAGAGGGGCTGGAGAAGCCCGTGTGAAAGCGACAAAAGGCGGCCTGTCTGTCATTTTTTGGCATGGGAGAGGGTTTAAGAAAAAGCGAAAGCCGGGAGTCCTAAGTAAGTCTTGTAAAAGAATGTGTCATTAGAAGGAAAAGAAAAGAAAGGGGTGGGGAGGTAAAAGTAAAGAGAAAGAAGGACGTTCGCTGATGACCGTTTGAATTCGTTGTTGCCCTCGTGTCCTTGCTTTGTGCCATCCATGCGCATAACCACGCCCTCACGCGCACATTACCCATCATCACACATGCACAGACGCAGAGGGGAGCTGCAGCTGTGGGCAGCGTGCACGTGGCTTGGGTGCTGGCTTCGTTCCCGTGCCTTGCCGCTCTCCCTCCCTCCGTCTCCTATTCCCGGCCCCACCATCATCATCATCAAAATCCGCATCGCTCCTTAACGTGGGAAGGCAGTAACCATGGTAGGTCTTGATTAGGCCCTAGGACTGTGTGTAATGCAACTTCGTCGAGTGCGACCTTGTGAGGCCTGGAGCAGGCGCTGCTAAACGGAGAGCGCGTGTACGAGTAGAGCGCGGGCGGAATTACTCCGTCTCCTCTTCTCAAACCCTCCCTTCCCCCTCCATGCCCTCCCTTTTCCCTTCCATCTACTCTCCATTACGGCACCGGGCGAGGTCTTACAACTTCTGCTTCAGCCTAGCTGCCGCTCTCAATAGGGCTGCACGCCTTCACAGCTCACCTCTCCTCTCTCCCTCATCTCTCCCCTCCCTCCCAACTCCCCACTCATCTCCCACACAACCCTTACCACACACAGTTCTCCCTCCTAGCCGGCTTCCTCAAGTACCTCTTCTCCAAAACCGAGGTGCATATCCTCATCCTCGGCCTCGACCACGCAGGCAAGACCACCCTCCTCGAACAATCCAAGGGAATTTTCCGTAAAATGCAGGGCATTCCCCCCGAGAAAATCACGCCTACCGTCGGCCTGAACGTGGGCAAAATGGACATTGAAGGCTGTTTTGTCATCTTGTGGGACCTGGGGGGGCAGGTGAGAATGAGGTCGATCTGGGATAAGTACTATGCGGATGCCCATGGGGTGGTGTTTGTGCTGGACGCGGCGGACGTGGGGAGGTTTGAAGAGGCCAAGTTGGCGTTTGCGTCTATTTTGGAGCATGAAGATTTGGGGGATGTCCCTGTGTTACTTTTTGCGAATAAGCAGGATTTGCCCGGGGCGTTGTCGGAGGAGGATTTGGCGGAGGCTTTTGAGGTGGAGAAGCTGCAGAGGCAAAGGGTGATACAGGTGCAGCCTTGTAGTGCGTTGACGTGTGATGGGATTGAGAGTGGAGTGAGGTGGGTGGTGCAGGAAGCGAAGGGGCTGGCGAGGAAGTTGGACTAGACTGTCCAAGGGGCAGGAAAGGAAGAGAAATAAATGAATGAATGACTAAATAAGGAGGCAAGAGGAGAACTTTTGTATGATAGGCATACAACCGAAGAAGAAAAGTAGAAATCAATTTAGAAAAGTAGAGGAGGCTCATTTTATCTACGTGCTTCGTTTCTTTCCTGATGCATTTCTCGTCATAACCCAAGGCGTAGAAACAAATTCTTTTTTTAGTACGCTATAGAAGGAGCTCGTTGATTATCGTATATGTAGTAGCTACTTGTTTCTTCTCTCTTATCTTCTTTATTTCGTCTAATGTTTTTTAGTTTAGTCTCCCCAACATGAAGGAAAATGGAAGAGGCAGGCACACCGTGCTGATTGCCCTCATGTTTCTTCATTTTACTCCTGCTGCTCTTATACGCTGCTGTTGCACACACATACATTTTGTTTGTAATTGGTGTTTGCTTGAGTCATTCTCAATTCCCATTCCACATATATTTGGTGTGTGTACTAGTGTCAAAGTATAACAACTTTTCTTTCAAAGACACATACGCACCCAGGCACACACATACACATACACATACGCACACGGACCTTTGACCCTCAGTTCTACCTACAAATTATTTTTTCAGAACGACCCACTTACTCACTCGCTCACTCACTCAATCACGCACTGTTATTGTCCCCCCTCTTCCTCCTTCGTCGCCTCCACTATTCTCTCCAACCGCTCCGGCATGGCCACTTCCACCTCAGCCTTCCCCTCCTCTTCCATCTCTTCCTGCACAATCTTCTTCTTCTTATTATTATTCTTCTCATTCAGCTCCACAACCGGCGCATCCACCGAAGGCGTGTGATTCGTCGCAGCAACAGCACCAGCAGCGGCAACAGCAGCACCAGCAGCAGTAGTCTGAACCACCGCTGGCACCCCCCCTCCCTCCTTCGTCCTCTTCACCCCCGTCCACTTATCCCCATACGTCTTCAACAAATGCAACACCACCCCATTCGTCCACCCAAACCCCACCTGCGGGTAATACTCCCCCCCCTCCCCCCGTGCCCCCGGCACCATCCCATTGTATTTCTCATGCATATACCCACTATTCGTCCACCCCAAAAAGTTACTCTCCAACCAGGCCTTTGCTATCGCCTCTGCCAATTGCACTCCCTCCGGCAGCCCCGTCCGTTCCAACCCCTCAATCATCAGCTGCTGCAAAGGAGGCCAAGCATTCGGTCCATCCCACTGTTCCTCCGTCGCCCTCGCCGTCGTCAAACACCCCGCCACCTGCACCAACCCACTCCCCTTTAACGCCTCCACCGCCCTTGCCGCCTTGACCCCCCCCTCCTTTACCAGCGGGTTCGCCGTCAGCCCTGCCCAAAGTGGGATAAAATTAGATGCTGATACCACCCCTTTGCCTGGCGCTGCTCGGCCAGCAGGAGGAGGACGAACAACGTGATCGACCCACATCCCTCCTTTCGAATCCCACATATATTTATCCATCGCCACCGCCCGCCGGTCCGCCGCCAAGCTGTACTCAATCGCCTTCGGCACGCTCAACACTCCTGCTGCTGCTGCTGCTACCCCTCCCTCCTTCCCTCCCTCCTTCAGGTTCGTCGCCACAAACGCCAAAGGAGGGAGGGCCGCCGTCGCCTGCAACTCGTGTAACCTCGCCAAATTCCTTTCCATTCTATATAAATAAGCATTCAACTCAACTGGTAAAATGTTGCTCGTTTCAATATCAGTTAGGTGATAAGTGTTATTCACACCAGGCACAATCCATCGGGAGGAGAAATCCCACCCACTCTCCGCGCCAGCCGCAATGTTAGCATATACCCCCCCATATAATTTAGCACTGACAGGGGCGTCGGTGTGGCTACTTAAGTCTTCTTTGTACGATTCCGGGCGAGGGTAAGTAGTGGAGGTCCAGTAGCGGTTGAGCAGGTGGGTGGTTTTGGTTTTGGCCCCTCCCTCCACCCCTGCCTCGTCCTCGAGCTTGACGGCGTGCTCGCCTTCGCGCATCCAATAGGCGTATTCGATGTCCAGGAGGCTGACGGCTTGGGAGACAAAGTCGGCGTCTGTGTTTGTGGTTTTGTGTAGTGTGTGGATTGGGAAGGTGTTAGTTTTTGGTGCTGGAAGAGGAGGGAGGGACAGACAGTGGGGAGGGAGGGAAGGAGCAAGACTTATATACAAAAGCACGCCAAAGAAAGCAGAGAAACGAGAAAATCATGCGCCACCTTCTCTCTCGAAAATCATAAACATTCACAACACGCTTACCTTTCATCAACGCCTCATCCGCCTCCAACAGCGCCAACACCATCTCCGACAACAAAGGCGGCTGGCTCCGATTCAAATAATAAATCCGTCCCCCATTCGGAACAAACCCAAAATTGGCCACGTCATCCAATAAATTCTGGACTAACCCTCGCGCAGTGTCCTTCATATCACATGCCAACAGCCCCAACACAATCCAGTACGAATCCCAATAATAACTCTCCCGAAACCGCCCCCCCGGGATGACCACTGGGTGGGTCCGTCTCAAGATCGAGTAGCGTTGCGGATTCAGAAACACGTCTTCAGAGACCTTGCGCGTTAGCGAGGCAAAGGCCTGGTTTAGATATTGAGCCCACCCGTAGTAGGTGGAGTTGGGCGTGAGGCTTGAGAGGACGGAGGGGGTGTCGGTGAAGTCTTGCGGTTGGATGGCAACAAGTTCCGAGCCGGGGGGGAGGAAATGCTCGTTGACGAATTGAGAGAGGGTGTATTTGTCTTGCTTGGCTTCCGGGTTTAATGTACTGAATTTATCGAGGATTATCTCCGGGTCGACACGCATGGGCATGTCTACGAATTCTTTGGAGTCTTGGAAGATGCCAGCCAGTTGGACGGCTTGCAGAAGGTCGCCTTCGCAAAAGACCGTGCAGGCTCGTTCCGCCGGGGTGTCAAAAGCGCGCTTGCGGCGTTGCCAGACCCAGCTGTCATTCTTAAGAGGAGCAGCGGCAAGTTTGGATCGTCTGTGTATTGGGGGAAATTGTGTGTGTAGGGAAAGGGGATAGGGTAAGTGAGTATGGGTGATAGGTGGAGGGAGAGGGGGAGGATGCACGCATGGTTGGGAGAGCGTAGTATGGGACATGAAGGACTTGTCACCGAGGCAAGACGGAACGCTGGGCTGACTTGCATATCGTTTACTAGTCATGGAGCCCACAACCACGCGTTAATCAGCATACACGAGCTTGACCGATACAGTCGCTTCTTCAACCCACCACCCACATACCTTCGTGAGAGTCGAAGCGCCGTGGCGAGCATTTGATACCGGGGCCGGGAGGACTCCTCATGTCGTCGCAGCCGTGATGGAAAGACAGACTGCGTTTCGCTTGCCTCGTCCACGCGCACGCCGTTCCAGCAGTTGAGCAGGTAGAAGGCCCCGGCCAAGGCAGACCAGAACACGATGCCACCAGCGCATGTTGAGGCAGACGAGGACGAAGCACGCTCTTTCCTACGCCTTTGACCGGGCAGCGGCGATGCTGGTGGCTTGAGCATGGTCACCCCGCCCTCTCCTACCGCCGAGCAGGGCTTGGTCCTGCAGTGGGAGTGTGGTGGAAAGGGCGGAATGAGGAGGGCCGAGGTGAGTTGTGTGGATACGTGCGTTACAGGCGTTCTTGCATCGCTGGCAGTTGCGGGCGAGGTAACAGACAGCCCTGGTCAAGACAAAAAGAGCCATGGTGTGGCGAGACAGACGTCCGAGAACCACCACCTTGTTTTACGGTAAGAGCAAGGCCGTCGCTTGTGTGGTGCAGGCCAAGCAATTGCGACGCCGTCGATGCTTCCTCCATCAAGAACAAAGGTCAAACGGCTCCCCAACACGATGACGGAAAATTGAACGAGAAGCATCACGGCAAGCAAGAGTAAGTTAGTTTTTGGTGATGGTGATTGATACATATCGGTCTCAATCGCGAGATATTAGTCACCCAGGGGGGAAGGGGGGTCCAAAAGCCTTATTGCTTATCCAAGCATCGGTGCAGGAAACTGGGAATCGTGGAGCCGTGGAGCCCCTCGGCCAGCACGCATCATTCAAGCTCATCAGCATCGCCGGAGAACGCAGAAGAAGGCAGAAGAAGGCGGGAGCCCTTTCTGTGTGTGTGTTCATGCCCCTGAGTCCCACACCGACACCGCACACACAGCCCACTCCATGCACACATCACAACCCCTGCCTTTGTTGCCCCGAGCATCGCTGACCCGCTCCCTTTCTTTCCCTCCCTCCCCATCAACACAGACAGGCAGAGAGTCTCCTCCCCTCCCTCTCCTCTCCTCTTCCTCCCCTACTACACATAAAGCATCACAATGCACGGCATTGGCACCGAGATTTTGGACCTGGGCAAGTCCCTCAAGGCTGCGGCGGAGCCCGGTGCTGCCATGCCCCCCCAGACCAAGGCGGAAGAGGCTGGCTTCTTGCTGCCCGCAGTGGAGGACCCCGCCGCCTTCTGCAAGGCCAACTTTGGGGTGGGCTATGGCATCGACAACCACCAAGAGCTCAAGTTTGCCAAGGGTACCACCACGCTGGCCTTCAAGTTTGACCACGGCATCATCGTCGCGGTGGACTCCCGGTCGACGCAGGGTGCTTATGTGGCCTCGGGCACGGTCAAGAAGGTGATTGAGATCAACCCCTACTTGCTTGGGACCATGGCGGGCGGTGCCGCGGACTGCTCTTTCTGGGAGCGGAACCTGGGCATTCAATGCCGGCTTTACGAGCTGCGACACAAGGAGCGTATTTCTGTGGCGGCCGCGTCGAAGTTGCTGGCGAACACGGTGATGCAATACCGGGGCTATGGGCTGTCGATGGGCACGATGATCACGGGCTGGGACAAGACGGGCCCCCAGCTTTACTACGTCGACAACGACGGCATGCGTCTGAAGGGCGACCTGTTCTCGGTCGGCTCGGGCTCTACTTATGCTTATGGTGTGCTGGACGCGAATTACCGTAAGGATCTGAGTGCGGAGGATGCGATTGAGTTAGGACGGCGGGCTATCTACCATGCCACCCACCGAGATGCGTATTCGGGCGGGATTATCAATGTGTATCACGTGCAGGAGCAGGGGTGGGTGAAGGTGTTTTCGGGTGATTGCATGGAGCTCCATTACAAGTACCAGGAGGAGAAATCGGCCGCGGGGATGGTTATGTAAACAAATTTCAACAAGTAGGAGGACGAGGAGGGGAGGGAAGGATGGAGGGAGGGGAGGGAGGGTGTGTGAGAGGGTAGATAGGCAAAGAGAAATCGGATCATTGAAGAAAGATGCAGGGATGAATTGTTGGGTGAAGAGAAAACAAAAACAAAACTAGATAAGCGAAAACAGGTGGGTGAAGAGAAAACAAAAACAAAACTAGATAGGCGAAAACAGGTGGGTGAAGAGAAAACAAAAACAAAACTAGATAGGCGAAAACAATGTGCTGCATTATTCGTGCTTGCTTTTACTTTTTATATGTTTTCTAATTACACTGCCAAATCGATTGAGGAGAGGGTGGTGGAAGAGCTGTAGCTGTTTCTAGAGCGATTGTTGTCTTACACAGGGGTGTGAGCCATGGCTAGCGCGCCGTCTACAAATAAGTCTCTTGCAAGCCCCCATCCACCTCACCAAAAGCTTTCTCTGTCTCTCAATTCAGCCCTCGTTCTCGAGGTCACCACGACGGCGGCCTCTCCCTCTGCAAGCGCAACTGCTGAATCTGCCCCGAGGTCCGATCCCCACACACCAACGTTGGCCACACGTCGACATCCCTACCCTCGTCCCCTCCTCCGCTCCCTTCCTCCCTCCCTCCCTTCGCAATCCCACCACCACCCCCTCCTCCTCCTCCCCAACGACGGGCCAAAAAGAAGCGCGGCGGCGGCGCAGCAGCAGCAGCAGCAGCAGTAGCAGCACCAGCACCAGCACTAGCAGTCACAGAATATGGAGAAGGGGTAGGAAGAATGCCAGCGACACACACACGGGCCCGCCTCCCTCCCTCCTCCTCCTCCTTTTCGCTCTGCGGTGCATTCAGGTCAAACGTGCGAAGCTGCCCCTGGGTGGTGAGGGTGAGGACGAGGGAGGAATCCACCAGGTCGACGACGAAACCCGTGCAGGCAGGAGTAGTAGAAGTAGAAGGGAAATCACGCAGGTAGGCCGTCGTCCCTCTCATCGTCGTCTTGCCACGAACAGCAGAAGCTGCAGCACCACCAGGAGGAGGGGAGGAGGAAGAAATAAAACGCAAGTCCAGCAAACGCAAGCCACCCAAACGATCACTCACCAACAACCCCCTCCCATTCGGCAGCACCTCTATCTGATCTACCACACACCCCATCGTCGTCAACGGCTGCACCATCCCCGTCGATGCCCTCAAATCCACAAACCGCACCTGTCCATTCCTCCACCCCAAAAACACACCCTCCTCTCCCCCGCTGCTGCTGCTGCTGCTACTGCTGTTACTACTGCTCCAACAAGCCGCAAAACAATCACTCGTCAAGCGAAAGGAATGCTTCAACTGTCGCCGTGCCTCGACATCCACCACAATCAAAGGGCCAGGGGAGAGGCAGGGAAGGAGGCGCCGCCCCTGCCACGGGTCCCACTCCACCCCCCACACATCCCGATCCTTTAAAGAAAATCGATCGGACCGAATCGGCGGCCTCAAATCCCAAAGCATACGCCTTCCTCCCATCCCTCCTCCTCCTCCTCCTCCTCCTTCCTCCCCTCCCTCCCTTTCCCCCCCCTGAAGCTTACACACCGTCACAGCCGCCTTACCCGCCGCCGTCCCCATGGTTGCAATCGCCAAAACACACGGCAACCCCCCTCCCTCCCTCCCTCCCTCCCTCCCCCCCCCCCCACCACCCCCCC
>Ga0209491_10010768_pt1 | contig 10901 bp, 4 predicted proteins | sample BON02_FD_187213 | JGI IMG/M metagenome (GOLD analysis project Ga0209491, IMG submission 187213) | Freshwater microbial communities from Lake Bonney liftoff mats and glacier meltwater in Antarctica - BON-02 (SPAdes) (version 2) | ecosystem: Environmental > Aquatic > Freshwater > Ice > Glacier...
CGGCTCGCCGTTTGGTGGGAACAGTTCCGGGAGGGAGGGAGGGGGGGGCGGCGAGGAGGGCGGAGGGCGGAGGGGCGCTGCGCCGCGGGGTGGCAGAGCAAACAAGGGCCCCGCCCGCTTTTTTTCTTTCCGTGGCTCGGCCCCCGACGTCGCTGATTGCGGCGGCATGGGAAGCAAACCGGGGGGGGGGTGGAGAGATTGAGGAACCGGCGCCGATCTCTCAGCCGCCTGCCTTGCTCCTCGCGGTTATCCCTGTCTTTTGCGCCGCACCAACTCTGCGTTTTATTGTTTGGACGCGGTCGCCGTGTCGGGCGCCGCCGCGGCGACGGCCGCGGCGACGGGGACGACGGCGGGGCGGCCGCCGGCCGTCGCGTGCGCCGCGCTCGCCCCGCGGGCTGCGGGGGGCAGCTTGGCGCCCGCGGGCGGCGGGCCGGCGGCGGCGGAGCGGGGTCCGGAGGAGCGCGGGCGCGCGGGCGCCTGCTGCTGGTGCTGCTGCTGCTGCTGCTGCTGGGGCGGCGGTGGGCCGCGGCCAGCGCCAGGGCCCGGGCCGGCGGCGGCGGCGGCGCCGGCCTGGGGCGAGGGGTAGGGCGGCTGGGCGTACGGGGCGTAGGCCGCGAGCGCGGCCGCGCAAGCGGGGGAGGGCAGGACGCCGCACGGCGGGCCGTAGCCGGCCATCACGACCGGAGGCGGCACCCCCGCGGCCGGCGGCGGCGGCGCAATCGGCGCGGCGGCGGCGGCCGGCGGCGCCGCCTGGTCGCGGCCGCCCGAGGGGCCCCCTTGTCCGCCTCCGCCCACGGCGCGGGGGCCGACGTCGGGCGACGTGTGTTGGTGGTTGTGGTGGTTAGCGGCGACGCCGTTGGGCGCGGGGACGCCCGCCGGCGAGGGGGCGGCGACGGCGGCCACGGGCGCGGGCGGCGGAGGCAGAGGCGGCGGAGGCGGGCCGGCGGGCGGCGGCGGCGGCGGCGGCGGCTGATCCGAGGGGGGCGCGACGGGCGGCGCCTGCTGCTGCTGCTGCTGCTGCTGCTGCTGGGGGTACGCCCGCCGCGGGTGGCGCTGGTAGTAGGGCGGCGGGGGCGGCGGCAGGGGAGGGGGCGCGCCGTACGCGGCGGGGACGCCGTAGGGTCCGGCGCCATAGGCGGCCGGCAGGGGGGGCTGGAGAGGCGCGGCGGCGCCGTAAGGCGGGGGGCCCCACCCGCCGGCGGCGGCGGCGGCGGCCGCCGCAGCGGCTGCAGCGGCGGCGGCGGCGGCGGCGCCGTCGACGCCGGCGGCGCCGGCCGCGTATGCCGGCGGCCCCTGCGCCGCGCCCGGCCACTCGCCGTGCCAGGGCGGCGCGGCGTAGGCGCCGTACGCGGCGGCGGCGGGGTTGTAGCCGCCATATCCGCCGCCGCCGCCGCCACCGCGCCCGGCGCCGTCGTCGGGCCGGAGACCGTCGCCGCGGCCGCCGTAGCCGCCGCCGCCCGGCCCGCCTGCACGCGGCGGCGGCGGCGGCGGCGCGCCGTAGGGGGTCGGCGGCGCCTGCGCGCCCGGCGGCAGCGGGGGCGCGCCCGGCGGCGCCTGCGGCTGCTGCTGCTGCTGCTGCTGCTGGGGGTGGGGCGGCGGCGGCGGCGGCATGGCGTACGCCGCCTGCGCATAGTGCTGCTGCTGCTGCTGCTGCTGCTGCTGCTGCTGCTGCTGCGGATGCCGCGCGTTGTAAGCGCGCTGCGGCTGCTGCTGAGGTGGCGGGCCGCCCCCGTAAGGCCCCCCCCCTCCCACGTACGCGTGCATCATGTAGGGAGAGTGGCCGCCGCCGCCCACGCCGACGCCGTTGCCGCCGACGCCCATGCCGACGCCGTTGCCGCCGCCGCCGCCGCCGCCGTAGCCCTGGCCGTGGTGGAGCGGCGCGCCCAGCGGGGGGTGGTGGCCCCGGTGATGGTGCTGCTGCTGCAGCATCTGCGCGTGCGGGTGGTGGTGCTGCCCGTAGCCGCCGTACGCCCCGCCGCCGCCGCCGCCGCCCCCGCCCCTCGCGCCGCCGCCGTGGATCGCCTCGCGCGGCACCGCGCGCTTGAGCTCGACGCGCCGGCCGGGCGGCGCGCCGGGGAGCGCGTGCGCGACGACGAGGCACTTCTCCACGCTCACCTCGCGCGCAAACGTCACGAACCCGAATCCGCGCGACGCCCCAGCGCGGCGCACGACCACGGCGTCCTCGACGGCGCCGAAGGCCTCGAAGTGGGCGCGGAACTCGGCGTCGCCGACGTTGCCCGTGCCGCCGACGAACATCTTGCAGGTCGGGCGGGCGCCGCCGCCGGCCGCGCGCGGCAGCGCGGCGCGCGCGTCGACGCGCCGGGCCGAGGGGCCGAGCTGGTGGCCGTGGCCCTCGTGGGCGGCGTCGAGGAAGGCGAGCGCGTTCTTGGGGTCGGCAAAGGTGACGAACGCGTAGCCGCGAGTGGAGATGTGCACGACGTCGGCGATGGGGCCCCTGTGTTTGTTGTGTTTGTTTTGGGGGGGGTGGGATTTTGGGTTTTTGGTTTTTTCGAGTCGAGTGTGTTTTTTGTGTTCGGCGTAGTGTTTTTCTTCACGTCCCAGGGGCGGCTTCCGTCGGTCGCGACAAAATCGCCACCACCGCCAAGAACGCACCAGCGCGAGCAGTAGGCCCCGATCCCGTCTTTGGTCACGCCCGTCTCGATACCGCCGAGGAAGACCTTGCCCTGTTGTTGCGATGTGGTTGTGGAGGTGGCGGCGGTGAGTGAGGAGAGACAAGAGGGCGGCGAGGGAGGGGGGCGCGCCTGGCTGACGGCGGGAGGGCGGCCGGCGCTCACGGCGGCAATCCTTTTTTTTTCAAAGCAAAAAACGCCTCCGTGGATCGATCACGCGGGCCGATCGCGCGGGCCCTCCCCCTGACGCGCGACTCACCTCGACAAAGGGCATGGGCTCCCCGCCAAACGTCCTGGGCGGGTGCTCGGGGCCGGGAGCGGCGGGCTGCTGGGTGGGGGCGGGGAGAGGAGCAGAAGGAGGAGCCTCGGCCTTTGCCTCCTCCTCCTGCTGCTGTGCAGCTTGCTGTTGCTCCTCCTGCTCCTGCTCCTCTTGCTGCCCCGGCGCCGGCGCCTCCGCGGGCAGCTCGTCGGCGGAGGCCGCCTCGGGCGCGGGAGCAGCAGGGGCCTGATCGTCCGCCATCGTGGGACGGGGGCTCTTGACGGTGGGCGATTTCAAGGGGAGAGGAAAAACTAAACCACAACACAAATTCTGTTTTGGCGCGGCGCGCGGGCCTTTTTGTTGTCCGCAAACAGGAGGGCGCCGGGGCGGGCGGGAGAGTCAGAGGGGGTGGTGTTGCGTGTGGTGTGTGCTATGACGGGATAGAGCGCCGATCACACGGCGATCGCGCCTGTTTTTTTGCACGTTGGGGCCGACGCGTGACGCGACGACGGTGCGCGTTCGGGCGGGCGGCGCGTCGCGTCTTCGCCCTCGCCCTCGCCTCGTCAAAGCACCCCTCCCTCCCCGCTTCTTCACTAGTCGTCGAAATCGACGATGTACCTGCCCACGGCCACCGGCACGCAGGGCCCGCCCTTGACCGGGTCGAACGTGACCTTGTGATAGCTGCCGCTCGCGGTCAGGACGACCAAGCAGGGTTGGGCGGGCAGAGCCAGCGGCGCGGCCGCGGCGGGGGGGGCGGCCGCCGCGCCTCCTGCCGACGGCGCCGCCGCCGACGCAGGCGGCGGCGGAAAGCCGATGACGATCGCGCCCGCGTCGGGCTCGGGCACGCGGTACTGGGCGAGGGACCACTCGGACGAGAAGTAGCGCGGGAGTATGGGCGCGATGCCGCGCACGCTCGACAGCACGGTCGTCGGGTTGCCGCCGCCGCCGCCGCCGCCACCGCTCCCGCCGGGCGAGCCGGCAGCGGCCGCGAGCAGCGACGGCGACGATCCCGGGTGGGAGCCCCCTGCTGCTCGCTCTGCCGCGCCACCGCTTCCCGCCGCCCCTCTTGCTCGACCCGCACCGAGCCCCGCCACGTCGCCGCTGCCGTACTGTCCGTACACGCCTCGTCCTCCCGCGTCGCCCTCCGCCGCCGCCGCCGCCACCCCCTGCCGCACCCCCGCCCGCCGATGCTGCTGCTGCTGCTGCTGCCCGTGCTCCCGCCGGCCGTCCCCCGCGTCCCCCGCGCCCCTGACCGCCGCCGCCAGCGCCCACACGTGCACCGTGCCCTTGTCGCTCGCGGCCGCCAACCACTCCAGCCCCGCGCTCATGGCCAGGCTGCCCACGCAGGCCGGGTCGCTGCCGCGCCGCAGCTCCTGCAGCAGCGCGCCGTCGCCCGTGGACCACACGCGCACGAGCGTGCCCCGGTCGCTGGCCGTGGCCAGGCGCTTGCCGTCCAGCGAGAGCGCCAGGGCGGCCAGGCTTCCCGTGTGCGCGGCCACGAAGCGCGTCTGCCGCCGGTCCAGGTGCTCGAGGCGCACCTGCCCCGCATGCAGGCCCGGGCAGGCGAGCACCAGCGCGCCCGGCTGCGCCGACACCGCCACCAATCCCCTCGGGTTGCTCAGCGTCTCGGCGCTGTGCCTGAGCGACAGGTCGCCGAACGCGTACACCAGGACCCGGTGCTCCAGGGCCACGACCACGGCGTCCCGGCGCAGGCGCACGGCGCGCACGGGCGAGCGGAACGACAGCTCGCCAGCCGCCCGCCCGGCGTGGTCGTCCCAAACGACGACTTTGAGCGGCGGCCAGGCGGGGTCGGGCCCGCCGCCTACCAGGGCGAGGATGTTGCAGCGGAAGAGCATCTCGACCGAGGCGAGGCCGCCGCCGCCCGTGGCGGTCTCGTAGCAGCCCCCGCGGTCGTTGCCGCTGCCGCCGTTGCCGCCGTTGTTGCCGCCGACGCCGCGGTTGGCGCCGCCGCGGCCAAACGTGCGGCAAAAGGTCTCCTTGAAAGGGTCGGTGTTGTAGACGCGGAAGCCCTTGTTGGTGGCACACACGAAGCAGCCAAAGTCCTGGTTGAACGCGACCGAGTGGACCTCGGTGACCATGATTGGTAGATTGTCTCGGCGCGTGTTCAGACGAGCGGAGGCGTGCCTTGTCGCCGCCACCTGCTAGTTGGACGGCGGACGACGGCGCGCGCGCGCTCGTTTTCGTTGCGACGCTTCCTTGGAGCTACGTTTCAGCGGCGCCCGGCCCACGGCAGCAAGCGCGCCCGCCCCGGGTGTGTGCACTCTGGCGTAGGGAGAGGCTGGGGAGGAGGAGAGAGCAGGCGCGTGCGGAAGACACCCACTTCCCCGAGGGAGATGGGGGCTTGAGACCGACGCTTGACGCTGTTGGCTGTTGGCGAAAGCGCACGTGCAAAGCAAGACGAGGTCGGATCTTTGCCGCGGAGTCAGCTGGGGTCGAGCGGGCGCTGAGCGCGGAGACGCGAAAAGCCTTTTCGACGCCGACGCGTACGCCGACGCTCGCTCGCCGCGACCCAAAACCCGCGCGGTCTCGCATGGCCCATGCACAACATCAATCAATCAAACGAATCAATCCTCTGTCTCGATCAAACCACCCGACAACCAAGCCGTCCCCGCATGTCTCGCAGCGCAGGCCAGCTCCGCCTGCTCGGGCGGGGCGCGCTCGCCGCCGTGGTGGGGGTGCCGCGCGCAACCAAACCCTCGCCTCTGCACCCAACCGCCCTCCTCCTCGAGCAGCAGCAGCAGCGCCGTCTGTTGCGCACGCTCGCGAGGCGACCATTTTCTTCATCAGCAGCAGCAGCAGAAGCAGCAGCAGCCCCTCCCGCTCGCGCCGCGCGGTACCACCTCTGGGCCGCCGCCGCCGCCGCCGCGCTGGTCGGCGGCGCTGGGGCGACAGCGGCGGCGGCGGCGGCCGCGCCCTCCGCGGCCGAGGACGCCGCCGCCGCCGCTTTGCGCGCGCTCGCCGAGGCGGCCGAGGCGGCGGCCGGCGCCGCGCGCCTGGCGTACCTCATCCCCACGCGCCTGGCCCGCGACGCGGCGGCGGCGGCGGCCGTCGTGTCGGACTACCGGTCGGAGCTGTCGCGCGCGGACGCCGAGGTCGCGGCGGCGCGGGCGGCGGCGCGGGCGGCGCGGCGGCAGGAAGGAGGAGATGCAGACGCGGGCGCCGGGCAGGCCGCCGACGCCGCCGACGCCTCCGCCGCCGCCGCCGCCGCCCGCGCCGACGCCGCCGACGCCGCCGTCGCCCGCGCCGAGGCCGCGCGCCGCCTCGCGCTCAAGCGCTGCCACCAGCGCGGCGCCGACCGCCTGCTGCGGCTGTGCTTCGACAACGGCGGCGTCTACGTCAAGCTCGGGCAGCACGTGGGCCAGCTCGACCACCTCCTGCCCGAAGAGTACGTCTCGACCATGCGCCGCCACCTGCTCGACCGCTGCCCGGTCTCGCCCTACGACGACGTCGCCCGCTTGATTGAGCGCGACCTGGGCGCGCCGCCCGAGCGCGTCTTCGCCTCGTTCAACTGCACGCCCGCGGCCTCCGCCTCCCTTGCCCAGGTGCACGAGGCCACCCTCCGGCCCGACCCGGCCACGGGGGCGCCGGGGCGGCGCGTCGCCGTGAAAGTCCAGCACCCTGGCCTGCGCGAGTCGTGCGCCGCAGACATTGCCATGATCTCTTTCCTCGCGAGGGCGGCACGCGCTGTCTTTCCCGACTTTGACCTGCAGTGGCTGGTCGACGAGGTCGAGCACAACCTCCCCCTCGAGCTCGACTTCCGGCACGAGGCGGGGAACGCGGCGCGGTGCGAGGCCAACCTGCGGTCCCCCCGCTCGAGGCTGGGAAGAGGGCGCGTCGCCGTGCCCCGCGTGCTGCCCGAGCTGTCGTCGGCGCGCGTACTGACTATGGAGTGGATAGAGGGGGCCGGGCTGGGGGACGCCGAGGCGCTGGACGCCCTGGGCGCCGACCGCAGGGAGGTGTCCCTGCTGGTGGCGCGGACGTTCAACGAGATGGTCTTCACGTTTGGGGACCTGCACGCCGACCCGCACGCGGCAAACCTGATCGTGCGGAGGGGCGGCGGCGGGGGCGCGGGGGCAGCGGCGCCGCCGCGCCCCTCTGCCCGCCCGGCAACGACGGCAACGACGTCGGCGGCGGCGCGCGAGGCCAACGAGGCCGCCGGCCAGGCGGCCGCCGCGGAGCTGGCCGCCGCCGCGCAGGAGGACGCCCTGGACCCGGGTGCCCGCCGCCGCCGCCACCTGGACGCCCTGCGCCGCCAAAAGGGCCCCCTGCAGCTCGTGCTGCTGGACCACGGGCTGTACCGCACGGTCGACGACGCCTTTCGGCTGCGGTACGCCGCGCTCTGGCGCGCGCTGATCTTCGCGGACGAAGCCGCCATCCGGGAGCACGCGGGGGCCATGGGGGCCGGGCACGCGGTCCCTTTGTTCGCGGGGATGCTGACGCAGCGGCCGTGGCACGCGGTGGTCGGGTCGGCGAGCCAGTTCGAGGCGGACGCGGACGCGGACGGCAGGCCCGTGGCGGCCGGGGGCGGCGCCGGCGGCGGCGGCGGCAGCGGCGGCGGCAGCGGCGGCGGCGCGGGCGACAGCGGCGGCAGCGGCAGCGCGGGCGACGGCGGCGCGGCGTCGTCGCCCTCCCCCGCGCCCGCTCCCAACGAGCTCGACGGCTCGTACGACCCGGTCGCCGCCGCCAACCCCGCCGCCGCCGCCGCGCTCAAAAAGGCCGCCGAGAGGGGCGGCGGCGCCGGCGGCGCGGGCGCGCGCGCGGCCGCGGGCGGCCTCGACCGCCTGTCGCTGCCCACGGGCGCCGAGGAGCGCGAGGTGCTGCAGGCCTACGCCGCGCACTACGGCCGCGAGATCGGGCAGCTGCTCGGCAAGCTGCCCCCGGAGCTCCTGCTGCTGCTCAAGACCAACGACTGCCTGCGGTCCGTCGACGCCTCCCTAGGCAACCCCGTGAACACGTACGGCGTGACGGCGCGCGAGTGCTGCCGCGCGCTCGCCGAGGCGCGCTCGGCGGAGGCGCCCGGCCTGCGCGCGCAGGGGCTGGCGGCGGCGGACATGCTCGGGGTGGAGGCGCGGATGGGGGCGATGGCGGCGCTGTCGTGGTGGTACAAGCCGCGCGCCGCGGCGGCCGCCGGAAAGGGAGGGGGGAAGACGGCCGCCGCCGAGGGGGGAGGCGGGGCGTCGGGCGCGCGGCCGCCGCCGCCGCCCCCGCCGATGGCCGCGCCGGTGCTCGGGCCGGCGGCGGCATAGCCAGTTTCTTTGGCGTTTTGCTAACACATTCGCGCGCGCAAAAAAAAGAAGAGGCAAGTCATCTAAAGCTCCTCCATCCTCGACGGTTCGCCCGCGGGCGCCAGCACGGCCGCCAGCTCGCGCGCCGACTCGGCCAAGTACTCTGCAAACTCGCCGCCGCCGCCGCCGCCGTCGCCTGCTCCGTCGCCGGCCCGCGCCGCCGCCAGCCTCTGCGCCCCGCCCGCGGCCGCCAGCGCCGCCCTGGCCGGCCCCAGGCCCGACAGCGCGCGCACGGCCGACAGCGCCTTGTCTAGGGCCGCCGGGCTTGGGGACGCCCCGCCGCCGCCGCCGCCGCCGCCGAGCGTCCGCAGCACGCCCTCCGCGAGCAGCCGCCACGTGGCGCCGGCGCCGGCGCGCTTGACCGCTGCCGCCAGCGCGCCCCCGTCGTCGCCCGCGGCGCTCAGGTCCGCCAGATCGCCCAACAGCACGGCCGCGTTGAGCGCGACGGCGGAGGTCTTCCCCCCAGCCGCCTCTTGCTCCGAGAGCAGCGCGGCCAGACGCGCGAGCCCACCCGTGCCGAAGAACGCGCCGCGGCTCCCGGGCGACCCCGAGCGCGCAAACGTGCTCGCCGCAAACAGGGCGGGCAGGCGCAGCGCGTCGGCGTCGGCGTCGGCGTCGGCGTCGGCGTCGGCGTCGGCGTCGGCGTCGGCTGCGCCCTCCTGCCCTGAAGGAGACGGAGGCGCCAGCGCCTCCAGCAGGTGGGCCACTGCGCGCGGGTGCGCGGCCAGCAAGTCGGCCTGAAACTTGACGTTGTTGCTCGCGGCCACGCCGACGCACCGCGCGGCGGCGGCGCGCAGCGCCGGGTCGGCGCCGCCGCCGATTAGAGGGTCGAGCAGCGCGGCCAGCGGCGCCAGGCCGCCGAGCGGCCGCAGGTCGTTGGCGTGGTCGATGTCCTGAGCAAAGTCGGCGAGGCGCTCGAGCGCCGACAAGGCGGCGCGCCGCACCTCCTGGGCGGCGGCGGGGGCGGCAGCGGCCGACGCGCCCGCCGGCTTTGCCTCCAGAGGTAAGCCCGCCGTTTTTCCGTCGGCCTCGTCGCCGCTGCCGCCAAGGAGCGCGACGGCCGCGCCAACCTGCGCGATTGCGCGCTTCATCAGCTCGGTGTCGCTGGCGACCGCGCCGCCCGCGATGATCGACCGCAGCTCGGCGACGCGCCGCCGCCGCTCCTCCAGAGTCGGCTCCCCTCCGGCGGCCGCCTTCTCGGCGGCCGCGCGCAGGGCGGCCGGGTCGCTGTGCGCGATGGCCCAGCGGAGCAGCTCGCCGTCGCCGGCGGGGGCCGGCGGCTGCGGTGCGGCCGCCGCGGCTGCCGCCGGGTCGTCGCCGCAGGCGTCGCCGTCGCCGTCGCCGTCGCCGTCGCCGTCGCCGTCGCCGTCGCCGTCGCCGTCGCCGGCCTCGGTTGACTCGAGGACGAGGCTGCGCGCGAATCGCTCGGCGGCGGCCGAGCGGGCGGGAGTCAGCGGGGGCGGCGGCGGCACGGCCACGACGGCGCCCGGCGCCGGGGCCACGTCTAGGTGCTGCTGAGGTTTGGGGGCGGCGGCGGCGGCGGCAAGAGACAGAGTGGCCAGGACAGCAACGACCGCCGCGCTCCGAGCGACGGCGGACGAAGGCGACGCCTTGGCGCGGCCGGCGCTGTTGCGCGCGGGCGGTATTCTTGCTGGCGCTGCTGCTGCTTCTCGTGATGACGATGATGCCTCTTGCGCTAGTGGCCGCCGCTGCTCCTCCTCGCCTGAAGAGGCGTCTCCTCCTCCTCTCGGCGTTTCCGTCATCACTCGGTTTGCCCCGGTTCCTGGAGGAGGGGAGGGTCGGGCAGTTGGATGTGTGCGCCAGTACGAAGCAACGAGACTGGGAGAAGTGCGGGTTTGGGTAAAAACGCGGAAAAGGCTACGGGGTGTCAGACGGCTCGAGATCCGCCTCCTCCTCTTCCACCGCCGCCGCCGCGGACACCGCTCCCGCAGCCGCCGCTGCCGCCGCCGCCACAGCCATCGCCGCCGTCGCCGCCCCGGGCACAGCTGGCGGCGGCCGCAGGCAGGGAGGGGCGGCTGCCGCGGGGCCGCGGGGCAGCTTGCGGGAAGGAACGCGCGCGCGCTTAGGCGGCGGCTCGTCGTCCTCACCATCCCGCTGTGCGGCGACAGCTGCGGCGGTGGCGGCGGCGGCGCCGGCCGCGGCGGCGCGCGGCGGCGCGCGGCGCCGCGGCCCACCGATCGGCGCACGCACGCCCTCGCTCTGCTCTTCCGCCGCCGCGGCAACGCGCGCTCGCCCGGGGGAGACCCTCGCGCCGCTGCCCGTGCCCGCGCCCGCCGCTCTCGCCAGCCGGGAGCCGTCGGCGTCGAGGACCCGAAAGCGCAGGTCGCGGTCGCCGTCGCTCGGCTGGGCGCTGGGGTCGGTGAGCATGCTGTCCAGCAGCGCGCGCAGCCGCCCAGCCTCCTCGAGCGGCGATACGCCGTACACGGACGTTTCGCCCGCGGCTGCGCGCGCCTCGAGCGACGCGACCAGCGCGCGCAGCGACGCGCGCTCGCGCTGCGGCCAGCGCCGGAAGAAGCCGTGGCTGGCGAGGGCGCGGTCGATGGCCGGGCGGGCGACGCCCAGGTGGGCGCGGGCCTCCATCTTGGTCATCTCAAAGGTGGCGGCGATGGCGGCGTAGGAGAGCGGGCGGCCGCCGCCGCCGCCGCCGCCGCCGCCGCCAACGTGGGGCGGGCGGCGGCGGCGGCG
>Ga0209491_10010769_pt1 | contig 10900 bp, 13 predicted proteins | sample BON02_FD_187213 | JGI IMG/M metagenome (GOLD analysis project Ga0209491, IMG submission 187213) | Freshwater microbial communities from Lake Bonney liftoff mats and glacier meltwater in Antarctica - BON-02 (SPAdes) (version 2) | ecosystem: Environmental > Aquatic > Freshwater > Ice > Glacier...
CCATGACAGCATAGTTTTCAGTGAGTTGTCTGAGTCGGCTTGTGATTATAAGCATGATCAGCTGGTATATGGTGTTCAGGAGTGCTATAGGTCTGTAGTGATCCAGTATGGCTATATCTTTGTCCTTATGGATGAGGATAACTTTCGCCATCAACAGTTCTGTATCGCAGTCGTGGCTACCTGTTAGTATCTCATTCACTAGGAGATGGATTCGCTTTTGGAACGAGATCGGGGCTTGTTTAAAAAGATCCGCCGGTACCTCAGAGAACCCGGGGGCTTTACGTGACGGCATTCGTGCTATAAATTGTGAGAATTCTCTAAAGGTGGTGACTGGTTCACGGATTGTCTCCCCGCTTGCTATGGTCCGAAAGTCGAATATGCCGGCTTTATCTAAGAAAGTTCTATCTCTTGTGTGATATCGATTGCTTCGGAAGTTCGTAGGGTCAGTCGTGAAGCAAGTGTCCCCGTCGCAGAAATATTCTATGCTTCGGGTGGGGAGGGTTTGTTCCGGGTAGGTATTGTGGGTTGTTGTGGATATGGGTATGGGTCCCGCTTTACCACAATCCGAATTTCCACAAGTGGCGAAAGGATGGTAGGCGTTCTTTTGGAAAAAGGATTCGATTCCCGCGAGTAGGTTCTCCCCCTTCCACGGTCCTATGTCATAGATGAGTGATCTTGTCCCAAGGTCTAGAGGGGGGTTCTGGGTTGCCTGAAGAAGGGGAAGCATGTCTGTAAGGGTCTCAAGTTTGATTTCCATCCCTTCTTGGGTCATCTTGAGTGAGTGGGTTCGAAAGTTTGCAGTACATTTCTGAATACATGCTAGTGTTCTTGCTTCCTTCCCTTTTTCGTTTATGGGGAAGGCGTGGTCTTGCCATGTCCATTTGAGGCCGCACGGACAGCTGATTTTGACTTCAGTCAATGGTTTGCTCGTGTTGTATTTTCCTGTTATTTTCTTTATCCCTTTGATGTCATGTTTGAAAATTTTATTCTTCCTGCCAATATCCCTCCTATCATCCTGTCTGCTTTGTTTCAGGTTTTCCTTCTCTATTAGGCTTTCGGCTTTGCCCATTTCCGCAGTGAGGAGGACCTTCCATCTGTCGTGTTGTCTAACCAGTTTCTGGAAAGTAGGTCGGAGATGTAAGAATCCCAGCCCTTACATGGCTCTCCTTGTGGCTCCTTTGATCCTGTCCTTAGGTTGTAGAGGCGCCGTCTCCGTGAGCGCTGCCGTTAGTAGGGAGATCCTTTTTAAGAGGGTGTTTTGTGTTTTGTTTCTATGTTCTCTCCTTTCGCCTGCTCGTCTGCGTGCTTTCCATGCTTTATCCTGCAACCACCTGACCTCTTTTGCCAAGATTTTTTGTTCCTTTTGGATGAGGTCTGCTAGTGCTTGGCCCGTCGGATTTTCGTCCAAGTCCCCTTGAATTTGCGTCTTGATTCGTACTTTCCAATCATCTACATGTCGTTTAAAGAAGACGGTGTCGATACGTTGGGAGAAGTCGGGTTGGGTGGTCCAGGCCGCGTTTGCCCGTTGAGGGAAATCCAGGTGGGGCAGTTGGGTCCATATTTGGCAGTGGTCGAATTTTTTGTGGGATTTAGGGATTGGTCTGGCGGTCTGGGGTGGGAGGTGGTAGTTCCATGTGAGGACATGATCTAGTGCCGCTCGGCACTCCTTGCCTTTCCAGGTGTGCTCCTGTTGTGCATAGAAATGTCCACTCGTGTTTTTGAGGAAGTGATCCAGCTTGTTTTCCGCCGTTCCTAGGTCTTTATTAAGAGGTCGGCACCCGGGGCACCCCGGGTGCGCACAGTTTAGGTCCCCCTGCATTATAATTCGGTTGTTCTTTTGTTTGTTTATCCAGTTCTCTGTTGTGGTCCACATGTCGGATTGTCCCATAGGATTGGCAGCCATGAATTGGTAAATATTCATAAACTGAAATGTGGTCCCGGTCGGAGTTTGTGCCTGAGTGATTGAGAGACGGCCGTCTATTTCCCTGCGGATGTCGGAGTCCATCTGTTTGGAGTGATGGCAACGCATTTGTGTAGCTTTGGGGAAGAAGGCCGAGTGGAGTGCTGTCAGAACCGAATATACATATGGTCGATCTCTACAGTCTTTCCTGGAACTCTGGGCCGTGGTGATATAGATCCAGTAATGGGGAAACACCCGTTGGAGTTCTCTTTAACAGAATTTTTCCTTCTTTTGTGGATCCGTACATTCTGAAGGCAGATTATAGGGGGCCCTTGCTCGAATACCATGTGTATTTCCTTCTTGCCCCTTTGGTATCCGTGGGGTCCCACGTTCCATGATACTGCTTTTCCCACTGTATTGGTTGAGATGGAACCCGCTATCCTGAGGTGACAATACATGTGTGTATTACAGTGTTTGTTGCAGTGTGTTGTAGTGTGTTGTAGTGTGTTGCAGTGTGTTGCGGTGTGTTGCAGCGTGTCTGTGTTGCTATTTGCACGGTACTGCAAGCAAAAAAAAAAATCGATATCAACGATTGATTGGTATCATTGGTGAGAATACAACTCATGAAAAACACTCATATGTATGCACATGTACATATATATATGTACATACATATGTATATATATATATATTTATATATATATACATACTTATGTACACACATATATACATACATGTATATGCATATATACATATATGTATATATATATGTATATCATATGTATGAATACGCACACACATAGCTCTCTCTCTCTTGCTTTGCGCGCACGCACACGCGCTCGTTTTCTTTCTCTCTCTCTCTCTTTCTCTTGTGCGCGCTCTCTCTGACACATAAGCTCTGCCCCCTCCATAGTCATCTTTTCTTAGCACTCTCTCGCACGTGCGCCATGCCACCCTTCCATCACACTAATTGGAAGAATAGAGGCCCTTCATGACAATCTTTGGCTTTTAACGATATGATGTGGCTATGATTCGTAGGCTCCCTAAAAACATAGGTCTCTTTTGCAAAAAAACGCTATAAAAGAGACTATATTCTGCAAAAGAGACCCATATCTTTAAAAAGCCTACTAATTATAGCCACCCAATAACAGGGACCTTTCATGTCAATAGAGGCCTCTCATGACAACAGGGGCTTTTCATGTCAATAGGGGCTTTGCATGTAAATAGGGGCTTTTCCTGTCAATACAGACCTTTGATGACAAGCCCATAGCAGCCACTGCGACACAATACAGCGTACTGTGAAGCACTGCAACGCACTGCAACGCACTGCAACGCACTGCAATTCACTGTAACACGCTGCAACAGGCCGAGCAGTAGAAGCCTTTGATGATGACAAAGTAATAGCTGCCACTACAACACAGTGCAACGCAGTGCAACACACTGCAACACACTGCAACTTATTGTACATACTGCACCACACTGCAGCACACTACAGCACAGACCAAACACTACAAGTCTTGAATAATGACAAATTCATGGCTGCCACCTCAACACACTGCATCACACTGCAACACACTGCAACACACTGCAACGCACTGCAACGCACTGCAACGCACTGCAACGCACTGCAACACACTTGAACACAGGCCCAAGTTTAAAGGTCTTGGATGATGACAAACTCATGGCGGCCACCGCAACATACCGCGAAACACTACAAACCACCGCAACAAACCGCAAAACACTGCAACACACTACAACACACACACTACAACACACTGCAACAACCGCAACACAGGCCTAACACTAAAAGCCTTTGATGACGACAAAATGGTACCAGCATATGGATTCGGAGATACATTCACTTCAGACAAGCCATGTTTTCTGTTTTTCCCCGATAAAAGGCCGTGCTTTGGCTCTTCAGAGGTGCATGGAAACATACTCGAATGCATACATACAACACTAATACATAGATGGAAACTGGAAAGCATACATGGAGCACGTAAACCAATGCATGCAACACCTGAATGATGAGAAGCTCAAAGTCGATAGGCATACGGACGTATGTAGCATACACCTCCGTATGTAGCATAGCACATACATCCGTATGTACCATAGCACATATTCCCGTATGTACCATAGCACATACATCCATATGTACCATATACCACAGGCATCCCTAGGCGTATCGACTTGATAGGCATACGCTCGATGCGACTGGACACGCATACCCTTCCAACTTGCACCTTGACGTCGTCTTGTTGTGCCTAATAACATCTAGATTTTGCTAGCGACAACAACTTGAACACGACGATGGTAGGCATGAAAGTTTCCATGATAGACCATGTTGCGGGTCGGTGTTGTTGAGATGTGACGAGATTGCTTGCGAGTAGGGCACTGCAGGGGTGCTAGTGAAGGTGAGGACACCCGCACTCTAGGGGCGTTAGCTCACTGAGTTGTACTACTACTAGCTCTCTCACACTGTATGACGATGTGCTTTTCACAATCCATGACGTGTTTCTTCTTTTTCGTCAAGCTGACGAGTGCGTTCTTATATATGCAAACAGCATGACTGAAAGATATGTATGGAAAATCTTGAAAAGTCTAAAGAGATGAATGATCTGCATGGGAATATTGATTTGGAGCTTCACATCTATATTGTGTTGACTTCGAGCTCCATCAACATCTCGTGTGGAACACCCAAGAATGTCTGCTTCGTGCAACCATTCACACCTCATGTCATGTACACGAGTCATGTCAGGTATATCACTGAGTAATGTCACAAATTGTGACATGACACATGAGTGTATCATTTGTCACATTCAAATAACACATAAATGTGTCATTTGTCATGTCATGTAGACGAGTCATGTCAGGCATATCACTGAGTAATGTCACAAATTGTGACATGACACATGAATGTGTCATTTGTCACATTCAAATGACGCATGAGTGTGTCATTTGTCATGTCATGTTGTTGGAGCAGGCATCAGCCAACTAAGACACATTTGGCTTAGTGGCTAATGTCCGCTCCAACAAGGTCACTTTCCGAGGTCACCAGTTCGAGCCCTGCACACCGAGCATGCACGCAGTGCTACCGGACGATGCCCATGCGGGGGAAACATCCATACCATGGGGCGTCCAGGGCACCAGAGACTATTCCCTGGTCAGGGAGAGCCATCATTTCCGGCTCGGTCTCATGCGTGACCTCGCGATGCAATTTGTTGGAGTGGACGTTATCCAACTAAACCAAAGGGGCTTCGTTCAGTTCCAAGATTACCTGGCTAGGTAATCTCGGAACGGAACGAAGCCCATTTGGTTTAGTTGTCTAATGCCCGCTCCAACACACGTGGACGAGTCAAGTCAGGCATATCACTGAGTAATGTCACAAATAGTGACATGGCTCAGTCATATGTGTGACATGACTCACTGATAGGACATGCGGTGTGAATGGTCGCACGAATCAAAAATGCATATTTATGACTTGACTGATTGATATGTGGGACATGTCTCATTCATTTGACAACTGACACACATACATCATCATATTTGTGACAATACTCAGTGATATGCCTGACATGACTCGTCCACATGACTTGACCCATGACACATTCATGTGTCATTTGATTGTGACAAATGACTCACTCATGTGTCATGTCACACGCAAGAATATGTGATTCGTGCGACCATTCACGCATCATGCCATGAATGGTCATTAATGTCATTGGTGAGAATTCATGTGCGTGTTGCAGTGTGTGTTGCAGGGTGTGTTGCAGTGTGTTGCAGTGTGTTGCACAATATGACTACCCAGCGCACAAACCCTGACAAATGTCAAATTATACGGTCACACGTCATGTCATATGGACTAGTCATGTCCCGTATATGAATGAGTCATGTCACATGTATGAATGTGTGATTCATGTAACCAATGACGTCTCATGTCATTGGTATACATATATACACACATGAGACATGAGTCATTGGTATATATTCATACACACTGGAGACATGAGTCATTGGTATACATATATACACACATGAGACATGAGGAGTCATTGGTATATATATATAAATACATGAGAAATGAGTCATTAGTATACATGTATACACACTGGAGACATGAGTCATTAGTATACATGTATACACACTGGAGACATGAGTCATTAGTATACATATATACACACATGCGACATAAGTCATTGGTATACATATATACACACATGAAAAATGAGTCATTAGTATACATATATACACACATGCGACATGAGTCATTAGTATACATATATACACACTGTATACATATATACACACATGCGACATGAGTCATGAGTATACATATATACACACTGGAGATATGAGTCATTAGTATACATATATACACACTGAAGACATGGGTCATTAGTATACATATATACACACTTGAGACATGAGTCATTAGTATACATGTATACACACTCGAGACACGAAATGTCATTGGTCACATGAATCACACATTCATGAGTCATGTCCAATACATCAGTACTGTCACACATATGACTGAGTCATTTCACACATATGACTGAGTAATGTCAATCGTATGAATATACATGCATATATCAATAGGTAATAGAGCGGTACAAGGCAATAGCGCCAGGCATTGTGCTGGCATGACCCACCTCATTTGCTCCCATCATTCGAGAGGTGCAATACACAAATACGCAAATACGCAAATACGCAACTAGAAAATTATGGAACTACAAAATTACGCAATTACACTACTATATCTATGCCAACTACCCAATTACCTGTTAATACTCACTCTCTTTACTTTCCCCCTTTTTCCCTTCTCACTCTCGCATGCAGAGATATATGCAACATCGCTCTGGCCAACTGTTTTTCCCTGCTGCCCTACAGGCCCCAGAAATTGTGACGAAGGAGCGCAGCACAAAGACGTTACACCATACTCATTACGCCATATTCGTTACACATCGATAAATACTACAGCGTGGCAAAGATGCGCAGGACTTGCAAGTCTCTTTCCGCAAAAGAGCCAATAATTATAGAGCTTTTCTTTGGATAATGACGTATAAAGATAAGGCATTCTATGCATCTTCGCCACCCTGTATGTAAGAGTGAGGTCACACGTATTGACAAGACGTCACACGTATTGTAGTTCTCCAGGCAATATAAATCGTTATGAACGAGCGCAGCTACCACATTTACACACACCACCTGCCCATGCACTAGTGCCTCAAACAGTAACACTCACTGCACAAAAAAGCACATATATATTTACCCACGCACATACGCATACGCATACATATGTACAAGAAAACACATGCGCATGCATGACACCGTCCACACGCTGAAGCACTGATACCAAGACCCACAATCCATGCACAAATACGCATACACATACACATACACATGTGTATAAACGCATAGATGTACAAATACATACACACATGCATATATATACATATATACATGTCCGCACACGTACACACATATGCATATATACACACACACATACAGAATGTACATATGCACGCACGCAAACACGCCTGGAACGACAGCGCGGTAGCGAACGCGCAAGAAGCCGTTGTAGAGAGAGGAAGCTTTGCAAGTCTCTTTCGTTCGACGCAATCAAACAACCGTTCACACCTCCAATGCAAGGACTTCATTGTACCCACTTCCGGAAACACCAATACCCGTCCACCCTCCATCCCCTCTTCCCAACATACCCCAGAACAGTTCGCGGACTGCGGGCAAGCGCCGCGGTAATTTTACTGTTCTACACTGATCAGATGAACAGAGTGCATAGCTCTGCAGAAGCTCTGCGCAGCTTCACAATGGCCCCTTGCGTAGTTGTAGAAAGGTTGGAGGGAAAGCAGCGGGGCACAGAGCCGCAGTAAGCGAGCACGCAGGAATCCAAGCCCAAAAATAATCAAGGTGACTGTTCACAGAGAAATGAGAGGTTGATGAAAAAACGACCAAACCCTGCAACAGCCCACGCACAATCCGAGTAAAGACAGCGCGGCGCCCAGACAACATCCTGCTCATCTGCACTGGTGCGGGGCTGATCCACCCAGTTCATAGCCAACCCATGTCGCTGGCCAGAGAGGCCATGCACGAAACGAGGTCACATTTCTGCCATTTTCCTGCCGTTTGATGAATACTGATTGACGTATAAATTCGGATAGTGTTTTGAAGTAGAAATTCGCATACGCAGACATACAAACAAACGAGGAATAGAACCAAACACAAATCGATCATAGTAAATGAAGTTTAGATTGCCACACATTGCTTATGTGAAGCATGATTATTATGTGGATTACTATTACAATTTATTTTGATTTTAGTCATGATTCTATTTGTTCATTGTTTATGTTAAGGAGTTATAAATTCAATGTTTGATTTGGACATTTCATTGTTCATACTAAACATGTGTATTACTGTTATATGTTATTTTGATTGTAGTCATGTTAAACATGTGAATTGCCATTAATAGTTATTTTTTTATGTTGACCATTGTATTACTATTACAAGTTATTTTGATTGTAGTCATGTCTCTATTGAGTTTGAATGTAGTCACACACATATGTCATTGTTAAGTTTGCTTGTTTGGAGGACTAAAGAGGTGTACAAGGACCGGACAATGGTGCATGTACACGTTCCTCTAGGCTTGGGAACGACTCCATTTTTAGGAGAACAGCTTTCCAAAAAATCCAAAGCACCAATAATTGTTTTCGCGTTTCTACCCGGCCTGTCTCATGTTAGAACCGGTTTCGCCATAGAAACAGGATACGAACGGACATTTTCAAGAATACCAAAAGTGATCCAGGTTCAATGGAAATTACCAACACAGAAGGACTTCAATGTTGTGATTTACGGTTCTTTCAACCAAAATAGATGTAGCTTGCTTTCAAATGTTTCGGGCGATTTCGGGCACAAATGCCGACGGCTGCCGACGACACGATAGAGGTGCAGACGTAAGTAATACCGAGTAATCTTGTCAACAGGAATCTTTTCTGCTACTTTTTTTTACGATCCGTCCACATCTTGACCATGCAAACAACCAAAAACCAAAATATGGCTGGTACAAAGGTTCAAACTCGAAGGTTTGAAAATGTCCGATTTTTCCTGATTTGGCCCGATTCAGCGGCGAAACCGGTTTTAGAATCAGGCCACGGTCAGTCAGTGTTATGTCGAATGCGTCACGTCCAGCTACGGCGCAGTTGCGCATGACTGCACTCAAGAGCGAATGGCAAGTAGCAACACGATCGGTATGAGATTGAGAGCGAGAAGTTCGAATGTAAACTAGCAGCGAAGGTTGACTCTGCCCACCAACGGGTTTGTATGTATGTGCGCGTGTATTGAATACATGTATGCATGGGTTGGCATGTCTGTGTGTGGCCTTGGAATTTGTCTTGCAGGTGATATCTAGCGGCACGCAATCACGGGCAGCGACACCTGATCTCTATGGCAGCCGTCCAGGTTCGCGACGCCATTCGCGTAAGTCTGCTGGCTGTGTGGCTATCTGTCTGTCAGGGCAGTGTATCAGTGAATCCAAAAAGCATCGGACGGTTGTTGTCCATCTAGTGGAGGCAGCAAAGGTTGTTAATGTAATGTGCCTTGTGTATGGGATGATTGGGAAATTGAAAAAGAGAACATTTGCACAAACGCATAGGTGCCCAATCAGCACAGGCCCGTTCACGTCTGAAGGCACTCGAAATGGAGCTGTTTCAAATCTACAAAGCGGGGGCACGGTATTTGTGTGTTGACTACACCTAGAGGACACATCCTTCTGCAGCGTTTTATATGTCTCTTGCATATTTGTGTCTGTGCGTCGTTACACAGATTTCTCATCATTCTCAAAATTGATTAAAACACGCTTAATACGCACACACAAACTTATCAACAGTCGTTCTCCTGGACACTCTCAAAGACCCAGAGCCCAATCTCCAGGGAGTGGTGGTGGCATGTATGCGGGGGGGTATGCTCTAGATTCTCAGTTTCTGCAGGAAGAGATCGGGTTTGTACTTCATTCCTGCTACAAAAAGTCAAAACCTTTCTTGAAATCCATTTTGATCCAACACGCACCTCATGTGTATGTACATTAAGTGACATTACTTATCTGTCTGCATGAACACGTGCATGTCCACGCACTCTCGCTATATCACTCTCTGGTCCTCTCTGTCTAATTCTCTGCCTCCCTACCACTCTATTTCTCGCGCACGTGTGCGTCGCTCTCTCTCTCCCCCACCCCCTGTCTCTCCCTCACGCACCTTTTTTTCCCTCCTCTCCCCCTCCTCTCTGTGACAGCATATATCAAGGAGGTGTGTTGCGCAAAGATGAGATGGCTGTTGCAAACACTCAGAATTGGCAGTTTGGAGGGGGGGGTGTTGGGTTGCCAAATGCGATCGAAGAAGAGCGATTTCAGCGGTGACACATGAACACACGAATACACGAACACACACTCTTCCGCTTCTCCTTTTCTCTCTCTTCAAGAAATCGATGCGAAATTACTTTGCAAAAACTCTGACTGCTGCGAAATTCTGTGTCTTTGTCTGTTTCTGTATTTCTAGTAATATCTGTATCTGTATCTGTGTCTACGTCTGTGTCTATGTCTATGTCAATGTCTGCATCTGCGTCTGCGTCTGCGTCTACGTCTACGTCTGTGTCTGCGTCTGCGTCTTCGTCTGCGTCGGCGTCTTCGTCTGCGTCTGTGTCTGCGTCTGTGTCTGTGTCTGTGTCTATGTCTGTGTCTGTGTCTGTGTCTGTGTCTGCACCTGTTTCTGTGTCTGTTTCTGTGTCTATGTCTGTATCTGTATCTACATCTGCGTCTACGTCTATTTTTGTGCGTGGATCTACGTCTGCATCTGCGTCTGCGTGTGTGTTTGTCTGCGTCTGTGTCTCTGTCATCGTCGGTGTGTCTGTCTGTCTGTGTCTGTGTCTGTGTCTGTGTCTGTGTCTGTGTCTGTGTCTGTGTCTGTGTCTGTAACGCATCTGTGTCTGTGTCTG
>Ga0209491_10010771_pt1 | contig 10898 bp, 15 predicted proteins | sample BON02_FD_187213 | JGI IMG/M metagenome (GOLD analysis project Ga0209491, IMG submission 187213) | Freshwater microbial communities from Lake Bonney liftoff mats and glacier meltwater in Antarctica - BON-02 (SPAdes) (version 2) | ecosystem: Environmental > Aquatic > Freshwater > Ice > Glacier...
GCGCGCGCCTAAGCCAAACTCGGCGGGCGGCCGAAACGACCGTCCAAACTGGCCGGGCACCTGAAACAGCCACAACCCACACACTGGATACCGTGGGGGGAGGAGATCGTTCCTCAACACGCACCACTCAATCAGTGACATGGCGCTGACGCGCTCTCGGCCGGCGCCAACGCGCTCAAGGGCACACGCCGCTCGCTCGGCGATGCGGCCGCCAACGCGCGCTCGGCCGACGGCGCACAAGCTCTCGGACGACACTGGCACCAACTACGCTCGCCGTGCCAAGTGAATCGAGCGGCGCGCGGCGGCCCGGGTTACGGCGGGTGCCCATTAGTAGTAGTATTATAATAGCAGGGAGGCGATGATGCGTAGCCGACGCGCGTCTCTAGCTATTGGCCTCCAAGACGCTCTCTCTTCCAACTCCGCGCCAGCATAAGGGCTCTCTCCGAGCCGGGGGGGCAGCGTGCCACGGCGCTTAGTACTCTAACGCGGGGGCACTGCCACGCGAGGATGGGGAACTAGCCTCGTATAACGTTAGTCGGCTAATAACATTATACGAGAGGCTCCAGGGGAGCAGGACTCATTCCACCGGAAGTGGAGACGGGATACCCTTTTAGTGTGTTATAGTGTAACCGCTTTGTACCGTCGGTACAGAGCGGTTACCGCTTTGAAACAACCTTGAGATCAGCAAGGACTCAGCTAGCTCACGCGTCTAGCTGTTCGTACCGGGCCACGAGCTGCACCGGTCCCTGCGCAACTGCTCAGCTAGCTCACGCGTCTAGCTGTTCGTACCGGGCCACGAGCCGCACCGGTCTCCGCACAACTGTACCAGTACCGGGCCACGAACCGCACCGGTCCCCGCTTCACTGAGGATCCCCCGTTGACCGAGCAAGACTCGACGCAGGAGAATGGTATCATTCACGATGTGCAACATAGACTCGACACATAGGCGAGCGTCACAACGCATAGCATATAGCACAGGAATATTGTCAAGCAAGACGGGATTCAAGCAATGGCAATGGATCCTAAACGCGCGCGTGACATATATGCGTAGCACAACAGTATCATATATATAACACAACAGCTTAACCAACACTCAGTATTAACAGCGGGCTGGCTGAACCCAGTCAGCGAACGCAGACTCAAGGGGCTCACCACTAGCTGCGTAGATCGCGTCGGCCGCGTGGAAATGCTGCGCAATAGTATCGCATATCTCAGGCATAGATGTAGACAATGTCACTGGGCCAGCGACTGCGCGTCTTGAGCATGGTGGGCGATACCCCATAGCCATAGTCCGCCATATCGGTAGCTCCACCGATGCGAAAGCTGTGGCCTCCGACCTTATTCGCAGGGAAGCCAGAGACGTGGGCGATGCGCCTAGCAAGGCGCCAGAGGAACAGGGTACTAGCCCACAACCACGAGAGGCGCAGGGCAGCATAATGCCAATAAGCAGCACAGGGCTGCCCGGCCCGGCGCGCTCGGAACGAGAGGCGCAGGGCAGTATATCGCTGGTAAGCAGCACTAGGCTGCGAGACCGCGCGCGTTCGGAACGAGAGGCGCAGGCAGTGTATCGCCAATAGGCCGCACTAGGCTGCCCGGCCCGGTGCGCTCTGAACGAGAGGCGCGGGGCAGCGTGTCGCCAATAAGCAGCACTAGGCTGCCTGCCCCGGCGCGCTTGAAACGAGAGGCGCGGGGCAGCGTATCGCCAATAAGCAGCACTAGGCTGCCCGGCCCAGCGCGCTCGGAATGAGAGGCGCGGGGCAGCGTATCGCCAATAAGCAGCACTAGGCTGCCCGTCTCAGCGGCGCTCGGAGCCAGAAGCGTGGGGCAGCGTATCGCCAATAAGCAGCACAAGGCTGCCCGGCCCGGCGCGCTCGGAACGAGAGGCGCGGGGCAGCATATCGCCAATAAGCAGCACTAGACTGCCCGGCCCAGCGCGCAAGCAGCACTAGGCTGCCCGACACGGCGCGCTCGAAACGAGAGGCGCAGGGCAGCGTATCGCCAATGAGCAGTATTAGGCTGCCCGGCCTGGTGCGTTCGAAATGAGAGGCGCGGGGCAGCGTATCGCCAATAAGCAGCACTAGGCTGCCCGGCCCGGCGCGCAAGCAGCACTAGGCTACCCGACACGGCGCGCTCGGAACGAGAGGCGCAGGGCAGCGTATCGCCAAAAAGCAGCACTAGGCTGCCCGGCCCGGCGCGCTCGGAATGAAAGGCGCAGGGCAGCGTATCGCCAATAAGCAGCACTAGGCTGCCCGGCCCGGCGCGTTCGGAATGAGGGGCGCGGGGCTGCGTATCGTCAATAAGCAGCACTAGACTGCCCGGCCTGGCGCGCTCGGAATGAGAGGCGCGTGACTGCGTATCGTCAATGAGCAGCACAAGGCTGCCCGACCCGGCGCATTTGGAACGAGAGGCGCGGGGCAGCGTATTGCCAATAAGCAGCACTAGACTGTCCGGCCCAGCGCGCAAGCAGCACTGGGCTGCCCGACACGGCGCGCTCGGAACGAGAGGCGCAGGGCAGCGTATCGCCAATAAGCAGCGCTAGGCTGCCCGGCCCGGCGCGCTCGGAACGAGAGGCGCGTGGCTGCGTATTGTCAATAAGCAGCACTAGACTGCCCGGCCTGGCGCGCTCTGAACGAGAGGCGCAAGGCAGCATATCGCCAATAAGCAGCACTAGGCTGCCCGGCCCGGCGCGCTCGGAACAAGAGGCGCGGGGCTACGTATGCGCTACGTATGCGCGGGGCTGCGTATCATCAATAGGCAGCACTAGGCTACCCGGTCCGGCGCGCTCGGAATGAGAGGCGTGGGGCTGTGTATCGCAAACAAGCAGCACTCGGCTGCCCGGCCCGGCGCGCTCGGCACGAGAGGCGCGGGGCAGCGTATCGCCAATAAGCAGCGCTAGGCTGCCCGGCCCGGCGCGCTCGAAATGTGAGACGCGAGGTTGTGTATCGCCAATAAGCAGCACTAGGCTGCCCGGCCCGGCGCGCTCGGAACGAGAGGCGCGGGGCAGCATATCGCCAATAAGCAGCACTAGACTGCCCGGCCCGGCGCGCTGGGAATGAGAGGCGCGTGGCTGCGTATCGTCAATAAGCAGCACTAGACTGCCCGGCCTGGCGCGCTCGGAACGAAAGGCGTAGGGCAGAATATCACCCATAAGCAGGACTAGGCTGCCCGGTCCGGCGCGCTCGGAACAAGAGGCGCGGGGCTACATATGCGCGGGGCTGCGTATCATCAATAGGCAGCACTAGACTGCCCGGTCTGGCGCGCTCGGAATGAGAGGCGCGGGGCAGCATTTCGCCAATAAGCAGCCCTAGGCTGCCTGGCGCAGCGCGCTCGGAACGAGAGGCGTGGGACAGCATATCGCCAATAAGCAGCACTAGGCTACCCGGCCTGGCGCGGTCGGAACTGCTACATATGCGCAGGGCTGCGTATAGTCAATAGGCAGCACTAGGCTGCCCGGTCCGGCGCGTTAGGAATAAAAGGCGCGGGGCAGCGTATCGCCAATAAGCAGCCCTAGGCTGCCCGGCCCGGCGCACTCAGAACGAGAGGCGCGGGGCAGCATATCGCCAATAAGCAGCACTAGGCTGCCCGGCCTGGCGCGATCGGAACAAGAGGCGTGAGGTTGTGTATCGCCAATATGCAGCACTAGATTGACTGGCCCGGCGCGCTCGGAACGAGAGGCGCAGGGCAGCGTATCACCAATAAGCAGCACTAGGCTGCCCGGCCCGGCGCGCTCAGAACGAAAGGTGCGGGGCAGCGTATCGCCAATAAGCAGCAATAGGCTGCCCAGCCCGGCGTGCTCGGAACGAGAGGCGCGGGGCAGCGTATCGCCAATAAGTAGCACTAGGCTGCCCGGCCTGGCGCGCTCGGAATGAGAGGCGCAGGGCAGCGTATCGCCAATAAGCAGCACTAGGCTGCCCGGCCCGGTGCGCTCGGAACGAGAGGCGCAGGGCAGCGTATCGCCAATAAGCAGCCCTAGGCTGCCTGGCCCGGCGCGGCTCGTAACGAGAGGCGCGGGGCTGCGTATCGTCAATAAGCAGCACTAGGTTGCCCGGCCCGGCGCGCTCATAATGAGAGGCGCGACGCAGCGTGACGCCAATAAGCAGCACTAGGCTGCCCGGCCCGTCGCGCTCTGAACAAGAGGCGCAGGGCAGCGTATCGCCAATAAGCATTATAGGCTGCCGGCCCGGCATGCTCGAAACAAGAGGCGCAGAGCAGCGTATCATCAAGAAGCCTTATAGGCTGCCCGGCCCGGCGCGCTCAGGACGAGAGGAGCGGGGCGGCGTACCTCGTCAGTCCGGTGCCTTGCGTTTAACACCATCACGACGTAGCTTGTCAGTCTGACACTTTGCGCGTTTACCACCAACTTGAGTCAACCCGATTGTTCCGGGCCCATCAGCAGTGTATCGCCAATAAGCAGCATTAGGCTGCCTGGCCCGGCGCGCTCGGATCGAGAGGCGCAGGACAGCGCATCACCAATAAGCAGCACTAGGCAGCCCGGCCCGGCGCGTTCGGCACGAGAGGCGCGGGGCAACGTGTCACCAATAAGCAGCCCTAGGCTGCCTGGCCCGGCGCGCTCGGAACGAGAGGCACAGGGCAGCGTATCGCCTATAAGTAGCCCTAGGCTGCCTGGCCCGGCGCGCTCGGAACGCGAGGCGCAGGGCAGCGTATTGTCAATAAGCAGCACTAGACTGCCCGGCCCGGCGCGCTCGGATTGAGAGGCGCAGGGCAGCGTATCACCAATAAGCAGCACTAGGCTGCCCGGCCCGGCGCGCTCGGCGCGAGAGACGCAGGGCAGCGTATCATCAATAAGCAGCACTAGACTGCCCGGCCCGGCGCGCTCGGATCGAGAGGCGCAGGGCAACGTATCACCAATAAGCAGCAATAGCTGCCCGGCCCGGCACGCTCGGCACACGAGGCGCGGGGCAACGTATCACCAATAAGCAGCACTAGGCTGCCCGGCCTGGCGCGCTCGGAACGAGAGGCGAGGGGCAACGTATCGCCAAAAAGCAGCACAAGGCTGCCCGGCCCGGCGCGCTCGGGACGAGAGGCGCGGGGCAGCGTATCGCCAATAAGCAGCACTAGGCTGCTCGGCCCGGCGCCCTCGGATCGAGAGGCGCGGAGCAGCGTATCGCCAATAAGCAGCACTAGGCTGCCCGGCCCGGCGCGCTCGGAACGGGATGCGCGGGGCTGCGTATCGTCAATAAGCAGCACAAGGCTGCCCGGCCCGGCGCGCTCATAATGAGAGGCGCAGGGCAGCGTATCGTCATTAAGCAGCGCTAGGCTGCCCGGCCCGGCGCGCTCGGATCGAGAGGCACAGGGCAGCGCATCACCAATAAGCAGCACTAGGCTGCCCGGCCCGGCGCGCTCGACACGAGAGGCGCAGGGCAACGTATTGCCAATAAGCAGCCCTAGGCTGCCTGGCCCGGCGCGCTCGGAACGAGAGGCACAGGGCAACGTATCGCCAAAAAGCAGTCCTAGGCTGCCTGGCCCGGCGCGCTCGGAACGGGAGGCGCAGGGTAGCGTATCGTCAATAAGCAGTACTGGACTGCCCGGCCCGGCGCGCTCGGAGCGAGAGGCACAGGGCAGCGTATCACCAATAAGCAGCACTAGGCTGCCCGGCCCGGCGCGCTCGGCACGAGAGGCGCAGGGCAGCGTATCATCAATAAGCAGCACTAGACTGCCCGGCTCGGCGCGCTCGGATCGAACGTCGCAGGGCAATGTATCACCAAAAAGTAGCACTAGGCTGCCCGGCCCGGCGCGCTCAGAACGAGAGGCCCGAGGCAACGTATCGCCAATAAGCAGCACTAGGCTGCCTGGCCCGGCGCGCTCGGCACGAGAGGGGCGGGGCAGCGTATCGCCAATAAGCAGCACTAGGCTGCCCGGCCCGGCGCGCTCGGATCGAGATGCGCGGAGCAACGTATCACCAATAAGCAGCACTAGACTGCCCGGCCTGGCGCGCTCGGCACAAGAGGCGCAGGGCAACGTATCGCCAATAGGCAGCATTAGGCTGCCTGCCCCGGCGCGCTCGGCACGAGAGGCCCGAGGCAGCATATCGCCAAAAAGCAGCATTAGTCTGCCCGGCCCGGCGCGCTCGGCACGAGAGGCGCGGGGCAACGTATCACCAATGAGCAGCACTTGGCTGCCCGGCCCGGCTCGCTCCGCACGAGAGGCGCGGGGCAACGTATCACCAATAAGCAGCACTAGGCTGCCCGGCCCGGCGCGCTCGGCACGAGAGGCGCGGGGTAACGTATCACCAATAAGCAGCACTATAGGCTGCCCGGCCCGGCGCGCTCGGCACGAGAGGCGCGGGGCAGCGTATCGCCAATAAGCAGCACTAGGCTGCCCGGCCCTGCGAGCTCGGCACGAGAGTCGCGGGTCAGCGTTTTGCCAATAAGCAGCACTCGACTCCCCGGCTTGGCGCGCTCGGATCGAGAGGCGCAGGGCAGCGTATCACCAATAAGCAGCACTAGGCTGCCCGGCCCGGCGCGCTCGGCAGGAGAGGCGCGGGGCAGCGTATCGCCAATAAGCGGCACTAGGCTGCCCGGCCCGGCGCGCTCGGACTGAGAGGCGCAGGGCAACGTATCACCAATAAGCAGCACTAGACTGCCCGGCCCGGCGCGCTTGGCACGAGAGGCGCGGGGCAACGTATCGCCAATGGGTCAACCCGATTGTCCTGGGCCTGTCATCTTGTGTCTCGCACGCCGCCGCAGCCTTGAGCTTGCGACGGCGGCCCTTACGGCTCCCGTGGAGTCATTTCACGCCGGAGCTGCCTGTGTCCTTGCGGCTCCCGTGGAGTGATTTTCACGCCGGATGCGTCACAGATCAATAACCCCGTCAGTCCGTCTCGCCTGTTCGGCCCGGTGCTCACGGTGTTCCTCATCAGTCCGGCGCTGTGCGCTTTCAATCCCGTAAGTCCGGCTTGCCTTTACGGCCTGGTGCTCACGGCGTTCCTCATCAGTCCGGCGCTGTGCGCTTTCAATCCCGTAAGTCCGGCTCGCCTTTACGGCCTGGTGCTCACGGCGTTCCTCATCAGTCCGGCGCTGTGCGCTTTCAACCCCGGAAGTCGGGTTCGCCTTTATGGCCCGGTGCTCACGGCATTCCTCACTAGTCCGGCGCTGTGCGCTTATATCGCCGTCTTCACGGCGTTCCTCGTCAGTCCGGCGCTGTGCGCTTGTATCACCGTCTTCACGGCATTCCTCATCAGTCCGGCTTTGTGCGCTTCTATCACCGTCGGTCCGGCGCTGTGCGCTTCTATCACAGTCTTCACAGCGTTCTTCATCAGTCCAGCTCTGTGCGCTTCTATCACCGTCGGCGGGGCCCGCCTCGTCAGCTCGGCTCTGCGGCGCTCCGTCTTCGGTACAGAGGAACTCGACCGCACGGCGCACACCGCCGGCTGGGCGCTGAGCGCCGTTTCGATCGGCAGGGCTCTTGGGTGAGCGACAGCCTCCACGGCTGTGCTTAGCGCTGCCTCCGCCGCTCTTACTGCCGCCGTCCCTGTCCGCATTTGCGTCAGCACCAGCCTCGGCGCCCTCTGCAGGGAGAACTTGTGTGTCGACGCCGGCCTTCTCCTTCGGCGGGTAGATCGCGCCGATCGCTTTACCGAGCGCGCCCAGAGCATCGAAGCCGTCGTACAGCACCTTGGCTCCCGGGAGCCCCGGCGACCCCTGCTTCGCGGATCGGGAGGGTGCGGGCGGTGGGCGCCGCCGACGGCACGCCGGTGAAGCACTGGAAGAAACGCTGGACGCTGTCGCTTTGAATCTCAGTGCTCTCATCACGCATGGCGTTGGTAAGGTGGAAGGCGCCCTGGACCGCCGGGATGTCCGTCGGGTCGACCAGGTCGGCTGGCCGCCTTCCTCGCCGCTGAGGATGGCCGGCACGTTGTTCATCTCAACGTCCATCCGAGAGCGATTCGGCCTGAGGTAGACGTCGTCGAAGGTCACGAATCGTAGGGTCAATTACGGAAAAAAAAGTTTTTTTACAGCGTGCAGAGCGTAACGTCTGTCGAACCCGTTAGAACCGCCTCACCTCTGGCATTTCAGAACTGCCGGGGTCGCCCTCTGAATCGTCCGGGGTCAAAAGTTATGACCGACGGAAAGTCACAATTTTTTTTGGCCATTTTTGCCCTAGCTTTTTTCTGTTCACACCGCCATTTCAGCTGTGAATAGACGCTTTTCTATCATAGAAAAAGGTGTTTGGCGACAAGAGCGGTAGTGTGCTCCACCAAGCTGAGACTGGGGCTGCTACTGGTAGCCACTGCGGCCTCAGTAGCTTGTATAGACCCTCCACAGCCACAAAACTCACACAAAGCCGCGCACATAGGCGCAGGTGCAAACCTAAAAACACGCAGAAATATGCCCGGCACCCCCGCGGCGCACGCACGTCACGCATCACGCAGATCGCGACTCAGCTAGGCCTCAGCGCACGCACGCACCGTCTCCAGCTTGGACCGAAGCCTCACCGATATGCCACGCATCAGCAGTCAGCAGTCACAAAGAAAGGGCGGCAGAAAAAAAAAAAAAAAAAGCGGCTCGCACGGTACAGACGGCGAGTGTCGGCGTGTGCAAGGAAGAGGCCGCTTCGCCTTCACAGCAGCTGGTGCAGCGGCAGCATCAGGGCGTGGAGGCGGGGAAGCAGGCAGGTGGCGCCGGCATGCGGTGCGTGGGCAGTCGCATCGGCGGCGGCGGTGAGGGTGGGGGGGGAGAGACACCTGGGCGACGCATGTGACGCGTGGGGTCATGCGGCGCAGCGTCGGCGTGTGAGGGGCGAATGATCCGAACAGCTAGTGCAGGAGCTGCGGGGCGCTGTGGTGGGGCAACACGCAGGTGGTGTCGGCGTGCGGCGCGTGGGCGTGGGCAAACGCTCTGGTGGTGGCATGAGTGGGAGAAAGAGGGGGGCGACGGAACGTCGCGCAGAGGTCACTGGCGGCGGTGTGCAGCGCGCGGGTGGCGGACGCCGCAGCCGGTGCAGGAGCAACGGGGAGCTGTGGTGGAGCAGCAGATAGGTGGTGCCGGCGCGCGGCGCTAGGACGGTCGCTTCGGCAGGGGTTGGAGAAGGTGGCGCGACGGAACGTAGGAGGGGTGGGGCGGCGAGCGGCAAAGTGTGTCAATCTTCACGCCCACAATCACGAGGAGAGAGGATAAGAGGGACTCGTTGTCGCTGGCCACCGCGCTCTGCGCCGAGCGATCTGTCCTCGGCCCCTCAAACTGGGTATCCGCCTGGGCACAGGGGAAGGAATGGGCGCGGCAGGTGAGCAGGCAAAGGGCAAGGGGGGAGGGGGGGGGGGGGGGGGGGGGGGGGGGGCTACAGCGCCCCCACTGCGTGCATGCAGGCACGGGCTGGGCGGAACTACACCTCGTCCTCACTGCTGGCGACATTGGCCGACACAGTAGAGGGCGCGGTCTCGGCCAGGTTGCGTACAACGTCCGCCGGCCAACTCTCCGTGCAGCCTCGGGCGCAGCGCGCGCCTCACGGTGAGGTGCTCATCAGCCCTCAAACGCATCCGCGCCCTCGCATGGAGCCGGCTTTGGGACGAGGCAGTACGCAACAGGTGCGCCGAGGTTGTACATAGCAGCGCGGCTCTGCGCTCGGGCTCGCCGCAGACCTCAGGGAGATGGAGCATTCCTGTGGGATGGGCACCAGACGTCGTCAGTGGCAAGTCCTCGCACTCGCTAGCACTCGCGCGCTCGGCGGGTGCGCACGGGAGGAAAGGGACAACATACCTGACGAGCAGCTCCTCGTCTATTCGCGTCTGTTCGGTCCCGCGCCATGGACCTCCAGAACCTGGCTGGCCGGTCTGCGCAGGCCTACCCGCTGCGGCACAAAGTCTGCGCCTCAGACCTCGCGCGACGGATGAGGCTCGTGGGTCCTTGCCCACGGTTGGCGCCATGGGCGGCCATCGCGGAACCAGAGCCTCGAGCTGCCAGGACGTCGCCTTGATGGGGCTGCCCTACTGGGCCGAGCGCGAAAATTCAAGATGGGCACGTTGCATTCAAGCTAATTTTGTTCGTCTTTTGAGACTGAAATCGTCGAAAGTTAATTTACCATAGAAAATTTAAAACAAAACTCCCGTGATTGACCCTATCACGAAGAAGGGTTAAGGGTTAACCCCGGGTTAAGGGTTCAGGGGTTAACCCTAACCCAACCCTAACCTGCGTCGCATCCTGTAGGAATGGCCTGGACGTGGTCGGACAAATAGTGCGCGCGCTTGGAGCTGAGGAAGTCGACAACGCCATGCTTCAGCCGTTCAGCAACTTGGCCGGTAGCGATGCGGGACCCGCGCGTGTCGGGCGCGCTCGCGATGGACATCTTGCCCTCCTTGTAGCTCTTGATGTAGCACAAGTCGTCCAGGTTTTGAGGAACACGAGGCTGCCGCCGATCTGGTGAGCTTTTTGGTTATGAAGTGCTTCAACTGCCATAGCCAAAGATTCCGCATTGGCGTCGCGCGGGAAGTAATGCGCGAACGCGACACCATGCGGTGGGGCTTGGTCCGGCTGGCCAGCGTCGTTGCTCACGGCGATGACGGTGGAGCGGTTCAGTTCGACGATCGATAGAACGGCTGACTGGGTTTGGCGCAAAGGCGGGCCACGAACGTAGATCCAAATCCAACAACTCTCTAAGGACAATCGGTTCTCCCTTCAGTATTATATTGTTTGCTGAAAACCCTCTAACGCCTAGCTAACGCACTGCTCCCGTGAAGGGAGAACATGTAGTAGGGAAAAACATCTCAAATCCACTACTGCAGGTCGAGGAGAGAGATCCACGCGAGGTGGAGTCCCTTTGACCTGCATACCACGACACCACACCTAAGTAACACATCAGTAAGGGTTGTGGGCGACTGCAACGAAGGTAGAGATCCACGCGGGGTGGAGACTCTGTTCCCTGTTGTCGTGTTGCCACTCGAC
>Ga0209491_10010774_pt1 | contig 10897 bp, 11 predicted proteins | sample BON02_FD_187213 | JGI IMG/M metagenome (GOLD analysis project Ga0209491, IMG submission 187213) | Freshwater microbial communities from Lake Bonney liftoff mats and glacier meltwater in Antarctica - BON-02 (SPAdes) (version 2) | ecosystem: Environmental > Aquatic > Freshwater > Ice > Glacier...
CGATAAGCGGCTCTGACAGCGTGGGCGAGGTCGTGCTCATCGAGGTCAACTTCGTTGTGGTCAAAGAATCCGAGGCGGACTTCTTTGACGTACCAATCGACGGGACCCGCCGACGCATAGAGTGTGACGACGGTGTCGAAGTGCGCCGGCGTGATAGCGGGGGTGTCGATTCCGTGGCGAGTCACGTCGTCATCGGCGGTTCCCCCCATCCACAGGCCGGGGAGGATTTCGCTCCAGAGGGCGTCGCCCACAAAGTGGCCGTGGTCAAGGCGAGCAAGAGTTTCCATCTCCTGCGCAGTGAAGAGTGTGGCTTTCATGGCGGTCCTTTCAATGGAGCACATCGAGGTTATTTGGTGGGCGATGACTCAACACTAGCATAGTTTACGCGAAAGTGCGCTATCAAAGCTTATTGTGTATGTTTTCTCTTGTAAATAGCGCCATTTTGTGGCATTATGGCGCTATGGAAGACATCGTGTATCCCCGCCTCAGCGTGACTGTTTCTGTCTTCACGGCCTTCGATCACACCCATCCTTTTAAGCCGGCAGCCGCGCAGCTGTTCCAGGGCCCTGAGGGCACGGACGAGTTCGGTATGGGTCTGTGGGTTCTCACCAGGAAGGCCAACGAGAAGGGCGTGTACCCGCAGGAGCCCTCTGGGCGACGCGTACTCCCCACCAGCTTGGTTCGAGCCGACGAGTCCCTTGTCGATACGGCCCGGCGCCTCATTGACGATGACCTAGGTATCGAAGTCAAGTACAAGCTTCGACAGAATCGAATCTTTGATGAAATCACCCCGGGAGAAAACGCCCGGGTGATTTCGTTGAGCTTTTGGGCGTTTGTTCACATCGATGCCCTTGCACCCGTGTTGGGCGGGAAAGACCAGGTGGGACTGGAACTCGTTTCCTCGAGCGACTTTTTGGGTAGGTCACCAGCTGCTGAGCAGCTTTCACGATTTGATGGGGTGTCGCGCTTTGGCCGTCGAGTCGCACTTAACCAACCCGAAGCTCACTTCAAACACCTCTCCCAAGAGTTGTGGGGGGAGAAGATTCTGGAAGCCAACTTCGACGACATGGTCTTCTACGCCTGGCGGGACATGCGCTACGGGTTCACAGACCGGTTTGATCCCTTCCGATTCCTGGGTACCGAAGTTTTGGACAAGGAATTCCGTCTCACCGACCTGCGAGAGCTCTACCAAGTAGTTCGTGGCCAAGACATTCAGTCAGACCAGTTCCGGCGGATGGCAACAGGAAACTCCAGCTTCCTGAAAGCCGTGGGGTCCGTGGATACAAGTGGGTCCAGGCCCGGAAAACCGGCTGCTTTATATAGCTGGAAGTAACTCCACACGCCGCTCCCCCAGGGTTCAACGGGATCCGCGCGCACCCCGTGTTGGACATTAGAGTTGAGGAAGTCTTAGGTCAGAAATGGAGAAAGCTATGCCCACCAACGACATCGCGTGCCCCCACTGCGGCAAGAGTTTCACCCTTGATGAAGCCGGCTATGCCGACATTCTCAAACAGGTCAGAGACAAAGAATTTGACGCAACCCTTCAGAAGCAAATGGATTTCTTCGAACAACAGAAGAAGACGGACATTGAGCTAGCGGAGGCCAAGATCCATCAGCAACTTCAGGCTGAGACTGTGCGAAAAGACAAAGAAATTGCCAAGCTACACGCCGACCTTGCTACCAGTGAGGTGAACAAGAAGCTTGCGCTCACCGAGGCGCTGGGTGCCGTCGAAAAAGATCGAGATCGCCTCAAAGTCGAACTCACAAACGCTGAACTTGAGAAAGCTCGCTCAGAAAAGACACTCCAAGATAAGCACCAAACCGAGATCAAAAATCGGGATGACGAAGTCGAACGTTGGAAAAGTATGACAGCGAGGCGGTCCACCAAGATGGTCGGGGAGACCCTCGAACAACACTGCGAAACCGAGTTCGGCAAGATTCGCGCCACGGCGTTCCCCCGGGCCTACTTCGAAAAAGACAACGACGCCAGTGGGGGAAGCAAGGGCGACTACATCTTCCGAGACAGGGATGGCGCTGGGATTGAGGTTGTCTCCATCATGTTCGAAATGAAGAACGAGAGTGAAGAGACGAAAAACAAGAAGAAGAATGAAGACTTTCTCGCGGAACTAGATCGGGATCGCACCGCGAAAGGCTGTGAATACGCCATATTGGTCTCGCTGCTGGAGGCAGACAACGAACTCTATAATTCTGGCATCGTGGACGTCTCCCACCGGTTCCCCAAGATGTATGTGGTCCGACCCCAGTTCTTTATCCCGATAATCACGCTCTTGAGGAACGCAGCTCAGAACTCCATGGAATACAAGGCAGAGCTCGCCCTGGTGAAATCCCAGAACATCGATGTGACCAACTTCGAGAATGACCTCGAAGTTTTCAAAACCTCCTTCTCTAAGAACTACGACCTTGCCTCACGAAAGTTTCAGGACGCAATCAAACAGATTGACGACGCAATCAAAGATCTTGAGAAGGTTAAAGACTCTTTGGTTGGTTCTGAACGTCAGCTTAGGCTGGCCAGTGACAAAGCCAATGACATCACTGTTAAGAAGCTGACGAAGAACAACCCCACGATGAGCGCTAAGTTCGCGGAGCAGTCCAGCCCGGACTGATGATTGGTCGCACAGGAAGTTTCAGTCGCTAACGCGCCCGGGACGTTCCACTATCTTTATCGCCCGTAATGTTGGAGAAGACCGGGACCACTAACCGAGGAGGGCGTAACAGAGCAATTTTCCGAGTCTTCATCGAGTTGGATAAGAGAAAAAATTTTAGGCACCACGTGGATTCAGGAGCAAGCCGTGGGAAGCGTGGGTAGCAGTGGGCCACGACTGGGTAAACCGGTGGCTCTATCGGGCATTGCAGAGCCGGCGTGACAATTAGGGACTCTGGCAAACCGCATCCTGGCTAGGCACCGCTATTGACACGATTTGCTCTCGGCTACCCCGCTGAATGACACGATCCTCGGACATCGTCTTGGCCTCAGTGTCTGGATGCGAGATTCCCGGCGAGGTGCAAGTCCAACGAACAGGTAAACCAGAGGCCCGTCAACGCGCTGTAACGGAAGCGGCCCATCGGGCCTATTCGCTCAACAGTGACGTCTACAACGATGTTTTCGAGTTCTGAATCGTCAATGCCGTAATGCGAGGGCGTTATAGAAACCTTCTGAAGCTTCGCATACCACTTCTCCCCGGTCTCCAGGAGGAGGCGATACGAGCCGTCGCTGGTTTTGAACAAAGAAATCTCAGATGTGTCGCTCCATATCAGCCCCCATTGATTGATGTGCATCGAAAGGTGGTAGCTGTCGCCGTCGCCAAAGGCGTCTTTCACGCTCCTCCCAAACCGCCCCTCATGCCAATTCCCCGCTGGAGAAAGGAATCCCTGCACGCTCCCGGGCGCCTTGGCATTTCTGTCCAGAGCTCCAGAGGTGTTCAGCTCGATAAAATTTCTACTCTCCGCGAAAGAAGTACATTTCACCAGTGCCGATCGATCGAAAGTCTGCCGGATGAACATCATGGTCAGGTCCCGGTGCTTGGCAGGCTCCGCAAAGTATCGCGCGAAGCCCCATGCAGGACGCGTCCACCCCAAGCGGTAGGTGGTCAGAGCTAACAGCGCGTACCAGTAGGCCACCTCTTCGTACGGTCGATAGTCGGGATTATCGGTTTGAACACCCGTGCAACCGGTGGGGAATGGATACCTACCGGGGGGATCCGCCAGGCTTCTGAACGCGCTAACTGCGGCCCAAACCCACTCATACTGGGCGCCCCACCCGGTGGCGGGACCCCGGTATTCGCCAGCGTGTGCCTTTTCTCTCGGAACGATATTGAACAATGGTGTCATCACTCGCGCCGGCCGGGGAGAGGCTTTGGGTGCGTTTGATGCCTCCGGCCTGGACGCTCTCCCCGCGAGACGTCCAAGGAACCCGCGTTCGCCACCCGAAGTGGCGGTCTGGGTTTCCCGCAGTTTCTGTTGCTTACGCGCAGGCAAGCCATAAGCATTACCCGCGAGAACCCCTTCCACCTTGAGTGGGAAACGGGTGAGTCGGCTCTTCGGATCAAAGGCCTTCGCGTCGTGCCCACCGACCATGAACAGAGTGTCCTGCGTGATGCCAAGAAACGGCACCAGGGTTTGAAGAGCAATCGTTGCCACATGCCACATATTCCAGCCTGGTTCAAAGAACCTCAGGTAGTTGGGCAAACGGCGGTCTCCGGGTGGTGATTCCCAACCCAAGAAGTGAAGCACTTCGAGCTGATCTGCCACACGATCGCGGACATAGTGCTCCGGCCCCACCTCCATCAACAGGCTGCCATCGGACTCTGCCAAGGCCTGCAAATAGGGGGAGGACCAATCGTCAGGTCCTAACCCGTCAACGAGCCAGTTAATGAACCAGAATTCTCCCGGCTTAGTGGTCTGAAATGACTCAGCCATAGCCTCCACCACGGGGCGCCACTCAGGTCCAAGAATCGGGTTTAGGGAAAACTCAGTGCGGGCCATCGAGGTCGTTTCCAAGCCGGTGAGCACTCTCGTTTCGAGAAGCAGAAAGTCCCGATAGCCCGCCTGGCGGGTCTTGGCCTGAGCCTCCTCGAGCGACTCCGCAACACAAGCGAAGCCCATGCTCATCGCGTCTGGATCCGAGATTTGAAAAGAATAAAGCTGTTTCACCATCCGTGCTCCTCCGAAATGATCGACTCATCGTCATTCTGGCACGACCAGGCTGTGGTTTGCTCAGTTTCTTGGCGCAGAACCCCCAGTGATGGGAATGGACACCGTTTTTTTCTCAACCGGCAACGACGCCTGAGCAGGTCCAAGACGCCCTTGAGTTTGTGAACCAATCTGGATGGCGAAGGGTGTTCGCCGAGAATGGTGTGAAGGATCTTGTGGACTGCGTTTTGGGTGTCAAAGCGGGAGTTGAACGCAACGGAAGGAAAGATCGCGGCGGTAAAGAAAAGGTGGGAATCAGCTCTCTGGAACCTTTTTCTGGGCGCAGATTTGATTTTGTTATCCGAGGCGGTTCCAGGTTGATTCCTATTGAGACGAATTTTTATGGTTCGTTGGGCTCAAAACTGAAGGCCGTCGCTGGGGAGTTTGTCGAGCTAAAACAGCCGGTGCTGACCTGATCTGGTTTGCTGATGGACCAGGCTGGAAGTCCACTGCCGCCACGCTCAAGAAGGCTTTTCTAGCGATGGACTACATCATGAATATTAAGCTCTTATACCTTGGCATGCTGCGGGAAATTGTGGCCTTCGAGTAATTGGACTGGGGCGGCTTAGGCATCAAAAAATCCCCAGAACGACAAAGAAATTTTGCAATCCACGCCGTGATACCCGATGCAATCAAGCCGGCACCTGAACAAGCACTGCGGGCGGCTCACTGGATAACCCAAGACCGCACGGACCCAAGCCCATAACCCAACGGGGTTGCCACCCGCTGCGCGGCCCACTGTTTCGTCTCCAGCTCAGCGCGCAACATCCTCACAATCCGAACCGCTGGAGCTTGTTTTTCCGCTGAATACCTCCGGCCACGCTCGTCGTGTTTTTCAAAGACTCCATCGTCGTTTCCCAAGTATGAAATCTCCAACAAGGCCAGAGCGGTTCAGTCCATATGAAAGCCGTAGCGGTGGAGTCGCCCCTGCACTACGTCTGAGAAGACGGCGCGAAGTAGTCAAAGAGCCCTTGGGCGATCGGTGCGTCAAAGCGCAGCAACATATTCACGACAGGAAGCACCGTTTTTCCCTTGCCAGGCATGGTCGTCTCCTTAGCCTCGTAGGCGGTCGCCTGACCGAAGTAATAATGTCCGACGCCGTCCGCATCGTCCTTCTTGACGAAAACGTGAAGCGCAACAGAACCTCCAACTATTGGCGCGACATCCCTACTATTGAGGGTCCGATTGCTCTTTGTGAACCATCTCATGGTCGATGGATCTAGCAATTGGTCCTTATAAGCAGTGCTTGCAGTGACCTTCTCTGATTTTTTCAGGGTGACAAAAATTGCACATACTCCGAGGGTCCTATCTGTCTTCACGCCGTAGATAGTCGAGTAGGTCGATCGAGACCAGCCAAGGATGTGTGCGGCGTCGTATCGGCTGTATTGGAGTCCGGGGGTGAAGGGTCGGTGGCATTGGTACCGGCTTCGGATGAGGTCTTGCCCAGTTGCCATGAGGTCGGATATTGCCGACGAAAATGGCTCTGAATGCGAATAACCGTCCTGGAATTCCTCCGACAGCCGAACAACATCTTCGTCCACATGAATTATTCCAGTGCCGTAATTTTCCACCTTGCTCTGTGGATAGCCGACAAGCGCCAGCGTCTCAATCGCGCTGCGCACCTCTACAGGCCCCGACGCCAAACCTGCCAATTCAAATTCTCCAGCAATCTTGTAGACCGGTAGGGTTTTTTTCGACAGAAGAAGCTCTAATAGAACGAACTCGTGGAGCCGCTTGCCCGCAAGTACTTCTTTCGAGAGTAGTGACAACGCCTTGCTTTGCCCCTCGTCGAGCGCCGCGTCCTGACCAAGAAGAGCCTCGACAAGGGCTGGGTAGTGCTCTTTTTTTGTCGCAAGCAGCACAGGGTCGACGGACTCGAACCGATAAAAGTCCCGCAATGTTGGGACCCCACCAGTTCGGTTTTGCATGGACACCAGCGCGGCCTTCAAGTTGGCCAAGCTGTCGAGTCCGGTTTGGGTGATGGACCGAAGAATGCGCTCGCGGGAAATCTCGTCGAAGCTGACGCTTGACAAACCCGGCAGCGCTGCTGCCACCACTGTCTCGTTCAGCCGCTCACGCAGAGATTCCCTGTTTAGGGACTCGTCACCAAACAATGCAACAGGAATGAGAAAATTCTTGGTGTAATTTCCGATGAAGTCGATAACGACCAAATAATCCTTGCCCTCAGCCAGCCGCAGTCCGCGGCCCAACTGCTGCACGAACACTATCGCTGATTGGGTTTGCCTGAGCATAATGACCTGATTGAGACTCGGGATGTCGACGCCTTCGTTGAAGACGTCGACTGTCAGGATGTAGTCCAGCAGGCCTTGCTCCAACTCCGAAACCCGGCTCTCCCGGGTTTCGATGGAATCATCACCTGTCAGCGCAACGGTCCGAAGCTTTCTGTCCCTAAAATCCCTGGTGTTGAGTTCCTCCGAAAGAGCCACCGCCTCATCTTTTCGGCTGCAGAAAATCAAACCTCGAGCCTTAGTGCCGGCCTGAGAGTAGTTCCCGATGGCGGAAAGCAGGTGGGTGACACGCTGCGGGGATACAAGCTGCCCTATCTGGGTCGCGTCCGTGGTGGTGGTGCCGTCGTCGAAAGTAATATCGCTCACCCCGTAGTAGTGGAACGGGCAGAGCATCTCGGCCTCAAGCGCGTGGTTCAATCGAATCTCGTAGGGAACGTTGTAGTCGAAGAGCTCAAATACATTAAGGCCGTCCATTCGCTCCGGCGTGGCCGTCATACCGAGCAAGAACTCTGGTCGAAAGTGTTTCATCACTCGCTGGTAACTATCAGCAGCCGCCCGATGAGCCTCGTCGATGATGATGTACTCGAAATTCCCCGGGGCTAGGTCTGCGAGAGCCCAGTCCTGAGACAAGGTCTGAACAGTTGCGAAGACAAAGCGCCTGTCCTGTTGTTTGTGGGATCCGGTGAGCTTGCCGTAATCAGAATCCGCGCCTCCGAGTACTTGCTTATACTCCTGGATGGTTCGGTCGAGTATCTGCTCCCGGTGGACCACAAAAAGTAGCCGTTTTGGACTAAATGCGCGGACGTCGAGGGCAGACAACATGGTCTTTCCCGTGCCGGTTGCAGAGATAATGATGGCCCTACGAGCGCCTTCCACCCGCGCAAAACTTAGGGCGAGGAGCGCGTCTTGTTGCATGGCGTTGGGAAGGATTTCTGGAATTATTCGAGTCTCAGGCAACACGGTAGAAAGGACTTTTTTGAATGCCGTTGGCGCCGTATAGGTGGCTGCGTAATCGTCAATCCATTCCTGGGTGAGTGGCTGCGATGAAGAAAGCTGCTCACGGAGAACGCGTTCAATTTGATCGGCAAGATCGCTACCTCTGGCGGCTGAGACTTTGAGGTTCCACTCGTGGTTATGGGATAGGGCGGGGCTAGTCAGATTCGAACTGCCGATCATCGCGGTTACGCTGAGAGGGTTTTCAAACACGTAGCCCTTCGGATGGAAGCCCGCAGCATTATGGACACGAACGTCTATCCCTCGAAGTTTCTCGAGGTTGAGAAGTTCCGAAAACGCCTCGGGCTGATTGAATCCAAGAAAATCTGACGTGACAATTCGCCCCGTTCCCTGAAAGTCCAGCAAATGCTGCTTCAGCTGAGCGATGGCGCCGGGAGAAACGAACGCAACCGAGAATGTAAAAGCCTGGCAGCGTTTGAGTTCTTGGATGATGCCGTGCTCGACGGTTCTGCCATCCTCGTTCAAAACCAAATGCGGCGCAAAGATGCCCGACCCAGCGTCCCCTCCCCCGACATAGCCATTTTCAATGTCGAGCTTAAAACTTTCCACCCAGCTGAGATCCTCTTCCATCAGGCCATGTCCGCATGAATACGCTCGACTGCAGGGATATCGGCTGGGGCCCACTCGAGACTCATGAGGCCATCGGGGAACATCCATTTAATCTCCGAATGCTCAAGAGGGACAGGTTCGCCTGACACCAGCCTGCAGTAGAAAGTCGTCAAATTCACCATGCCGAAATAATATTCATAAATGGTGTTGGTAACTTCATTGCCCACCTCAATAGAGACAGCGAGTTCTTCCCTAATTTCTCTTACTAGTGCGGCAGAAGGTGACTCTCCCTTTTCTATCTTGCCCCCGGGGAACTCCCAGAGGCCCGCTAAAGAGCCCTGACTGCCACGTCTGGCGCAGAGAACGCGACCATCGTTGACCACGACAGCCCCGACCACATTTATCTGCCGCATCATGTCTGCTCCCTGGCTCATCGGCCCTCAATTTCTTGCCCTTAAAACCAACGTTCAGCACGACCGAACTTGCACCCCTCAATACAACCACTCTTCCACCACCAACAACCGTGACCTCAGCAACCCCTTTTTCCTCCGGGCAGAGAACCTTGCGGCTGACCAGGGCTGAGGCAATGAGCACCCGCTGATGTATTTAGCGATGTTTCGGATCCTTTCTCTCTTGCCTGTCGGCGCTCCTTAAAACCGTTCCTTCTCTATGTCCACTTGCTCCAGGGGTCTTGATCGTGGGAAACGTCATATATCTCCATCACTGCTTTGTGGATCGGCACAGGAAGTGCTTCAAAAAGCTTGAAGGCGATGCCTAGGGAATCGCGCTTCATCAGGGTGGACATGCCCGTGGGGCTTTGCCCCACTTGCATCTGTGTGATCAGAAACTGCATTTCCTGCCAGACACAGGTCTTCTGGTGACGGGATTTTGACGATTTTTGGCCAGCGCGTGATCGTCATAGACCACGGCGTTCAGCTGCCGGGCAATGTGTTCCTTGTTGAGGACAAAATGACCAGCGAGCATCGACAATGTGAACCCTGTCGGGTAAAGCTCGAGGAGCTCCTTTGTCGACTCGTCGTCCCACGGGGGGACGATCTCGAACTGTGGTTGATCAAGAAACGCCGGTGATGTGTAAATCGCGCGGAAGAAATCCTCTGCCTTGCGCTGTTTGAGCACCGTGCGCACCGATTCAAGGGCGTCCCCGTCATAAGGGACGTCAATGGCGCGAAAAAGCAGCGCGCAGTGATCGCGGGAGAAATCGTGCTCGCACTTCGGAGATCTTTCGCACTCCACGGGGGCGCCCTGCTCGGGGTTCTCGGCGAACTTTATATGGGCTTTGCGCCCGTCTTCTAACTCGAGTGTTATGGCAACATACATGAGCTCTCCTTCTCCCAGTAGGTTACGAGGGGCCCCTGACAGGGTTGAAGGTGGCAGGGCCTTCTGGCCCGCACCCCTCCTTCTAGCCCGCACCCCTCCTTCTTGAGGTGAGCGATGTTGTGAGCAAGTCCAATGGTGGTGATGCTCGCGCCAGGGGTGCGAGGAAAAGCGACAACGGTAAAGGAACTTGTCCCTCGCAAACACTTCGTCCAGAAACGTCAGTCCCGCAGATTCGTCCTGAAGCATTCGCTGGATGCCAGAGACTATGGCGGCCAGAACCTACCGGCCGCGGTAAACCTGTCGTCGATGGTCGACGATGACCACCAGGACCAACAACTCGTCATCGTGAATGCTCACCAGGATGCGGTAATCCCCCACCCGGTAGCGCCATAAGCCGCTCTCCCCGCTGAGGGGTGCACCCACGAGTCTCGGGTTCTGGGGATCGAGCCCCTCCACATAGGCTCGGATCCGAAGGGCAACGGGTTTATCAAGGCACAGAATCTGCTTCTGCGCAGCCGGTGTGAAACGGATCCGGTACGTCATTGACCAGGAGCGTCCCATTCCATGTCACCGATATCGATGGCACTGTCACCTGAGGCACGAAACTCTTCGAGCGAGTCTTTGGCTAAGAAGTAGTCTTCCTGGTCCTCGAGGAATCCCTTGATTGCCTCGACAACATAGAAGCTCTTGGTGCGTCCTGTTCGCTTCGCTAGCGCTGCAAGGCGCAGGTCCAGCGCCTCATCGATTCTCACGTTCATTTGCGTTTTCGTCATCCAGTACCCCTATCTCTATACAAGTATAACACTTGGGTGGTCGGCGTGAGCTGTCACCTGGTTCCCCCTCTACGCTCAAGCACATCGAGGGTGCCTGCAAAGACAGAGTCAGACATCTCGGTGTGCTCGTGTGGGAAGTCCGTATTATCCTGGCGAAGAATCGATCCGTTAGAGGTGACCGCGTCCCATGTCTCACCCGCGTGATCTGACCAAGATGTGTGGTGCGCTCGTGATCGTCAGGACACCGCCTCATCACCGAAGGGG
>Ga0209491_10010778_pt1 | contig 10896 bp, 9 predicted proteins | sample BON02_FD_187213 | JGI IMG/M metagenome (GOLD analysis project Ga0209491, IMG submission 187213) | Freshwater microbial communities from Lake Bonney liftoff mats and glacier meltwater in Antarctica - BON-02 (SPAdes) (version 2) | ecosystem: Environmental > Aquatic > Freshwater > Ice > Glacier...
AACACCGCCAACGAGGCGTTTGTCAGTTCGGTGTCGTGCGCATCGGCGGGCAACTGTTCCGCAGCCGGCACCTACAGCGACGGGGCCGGCAGCACTCAGGGGTTCGTGGTGTCACAGGTCGCCGGGGCCTGGGGGCCAGCGACACCGGTTCCGGGTCTGGGCGCGTTGAACACCGCCAACGAGGCGTTTGTCAGGTCGGTGTCGTGCGCATCGGCGGGCAACTGTTCCGCAGTCGGCACCTACCGCGACGGGGCCGGCACTCAGGGGTTCGTGGTGTCACAGGTCGCCGGGGCCTGGGGGCCAGCGACACCGATTCCGGGTCTGGGCGCGTTGAACACCGCCAACTCCGCGTCTGTCAGGTCGGTGTCGTGCGCATCGGCGGGCAACTGTTCCGCTGTCGGCTCCTACCTAGCCGTCGGGTCCATCCGCCAGGGGTACGTGGTGTCACAGGACGCCGGGGCATGGGGACCAGCGACACAGATTCCGGGTCTGGGCGCGTTGAACACCGCCAACTTCGCGTCTGTCGGGTCGGTGTCGTGCGCATCGGCGGGCAACTGTTCCGCTGCCGGCTTCTACCGCGACGGGGCCAGCTTTCAGGGGTTCGTGGTGGATCAGGGATCTGTTCCGTCGCCCCCGTCGCCGTCGTTCGTTCCGTTGACGCCTGCACGAATCCTCGATACCCGTTCCGGTGCCAAGGTCGGCAACGCCGACGGCACCGGCACCCCACTCACCTTGTCCGTACTCGGCCAAGGAGGCGTACCCGCCTCAGGAGTCGGTGCTGTTGCATTGAACGTCACCGTCGTCGCCGGCGAAAACCCCACCATCGGTGGAGGGTTCGTCACCATCTACCCGTGCGGCACACGACCCGACGCATCCAATCTCAACTTCATCACCGGACAAACCATCCCCAACTCCGTCATTGCCCCACTGTCCACATCAGGCACCATCTGTTTCTACGTGTACGGCACCGCCCACCTCCTCGCTGACGTCTCCGGCTACTTCGCCGCCTGACACCCACCGAAGCAACCGCCCCCGCATCCCTCGACCACACACCCAACCAGGTCAATCAGCAGCTGACTGGGCCCGAGCAACGGGGACGAACGCCCGACTATGACACCCCGTCCGGCGGCACCGACCCGCAACAGACAACGCCGTTCATGACCGGAATTCATGGCCGACTACCCACCGTGTCCGTCGGCGTCGCTCGTTGCGGTCGTGAACTTGTCCCCGCCGATCCCGTCTGCGATCGTGTTCGCCTCCGCAGGTTTCGCAAGTGATGATGACGTCAACCTGATCCGATGATCGTGGCCGCCACCATCGGATCACTGGGTGCAGCTGGCGAGAGCGAGGGCGGTCACGAGGGTGGCGGCGATTCGGTGGCTGGTCTTCGTGGCGTTGCTCGATTCGTTGGCTAGTGGTATCAGTAGCGCAGGATTGCGGCGATTCGTTGGTGGTCGATCAGGGTGTAGAGCGGGAGCCCCACCGAGCACGCAATGGCGGCGATCATCAAGTCGACGGCTCGTACACCGCGCGTCTTTCGTCCGGCTGCGATGACTGCTGCGTAGACGCGCCCGTATGCGCGGGCGGCGTCGGCGTCGAACGGCAACGGAGCGAAGGCTGCTTCGGTGCGTTGTAGTCGGTCCTGGCGACGTGCGCGCTCGGCGGCATCGGTAGCGGCGTGGGGACCCGCAGCGAGTTCGGCCATCGTGAGCGTCGTGACAGCGACCTCGAGTGGGAGTGCGTTCGCGTCGAGGGTCTCGAGGTCGATCACCACGGAGGTGTCGAGAACTCCGCGTGCGGGTCGTTCGTCAGCCACGAGGTGCGATGTCTTGGCTGGCTACGGCGTCGAGATCTCGTCGGAACTCGTCGGCGTCGATTGGTGGAGCGTTGCGGAAAATCTGAGCGACTGCCTCTGCGGGCACGAAACGGAGGCGACGCAGTGGTGTGAGTTCGCCGACCGGGACACCGTTGCGCGTGACGACGAAGGACTCGCCCTCGTCGAGGCGGCGCATGATCTCGCCGCTGCTGTTGCGCAGTTCTCGTTGCGTGATGACCCGACTCATCCCAACAGCAGTAGCACTACGTGCTACACCGCTCGGAAGTTCACCCGAGAGGCCGACGCGACCCGCCCTCCTCGTGAGACCCCATCATCCGCCGGGCAGGCGGGGTCCGGCGATGCGGACGTCGTCGCGTCGACGGGTGACGCCGCGGGCGTCGAGTTCGGCCACGAGCGGCAACACGAACTTGCGGCTCGCTCCGATGGCATCGCGGAACTCTGCCACGGTGAAGCCACCCTCCGATCCGGCGAGCAGACCAGCCGCGATCGCCGCGGCGGCATCGATCGTGTCGGCATGGAAGTGGACACCATCGCGGACCACCACGTGACCGCGCCGCACGAGTTCGCGTAGCTCGGCCCGATCGACGCCATCGGGCTGGGGTGGAGTGAATCCACCCGATCGAGCGATGCCGAGATACGGGTGATCGACGTACGGGTCGACCTCGGCGGCAGCCCGCACGGTTGCAGCATCGACCACGACCTCGTCGACGGTCGCGAGCACCGCCCGTTCACGGTGGTCGAACGATGCCAGATCGAGCCCGGTAGGTCCCGCCGCGGCGACGCGCTCGACGAGCGATGCGCGCATCGTCGCGAGTTCGTCGGCGGTGGTGGCCCACTCCCCGACAGTCGGCTCGATCCGCTCGCCGGTGAGTTGCTCGAGGTGGTCGATCGTGATCCAGCCGCGTTCGCGGATCACCCGCTCGATCGTTCGGTCTGGCGCTGCTCGCGACGCACGCACGACGGGATCGATGTCGAGCACCTCGCCGCCACCGACCGTTTCGTCGCGCCCTGATTCGCGCAGCACGAACCGGTCGCCTGGCAGCAACGGCAACGCCCGTGGCAGGAAGAGCCGGACGAAACCGTCGGTCCCGGGAGCCAGGCTCTCGGTGCCCAGCACGCGCAGCCGCACGGCGTGTTCGCCCGAGCCGATGTACGCAACGAACGCCCCACGTCGCGACAGGTCGTGGTCGAGCGCATCGAGCACGTGCACCGACGCATCGATGCGGTCAGTGAGACGCCACTGTCCCGGGGCGACGACAGCGTGCCCACGTGCGAGGTGGTGGTGGTCGATCCCGCCGAGGTTCACGGCAACACGGTTGCCAGGCCCGATCTGGTCGACGGACCGGCCGGCGGTCTGCAGGGCACGTACTCGGGCGGGAAACCGTTCGACCACCACGTTCTGGTCGACGGCCAACTCGCCTCCTGTGAGGGTGCCGGTGACCACGGTGCCACTCCCCTTGGCAGCGAAGACGCGGTCGATCCACAACCGCGGACGCCCACGATCACTCACCGCCGCAGCGCCCGCGACGAGCGTGTCGAGTTCGTGACGGAGATCGTCGAGGCCGAACCCGGTGATCGCCGACACCGCCACCACGGGGGCATCGGCGAGAAACGTTCCGGCGACATGGTCGGCCACATCCATCTGAGCGAGTTCCAGTAGGTCGTCGTCGACGAGGTCGGACTTGGTGAGCGCGATGATGCCCGAGTCGATCCCGAGGAGTTCGAGGATGCGCAGGTGCTCCTCCGACTGTGGCTTCCATCCCTCGGTGGCCGCCACGACGAACACACATGCCGACACCCCGCCGACACCGGCGAGCATGTTGCGCAGGAACTTCACGTGGCCGGGCACGTCGATGAAGCTGAGTTCAGCGCCCGACGGCAGAGCGGTGTGGGCGAACCCGAGGTCGATGGTGAGACCGCGGCGCTTCTCCTCGGCGAACCGGTCGGGATCGGTGCCGGTGAGCGCGAGCACCAGCGACGACTTGCCGTGGTCGACGTGGCCGGCGGTGGCGACGACGGTCACGACGTGCGATGTGAGGTGGTGTGTGACGCGGTGAGTGCGTCGATGACGGTGGCGTCGTCGGAGGGGTCGACCGAGCGGAGATCGAGCATCGTGCGGTCGTCGCGTGACCGGGCGATCACCGGCGGGTCGTGGCGACGGAGATCTGCGAGCAGGTCGCCGTCGATCGTGACCCCGAACGATGCCATCGTCACCCCGGGCGCCGACCCGGCTCCGGGTAGCGACTCCATCGCTGTCGCCGTTGCGGAAGGGTGCGTCTGCGCGATCGCTGCGACGATGGCTTCGGCGCGTGCCCGGAGCGTCGCCACCGGGGTAGCGACCATCTTCCAGAACGCGATGTCGGTGGCGGCGCGTTTGTCGAGGTAGGCCAACGCGGTGTCCTGCAACGCCGCGAGCACCAGGCCGCCGGGCCGGAGTGCTCGGGCCAGCGGATGGCGTTGGCAGCGTTCGACCAGATCGGCGCGGCCGGCGATGACGCCCGCCTGGGGTCCACCGAGCAGCTTGTCGCCGCTGAAGGTGACGAGTGCTGCGCCGTCGGCGAGCGTTTGCAGCGCGGCTGGTTCGCCGGCGAGCCACGCCGGCGGAGCGCCGGGGAGCCACGGGCAGTTGGCGTCGATCAGACCGCTGCCGATGTCGGCGACGACGGGCACGCCGAGCGTGGCGAGTTCGCGGACCGAGGTCTCCTCCACGAATCCTTCGACGCGGTAGTTGCTCGGATGCACCTTGAGCACAAGCGCTGCGTCGACGCCCGGCTTGTCGATCGCGCGGCGGTAGTCGTCGAGTCGTGTGCGGTTGGTGGTGCCGACGTCGACGAGTCGGGCACCGGACTGCTCCATCACGTCGGGTACTCGGAACGAGCCGCCAATCTCCACGCTCTCGCCGCGGCTGACCGGCACGTCTCGGCCCTCGGCCAGCGCGGCCAGCACGAGCATGACGGCGGCAGCATTGTTGTTGACGACCATGGCCGACTCGGTACCGCACAGTCGGGCCAGCAACTGGCCGACGGCGAGCTGACGCGACCCTCGGGCACCGGTTGCGAGGTCGAACTCGACGCTCTGTGCGACCGCTTCTTGGTGGTGACGCAACGGCGCCCGACCGAGGTTGGTGTGCAACAACACGCCCGCAGCGTTGACCACGGGGGTCAACAGCGTGCGACGGAACGCCTCGGCACGGTCGGCAGCCGATTCGACGTCGTCGGCCTCGATCGCAGCTCGTGCGATGTCGACCAGTATCGGGTGCGGCAGGCCCGATGCAGCCAATGACCGTGCGAGCGTGTCGACCGACGGGGGTCGTTGACGCTCGGCCGCGGCACTCATTGCACCGATCCTACGACCCAGGCGTCGTCGTGGTGCCGGGCACCACGACGACGCACATGATCGGGTTCAGGCGCCCGGAATCTTGTCGACGGCGTCCTTGGCCATGTCGGCTGCCTTGTCGACCTTGGCGGCATGCGCCCCAGCCTTGTCGCCGACGGCGTCAGCGACCTCGTCGATACCGCCCTCGATCTGTTCCTTGTTGCCACCGAACTTCGACTTGATCGTGTCCATGAAACCCATTGCGAGACCTCTTTCGTGTTGTCGATCGAGCGCGCGACAGTAGTGCACGAGTTCACGAACGTCCCGGATCCGTTGCCCTGCGAGCATCGAGCCGATGAGCGAAACCACCTCATATCGGGACTTCGCTCATCACCCGAGAGGCAAGTCGCCGTTGCGACACGAGGCCGCCCGGGCGGCGTCGAGCACGGTGACGCCGTGCGCCCGAGCCGACCGCTCCCATTCGGCGTCGTCTGGAGTCGAGCCGCAGCGATGGTCCCAGACGATCTGCGCGTGATCGGGGTTCGATCGGTCGCCTTGGAAGTGCACCCAGTGTTCGGCTCGCTCGTTGATGATCATCCGGGTGTCGGAGATCGTGCCGAGCTCCATCGTCACCGTGCGCCACGTGGCGCCGGGCACCACGTGGGCGAGCCCTGACGCGATCTGGCCGTGCTTGGGGCCGGTGGTCGCATCGTCGGCGGCCGTGCACTCGACGCGCTCGGAGCCGAACACGTCGCGCATCCACGCGTCGTCGGGGTGATCCGGCTCGACGTGCGACAGCATCGTGTAGGTGCCGAAGTCGCCGTGGCCGGTGTGCAGGTCGAGCACGAGCACCTCGCCGGCTCCTGCGAGACGATCGCCGACCACCCGAGCGACGATGCGATTCGACTCCTCCGTGCGGTCGCCCCCGAAGTACAGGCCATCAGGATGGGAGTACTGGCCTTCGCTGACCGCCGTCTTCACCCACGCGAATCCGTGCTCCGCTATCAATGCTCGGGTGACGTCGAGCAGTGACTCGGGCGTCGGTGGTTCCTCGCCGCCGGGCACCAGCACCGGGTGGATCGAGTCGTATCCGGCGTTGCGCGGCACCTCGGTGCGTTCGTCACGACCCCAGTTTCGGTTGAGGTCGACGTTCGATTCGTTCTGTCTACGCCAGTAGGTCATCCCCCACGGGTTGACGGCGTGCACCATCAGCACAGCCGCATCGTCGGGAAGATCGGGGTCGGCGCCATCGCACACCCAGCGAGTGATCGCATCGCACAACAGCGTCGACGACGAGAACCCTTCGTCGCCGTGCACACCGGTGAGCACCACCAGGGCCCGACGCGGGCTCGCCGCGCCGTACGACGTGACGTCGATGGTGAGTTCCTGACCGTGCTCGCCGATTGCTTCGATCGGGTACGCCTCCCACGACAACCCAGCGAGGTGGCAGGCCCATCGGAACCGCTCGCGACACTCGTCGTAGCCGAGCGGGAAGCGGTCAGGGCGCATCCTCCTAATATCCCATCCCACGACTTGTCGGGCCGAGGCGCGGACATCGGGGGCCCGACGGAGATATCCTGGCCGTTGTCGTGACCAGTTGGACCAAGGCCGTCGTCAGGTACCCACCCACATGGATTGCCGCGGTCCTGCTCGGCGCCACGGTGTGGCTCGTGCTCACCGTGCTCGATCCACCCGGGGTGTTCGTGCTCGTCCTGATCGGGATGGTCGTCATCGCCGCTGCGGCCTGGCCGTTCACGATGTCGGCCACCGGCACGCTGGCCAAGCTGCAATTCGAGATCCCTCGCGTCGAAGAGATCGACCCCGTCGAGATCGCCACGCTGCGCGCCGAGCTCAGCTTGCTCGCCGACACCCAGCCGATCGAGCAACTCGACGCACTGCTCTCCAAACGCCAGAGCCTCGTCAACGTGCTGCAGCGACGCCTCGACGCCGGCGAACTCACCTATGCCCGCTACCTCTCGACGTCGCAACAAGTGTTCAGCTCCGCGCTCGACAACCTCCACGAGGTGGGGGTTGCCTACGAGAGCATCAGCACGATCGACGAGCTCTACATCGACCGTCGCCTCGCCGAACTCGCCGCCGACGACAGTGACGTCGAGTCAGCCGATCGAGAACGGGCCGCACTCGAGCGCCGCCGCGAGCTACGCACCACCCAGCGGCGCCGAATCGCCCAACTGCTCGCCCAGAACGAATCGGCCTTCACCGCGCTGAACCGCACCACGACGGCGCTCGCCGACGTTCCGATCGGCAAGAAGCCCGAGGACGCCGACGCGGCGATGGCGGCGCTCGAAGAATTGGCCGACCGAGCCAACAAGTACGCCTGAACCCACTCCGAAAGGCCCACCCCATGAGCGACACCGCACCAACAACCACGGCCACGGCCACGGCCACGACCAGCCATCAGGCCAATGCGGTCCTCGGTCTCAACCTGAACGTCGAGGCCGCCAAGGCCGAACTCGTCGTCGTCGAGTCCGAACCCACCGACGAGCTGCAGGCGCAGGCCAAGGCCCAGGTCGAGCAGTTGCTCACGATCGACCCTACGAACGAAGATGCTCGAGCATCGGCGCGCGAGGCGGTCGACTCGATGGGGCGCGACCTTCAAACCCGTTCGGCCACCCGCAGCCGGATGCTGCAGGCCCCGCTCAAGGACATCTCGCACAGCTCGGAGGATGGCGGCGAGGTCGCCAAGTCGCTGTCCGATCTGCGCATCGAGGTCGAGAAGCTCGACCCGACAGGTCTCGACACCGGGGCTGGCTGGGCCACCCGGTTGATCGGCAAGATCCCCGGCGTCGGCACACCGCTGAAGCGCTACTTCATGCGCTACGAGAGCTCGCAGACCCAGATCGACGCGATCGTTCATTCCCTGGAGAAGGGTCGAGATCAGCTCAAGCGCGACAACATCACGCTCGGCGACGACCAGAAGCAGATGCGTGAACTGACCCACTTGCTCACCGATCAGGTCGCGTTGGCCCAGGCGCTCGACGCTGCCGTGGTCGAGAAGCTGGCAACCGAGATCGGCCCCGACGATCCTCGCCGACAGTTCGTCGAGGAAGACATCCTGTTCGCACTGCGCCAGCGCACACTCGACCTGCAGCAACAGCTCGCGGTCAACCAGCAAGGCGTGCTCGCGATCGAGATCATCATCCGCAACAACCGCGAGCTCATCCGAGGTGTCGACCGGGCGCTCGATGTCACCATCAGTGCACTGCAGGTGGCGGTCACCGTTGCCTTGGCGCTCGCCCACCAGAAGATCGTGCTCGACAAGATCGAAGCGATCAACACCACCACCTCGGCGATGATCGCGGGCACCGCCGAGCGCCTGAAGATCCAGGGTACGGCGATCCATCAGCAGGCGTCGAGCACGATGCTCGACATGGAATCGCTGAAGTCGGCCTTCACCGACATCAACATCGCCCTCGACGAGATCTCGCGTTACCGCCGCGAGGCGCTCCCCACCATGGCGGGCACCATCCTCGAACTCGACCAACTCACCGCCGAGAGCGAGACGGCGATCGGGAACATGGAGCGCGGGCGCACCGCGACCACCCGGATGGACGACGAGGGCACGATCGACGTCGGCGAGATCACCGCCAAGGAGGCCGAGTGACGGTGCGACGGTCCCGCCTCGCAGTTGTCGCTGCCCTCGCCGGGTTCTCGCTGATCGCCGCGGCCTGCGGCGGAGTCGGCTCCGAGAGTTCCGAACCGCTCGACCCGGCAGGTGCTTCGCAGCGTCTCGACGAACTGGCCGACCAGATCGGTTGGGTCGACAACCAGGTCACCCGCAGCGCGTCGATCCCTCCACCGACCGGCGCCGACCTCTCCGCCACGCTTCCCGACATCGAAGAGTTCCCGCTGAAGGTCGAGGCGCCATCAGGTGCTGGCGAGGTCGTCGAGATCTGGTCGTCGACCGAGAAGTCCGGCGACGACACCGACGGCTGGATGACCGAGGTGGTCACCGCCTTCAACAGCGCCGGGATCACGCTCGCCGATGGCACGCCCGTCGGCGTCGATTTACGTCGCATCGCGTCGGGCACCGGCTACCAGTACATCGCCCGCGGTCAGGAACTGCCCCAGGCGTTCACCCCGTCGAACCAGCTGTGGGTCGAGATGGCCGGCGAGTTCCAGACCATGACCGAAGTGCGGCCCCGCCTGGTCGACAATGTGGCCGGGATCGTGATGAAGAACGAGACGGCCGACGAGCTGCGGGCGAGCTACGGCGACCTCAGTGCCGAAAACCTCGTCGACGCGGTGATCGCCGGCGATCTCGTGATGGGCTACACCGACCCGTTCGCGTCGAGCACCGGCCTCAACTTCCTGTTGACCGTGCTCGACTCGATCGCTGGCGGCGACGAAGCACAACTCACGTCGCCCGACGTGGCCAGCGTGTTCGAACAGTTCCAGCGCCAGGTGCCGTTCGTGGCACTCACCACGCTGCAGATGCGCGACTCGGTCGAGAACGACACCGGCACGCTCGACACCTTCGTGATGGAGTGGCAGACCTACACCAACACCGACTCGCTGCAGTCGGGGTTCGAGTTCATCCCGTTCGGCGCTCGCCACGACAACCCGCTCTACGCCGTGGGAGATCTCAGCGCCGATCAGAGCGAGGCGTTGGAGCTGTTCGCCCAGTTCGCCGAGGCGCCGGAGTACCAGGAACTGGCGGTCGAGTTCGGGTTCGATCCTGCCGCCTACACGCCGACCGTCGAGGTGCCAGCGGGCACCACGTTGATCGACGTACAAAACGTCTGGAAGGACAAGAAGGACGGTGGCCGACCCGTAGCGACGGTGTTCGTCGTCGACGTCAGCGGCTCGATGGAGGGCACACGCATCCAGGCGGTGCGCAACGCCATGAGTTCGGCACGCGAGTTCATCAAGCCCGCAACTTCGGTGGGCGTCGTCGAGTTCAACGACACCGCGATGAAGCGTCTCGACATCGCCGAGTTCGACCTCAACCAGCAGGGCCGGTATGCAGCGATCGCCGAGGATCTCAGCCCCGGCGGCGGCACCGCCATGTTCGACGGCATCGTGCTCGGGCTGAAGATGCTCGAAGATCAACGGGCTGCCAACCCCGACCTGAAGACGTTGCTGGTGGTGCTCACCGACGGCGAGACCACCGACGGGCTGCGATTCGAGGACGTCGATCAGATGGCCGCCGGGCTTCGGATCCCGATCTACACCGTTGGTTTCGAGGCCGACCTCGCTGAGCTGGGGCGCGTGTCGTCTCTGGTCGAAGCTGCCAGTATCGATGCCAGTGAGGGCGACGTCGAGTTCAAGATCGCCGCGTTGTTCAACGCCGGTGGCTGATCGGACGCCGACCCCGTGAAACCGCTCGCGATCTGGGTCGCCATCGTCGCCATCGTCTTCGGCGGCTACGCGCTGGCGACGACGTTGCTCCGCCAGACCGACCAGGTCTTCGTGTTCGTCGACTCGTCGAACCGCATGGAGTTCCTGAACAACGAGATCATCGCCGAACTCGACCGCATCGACGACCGCGATGACGGCGAGTTCACGCTCGCCCGAGGCCAGAGCAGGGGTGAGGAACTCGTGCACTCGTGGCAGACCGAGTTGCGCTGGACGAACACGCCGCTGTTCGCGCCGTGCTCGTTCGAGGAGATCGACTCGTTCACCGAGGCGAACGCAGCCGACGAACGCATCCTGATCACCACCCCCGGCTCGTGCGACACGACCACCCTCACCGACTGGACCATCGTCGAACTCGCCCCGTA
>Ga0209491_10010780_pt1 | contig 10894 bp, 10 predicted proteins | sample BON02_FD_187213 | JGI IMG/M metagenome (GOLD analysis project Ga0209491, IMG submission 187213) | Freshwater microbial communities from Lake Bonney liftoff mats and glacier meltwater in Antarctica - BON-02 (SPAdes) (version 2) | ecosystem: Environmental > Aquatic > Freshwater > Ice > Glacier...
GCTCTGCGGGTCGGCCACGGCGTCATAGACGGTCAGGGGCGGGCGCATGTTGTCGCGGGTCGCAAAGCTGCCGGTCACGTGGCACGAGCGGATGCGCATCATCAGCATGACCGGCGTGTTGGACGCCTCCGACAGCTCGAAGCCGTCCTTGACGGCCTTGGTGATGCTGGGCAGGTTCGGGCGCGGGTCCAGCATCCAGAACTGGGACTTCATCGCAAAACCGTGGCTGCGCTCCTGCATGATCGAGGAGCCTTCGCCGTAATCTTCGCCTACAATAATGAGCGCCCCGCCAGTGACACCCGACGAGCACAGATTGGCCAGCGCGTCCGAGGCCACATTGACCCCAACAGGCCCTTTGAACGTCACAGCACCGCGGATACGGTAATGCACTGAGGCCGCCAGCATCGCTGCGGCCGCCGCCTCTGACGCGTTCGCCTCGAAACGCACGCCTAGCTCTGCCATCAGCTCCTCGGCATCGGCCAGTACATCCATCAGGTGGCTGATCGGCGCCCCCTGATAGCCGCCCACATAGCCCACACCGTTTTCCAGCAGCGCCTTTGTGATCGCCAGAATTCCCTCGCCAGTGAAGGTATCGCCTTTGCCTTTGCGCAGGTGTTCAACCTCTGCCTTGAATGATCTCTCTGCCATGGTCTGTCCCTAAAAGTCGTGCTTGCGGATATTGCGCAGCATGGTTTGCAAGGTACCGGTGAATGTCGCTTTTTCCGCATCCGAAATGCCCTTGAACATCGTCTGGTAGGCCCCCGCCATATGTGGCCAGAGCCTGACATGCGCCTCGCGCCCCGCGTCCGTGAGAAACAGGCGTACCGCGCGGCTGTCTTCGGTATCGGCCTCGCGCCGGATAAGGCCGTCGCGGGTCAGCGCCTCCAGCGCGCGGCTCAGCGTGCTTTGCTGCACCACTGCATAAACTGCCAACTCGCGGATCAGGATGCCGTCCACCACCGACAGGACCGCCAGTGCGCGCATTTGCGGGGTGGTCAGCCCGAGGGTGGCCATCTCCTCGCGCAGGGCGGCGTTATAGCGGCCCATGATCCGGTTCATCAGGTAGGGTGCATAATTCTCCAGCCCCATCTCGCCCAAACGGGGAACCAGACGGGCCACAGGTGCTGTGACGTTCTCTTGTTTGCTCATGCGCCCAGCCCCTTGGCCACGTTGAAACCTGATCCGCCGCCCAGTCCCGGACCGGGATGGGTGGAGGCCCCGATATGATAGAGACCCTTGACCGGCGTGGCGTTGTTCACCTGCCCCGCAGCGGGCCGCCAGATGAAAAACTGGTCCAGCGTGCAGGCGCCGCCGTAAGGATCACCGCCCACCAGATTGACATTCAGCGCCTCCAGATCGGCAGGGGAATAGGCCCGCCGCGCCAGTTTGGCAGCGTCGAAATTGCGGATGTGGCGGCGCAGGATCGCCTCGATCCGGTCGGCGAAGGCTTCGCGCGTGGCCTCGTCCCATCTGCCGTTTGTCGCGATCTCGCCTGCCGCATCGCCCTTGATCAAGCGCGGCGCGTCGGGGATTTGCAGCCAGAGGATTGCCTTGTCTTGCGGACAGCGGCCGGGGTCCATGCGGTGCGGCTGGCCTGCGCAGATCGTGGGAACTGCAGGCAGCATCCCGCGCTCGGCCTCGTTGCAGGAGCGCGATACAGAATCGATCCCGTCCGCCAGATGGATCAGCGCCACGTCCTCCAGTCCCTTGGTCACCCAGTCTATAGGTGCGTCGAAGGCATAGTGCAGCTGGAAATTACCACGCCCGTGGCGGTGTTTTTTCGGGCTCTCTGGGTTGTGCTGCCCGCCCAGCAACCCGTCATACAGCTGGCCGGGCGCCGTGCTGGCGATTACGTTTTTCGCCGCGATCACCGTACCATCCGCCGTCTGCACGCCGCTCACCTTGCCGTTCTCGATCATGATCCGCGTCACATCCGCGTCAGTGCGGATCTCGCCACCATTCGCCTCGATCAGCGCGCGAAACGCCTGCGCCGCCTGCCCTGCACCGCCCTTGACCACCGGCGCGCCTGCGGCTTCCAAAGCAAAAGCAATCACCCGCGCCATTTGCCCACCATAACTTGCCTCTGGCGTTAGCCCTACATGCAGCACCCACGGCGCCCAGAGCGCTTGGACGTCTTCGGATCTATAGCGCGTCTCCAGCCAGCCGCGCGCAGGCTCCAGCGCTTCGCCGAACCATGCTTTTGTGTTGTTAAGCCCGTGTTTCCAGACGCGTTTCGCCAACAGCTTGGCGGTGCCGCGCGACCACAACGGCTGGCCCAGCAGGGCGAACAGAAATTCCGCGTCCCGCTCTATCCCGCCGATGTCTGCGCGGTGCCGGTCCCCGTCGCCCTGCGACAGCGCATTAAACGCCACCACGTTGGCGTCGCGGTCCATCTGCAGCACCAGCGTCCGCCCGTTTGGCCGCAGCACGGCTGTGGGATGGGACGAGTGGCAGAATTCCAGCCCGTGTTTGGCCAGATCATCCCCCAGCGCGCCATGAGCAGGACCGGTCAGGAACAAAACGAACGTGGCGGCCATCACATCATGATGAAACCCGGGCACGGTGATCTGTTCGGTGGCCATGCAGCCGCCGATCCGCGCCTCGCGCTCCAGCACCAGTACGCGATCACCCTTGCGCGACAGCATCGCGGCGGCCACCAGCGCATTGATGCCCGACCCGATGATGACATGATCGACAGCCGCCACAGCGCTCAGCCCTTGGGGACCAGCGCCAGCGCGCGGATCGGAGAGCCGGTGCCACGCGCGATTTTCAAAGGTGCGGCGATCAGGATCGCGCCCTTGGCGGGCAGCTTGTCCAGGTTCGCCAGCGAGGCGAGGCCAAAGCAATTGTCGCGATGCAGCATGTTATGGGCCGGATAAGGCGGCGTCATGCCCCCTGCCTGCCCCGCATCGGTGCCGATGCATTGGGTGCCCCAGCCCACGATGCCCTTGCCCAGCAGATATTCGATCGCATCGGGTGTGGGCCCGGGGCTGTGCGGGCCGGTCTCGTCGGCGTTGAGAAACTTCGCCTCGTCGTCGACGCGCTTGTCCCAGTCGGTGCGCATCACTACCCATTCGCCCTTGCCGATTTCGCCATGCTCGCTCTCCCACGCCTTGATGTGATCGGCGGTGAGCAGGAAATCCTCGTTCTCGGCACTGTGCGCCGAGCAATCGATCACATTTACGGGCGCGACCAGCCGCTGCACATCGAGCGAATCGGTGAAGCCGTCCGGATAATCCTTGCCGGTGATCCAGTGGTGCGGCGCATCGAAATGGGTGCCGGAATGCTCGCCCAGCACCATCCAGTTCCATGCAAAAAACGGGCCGTCATTGTCATATTCCGAGATCTTGTGAATCTCGACCTTGGGGGTGTTTTTGGCAAAATCGGGCGGCAGTTGCAGGATTGGCGTGTTCGGCCCCAGAACGCCGGAACAATCGACGACCTCGACCCCGCCGGAGGCCAACATGCCGGCCAATGCTTTCAGATTTTCGGATGCCAGATTTTTGGATGCGCTCATTTTTTCGTCTCCCTGATCGTGACGCGGTTAGTCCGCGGCTGGTTATGAGAAACAGATAGACAAGTTTATATGCATTTGCAATTATCTTTGCAGCAGCCACGGAAGGGGAGGCTCATGCAGGACAGGACGGATGCCGTCATCATAGGCTCGGGGCACAACAGCCTTGCCTGCGCGTGCCATCTGGCTCTGCGCGGCTGGCGGTTGGCTGTCTTTGAGCAGGCGGACACTCCCGGTGGCGCTGTCAAAACCGGCGAATATACGTTGCCGGGCTTCCGCCATGACTGGGCGGCGATGAATCTTTCGCTCTTTGCAGGGTCGTCTTTTCATAAGGACAATGCCGCTGAGCTCGCAAAGCACGGTCTGGCCTTCGCGCCCACAGCCCATCCCTTCGCTTCCGCCTTTGAGGACGGACGCTGGCTGGGCATTTCCAATGATGCGGCCCTGACCACGGCGCGGGTGCGCGGCTTCTCTGAGGCCGATGCGCAGGCATGGACCGCTTTTACCGATGACTTCCCCGCACAAGCCGAATCGATTTTTGCGATCCTCGGCGCGCCAATGAATTTACGTGCATTTGCATCCTTAGGTTGGAAAACCCTGCGCAAGCGTGGTACCGGCGGCACATTGGATCTGGCGCAATTCCTGCTCAAGTCGCCCCGCGCATGGCTGGATCAAACGTTTGAGAGCGATCACGTCAAGGCAACGTTGGCCGCCTGGGGCATGCATCTGGATTTTGCACCCGACATCGCAGGCGGCGCGGTCTTTCCCTACCTCGAGGCGATGGCCGGTCAGGCCTTCGGCATGGTGCTGGGCCAAGGCGGCGCGGACACAATCACCCGCGCCATGGTTGCCATGATCGAGGCGCGCGGCGGCACCGTCACCTGCAATGCCCGCGTGCGTGCGATCAACCACACCGCAGGGCGCGCCACAGGCATCACGCTGGAAGACGGGCGCACCGTCGAGGCCTCCAAAGCGGTGATCGCCAATGTGGCCCCCGCCGCGCTGCTGCGCCTGACCGGCGGCACAGGCGATGCGCGCCACGACACCGCCATGCGCAATTTCCAGCACGCCCCCGGCACCATGATGATCCATCTGGCCATGGATGCGCTGCCCGACTGGGCCGCACCGGAGCTGAAGCGCTTTGCCTACGTCCACCTTGCACCCTCGATGGACCAGATGGCGCGCACCTATGCGCAGGCCAAGGCCGGGCTGCTGCCCGACGAGCCGGTGATTGTCTGCGGCCAGCCCACGGTCGTGGACCCGTCGCGCGCGCCGAAGGGCAAGCATGTGCTCTGGCTTCAGGTGCGCATGGCCCCCGGCGTGATCAAGGGCGATGCAGCAGGACAGATTGATGCGACGAACTGGGCAGATGCCGCCGAGCCATTCGCCGAGCGCGCGTTGGACATCCTTGAGCGCTACGCCCCCGGCACGCGCAAACACATCCTCGCCCGCCATATCGTGACGCCGGACATGCTGGAGGCGGACAACCCCAATCTCGTGGGCGGCGATCAGGTCTGCGGCAGCCATCATCTGCACCAGCATTTCATGAACCGCCCAGCACGGGGCTATGCGGACGGCACCACGCCGATCCGCAATCTATATCACACCGGTGCCGCTATCTGGCCCGGTGGCGGTACGGGCGCCGGCCCGGGGACGATGCTCGCCAAGAAGCTCGCCAAGTAATCAACAGTCCAACACAACAATCTGGGAGAACTACCATGTCACTATCACGACGCAGCCTGCTGAAAACCTCTGTCGCCGCGGCGACACTCGCCACTGTCGGCCTGCCAAGTTTTGCAGCCATCGACGAGCTGATCATCGCCTATAACGTCAACCTGCCCAGCTGGGATCCCACCGTAGGCCCTTCGGCGGTGAATCCGACCATTCAGGGCCTCTACCAGTCGGTGTTCGATAATTTCATCCCTCAAAACCCCGATCTGAGCTTTGGCGAGGGCCTCATCACCGCATGGGGCTGGAACGCCGACCGCAGCCAGATCTGGATGGACGTGCGCGAGGGGGTCACGTGGCACAACGGCGATCCTTTCACCGCCGAGGACGTCGCATGGTCGCTGCAGCGCGCCGGCAACCCAGAGACGGGCAACCCCATCCAGTTCATCTGGGGCAAGGTCGAAAACATCGCCGCCGAGGGCAACCGCGTCACCGCGGACGTCAAGGAATACGAGCCTACGTTCTTCAAGTGGATGTCCTTCCTCACCGGCTATGTCATGCCCAAGAAGTACATGGAAGAAGTTGGCGCAGAAGGCTTCGAGGCGGCGCCCATCGGCACCGGCCCCTATATGGTGGACCGGTTCGAGCGGAACGCCTTCGTGCGTCTGACGGCAAACGAGAATTACTGGGGCGGCGCGCCGGAGTTCAAAACCGTGACAATCAAATTCGTGACCGATGCCGCCAGCCGTGTGGCAGAAGTGGAATCCGGCAATTCCCACGTCACGCTAGAGATCCCCTACGAGGAGTTCGACCGCCTCAAGGCCAAGGACGGGCTGGCCGGTGTGACCACGCCCATCTCCGACATTGCGATGATCTTCCTCAACGACATCGACGCGATGACGGATCCGAACGTGCGCAAGGCCGCCGCCCATGCCATCGACAAGCCACTCATCATCGAGCGGTTGCTGTCAGGCTATGGTGTGGCCATCGACACGCTGCAAACGCCTGACTATGCGGCCTTTGACCCTACGATCACGGTCGCCTACGATCCCGAACTGTCCAAGGAACTGTTGGCAGCCTCGGGCTTTAGCGTGGACAATCCGGTTAAATTCACCATCCAGACCACGCGCGGGTTCAAACCAAAGGACTACGAGATGGTGCAGGCCATCGTCGGACTGTGGCGCGCTGTCGGCATCGAGGCGGAGATCGAGGTCTACGAGATCGCCAAACATTTCGAGCTGCGCGCCGCCGACCAGCTGGCCCCTGCCGCCTTCTACAACTGGGGCAACTCCGTGGGCGATCCGACCACCTCCACAGGGTTTGCGATGTTCGGCCCCTCGCCGCATTCGGTCTGGGACGGTCAGGCAACCTTTGATCTGATCGCACCGCTCTGGAGCGAGGCGGACGAGGAGAAGCGCATCGCGGGCTGGAAGGCCGTGGACCGCCATATCGCGGAGGAGGCGGAGGTGATCCCGCTGCTGCAATTCGTGCAGCCCATCGTGCATGCGGCAGGGGTAAAAGTCATACCGCACCGCTCCGGCGCACTTCTGCCGCATCTGATGACCCGCGCCTGATGCGGGCTTGCGGGGCGCGTGATGGCGCGCGCCCCACACTCCAATTGTCATGGATTCCATGAGCCTTTTGCGCACCCTTCTCATCCGTCTCTGCACGACCTGCCTCACCCTATTCGGGGTGGCGGTGATCGTGTTCATCGTGATCCGAGTCGTCCCCGGCAACCCCATTGCGATGATGCTGCCGCCCGGTGCCACCGATGCGGACATCGCCCGGCTGCAGGCGCAATACGGTTTCGACAAATCCATCCCTGAGCAATTCGTGATCTGGCTCGGCAATGTGCTGCAGGGCGATTTCGGCACCTCGATCTCCACCCGCCAGCCCGTTGCAGAACTGGTGCTGGGCCGCCTGCCCGCGACGCTGGAGTTGTCGATTGTGGCCCTGCTGATGGCCTGTATGATCGGCGGCGCGCTGGCGCTGACGGGCACCCGCATGCGCGACACCAAGGCCGAAATGGCGATAGACGTAAGCACCGGCATCGCCCTCTCGGTGCCGGATTTCCTCTGGGGGCTGGTGCTGATCCTGCTGTTCGGCGTGCTCTGGCCGGTGTTCCAGATATCGGGCCGGATCTCGCCCAGTCTGGACATTGATTTCACCACGAATTTCTTTCTGTTCGAGGCGCTGATGCGCCTGCGTTTCGACGTAATCGGAAACCTGATCAGCCATATGTTCATGCCGGCCCTCGCGCTGGCGCTCCCGCTGGCAGCGATCATCGCACAGCTGTTGAAACAATCGCTTAAAGAAACGATGCATTTGGAATACGTCACCCTTGCGCGTACCAAAGGCTATGCCGAGGGCCAAGTCATCATCCGCGAGGCACTGCCCAACGCGATCCTGCCCACGCTGACGCTGGTAGGCGTGCAGTTCACCTTTCTCATCGGCGGAACGGTGATTATCGAGCGTTTGTTCAGCTACGAGGGCCTTGGCAATATGGCCATCGACGCGGTGATCAACCGCGATCTGCCGCTCATACAAGGCATCGTTTTGCTCTTCGCGCTGCTGTTCACGGTGATCAATCTGCTGGTCGATATGCTCTATGTGATCCTCAACCCGCGCCTGCGGCATGCGTGACGCGCGCGCCAATCTGCGCCGCCCGCTGGGCCTGCGCCTGTGGCTGTCTGGGGGCTGGCTCACGCTGCTGGTGATCGGCGCTGTCTTTGCGCCCCTGATCGCACCGCAGGATCCGCTGGCGCAGGATCTGTTTGCAGGCCGACTGCCGCCGTTCTGGGCCGATGGCGCACAGCCGGGCTACTGGCTCGGCACCGACTCATTGGGCCGCGATGTGCTGTCGCGCATGCTCTATGCGGCGCGGCTGGCGCTGATTGTCGCCATCGTCGCAGGCACGCTGACCTGCTTGATCGGGGCCTCGCTGGGGCTGATCGCCGGGTTTTACCGGGGCTGGCCGGATATGATCATCTCGCGGTTTATCGACATCTGGATGGCCTTCCCGCCGGTGCTGTTTGCCATCCTGCTCATCGCTGTGCTGGGCACCGGCCTCACCTCCATCATCATCGCCATCGTGGTGATCGACTGGACCCGCTTCGCCCGCGTGGTCCGCGCCGAGGCGATGAGCCAAAGCGCCATGGACTACGTGGCCTCCGCGCAGGTGTCAGGGCGCACGCAGTTCTCCACGATGCTGACTGAGATCCTGCCAAACGTCGCGCCCACCATTCTGATCCTGCTCACGCTGGAAATGGGCATCGCGGTCATCGTCGAGGCGATCCTGAGTTTCGTGAACCTGTCGATCAGCACCGACAGCCCCACATGGGGCGGCATGATCGCCGAAGGGCGCACATCGGTGCATCAGGCGTGGTGGGTGCTGGTCTTCCCGCTGATCGCATTATTCCTGACGGTGCTTAGCTTCAGCCAGTTCGGCGAGGGGCTCAAAGACCGCTTTGATCCGGTGCTACGATGAGCGCCTATCTGTCAATCCGCAACCTGTCCGTATCGCTGCGCGGTGGCACCCGCATTCTGCGCAATGTCTCGTTGGAGGTCTCCGCCTCTCAGGTCCACGGCCTGGTTGGAGAGAGCGGTGCCGGCAAATCCATGATCGGCAAGGCGGTGCTGGGCACCCTGCCGCGCGGATTGAACATCACCGGCGGGCAGATCTGGCTGGACGGTGTCGACCTGATGACACTGCCTCCCAAACAGCTGCGCGCAAAAATCGGGGCGACTGCGGCGCTGATCCCGCAGGACCCGATGACAGCGCTCAACCCGTCCAAGCGGATCGGGCCGCAGATCACGCGGCGGCTGGTCGATATTCTGGGCTGGACCAACGCCCGCGCCGATGCCCGCGCGCTGGCGTTGCTGGGCGAAGTCCAGATCCCAGATCCCGCCCGCGTCATGCGCAGCTATCCGCATGAGCTGTCCGGCGGCATGCGCCAGCGCGTTCTGATCGCCTCGGCCTTTGCCGCAGAGCCGAAGTTGATCATCGCGGATGAGCCTACGACAGCACTCGATGTGATGGTGCAAAAGCAGATCCTCAAGCTGATAGCACAGATGCAGGCGATGCACGGCACGGCCCTGCTGTTCGTCACCCATGATCTGGGTGTCGTCAGCAAGGTCTGTGATACGCTCTCGGTGCTCTATGCAGGCAAGGTGGTCGAGGAGGCCAACATGCGCCGCTTTTTCATGCGGCCCATCCACCCCTATTCGCGCGCCCTGCTGGCCGCGACCCCCAGCTACAAGGACCCTACGGGATCGCTGACGCCGGTGCCCGATGCGGTGATTGCACAGGTCGAGCGCGACATCGCCCAGCACGACACCCGGAACAGCGCATGATCTACCGCATCCGCGATCTGCGCCTGTCCTTCCCCGATATGGTGAACAAATCCCTGTTTGGCCCCGCGCCCCGCACCCCGGTGCTCAGGGGCCTGAGCTTTGATGTGCCTCGCGGCGAAGTGATGGGGATCGTGGGGGGATCGGGCTCTGGAAAATCCACACTGGGCCGCGCGATGCTGCGCCTGATAGAGCCTACCTCCGGCAGCATCGAATTCGATGGCGTGGACATCACCCATGCCACCGAGGCTACCCTGCGCCCGCTGCGTCCGCAGTTCCAGATGATCTTTCAGGATCCCATGTCATCGCTCAATCCGCGCAGGAACGTAGGCGCGATCATCGCGGGGCCGCTGCGCTTGCAAGGGCTGGAGGGCATCGCCGCACATGTCGACGAGGCGCTGGACATGGTGGGCCTGACGCGCCTTTTCGCGCACCGCTATCCACATGAGTTATCCGGCGGCCAACGCCAGCGCGTCGGCATCGCGCGCGCCATCGCCCTGCGCCCCAAGTTCATTCTGGCGGACGAGATCGTCTCCGGCCTCGATGTATCGTCACAGGCGCAGGTCCTGAACCTGCTGGAAGATCTGGTGCGCGATCTGGGCCTGACGCTGGTCTTCATCAGCCATGATCTGTCGGTGATCCGGCGCCTGTGTACGCGCATACTGGTGCTGCACAACGGTGAAATCGTCGAGGAGGCGGAGACTGCCAAGCTCTTTGACGCACCACAAGCCGCCTATACCCGCAGCCTGCTGGACGCGATCCCCCTGCCCGACCCGGATCAGTTCTGGGCCTGAGACGGAACCCGTTGCGCAGATTGCCGCCGCGGGCCTGCTGCACGGCCAGCGTCTTGGGCAAAATCACCAAAAATCCTGTGCTCTACATCTGCGCGGGCAGGTACAGAACCAGCGCGGGAAAGGCGATGAGCAAAAGCAGCCGCAGGATATCCACGATCCAGAAGGGCGTTATACCGACCTGCGCTGATCAGCACTCATGAGGCCATTTGCGCATCCCGATGGATTTGATGCGGGCGGGCTCGTCGATCAGCTTGTTCCAAGCATCACAGCAATGATCGACGATCTCATTATAGGATCCGAAGATGCGGTTTGAGAGCCAGTTATCCCGCATGAACAGATATTTTTGCGCATTCCGACGCATCCGGTCAGCTATTCCGACAACATCCGGTCAGTCATTCCGGAGTATCCGGTCACCTGAGGATCGTTGCCGCGCAGGCATGGGTTTTTGATGTCAGGCCGGGCGGCCTTCGTCAACTTATTCGGTTGGTCCGTCGGTGGTGCGGCGCATGGAATGGCCGTCGAGTTCGAGGCGATAGGCATTGTGGAGTGAGCCATTGATGCGCCATTG
>Ga0209491_10010788_pt1 | contig 10888 bp, 10 predicted proteins | sample BON02_FD_187213 | JGI IMG/M metagenome (GOLD analysis project Ga0209491, IMG submission 187213) | Freshwater microbial communities from Lake Bonney liftoff mats and glacier meltwater in Antarctica - BON-02 (SPAdes) (version 2) | ecosystem: Environmental > Aquatic > Freshwater > Ice > Glacier...
CATGTGTACATATTTATATATGTTTTATACATATATATACATATATAGCGATTCACCCTCCCAGCGATGCGCTCGCCTGTCGGTGAGCCGCTCGCGCCTGCGCCAACTTGGCCTTTACCTTTACAAGATATTGTTTTACTTCGAAGTTTTTAGTGCACGAATCAATCATCCTTATCCCCCCCCCCCACCTGCAAAGCCTACCCTATTGCATTGCTATTGCACGACTAGTGCGCAATACACCCATCTCCACCGACTCCTCTTTTGTATGCCATACATCATATGAGTGATACGTAGATGGGGTTTTGTTTTAGCGTTTTGTTAGTAAAAACGGTCGAAACGGTCATTTGAAAAGTGTCGAGGCGTTTGTCCCTTCGCGCTTCATCAACAAAGCTGCACTAATGACTACTAATTGCTTTCATGCTGTGACTCATACTCAGCGGCGGTTTCAGTTTCGGATTATCAAACGCCGGTCACAGCCGCATGTTCGCATGTTATGAATTGTTCCAGTTTTAATTGGTCCGATTTAACCGGGTGTAACCGAAGGGACAAGGCCTCGACACTTTTGCTTACTATTTAAAATTACATCTGCGTATCACTCATAATATGGCGAAACCGCCATCGGCGAAACCGCCTACGACGATCTTGTGGGCGACGACGACGACTCTGACAACAGCTGCTAAGCGGTTGTCGTTCGTCGTTGAGTGTGTGTGTCTTGTGTGTTGCGAGTGTTTTGCTGTTTTGCTGTTATGTGTCGTCTTTGTTTTTGTCGTGTGTGTTGTGTGCGTGTGACCTGTTGATTGTTTAACTCATAATATTGGTGATGGCAATGTCGTGTAAAGACCAACCTGCGATGCGCTCGCCTGTCGGTGAACCGCACGATATCGTCATCACCAATTGTTGTAACAGGACTCCTGTTTTGTTGAAACCTAGTAGGGCGGGTTCCCCACTAGGCCACTACCAGCGCTGATGGTGGCCTAGTGGGGATTACGCCCTACTAGGTTTCGACGTACACCAGTTCGAATCCCATCGGGGACGTACACCGCGCGAGTCGTTCGCGGCGGGCAGTGCGTGTCCCTCCGGTTAGGACCGCTGTTTCGTTTTAACCTAGAAGGGGTTAAGGGGTTAACCCGAGAAGGGGTTAAGGGTTAACCCCCTAACCCTAACCCTAGTGGGGAGGACGCCCTCGGGTTAACCCGAGAGGGTTAAGGTTAGGGTTAACCCCTTAACCCTTAACCCGCTGATGGTGGCCTAGTGGGGAGGACGCCCTTCTAGGTTACAACACCAATCGTATATGGCATACGAGTATATTGCAATTAAAGGTGCTCTGCAGCTACTAAGTAACCGCTCTAAGTAAATTCGCTTTGCTCAGGTATCTGAGCGAAATTCGGTTTCAAGTTCTGACAACGATGTTTCCGCGATTTACCCATGAATCCGGAACAATTCGGGACAAGCAAGCGATTGACGTGTCGAAACTGAAACGTCTTTTATGCTATGAGTCACAGCATCAAAGTCAAAGTTATGAGAAGTCATTAGAACAGTTTGATTATGAGAAAGCTGTTTCGAATTACGTAGGCACACAGAGCACCTTTAAGGGAGGTCGGGGGGATATACGATATTGCGCAATACTGTGGGCGATGAGGGGCAGTGATGTGGGTGCCCAAACCAAGGGGCTGATTGCAACTATAGTGTTGATTCGTGTTCAAAAGCTTCATAAAACAATATATCTTGTAAAAGCATTCCCCTGGAGTGTATTTTTGGGATATTCCGTCCGTATTTTACCTGTATCCCGCCTGTATCTCACAGTATCCTTGGTACCCCGCTGTATCCCTGTATCGATCTATATCCAGTCATTTTGCAGTAGATCCACTATATTCCGCTGTATCCCACTGTATCCAGCTGTATCTGTACGTATCTAGCTGTATCCAGTTGTATATTCTCCATCCCGCTGTATCGCACCGTATTCCACCGCCTCAAAAACGGGATATGGCAAAAAATACATTCCAGGGGGGGGGCTTGTAAAGGTTAACTCACGCCTGCGCTAACCCCCTCCGCTCTTGGCCTTTACACGATATTGTTATTACCAGTGTTGTCTAGTGTATGGCATACACACGGGAGGTCGCGGGGGGCGTCGTGAAGTGCGCAATTGACGTACAATAGTATTTCAATAGGGTAGGCTTTGCAGGTGGGAGGGGGCAGTGAAAGGATGCTTGTTTCGTGCACAAAAGCCTCGAAGTCAAACCATATCTTGTAAAGGTAAAGGCCAAGTTGGCGCAGGCGCGAGCGGCTCACCGACAGGCGAGCGCATCGCTGGGAGGGTGAATCGCTATATATGTATATATATGTATAAAAATATATAAACATGTACACATGTGCATTATGTATATATGTATATACATATACATATATACATATACATATGTATATATCGGGCTAGCCCCAACTCCGCTCCCTTTGCCCACAGCATGCGACGGTGATCCTCGACCCGTCGGACCCGTTCCCCGAGGGCTACACTGTCGGTGACATCTGGTGAGCCGCTTCCTCGCTGGCGAATTGGCCTTTACAAGATATTGTTTTACGTTGAGGCATATGTGCACGAATCAGTGATATTCTTTGCAAACACCAGCTTTGTTTGGGCACCCCACTTCCCCCCTTCATCGCACGATTGCGCAATATATTTTCCCCCCTCGCCCCCCCCTGTATTGCAATATATACCATACAATATTGTTAATGACAATATCGTGTACAGGCCAAATGGCAAGCAGTTCCAGTTGGCGGACGGGGTCCCCCCCCGCGGTATCCCCGCGCATGTCCCGTGGTGTGTGCTGTACCCCCCACGGTATCGCAGAGTAGCATATAGCCAACGATGGGTACCCTGCCGATTCGGCACCACCTCGCCCGCCACGACGGCCGACGAGGACTCCACCGCACCAGCGCGGAAGCACCACCAATCAGACACGACGGCAGACATGACGATCAGCCTGTCACGTACAGGAACAGGAGCGAGCCGCTAACCGACTGTACTATCTTAGTGCGAAGTTAGTACAGTCGGTTAGCGGCTCGCTCCTGTACTTGACAAAACAGAAGTCTTCATGAGGGACTGCTGGGTGCTGGTGGGTTTCGGGCCCGACCCATACTGCCCGCAGCGGCCGTCGTGCCGGCCACTCGCGCGAGCTGATCTGTTTCCTGGTTCCTGGGCGGGATTCGATCATGCGTCCACATTTCCAGTTCGGCCGCTCTCGCGCTTGGCGAGCCGCACACGCTACAAAATAGACACCGCCGTTACCTGGTAGGCGGCTAGGTCCGACCACCCAGCGCCCGCGCGCTTGCATATGCCTGCACCTAGTACCTTTTACTAAATACGAAGGATCTTTTGGGCTGTTCTCCCGCCACAGAAGCGTTGTTGTCCGAGTGCATGCTAGCTAGGTAGTAGCAGTATGTCGATTTCTATATTTCTATTGCATTCCTATATGACTATTAATTATTGTAGATGACTATGGACATTGTTTCTCTTGTCCTCTTCTTCGATTCTTGATATGCTTAATCTTAATTTTTTTGAGTATCGGCTGGTACTCTGGTTACTGAAAAAAGTGTGATCGCAAGAGCTGGCGGAGCTGGCTACTACAGTAGTATGTAGCGTTAGCATGTATATATAATACTCATACCTAGCTCTATGGTATACTGTGATGATGATACCGTGGAGTAGAGCTACATGTAAAGAGGCCGTTGATACTATATTACTAACTAAAAAACTTGGTCGGGATTCACCGATCCTCGTTTTGGTAAAAATGCATTCCATCCAGCAGCAGGGCAGGGCTGCTAGCTAGGTAGGGCTGCTTTACGTACGTATATATATATATGCCATAATATGATCATTTTCATTTGTTACGCAACAAAATTAGTGTGCATTGGATGATGATTGAATCAATGATGTGTGTATGTGTATGTGTGATATTTTTTGGTATTCTTTCGAACCGTTTTTGTTTATTAAATTCGTACATGACCCGCCAGCCGCCAGTATCACATCATTGTAATAAATCATTGCTCTCGCGCGCACCGATTATATGTGTTTCTATTATTGTAGCAGTAGGTGTTACTGTTACTGTGTGCGAAGTGGATATGCAGACCTTTACAAAATAATATACCCTCACTAGTATATGCTGTGTGCTACATGCAGAGAAATGTACAATGTAAATAGAATTTATTTATATCATGTCATTATCGACGTATATCTGTACGTAACGCTTGCTATATGCCGTATGCACTGTACACTATATATGAGTATAGATTCATTTTCCGGAATATAGTAGTAGTAGATCTGGCTCGTGTTATTGAAGGTTGCAGATGCTTACTCATCAAAAAATCACGCTTATCATACTTATGAAATTATATGCTATATATACATATATACAGACAGACTCACAATAATGCAATAACAGTAAAAAATGGTACACATACAGTATATATATGAAACATGAGTGTAAACATAAAAATAAAAACAGAAGTCGCCACCATTTTACTAGTATTATAATTATTATTTGGCAACGCACATGCAGATGCAGATGCAGGGCCGGGCTTTCCCTATCGAATGCAGAGCGAGCGCGTGCTGTGCGTCGTACGGTCATGCACGAGAAGCACACATACTCGTATCATACTCTCGACAGCGGCGCACACAACGGGTAAACAAAGAAAAACGCCCGTGGCTTTGGCCTCTGCCACTCAATTTATCCCTCACCCGGGCCCTGCCTTCGCGCGACGCGAGCGGTACTACTACAACTCTTCCCCAGGAGAGTGCCAATTATCTACCCCCACCTACTGTACCGACAGGGCACAGCACACACGAAAAAAAGGATACAGCCCGCGCCACACTCTTCCTTGCCCGGCGCCAACACCTTATTTGGCGTCACGTGGTCATCGACCTGTTACTCTACGCCAGGGGGCAGCCGGCTTGCCTCCACTTGCCCTCATCCTATCCATGTACATATGCGCTGGCGCCAGTGCGCATGCGTGTGCCAACCTCTCTCACTCCGAATCCCCGCTTTCTACAACGCCGCGAAGTTGCCCAACTGCACCGCCACTGTCGGCTGCAGCATGTGCGCTGTCCCGCTTGGCGCGCTAGGCGTTGGGTTGTACACCCTCCGCCAAGCTCTCCATGCGCGTCCCGCGCGCGCCGCCGGCTCCCGCGCAACCCACCGACCGGATCCAGCAGTTCCGTCTTCTCGCAATCGACTCCGCGCGCGCGCGGAGCCCCGCCACGGGCTAATTGCACGCTTATCTGTCCTGGCACCAAGGGCTATCGCGCAGAGAGAAGGCCGGGGGTCGCGAGTGCACAGCTCCACTTCTATTCAAAAGGCGCAAGGATTCCGCGTTCGACGTAAGGCGTGCCCATGTCACGTGCCCCCCATTTGCGCAGGTAGCCTTCCTGCACTACAAAAGCGCCTGTGTCGTCGGGGGTGTATTCGAGTTCCCGGAACGAGTGTTTCGCACCTCGGAGGTCGGCTGTGCCTTCGCCGTCCAAGCGCGCCTCTCCCAGCCCAACCACGCCTTCAAGCTGCGATTCATTGGCACGAGCGAACTTTGCGTCTTGAAGCTGTGCACCTTTTAGATTCGAATCTTGTAGTTGCGAATCGCTGAGATCAGCTCCAATCAGGTTGGCGCGAACGAGCGTTGCCCCTTGAAGCTGCGAACCTTGAAGCTGCGCGTCGCTGAGATCAGCTCCACTGAGAACGGCGACAGTGAACTTGGCGCGTCGAAGGTCCGCGCCGCACAAGTCCGCGCCGATCAGTTTGGACTCTGTAAATTTGACGCCAACCAGCCGCACCTTGTCAAAGAAGACACCAGAAAGGTCCAGGCCGCTGAGATCCATCCCGGCGAAGTTGGCGTTCTGCCGCAGCAGCACAAGGACCTGCTCCCGACTCGGCTTGTTTGGAATGTCCGAGATAGAGGTGGGAAGTTGGAGCGCCACCTGCTGCGCCTGCGCGAGTGACATCGCGCGCAAGTGCTGCAGTTCTGCCTGGAAGCCGGCCATTGCGGTGTTGAGACGCTGTTCGGCGAGCTGCTCGGCTGCGGCTGCGCGCGCCTCGCTGGCCGCCAGCCGTGCCTCAAAGTTCGCCGTGAGCTCGTAGACATGTTTGGCTGCTGCTGCGGCTGTGCGCGCCTCGCTGGCCGCCAGCCGCGCCTCGAAGCTCGCCGTGAGCTTGGAGATCTGCTCGATTGTTGAAGCGTCTCCACCGGCTGCTGCTGCGGCTGCGCGCGCCTCGCTGGCCTTCAGCCGTGCCCCGAAGCCCGCCGTGAGATCAGCAAGCTGCTCAATCGTTGCGGCGTCGTCGCCACTGGCTGCGGCTGCGGCTGCGCGCGCCTCGCTGGCCGCCACCCTTACCTTTGTCGTGAGCTGAGAGATCTGCTCGATCGTTGCGGCGTCCTCGCCACTGGCTGCTGCTGCGGCTGCGTGCGCCTCGATGGCCGCCATCTGTACCCCCAAACTCGTCGTGAGCTGAGAGATCTGATCGATCGCCGCTGCGACGCCCTCCGCGCTGGCGAGAGCAACTTCGAGCGAGATCGTCATCCTGGAAATTTGGTCGGGACTCAAAATTGGTTTTTTTTAAGGGCTGGCCAAGGGGGGTATGAGCGTCGTTTCTTGAGAATAGTGCCGATTACTACTACGCGTAGTAGTAATGGAGACCTCCATTTTCTCGACGTCGACGGCCCGCTGCGGGCTCTGATGGGCATGCTGAGCGGTCCAGACTAGGACGGAACACCGCCCCATGACCCCGTGCACCACGCTGGCCACTCAGCTCTCGGCGCCAGGCGTGGAAATGGCCGGCTCTGGCACCTGCGCCGCTGGACGCATTCGGCGAGCGAGGCTGCTGTGGATCGCGCTTCTCGTTGACCCTGCGCGGCCATCGGCTGCACCGGTGCTCACGCCCGACGTGTGGGCGGCGCGGCGCGGGCGCGCCCCTCCCGCGGCCGCCAGCCGGCCGCAGGAAGTAAAAGCGCAGCTGCTGCGCCGCGCATGGGTGCACCGCCGCGCGGCCGGAGGGCTGTTGAGCTGGACGCTCACTTGCCGCCTTTGGCACTGCTGCAGCTGCCGTTTGGGCAGCGTCAGGGTTAATTTGCACGGTGGACGCCTTCGCCTGGCCGCACTACTGGCTCTGCGGCCGACGCCTTCTCCCAGGAAACCAGCGCGGCGAGCGGCGAGCAGATGTGTGGGTGAATCCGCCGCCCAGGCTGCTGCTCAAGCTCGTCCAGTTCCCTTAGCGCTCGTTGGCGCCGGCTCCAGCTCTTATCTGCGCACCCTGCGAGCGAGGGCTGCCGCTGGCAGACCCCAGGCCAGGCACAGGACATATACGACGAGTAGACATAAGTATATATAAGTAAATTGTACAGTGCATCTCGTCGTGTGGGCGCACATCTTTTGCGGTATTGGTGTCGGCATACATCAGTGTCTCTCACGTGCTGCAAATGCGTTGGTAGTGTAGGGTGAGGTTGTTTCTGTGTGTGTGTGTGTGTGTTTGTGTGTTTTAGTTGTGCTTGTATGCAGGTGTGTGTTGTATGTATGGGCATGTATGTATGTAAAGATTCGGCGGCACCAGCACACGCGCGTACACGCGCACACAGGCCCGCGGCGCCACGCCAGAGCTCCGGCGTATCGTGTGTTGTGTAGTTGTGTGTTTTGTAAGTGTGTAGGAAGGATGAGAGTGTGTACACATGGTTTTCTTATACGTATACTTATATATATGGTATATCATCTCATTATAATAATATAATCACAAATTTGTGGTATATATATCATATATCTATTTGTACATCGTATAATAATATTATTATTATCATTTATCAATATATACATATTATATATATTAAAATAATCATTATTATTATTACAATATTAATTATATTTTTTATTACGGCCTAGTCCTGGTAATATTATTACATGTAAAATATCAACTCAAAATAAATCAACCATAATCATTGAACAACACACAACACAACAACACAACACTTCTTCCTGGTATACAATTGCTTCTGCCACACCGCGCCAGCGCCGATGCCGATTCCATCCACGAGCCCACCACCACCAGCAGTGCTGCAAGCGTTGTGCGTTACCCTGACCCCCCAACTAAGTGGCGCGCGCCCAGCAAGGCCACCAGCCTCGAGCCTCAGCCACGCGCTTGCAGAAGCAAGCAGCAGGAGCAGCCCGCTTCCTCAGCTCCAGCGTCTATGAGCAAATCGCCATCATCTGCTGTACCCGGTGTTTGTCGCCGGGCACCAACCACAGAATTAGCTGCGTGGCGCCAACACCATCCTTTCCGCACAAAGACCGCCGCGCGAAGCACCTCACCAACGCCGTCTCGTCGCACTCGCACGCCGCGTGCCTGCTCGACTACACGCCGCGGCGCCGCCGTCCGAACTTGGCAATAAGAAGAGCCGCGCCAGCCTGCTATCATGCTGGTCGACTGCGTCAACTAGCACCAAAACCGTCGGAAAGAGAGCGCCGAGAGGCCGGTGCGTCTCTCCACGAGCTCAATGAAAGCATACGCCAGTGTAAGGTGAGCAACGCCTGCAGGTCAAAGGTGCTGCACGGCGAGGGGCACGGCCGCGGGCGGCGCTCCGCGTGGCCGGCGATGCTGCCCCAACAGCACCTTCAGCGCCAGCGCCAAAGGCGGCCTGTGAGCGTCCAGCTGAACAGCCTTCCGGCCGCGGCGGTGCACCAATACGCGGCGCAGTAGTTGCGCGTATACCCCTGCGACCAGCTGGCGGCCGCAGGAAGGGCGCGCGAGGCCCGCACCACCCTCCCCAGTCCTCGTCCTCGTCGTCGCGCGCTGCGCTTTGCGCGTGAGCGCTGCTGGGCCGGATCTCGTCCGCGCAGGTCGTGACGCGTGCCGGGCCGGTGCCCACAGAGCCGACGAGGGGAGGTGCCGTTGAATCCGCCGCGCACGGCCGGGTCGCGGGGCCGTCAGGGTCGTCCGCGAGCGCGAATGGTGAGCGCGCAAAGGTGATTTCACTGCGTGGTTCGGGTAAACGAGCGGTTTAATTAATTAACCGTTTATTCCGCACAAATCTCAAGGTCGGCTAGGGGGGGACCCGCGTGGATTCATGTGAAAGATTCAAGCGGCCGGAAATTCAACCCGCGCCGAAACGACTAGCGTGCCGGGGCGGCACCAGCCGCGTGACGCGTGCCGTCGTCGCCACCCTTGGCGATTAAGGCGTCCAACCTGCTGCTCATCGCGCTGCAGGCCAACTTTATGCTGTCCAACTTGGCCGTCGAACGCGTCTACTGCCATGCGCCCATCACCGCGAAAGATGAAACCTTCCTGCTGCACGCGACGTACGAATTCGGCACGAAGCACAACCCGCTGTTCATGCAGCGGCCAGGGTGGATGGTGGCGGCGACCTGCGCTTCGGCGTATGGGTTCCTCCCGTTCAACATGATCATTGCCGCCACAGCCGCACTCGACGCATGGAACAACCGCATGCTCGGCACTCTCTCCGTGCTTTTCTGCGGCGCCAAACTCTATGCCTTCTCCTTTCACCACTATATGGAGCTCACCTCCGCCTCGTCACCGCCGGATCTGCTGGTGTACTTTGGGATGGAAGTGCCATATGTCATATCTGTCCTCGGCGTCTTGTACAAGGTGGCAACAGCAGGCGGCGCCGAGCGCGGCCGCGCAAAAACGTCATGAGGTGGTGGTTCCCCGGGTGTCGCCGCGTCGACGAGGTATTGTGTTCGTGTGCAGAGCCTCGTGGTGCGCTATGTTATGAATTTATTGTACGTGCACCGAGAGTCGGCAGTGAGACGACGAGATCAGACTGCATTTGCAGCTGCTGTGCATGTTACATAGAGCTAGAGCTATAGCTCTACTATGTGTCACTAAGGGGATGTCATTGGAAAAAAACCTTGTTACACGACCAACACCAACACACGTTCGCGCTACATCGCGGAGAAAACGAAAACGAAGTAGAAGTAGACCGGACTCGCTCCATATCAAGAAATAGTAGCCTAGCTCTATCTAGGTTGTAAAAATAAGAATGAGCGCGAATAAATACACTCGGGTTGACCCAGCAGCCGACGAGCCGACGAGTAGGCTCACACACACAACAGAGAAGCCCAATTCACAGACGTGTTAGGCAGCAACCGTATTCACAGCCGCTTTATGCGACAGCCGCCCGCCCGCCCGTAAAAACCAATGTCGCCCGGATCGCGGCAGCTGAGCAACTTCGAGCACTTCAGCACGCAGCTCTACTGCTCTGGTGCCACCGAGCAGCTCTGCCGCGTCGACGGCGAGGCAGTCGCCTCGGGGCAATGCTATTGGCGCCGCTCGCCAGACTGGCGGGCCACGACGCTGGACGATGTGAACGTAACAAACAAGCCCCGCTTTCCGCGAGACCGGTGGGATCCGCGGGAGGCTACGGACGCGAAAGGCTTCCACAAGTATGGGCCAGAATCGGCGGCGGCTTGCGCGCGCGGCCGGCGCATACTAGTCGCGGGCGACTCGACCACACGCGACACCTTTTACGAGCTGCTCGCCGTCGTTGGCCACCCAATCAACGTCGGATACCCCACCGACCCGCGCCAGTACTGGGGCGCAAACGACTTTGAGCCGCGCCAGCTGCCGGCAGCCGGCGGCGACAAGTACGGCGGTGCGCCTCGCTATACATATATTATGCCATATCTATACATGTCTATTTATCGATCTATCTGCCTATGTGTCTGTTTATCTATCTATCTATCTGTCTGCATAGGCAAACACACGCAAACGCACGCACACACACACGCATCTATCTATCTATCTACTGTATCCATCCATCTATCCATCCATCCATCTATATATCGTTATATGTAAACATAAATACATACCTAAAAGAAAATAAAAGGAAAGAAGAAGAAGAA
>Ga0209491_10010789_pt1 | contig 10888 bp, 9 predicted proteins | sample BON02_FD_187213 | JGI IMG/M metagenome (GOLD analysis project Ga0209491, IMG submission 187213) | Freshwater microbial communities from Lake Bonney liftoff mats and glacier meltwater in Antarctica - BON-02 (SPAdes) (version 2) | ecosystem: Environmental > Aquatic > Freshwater > Ice > Glacier...
AGTTTACACTAAGACTCAACTTAAACGACGATCATGTTCAAAGTGTTACAATTCCCGAGTGTTATCGAAGGCAACAATGCAGAGTTACGTCAGGTTGCTCCCGACCTTTTGCATGGACTCAAATTGTTCGAAAAACGTAGGGCCTATGTGGTTGGGGATTTGGCCCTTTCTGAGGGGGTTTCTCCCCATAAAAACATTAATTCAGCGCCATCAGAAACCGAATACGCTCTACTGTTAAAGTCAGGTTTGTTATTGGCTAACCAGCAATTAAACAAAGCCAAATTTACAGTATCTAGTGGCTTCCCGAGTTCTACTTATCCCCTATATCGTGAACAGGCTGTAGCGAATATTCAGCGTGAACACATCATCGAATTTGACGCAGCTACCTACTCTACAGGCCTTCGCAGGAACATTCCAATTCAAGTAGAACAAGCTCAAATTATACCGGAGATTCAAGGTTGTATACTTGGTTTACGCAAAGGCGAACAAGCAGCGAAAGGATCATTTTTCTTGGTAAGTTTAGGGTTTGGCACTTGTGAGGCCATACTAAGTACAGAATCAGGCACCGTTCAACGGACAGCCGTATCGGTAAATGGTCTTCGATATGCTGTTAATTTATTGATGCAAGAAGTCGGTCGTCAATATTACCTCGAACTCAAAAACGAACATCAAATAGATATTGCCTTTCAGAAGGGCTTTTTGTTCGCTAGTCGCAAGCGAGTGGACCTTAAAGAAGCACGTGCACGTGCCTTGAGTCAGTATTATCAGGAAGTCATCTCCCCTGCTTTACGTCGTGCCTTTGTAGACAGCGATTTCCAACGGGCAGATTCCCTCTACCTTGTTGGGGGCGGTGCCAACTACGAGGATTTGGTTGAGCAATTCCGCAATGAATTTAAAGATGTACTCAATATTGTCATTCCAGCAGAACCAGCGGCAGTGGCCAGTAAAGGATATTGTCTGCATTCCTTTGAAGTCACCGGAGATAAATCAACGGCTGTTGGGATCGACATTGGCAATGCAACCACCATTGTCACTTTGTTTGATGATTCAGTAAAAACAAATGCTTCGCAATCGGCCCAGGAAAAAGAGCCGGTTATAAAAAGTGCCGATGCACCTTTGCCGATTTCTAATGGTAAGTCGAGTGCAGTCCCTATTGAAAAAATCGTTACTCAAAAACCCATCATTGTTATTGACGAAGAACCTGAGGTGATACAAGCTGCAGCACTTGCGTCAAAAAGCCATGAAAAAACGGTAACAACAAAAAATGAAAAACCAGCAACTAAACGTATTCAAAAGTTTCTGATTACTGGTACTTGGTAAACCTAGTTACCTACCAAAGCAAAGCCCCGAAATACAATATTTCGGGGCTTTTTTGTATCGATTATACTCCATTTAAAATGCTAGGCTGTTTGCTAAACGCTAATTACACGGCGTCATCTGCATTTTTAGGCGTAATGATTGGTTCATCCATCACTTTGGAAGGAAATAAACCAGCGAAAAAATAGCCTATTAGACCAAAGTACAGGGTACTGTTGCGTGCCGAACCAGTGATCGTACATCCTTCAACGCAACCATAAAAATACCAATAGGCGTAGCCGCCAATCAAACCCAATGCAATTCCGATTAAATGCCTGGGGCTGAATTGAGCTTTGATATATTGGATTACTTTCATCAGAGCGTAAGTATATGCATTTGGCCAATACCACCGCCATTATGTACATCGGATATACCGTTCTGCTGCAGAAATTGTTGCGCCATGCTGCTTCTACCACCACTTTGGCAATACACTACTATTGGTCCGCTTAAGGCCCGAAGCGTCTCCAAATGCGCTGGAAAATCATGCACAGCGATATTCATTGCGCCTTCAACATGACCAGAAGCGTACTCCCAGTCGTTTCTCACGTCAATAATGGTGGTTTGTTGATCCATGAGGATCTCTTTAACGGTTTTCATATTTTAAGTATTTAATATTTAAATCAGAGTAAGGTGGTTGGGCATACATAATCGCTTATTGGCATTTCTGCTTCATTTTTGATGCGCGAAAACCCACCGTTTACATTGATGAGATTGTCATATCCTCGTGCCTTTAGTACAGATATGAATATCATCGAACGGTAGCCGCCCGCGCAATGAACTAGGTATTTTTTTTGTTTATCGATGAGCAGCATGCTGTCATTGATATAGTCCAAAGGACCATTTTCTGCACCCAATACATGTTCACTACCAAATTCGCTGGCTTTGCGAACATCCAGTATTTGAAGGTCTTCTTTGCTCGCCAATTCGGCCATTTCTGATGGATCAATGGATTGGATTTGATTGATCTCCTTTCCTCCTGTTTTCCAGCTTTCAAATCCACCTTTCAAAAATCCAATGGCATGGTCGTAACCAACGCGAGCGAGTCTAATTACGGCTTCTTCTTCGCGATCTACATCGGTAACCAACAAAATTTGTTGTTTGATATCAGGGATCATCGCGCCTACCCAAGGTGCAAAATCACCTGTAATACCAATGTTGATGGCATTGGGTATAAATCCCGCACCAAAAACCTCCGGATCACGGGTATCGAGGATAAGGGCTCCAGTTTCATTAGCTGCGGCTTCAAATGCATTAGGTGACAAGGCCTGAAGTGAACGGTCGAGGATCTCGTCTATGCTGTCGTAGCCTTGTTTATTCATCTCCACGTTTAGTGGAAAGTAAGCGGGCGGCGGCATCAGGCCATGGGTCACTTCTTTCACAAATTCCTCTTTGGTCATATTAGCCCGCAAGGCGTAATTTGTTTTTTTCTGGTTTCCAAGGGTATCTGTTGTCTCTTTGCTCATGTTTTTACCACAGGCCGAACCTGCGCCATGTGCGGGATAAACGATTACATCGTCGTTCAAAGGCACAATTTTAGTGCGAAGGGAGTCGTAGAGCAATGCAGCCAGACCTTCCTGAGTCATATTAGCCGCTTTTTGGGCTAGATCGGGACGGCCTACATCACCAATAAATAGCGTATCTCCACTGAAGAGCGCGGTTTCTTTACCATTTTCGTCGTAAAGCAAATAGCTGCTGCTTTCCATGGTATGCCCTGGGGTGTGTAGTACTTTAATTTTGATTTTGCCTACTTCTAGTATTTCACCGTCGGTAGCAATATGGGCATTAAAATTAGGTGCTGCCGTAGGGCCATAAACAATACTTGCCCCCGTTTTTGCGGCTAAATCGAGGTGACCTGAAACAAAATCAGCATGAAAGTGCGTTTCAAGCACATATTTAATCTTCACCCCAGCTTTAATAGCCCGGTCGATATATGGTTGTACCTCCCGCAGAGGATCAACGACTACAGCTTCGCCTTCACTTTCAATAAAATAAGCGCCTTGTGCTAGGCAGCCCGTATAAATCTGTTCTATTTTCATGTTTTGGTTGTTTTACTACTTTATGAGCACAAAGTTCAGTCTTTGACCCTTCCTAATTTGCAACCTGAGTTACAATAGCTTATTTACTTTCTGCTGAACCGCTCAATATTGAAATTTCACTCCTTTTATTGCCGCCTATTTGCCAGTAATGGTGGTGGTTCTCCATTAAAAGGATTGCTCCTGCCAATGGTTTTGGCCTGCATACCCGCGGCCCGCAATACTGCACGGTCACCAAAACGATCACGTATTTTGTCCATGGCTTGGTAAAGGCTGATCATCTCTTGGCTGTCGTCAAAAAGATTAATTTGATAGCCACCCTGAACTAAATCGCTGAAACGTACCCCCACCAAACGGATAAGCAGGCGTTTATTGTAGAGCTTATTAAACATCTCCAGCACCCGGGGTATGAGCAGGTGGTCGGCCGAGGTGTAGGCAATACGCTGTTGCAAGGTGTGGGTGTTAAAATCGGAATAGCGCACTTTTACGGTAACGCAGGCTGTCAGTTTTTGCCCCCTGCGCAGCTGAAAAGCGAGGTTTTCGGCCATAGCGGTCAATATGCCGCGGAGTTTTTCCACGTCGGTAGTGTCGCGGTCGAAGGTGCGTTCGGTTGAAATAGACTTGCGTTCATGAAAAGACACTACCGGACTATTATCGATACCATTGGCTTTGCGCCAAAGCTGGTTGCCGTTTTGCCCGAGTACCCTTTCAAGCAGCTCCAACGGCATTTCTTGAACGGTGCCCACATAACGTACCCCGAGGCCACGTAGGATTTGGTACATTTTATCGCCGACCATGGGGATTTTTTTCACAGACAAAGGCGACAAAAATGGCTTTTCTGTGCCTTTAAGAATGTGAATCTGATTGTTGGGCTTGGCCTCTCCAGTAGCTACTTTCGAGACAGTTTTGTTGGCCGACATACCAAATGAAATGGGTAAACCACTCTCTCGCATGATTTTCTGACGCAGCTCACCAGCCAGTTTGTAGCAGCCAAAAAAGCGGTCCATACCTGTTAAATCAAGATAAAATTCATCGATAGAGCTCTTTTCGAAAAGAGGTACTTGGTCGCGTATGATATCCGTAACCAGCTGACTGTATTTGGTATAATTACCTGAATTACCCCGTATAACTACCGCTTCGGGGCACAACTGCCGGGCCATTTTCATGGGCATACCAGCATGAATACCAAATACCCGGGCTTCGTAACTACAGGAAGCCACCACACCCCGGTCGCTGGTGCCACCGATGAGAATGGGCCGCTGCCCGAGCCGGCTATCGAGCAAACGCTCTACCGACACAAAAAAAGTATCTAAGTCCATGTGGACAATGGTGCGGTCGGGTGTTGACTCGGCAACTGTTTTCATATTATTACTAAAGTAGCAGCGCTTTTTGACGCCTTGTGTCAGGTGGTTGATGGTTGATGGTCCATGGACTATCGACTATGTCACGTCTTGAAAAAAATTGACAGTTTAAACAGATCTGTTAGATACAAAAACTTGCGCTTACGGGTAAGTACTTAAAGAAGGCCCCTCGCAATTTTGAATTCAAACCCCAACAGCTCGGCGGGTTTCGGCATAACGCGGGTCGGGAATGATAGGCAGTTTTTCCAATTCCTCCACTTCCAGGTTGTAGCAATCGAATTCCTCCGTAACCTTTCCCAGCAAACGGTATACCCCACGTCCTCGAAAGGGATAACGCGCCGCAATGGGCGGAAAATGAACCGTATCTATATATTGGCCCTGCTGATCTACAAAAGTGGCAAACTGCATACGCTCCCCTTTAATCGTTCGGGTGTCTTTTACCGTAACCAGATAGGCCAGCATACACACCCGTTTACCAATATGGAAGGCCATGGTCGCAGCCAAAACCCCTTGGGGAGGCGGTTCCGCAAGCAGCTCAAAAGGACTACACAGCGGAAAACCCAGCAGCTCTATTTCATCGAAGGCATCTTCATGCCGCTCGATATCAAGTGTAGGTAGCGCAAAGTTTTTGGGTGCGGTATAAAACAGCTCCGGCAAGGGTTCTTTGGGAAGAGCATGCCCTAGCAACAGATGGGCCTCCCACAATAGCTCTTTTTTATTTTTTCCGGCAAAACGAAATGCCCCGATGCGGATGAGCAACACCAACTGCTCCAAAGGTGGCGCCATACGCTGCACCAACTCGGCCACATTGGTAAAAGGACCATTTTTTAGTCTTTCACTTATTAGTTTCTCCATAAAAACGGTTTCAAGCCCCTTCACCATCCCTAATCCCAGCCAGATGGTTTGTTGACTTAACGTAGTTAGCAGCCGGCTGCGGTTCACGCAAGGAGACTCTATTTTCCCACCCTGCATGCGCGCTTCGTGCACATAATGTTCGATGCTATAAAAACCACCAGCATTGTTGAGCGTGGCCACCATATACTCCAGTGGGTAATACCCCTTGAGAAAAAGGCTTTGATAACTTTCAACGGCATAAGATGCCGAATGCCCTTTAGCAAAGGCATAACCTGCAAAACTTTCGGTTTGTCGCCAAATTTCAGCCGATAACTCCGGCGCGTATCCCTTGCTTTTGCAGTTGCGAAAAAACTTCTCCTTCACCTGTTCAAACTCCTCCCTGCCCCTGAATTTACCGCTCATACCCCGCCGGAGTACATCGGCTTCAGCCAGACTGAGTCCAGCAAAATAATGTGCCACCTTAATCACATCTTCCTGATATACCATCACCCCGTAGGTCTCTGGCATAATCTCACGCATAACGGGATGCGCATCTAGACGGCGCTCTGGAAAACGGTAACGTAAAATATACTGCCGCATCATACCCGAACTCGCCACGCCAGGTCGGATGACCGAACTAGCGGCGACCAAGCCAAGGTAATCGTCGACTTGCAGCTTTTTCATAAGCATACGCATGGCAGGCGACTCCACATAAAAACAGCCGATAGCCCGTGCCGTACGCAGCATGTCCTTGATGCGCTCATCTTCCTTAAATCGCTTCAAATCGTGGATATCGAAGCTAGTTACATCACCACCGTTCTCGCGAATGAGACTGATGGCATCTTTAATTTTCCCGAGGCCCCGTTGACTGAGGATATCGAATTTATACAGACCGGCATCTTCAGCAACGACCATATCGAACATCGTCGTTGGGAAACCCTTGGGAGGCATAAAAGTGGCACTAAACCACTGTACAGGCCTATCGAGTATGAGTATCCCCCCAGCATGGATGCTCAAGTGATTGGGCAAACCCTGCAACACCGTGCCGTATTGCAGTATCGTTTGCCCTATTTTATCAATTTTATTGGGGTCAAATTTTCCATCCGCCAGCTGGTCAATATCCGCTTTGGGTAAACCAAACACCTTCCCCAGCTCACGTACCACGGCCCGATACTGAAAAGTGACGTAGGTACCCAATAAAGCCACATGCGGGAAACGCCGAAAAATAAATCGGGTCACATCGTCACGGTCGGCCCAAGAGAAGTCGATATCGAAATCAGGTGGATTGCGGCGGTAGAGATTGATGAATCGCTCAAAATATAAATCCAGCTCCACCGGGTCTACATCGGTAATACGCAGCAGATAGGCAATTATACTGTTTGCTCCACTTCCCCTGCCCACATAAAAATGCCCCATTTCACGTGCGTACTTGAGTATCCTCCAATTGATAAGGAAGTACGACACAAAACGTTTCTGCCGTATGATTTCCAACTCCTTCTCGAGTCGCTGCAGCACCTGTTCACTCGGGTTGGGATAACGGTAAGCCAGCCCAGCATACGCCAAATGACGCATAAAACGGTAATCCAGTGCCTCATTACCAGTATAGGTGCGCAGGTTTTTGTGCGGATATTGCTCTCCGTACTCAAAATGAATCGAACAGTTGTCGAGTAACAATCGTGTCCGAAATAACAACTCTGGGAAATCGGCGTACTGCTCCAACAATTGATCGAGAGGCTGTAATAAGGCATCATCGCGACCACAGGCCGCTGTTTCTAATTTGCTGAGGAGGGTATTTTCATCAATAGCCCGCAACAAACGGTGTACATTCCAGTCGCGTTTGTGCCGTAAAGTAGCGGTTGCCAGTACAACCAAATGATCGACAGGCCAACGTTTGGGATGTACCCGCAGTTTGTTCAATTCGTGGGGCGCAACACCCAAGTATTCGTGCGGCGCTAGGCGGTGACCATCCCAAGCAGCAAGAGGATAAACCACCCAAACCTCGGGCAAAAAGGGCGGTCGAGCCGGAAAGGGCTCCCCCGAAGCAAGGTGCGCACTCAAAAAGCTGTTGATGGCGGCATACCCCATGTTGTTGCGGGCGAGTAACACATACAATTGTCGGTTTTGCTGGCGAACATCCATGCCTAAAACGGGTTTTATGCCGTACTTAGGTGCCAAACGGACAAAATCAAGACCAGCTGAACTGTTATTGATATCGGTGAGCGCTAGGCAGTCTACCCCACAAGCTTTGGCTTGCTGCAGCAAGGCCTCGGGCGACATCACGCCGTAACGCATGCTGAAAAAACTGTGGGTGTTGAGGTACATGAAGACAGGGCCGTTATTAGGATTATTTTTTTTACTTGAGCGGTATGCAACTGCTGTGCTGTCGATGGTCGATGGTCGATGGCTAGAACTATGGACTATGGTCGATGTGGTGGTTACACTTATTTTGACCCGTTCATGAACTTGCACGAACGAGAACCGGTCATGACATACCCTTACCCTTAGCGCATTAGAACCCCCGCCCATACGGGATTACTTCGCAAACTTGAATCTTGAATTTTGAACTCAACTACTCCCGGAGCCGGTCTATTTCTGTGCGGAGCTCCCCTACGAGTGCTTGTAATTGAACGAGCGGAACGGCATCACCCGGCTCAGGTAGGGAAAAGCTGAGGTAACCGAGGGCCTTCCAAACTTCAAGCAATTCACCAACAGCCAAGCTATAAGGCACATATTCCGGATTATCGGAACGGAGCTGGATGTGACCGGAAGACCAATCTGGCACCACCCTTTTATAAACCACCCCTGCTTCAGCCGAAAGTACAATACACGACTGGTAATCGCGCAAACTATGCCAATCCTGTACATATTCAGCAATAACATAGGCCCCGTCCGGAACGGGAAGCATGCTATCGCCTTTAAGCTGGAAGATGCGGTAACTCCGTTTGGCACTCAATTCAGCCACTGGCAAACGGAAAGACGGCAGCTGACCGATATAAGTACTGTCGCGGTAACCGCTGAGATAACCAGCCGCTGCTCGAACGGGCACAATAACAATCCGCTCTTCGTCCATCTCTCGATCAACCACCACAGGAAGTACACGCAGGTGTTTTCCCTGGGCGTCGAGGCTACTTTTTCGCATTACAACATCGGTTTCCGACACATCCTGCAGCAATAAGGCATCCAAACTCAGCCCAAACAACTCCGCCAACTGCAGCAAAGTCGACAACCGAGGCTCAGCCCGGCCCTCTTCATAAGCGCCCACCACCGACCGATTCACCCCCAAACGGCCCGACAAATCAGCTTGGGTCCAGCCGAGCTGCTTGCGTTTAAAACGGATATTGGTGGAGAGAAACTGCATGACACTAAATTCAGAATGCTAATTTAATAAGCATTCTTATTTAATGAGCATTTTGATTAAAAATGTGGATAAGTAGGCTCGGGCTGTGCCCTGCCAATACCCTAATCAGTCCTTAAAAAAGATGCTTAAAACAAAGAAAGCTGGTTTTGGTCGCCACCTTCCTGCTGTTTGCGTTTGCGAGCTGTAGTCATGCCCATACCCTCGAGCTCCAGTTCCTGACTAAGCACAAAACTGTATTCGGGATACAACAAAGGTCCCTGAGGCTGTAGCACGGCCAGCGATTTTTCTTTCGGACTTTTTACAGCCGGATGTATGGGGTAGGCATTAAAATCGTCGGGATCGAACGACCGGAGCAAAGCCGTCACTTCGGCCAGCGGTAAAGCAGGATTTAGCCAGTCGCGTTCGGCGGCCCGGGGTAAAATCACCGGTGAACGGTGGTGGCCAATAGCTTGTAATAAGGGATTGGCGCTGCAGGTGATGATGGCAAAACCATGGCTGAGCTGACCGGTATGGAGATTTACATAGCTGTCCCAGATGCCAGCCATGGCAAATGGTGCCATCCCATGACGAGGGTAGATTAGCCAGGGTTGGTCGAGCTTCTGTTGACGTGGCCCTTCTATAAATGCGTCGGCGAGCACCAGACAGCGCTGGGAGCGTATCGCCATGCGGTAGGCCGGTTTCTGGATAATGCCCATGCCGCCGCTGTAATAGGGGTCATCGCTGGGATTGCCATCACCTTCGGCACGGGCGTTGATAAGCAACATAGGTTTTTGCGCCCAGGACGGGATAAGACCAAACTTAAACAGCTGTAATTGTTGGGGCGCAGCCGAGGTAATGACGGGCGTAAGTTCACCCGGACTGATATTGGGGTTGGCCGGCAGCTCCGCCCCTTCGGGTGCTACTGCTCCAAAACGTTCTTCTATCACCTTGAGCTGGGTGACCAGCGTGTATCGGCCGCACATGACTGCAAGCTCGGAAGTTGTTGTTGTTTCACCAAGCCTAAGCTATTTTGCTTGTTTTTTTCTGCTCCTCCGTTTCAACTTTAGATTAGTTCTCTATATTTGCAGTCCGTTTGAGGTAGTTTACTGCCAGAAACACAAAACGGTTCTGTAGCTCAATTGGATAGAGCATCTCACTACGGATGAGAAGGTTTGGGGTTCGAATCCCTACAGGACCACAAGCAAAGCACAAAACCACTTCTACAATCTCAAAAGCCCCTTAGAGCAGTCAAAAGCCCTATGGGGCTTTTGTGTTTTATGCCCAAAACGCTATGAGAAACCTATTTTGTTCTGCACCCGGTAAAATGGAAAATTTTGCTACTGTTTTGGCTTTTGGCAATAAGATGGATTCTGTAATTTCTGAAGCTCGCGATAATTGTAGTCCGGCAGACTTCAAGGCAATTGTGACTGCTTTTACAATTTTCAAATATTCAGCAAAATTTTGGGCTCCAACTTCACTAGGTGATGATGGCCCAGGTTATAAAAGTTGAATTACCCATCATGGAACTGCTAGAATAGCCCAAACATTCAATTGGAAAAATGCTATGATAGATGTTGGCATTAGTGGTGGAATTGGCTGTATTGGAATGGCAGTTGGTTCAGCAGTCGCTACAGGTCCTGTTGGTTGGGTTGGAATGGCTATATGTGCTGGTTGCGCAGACGTATCATCAGGAATTGCTGGCTGGTGATGAAAAAGTTATCAAAATTGAAAGCTATGCTGATTACAGTAACTCTTTGGGTACTGTTCTCGGCATTCGTGCACTGTGGTGTAATTCTTACAATTGAAATTGGGGAAAACCGTGAAATTGATTTCAACAAATGAGTAATCAATTCTGCAATTTTTGGTGTCGTTCAATCTGCACTACCAATCCTCCTCTTGAACCGATTCTACAAAAATATGTAATAAGCTATTTCAACAGTAATAAAAAAGGGGAGACTATACCTCCA
>Ga0209491_10010790_pt1 | contig 10887 bp, 15 predicted proteins | sample BON02_FD_187213 | JGI IMG/M metagenome (GOLD analysis project Ga0209491, IMG submission 187213) | Freshwater microbial communities from Lake Bonney liftoff mats and glacier meltwater in Antarctica - BON-02 (SPAdes) (version 2) | ecosystem: Environmental > Aquatic > Freshwater > Ice > Glacier...
AGAGAGAGAGAGAGAGAGAGAGAGAGAGAGAGAGAGAGAGAGAGAGAGCGAGAGAGAGAGAGCGCGAGAGAGAGAAAGAGAGAGTGTGTGAGAGAGAGAGAGAGAGAGAGGAAGTCAGATCTAGGTAGACTTGATCTGTACGCAGCCATGGGTGCAGTCATGTGTAGGATGATTCTGCACTCAATGTTGTAGAATTTCAGGGGAAACCCTTTCAGAAAATTCGAGAGTGTTTGTAACGACAAAAGCTGTCTGACCTTGAAAATGGGTGGGGGGCTTGATTCATTTTTCCCGGTTCGTGAGTGCTTTAGCGGTACTAAGGGAGGGGAGGGGGCCTTGTTTTAGGGATTGACAATTAAAATGATCATAATTAAGCCCTCGGTCCCATTCAGTAAACAAAAGAGGTATAATGAAGTAAGCCTTCAGTAAGGCTTCCCTAAAACCAGGCCCCCTCCTAGGGATTGACAATTAAAATGATCCTAATTAAGCACTCGGTCCCATTCAGTAGACAAAAGAGGTATAATGAAGTAAGCCTTCGCACATGCGAACTCTCTTTTCCCAACCCCAGACCTTCCCTCTCACTCAAAAAGTAGAGTTTTGAGATCTTGAACGCGTCGTGATGTATGTGCGCATATACATATATGCACATGTACATATATATATACACACACAATGCTGAAAAGAGGTCTGTATATATCTAGGCATCGTAGCCGAGCATACAGGGTGGCTAGAATGCATAGGATGCCTTTTCTTGTTTGGTGATTTCCTGCCAGAGAGCTCTATGATTAGTTGCTCCCAGCTCTGTACATATTTAGGCATCGTAGCCGAGCCCAGTTGCGACGGCGAGATGGCGCTCTGAAGTCTCATGCATACATGAAAACATGCGCTGTCGCACACCTGAAAAGCGGCCGTACATTTTGGCTATCATAGTCGAGTAGAGGAGAATGTTGGCGATCTGTGGTCCTATATACACATGTGCACACACGCACTGTGGAAAAGAGGCCATGTTTACGCAGGAATCGTAGCCGAGCATCAGCGCTCTGAGACAAATTGTGAGGTCATGCAAGTACAGTACTGAAAAGAGTCTTGAACATATTTAGTAGTCTTGGCCGCGCATAGCGGCGAGATGAGGCTCTCACATTAACAACACTTATATATTCACACTCGTGCCCATACATACACACTATGGAAAAAGAGGCCTTAGGCATCATAGCCTAGCATAAGGCAGATGGCGATCTGAGGTCACATATATCCATGTACACACACAATCATGCCTGAAAAACAATCTTGTTACAGAAGAATCTCATGCGACAAAGCGCGCTGCGGAAATGATTTTCAGTCAAAGTCAACTGAATCGGGCAATTTCTCGATTTAATAAAGCCACAGTTGCCAGCTCACATATTTCATAGGTTTTGCACACGTGTCTGAAATGGACACACATGCTCAATAGCCAAAAAAGAACAGGGCTGATGTGCATCATGGAAAAGAGATCAATGTATTTGGGCATCGTAGCCGAGCATAGAGACGAGATGGCGCTGAGGCCACATCTAAGCAATCTATATTTGTATATATATGCACACACTGTGGACAAGACTCCTGCACATGTACACAATATTGAAAAGAGCCTATATATTTAGGCGTCGTAGCCGAGCATAGGAGCGAGATGGCGCTCGGAGGTCTCGAGATCCCAGCCCTTGCGCTCTGCGTAGCTGACAACCTGGTCCTTTTGGATCTTGCCGACAGCGAAGTACTTGGACTCAGGATTCGCGAAGTAAAGCCCCGAAACCGAGGCCTGTATATGTACGTGGCATATTTGTACATCGTCAGTACAAAACATGGCGCGTCATGTCACACATGCGAACGAGTTATCATGTCACACAGTTGTATGCGGCATGTCACACATTCGAATGAGTCAATTCACAGGTACAAATGCGTCGTCATGGCAGACACATGGATGCGTGAAAAGGACAGCTCCGCAAGATGATTCTTGTGTCATTTCCTGAATCAACAAGCCACTTCACATCACACACATGATCACATCACACACATTACCGCGGGAAGCATTGCAAGCGACTCGGTAAGCTCAATCGAAGCCAAATCATGGGCTTTGAGAAGCGACCACATTTGCTTTTTCTCCGTGTGATCGGGCTGCGAAGGATAACCGGGAGCAGGACGAATGCCGTCGTATTTGACCTTGAGAATGTCATCCTCAGTCATGTCTTCCTCAGGAGAATAACCCCACTCTTTCTTGCGAACGTCCAAATGCAACTTTTCGCCTGTAATGTATGTATATTATTATTACATATAAACGCAGATGTAGACGTTGACATTATATATATGCGCACATGTACTTATGTACATATATACAAATCTTTGTACATATTTACATATTTGTATAGATAGAGAAACAAGTGTAAAGAAACAAGTGTAAATACATATGTATGCATCTTCACACAAAGTATTCGACAAAGTTCGAGTCCTCCAACCTAAAGTGCAAATACATGGGGCTAGACATTGCACGTTGTGGTGTGGACACATTACCATACGCTTCGGCAAGACGGTCGGCGAGCGCCTGCGCCATGATCTTGCCGTAGTCGTCGTTCTTTGCCTCGAACGAGGCGATGAGCGCCTCCATGCCGAGCCCCGCCGTCACTGCAAACAGCCCGATGTAGTCCTTGACACCGCTACCCTTGGGCGCGATGAAGTCGGACATAGCGAGGTACTGAGACTGCTCTTCGCGGTACTCCTGCTGACGGAGAGTGTGCAACACTTCCCTCACGGTCGTGCGCTCCTCGTCCTCATAGACCTCAATGTCGTCACCCACGGAGTTGGCCGGGAAGAATCCAACCACACCGTTAGCCTGGAGCTTGCGTCCGGCGCAGATACTCTTGAGCATCTTGACCGCATCGTCGAAGACTCTCTTGGCTTCCGCACCAACGTCGGCATCATCGAAGATGCGGGGATAGCCACGGTTGGGATACTTGCCCCTCAATTGCCACACGGAGAAAAAGGGATTCCAGTCGATGTAGGGCACCAGATCATCCAACGGCACGTTGTTGTAGGTGCGCACACCAAGGAATGAGGGCTTGATGGGCATTGTAGGACGATTCTTCCAGTCGATATGCATGGCTTTGTCACGAGTCTGCTGCAGGGTCAAGAACTTGCGCTCTTCGAGGGACGCATAGTGTTCCTCACGCATTTCCACGTAAAGTTCCCTGGTGTCGGCTCCAAAGTCATCTTTGAGCTCAGGATCAAGAAGCGATCCCACCACAGTAACAGCGCGAGAAGCGTCGAGTACATGAACAACGGGATAGTTGTAACAGGGCTCGATCTTGACTGCCGTGTGCATCCGTGATGTGGTGGCGCCGCCGATGAGGATTGGGATCTTGAGGCCACGTTTCTTTGCCTCCTTTGCCACAGTTACCATCTCATCGAGAGAGGGTGTGATAAGTCCAGACAATCCGAGGACGTCAGCCTCTTCGGCTACGCAAGCGTCGAGGATCTTCTCACACGAGCACATGACGCCCAAATCGACAATTTCGTAGTTATTGCATCCCAGCACAACGCCAACGATGTTCTTTCCGATGTCGTGCACATCGCCTTTGACGGTGGCAATCACAATCTTTCCAGGCTTAGTCGCCTTCAAATCGGGATTGAGGAGCAATGCCGCCTCCTTCTCTGCCTCCATGAAAGGCGTGAGATGAGCAACAGCCTTCTTCATGACACGGGCCGACTTGATGACCTGCGGCAAAAACATTTTTCCGGCACCGAAAAGGTCGCCAATGGTGTTCATGCCGTCCATGAGCGGGCCTTCGATGATGTGGAGCGGCTGCTTGAACTGCTCCTTGTCGAGACGAGCCTCTTCGGTATCCAAAACCACAAACTCGTCTATGCCCTTGAGGAGGGCATGCATGAGCCTGTCTCGGACGGGCTTGCTGCGCCACTCGGCGGCAACCTTGGCAGCCGCTCCACCGCCACCTCCAGCTTTGATCTCATCGAGGCGGGTCTTCTCTTTCTCGGCAAGCTCAAGCATCTTGTCGGTGGATTCTGCATTGCGATTCAGGATGGCATCCTCGCACAATTCACGAAGCTCAGGATCGATATCATCGTAGATGGGCAATTCGCCAGCATTCACAATTGCCATGTGCATACCCTTCTTGATGTTGTGGTAGAGGAAGACAGAGTGCATAGCTTGCCGAATGAGCTCAAGTCCTCGGAACGAGAAGGAAAGGTTAGACAACCCCCCCGAAATTTTGGCACCAGGGCAAACGCGGATGACTTCTTCAGTGGCCTTGATGAAGTCCACACCGTAGTTGTTATGCTCTTCCATACCAGTGCAAATAGTCAGGATGTTGAGATCGAAAACAATATCCACCGGATTGAACCCCACCTTGGGACCAACAATCAAATCGTAGGCGCGCTTGCAGATGCGTACTTTGTCTTCGCACGTCGCTGCTTGCCCTTCCTCGTCGAATGCCATGACGATGACGGCTGCTCCATAACGCTTCACGAGCTTGGCGTGTTTGATAAAAAGCTGTAAAGAGCGACCAAAAAAATGGGCAAATAAATCAGTTTCCTTACTAATTGATGCCTTATACTCGGTTGATGCCCTCGGGTACAGGCCAACAGTCAAGGTATGCATCAACATGCGAATATATATTTATACATGCTCACTTATATTTATACATGTATGCATGTATAATTTTGTATGGATATGTATGTGTAAGGTACACATGTATATACAGGGCTTGAAGAAGGGCGTGAAGTAAGGGCGTAAAAGGCGTTTCAAGTTTCAGATTTTTTTTTATATTTCGGGTGCTTCTACGCGCATTTGAGAGCGACTGAGCTGGCAAGCATTACAATGTAAAGTGGTAGTTGAGTGGTGGTGTGTAAAGTGGTAGTTGCGTGGTGGTGTGTAAAGTGGTAGTTGCGTGGTGGTGTGTAAAGTGGTAGTTGCGTGGTGGTGTGTAAAGTGGTAGTTGCGTGGTGGTTACCTCTTCGCCGACCTTGAGCGAGATGGAATTGAAGAGACACTTGCCCTGAAGGCATTCGAGACCTGCGATGCACACGTCGAACTTTGAAGAGTCCACCACCACTGGGATCTGAGACAAGGAGGAAACAGAGAGAGAGTGTGTGTGTGTGAGAGAGAGAGAGAGAGAGAGAGAAAGAGAGAAAGAGAACGAGAGAGAAAGAGAACAAGAGAAAGAGAGGGAGAGGGAGAGGGAGAGAGAGAGAGAGAGAGAGAGAGAGAGAGAGAGAGAGCAAGCGAGCGAGACAGAGAGAGGGGAAATTTTGCGCTGGGGACTACATGACAGAGAGAGAGCGCGCGCGAGAGAAATAGACCTTGCAGATCTCAGGCTCGGTGGCGATGAGGTTGCAAAACTTTCGCATGCAATCTTCGCCGTCAAGCATACCGTCATCGAAGTTGACTGCACATACATAAACACGTCGACCAATCAGAAAATTACGCTAATCCCTACCAACACCAGCATATCAAACACATGCAGCATCTGAGCAGGTGCGCTGGCGGAAATGTCAGAGGATATTTGGAGAGGGGAGGATAGAGGGGAAGACAGAGACATATCATGTGCGTGGGTTTGTGAGGCAAGTACCGTCAAGGAGCTGTGCGCCAGATTCAACCTGGTTCTGAGCAATCTCGGCAGCCTTGCCCCAATCGTTGGCGACGATGAGCTTCTTGAAACGAATCGACCCTGCAACGTTGCACCTCTCCCCAATGTTTGCAAACATACTCGAGGGGTTGATTTCGAAGGGCTCCAGACCACACAGGCGCATGTGATTAGGGTGATCGGGAATGGTGCGAGCTGGCTTCATGCCGCGAACGGCATCGGCAAACGCCTTGATGTGATCCGGCGTCGTGCCGCAGCATCCACCAATGGCATTCACCAGGCCATCTTGCGCCCACTCCTTGAGAGACTTAGCCATGTCTTTGGGATTCAGATCATAGCCACCCATGGCGTTGGGCAACCCTACATACACATGAGTCCACGTCAGTAAATCACATCTAGAGAAGGTGCGCGGAAAATGTCCTCAGGCGTTAGCAGCGTGCATATTGAGGGGGGGAGAAGTTAAAAGATGATGGCAGGGCTACGATGTCTAGAAAGGGAAAACAAGAGGAATCAAGCAGACCTGCATTCGGGTACGCGTGTGTGAAAGTGGTGGCGCAGTTGGAAAGACGGGTCATGAAAGGCCTCATCTGATCTGGGCCCAGCGCACAGTTGAGCCCAACACATCTGTCAAGTAGTACATGCTGTCAGGACCAAATCGAAATGTGCACAATTTATGTGTTTGTGTGCACTTTCATGTACGTCTCACGAAGCATGGGCAATTTCGATTGCGTCAAGCGCTCCCCACACTGTGTTTATATACGTGTGTATGTATGTGTATATGCACGTTTATGAGTCTGTCTGTCTTCTGTGTATATATGTGTAAATGCACGTACATGCGTGTGTACGTGTGTCTACTTACAGAGGCTTGGAATGTTCCACACTGATCCAGAAAGCCTCTGTCGTCTGTCCCGACAAGGTACGCCCGGACATGTCGACGATAGTGCCCGAAACGACAATGGGAATATTTACATTGTACTCCTCCATGAAAACATCGATGGCAAACAGGGCCGCCTGGGTGACAAATAAGCACACGCATATTTACTTCATTTCAGTGCATTTGCATATACATAATCCTGAAGAACACAGAAATAGTTGCATCAGAGCGTGACATACAAACTCACACACAGCTCAAACAAAGACCTTGGCATTGAGAGTGTCAAAAATAGTCTCGACGAAAAGGATGTCGCATCCACCATCGACCAGACCCTTGATCTGGTCCTTGTAGGCTACCACAAGCTCCTGGAAAGTAATGTTCCTGAAGGCTGCATTTTCGACCTTGGGAGAAATGGAAAGAGTGCGATTCGTGGGACCCATGGCACCAGCGCAGAATCTGCGCTGGCCTGTGGCAGCCTCCACTTCCATAGCCGCCATTTTGCACAACTTGGCAGATTTGTAGTTAATGTCGTACACCATGTGCTCAAGCTCGTAATCAGCCTGGTATACGCACAAATCGCACAAAAATGAGTGGAATACAACGCCTAATAACAAGGACACGAATATAAAAGAATCTATGAAGTCGGTACTTTGACTTGGATTCAGAAAATCACCTGTGCGACCCATGTGCCAGAGAACGTGTTGGTTTCACAAATGTCTGCGCCCGCCTCGAAATAACGCCGATGGATCTCGTTGATGATGGACGGCTGCATAGAAAGAGGAAATGTCATAAACAGGTGGCGCGCAACGACCGCGCGCTTGCAGAAAAAAGGTACTGCCGCGTAATTGCTGAAACCTAGAGCTCCATGCACCCACATGACATTCGCTCTCTCTGCATCCACAAGGGCAAAACACATTTACAAGCAGAGAAAGGGCTCTGAAACGCCACAGTGAAGAGACTTTTCAAGTGTTGCAGCACCTTCGTAAGCGTGAGAAGATCGTTGTTCCCTTTGAGCTCTGCGGTGTGTGAAGAAAAGACATCCGGTTTCGCAGTTCCATACGTCCAGGTTGGGTCGTCGTTGAAAGTTTCTGTAGCGCGGAAGTCCTCTTCCTGTCGGAAAGCAATGGCATTGGTTCTCAGATAAGTGGAGTTAAACATGGGAAAGGCACAGGGTTGTGCACACATTCCATACAATGTTGTCGAGTGCCTGTACCTCCAACTTGTATTGCTGAATGACAGTACCCATCGCTCCATCGATGATGATAATGCGCTGCCATGAGAGCACCACAGCAGTCAGCGCGCCGCCACAGCAAGTAGCAACAAGAGCATTGGTAACAAAAGAAAATGTTACTGACCTCGGCAAATGTCTTGCGCATGTATTCCTCGACATCAGTTTGCACGGGGCACCAACGATCCAACGTGCCGGTATGCTTGAGCAGGTAAGTGCTAGGGCATGGAGGCATGGTTCAAGTTTGACTGTATCCCGATAACCACAAGCGCTTAGAACCTGTTTCAGGACCTCTCGTTTTGTTCAAGGCATAGTTTAAAACCCCACGATGTACGATCAAGCTTGAAGCTTGCCGCGAATCCTTTCCTGTGTAAACCCTGTGTAAACCAGATTCACCCGCATTGTTTTTACCACGGATCCCACCTGGAACGGTTCGCGTCAAAATCATTTACATTTGAAAAACATAAATTGGGTCGAGAGGCATCCGGGTCTGCCTGATGAACATTCAATACTTGGCGCCCCGGGCATCCCTGTTGGTGGTTGTCTTATAATAAACTTTTCTATCTCTCCCGGGCATCCTGCCCGCGGTCAGCGCGACAGTCATTTGACGGACTTGATGGGCTACTGCACCGGAGCTCGACTGGCTCGACGACCACACGTTGGCAGGATGCGTGATGGACGTTGTTTGCAGAACATCGCCACTGTAACCAACAATAGCACCGTGCTGCTTGTTTTCCCCGGCTCGTACTGCTCGAACCTAAAATACTCGTTTTGTCCTAAATACACTCTGCACAAGAACAGGAGGCCCCGTCGACTCACAAAATTGCACCATGTAGTATCTGACGCAGGGAAAGTTGAGTAGGAATGCCCGGGTTGACTTCGCAGATGTGGTTTTGTGCTGCCTCTCTCAAATCGGGTGAGAGGTATGTTTTTGTGGGTGTGTGTCCCTGTGTTGTTTATTTTCAAGTATGGCTATTCATTTTGACGTCATTACTTTTGTAACTCTCACCATCTTTTCTTGTACATATTGTTATACAGACAGAAATTATTCAGTGATGTAGGCTTTGTGTGCCAGTCCTGAAGTATCTAAATTCTGGCAATGTGGGAAAGTATTGTACTTGTCTATCACTTTTACGTTGTATTTCTAGTCTGTCGCGAGACACTGTTGCTTCGTCTCATTACATACTGTCTTTTTTGTCAAGATTTCCTTCCCACTTGGTCACCCTCTTCACTGCTCACACCTTCATGTATGTTGGAGTCATTCTGGCTGTAGAAATCAAACCACATGGAACACTTGTGCAAATATTGCTTGGGGCGAACAGCACTTGAACGTCTGAGAACAACATGAGAGGGTAGTGTATTGAAACATATGGTCTTATGAGGGTATTAGTATAGTGTATTAGTAAAGTACACTACACTTATGAATTTAAGTTATGAGTAGTGTGCTGAAAAATATGGACGTATTAGTCTTACCACAACAGAAATGTATGAAATCACTCGACTTACACGTAACAGTAAACACATCCAAACTCTCCTCATTGTCTTAAAACACTCGAAATGACATGTGAGATTTTTCCAACCATTCTTGATTCCTCGTCCCGTATGGAACTAGAAAATCAACAATACATCCTGTAAATACTGGAACGTCACATGTGCGCCCAAAGCGAAGAATACCGCACACAGAGTCTAAACGCTCAGCCAAACGTAGAACGCATACTGACGTAATTTTCGGTCTATCCACCAGGACCGAAAGAACGTGACAAAACGAGATGATATTAATGTAACATGCGAATTCCTGGGTCGCTCCTGGGGACAAGTTGAACCCAACGCATGACCCTTTGTGATGGTTTTTTGGTTTTTGGTTTGTAATGTGGCCACACACCTAGAAATCCAATTACAGTAGGAACGCATACAAGTGGTGTGTAGTAATAAAGTAGTCCGCATCGGGAGTCCCGACCTCAGCGAACGACACTCCTACAATGGACCTTAGACACGTGAATGTTGTTTTGAAGTGATATACTTGTATGTTGGTAATGGATTTAGGAAATGGAAAGAGTATTCTTGTTACTGTTATTATTACTGTTATGTTTTGTCTTGTTTTTTTTTGTTGGGGTTTTTTTTTGGTTGGTTTGTTTGTTGGTTTTTGTTTGTTTTTTTTTCCGCCCTTGTTTCTTTTTCTTTTTCTTTGTTTTGAGTTCCTTAAATGTGTATGTGGTTGAGATGGATGTGTGGTGGAGGAGGTGTAGTGTGTATGTAGAATGTTCTAACATGGAAAAGAAGAAGTGAGGGAGTGATTGTGACAACCGGGGGTATCAAGACTGCCGAGATTGGTTTTCCAAACCCCGAAGTTCAAACGAGACTCGGACATCCAGCATGTGATACAGGGTGGTTCCGGGAGATAGAAACCACTGTTTTTGACCCAGCCAGCGTGTTTCTAAGCACACACTGATGAAGTCAGAAACCCAGCCTGCCAGTGTTGTTTCTATAAACCATTAAGAAACTGCCACCCCAGTTAGCGAGTGTCTACAAACCCCTAGAAACCAAAGAAAATCATAAAAATCAGAAAAATCATATGATTTTCCCTTATGATTTTTTTTGTGATTTTTCTATGATTTTTCAAATCTATGATATTTCAGAATTTTTCTATGATTTCTGTAGAATCAAATAGAAATCATAGAAAAATGATGAAAAAATCCTGAAAGATCATAGAAAAATCTTAGACTTCATAGTAAAATCACAGAAAAATCCTAGAAAGGCAGCCAGCCAGTTTCTAAACCCAGTTTCTATAAATCTTAAGAAACTGTCCCAAATGCATGGCAGCAGGTTTCTGAAAATAGTGAAGAAACCGGCCAAATTCCAGTCTGCAGTTTCTATGTGCCAATTTCTATCTCCCGGAACCACCCTGTACCTTCAGTCAATGTAATCGCTTCCTCTGACAGAGAAGAAGAGTCGGCAGAGTTCAAAATGTGCTCGCCCAGTTTTACTCACCCTCTATCTTTGTAAATGGAAACACCAGTTCGTGGTCAGCACTAAAAAATATCCGGACCAAAGTCCCTCTTTACACCTTGTCTTTACACTGGGATTGTCACTCGACAGCCCTGGTGTCCACTCAGAGGCTGTGCTGAGCGGCTGCACTTCACAAACGCGCTCATTAGCACTTG
>Ga0209491_10010792_pt1 | contig 10885 bp, 12 predicted proteins | sample BON02_FD_187213 | JGI IMG/M metagenome (GOLD analysis project Ga0209491, IMG submission 187213) | Freshwater microbial communities from Lake Bonney liftoff mats and glacier meltwater in Antarctica - BON-02 (SPAdes) (version 2) | ecosystem: Environmental > Aquatic > Freshwater > Ice > Glacier...
CACTTTGGGCTCCAGATCACTGTCTTGCTCCAGCTTCTGTTCTACATTTTCGGTCACCACGATGGCATCGTCGACCAGCATCCCGATGGCGAGCACGAGTGCGAAAAGCGTGAGCACATTGATTGAATAGCCAAAGACGAGCAGGAAGGCAAAGGTGCCCAGCAGCACGATCGGAATGGTGATCGCTGGGATGAGAGTGGCGCGCACCGTTTGCAGAAAAATGAAAATCACTAAGACCACCAGCACGACCGCCAGCCCTAGGGTGATAAAAACATTTTGAATGGAGGTTTGAATAAAGGGGGAGACATCAACCGGGTAGACGATCTCTAGGCTTTCAGGGATAATTTCGTCAAAGTCTTGCAAGCGGTCTTTGACTGCCTGGATTGTCTCTAAGGCGTTGGCGCCAGGAGCCAACGTAATCGCTATACCGGCGGCAGGCTCGCGATTCCAGCGACCGATCACGCTATAACTTTCGGCACCGACTTCGATTCGAGCGACATCGGCCAAGGTGACGTTTCCGCCGTCGTCGGTGACGGTGAGTAGGATGTTCGAAAACTCCTCGACAGTCGTCAGTAATGATTGAGCGGTAATGGTAGCGTTGAGTTGCTGTCCCGCAACGCTCGGAGCCCCGCCGATTTCGCCCGTCGCGAGTTGCACATTTTGTTCTTCAATCGCTCGGATCACGTCCGTCGTGGCGATTTTTAAATTATTCATGCTGATCGGATTCAGCCAAATACGCATGGCGTTTTCGGGGCCGAACGTCTGGATCTGGCCGACGCCGCTGACCCGGCTGATTGGCTCTTGCAGGTTCGAAACCAAAAAATCCGAAATGTCGTTACGGCCCATCGAGTTATCTTTGGAATAAAATCCGATAATCAAGGCATAGCTACTGCCCGCTTTCTCGATCGGCACTCCAAGCTCCTGCACGATAGAGGGGAGTGACGAAACCGCTTGAGAGACCTTGTTCTGGGTTTGGACTTGGGCAATGTCTGGATCGGTGCCGGGCTCAAAGGTCAAGGTGATCGTAGCTCTGCCCGAAGAAGAGCTCTGCGACTGAATGTAGCGCAGATTGGCGATGCCCGTGAGGTTTTGCTCGATCACCTGAGTTACGGTGTTTTCCAATGTTTTTGCGGAGGCACCGGGGTAGGTAGCGGTGATCGAAATCTTTGGCGGGGCGATGTTTGGATACTGTTCAATCGGGAGCTGAAACGCCGAAAAAGCGCCCATGCCCACTATAAAGAAAGCAATCACTGCGGCAAAGATCGGGCGGGCGATGAAAAAACGAGAGATCATATATTAGTCCTGTGGGGTGATTTTTTCGGGTTGGACTTTAGCCCCTTCGCTCAGCGTCATACTGCCCTCGACGATCAGCCGCTCCCCAGCTTTGAGCCCCTCTAGCACAACCCAGCGGTTGCCGTAGGCGGCTCCGGTTTGGATCATCCTTTTTTCAGCCTTATCTTGAGAATCGATCACCCAGACGCTCTTTTTGCCATCCGGTTGAATATCGACGCTCTTTTGCGGAATGATGATGGCCTTGGCGCGGCCTTCGTCAGCCACCGCAGCACGCACAAACATTCCAGGTAAGAGTATCTCATCTGGATTCGGGAAAATTGACCGTAGACGAATCGCCCCGGTTTGCGGATCGACGGCTGATCCTGTACTATCCAAGGTGCCCTCGTGCGCATACGGCACATCGGTCTCTGTCATGTACAGCTTGACGGGGAATTTTGCATCGGCACCACTTTCTAAGCGGGCGAGCGTTAGGCGGTCGCCCAAGGCGCGCGCGGCCATCGCTGATTGCGACAGATCGACATATACCGGATCGAGCTGCCGAACGATCGCGAGCGAGTTGATTTGGCCGTTGGTCACGAGGGCACCTTTGGTTACCGCAGACGGGCTGATTTGACCACTGATCGGCGAGCGCACTTCAGTGTAGTCGAGACTGATCTGAGCCGCCTGAACTTCTGCCTCGGCTATACTGAATGAAGCTTTAGCCTGTTTCAGGGCAGCGACGACGGTGTCGTATTCTTGCTCGGCGACTGCATTGCTTGCGATCAGTATCTCATAGCGGTTTGCAAGTGCTTGCGCATTCTGCAAGCCCGCCTCGGCATCTTCGTGAGCTGCTTGAGCGATATTTAAATCGGCCTGGTAACGCGCGGGATCGATTTGGTAGAGCGATTGCCCTTCTTTTACGAAATCCCCTGCTTCGAAGAGTCGCGACAGAATGATACCGCTGATTTGAGGTCGAATCTCCGCCACTTGGTAGGCAACTACGCGGCCGGGCAGTGGGTTGAATTGGTTGATCGCGCGAAGCTGCAGCTCGACATAGCCGACATCAGTAGCGGGTGCTTTCTGCTTAGAGCTTTGACCAGCTAAATCACCTTCTTCGGATTTGCCACAGCCAGACAGCGCGACTAGGCTTACCAATATAGCGGAAGCCAAGAATGTGCCAGCGCGCGAGCGACATCGACGCTTGGTCGGCTTGATAGTTTGTTCTGAGTCTGTGCTTGGGTGAATAGACATCTATAGAAGGTTAGCATGGGCACACTGCCGAGTGAAGTGCAACGCTGGCACGAAGGCCAAAGCGGCGCCAACTGCTTGCAGATTGGCTCCGGCTAGGCCGAAAGAGCCTGTGTGAATAAAAAAACCTACCGGCAGTTGACGCCGGAACAACGCCATACGATTCAAACGATGAGACAAGCCGGAAACAGCCAAGCGCAGATTGCCCGCGATCTGAACCGGGCTGCTTCGACGATCAGCCGGGAGTGGCGACGCAATGCCGATGCGCACGGAGCTTACGAACATGCCGGGGCGCAGCAGCAAGCGATGCAGCGTCGTGCGCTGCGCGAGGGACACCGTGCTGCCACCCGGAAAGCCTGGCCGATGGTCGTAGGTTTGCTCAGCGAAAGCTATACCGCCAGCCACGTCGGATTGTTGCGGTGGGTGAAGATTAGCGAACGCAGCTGCTACCGACTGATTGCCACGGACCGGGCCGAAGGAGGGCAGGTTTACCGCCGCCTGCCTCGATGGCGGCGACCGCGCCGACGGGTTTGCCGCCATCGGCGCAAAAAGCAGAGGTATGATCCGACAAAAAGCAGAAAGGGGTCAATGTGACATTCTTGCGGTCCGAGTCTTCCGAAACACACAAGTCGTAGTCGCTGATTTTAAAGCCCCCAGACTTCCAGATCGGACCACCAGAGTTCGGTGCGGAAAGTGCGGAAGCCAAAGTGGCCGCCGCCCAATGGATTGGGATCGGTCGCCTCACAGAGGACTCGCCTCTTCATACAATATGTGTAACAGTGTGATCATGAAAGCTCGCTTCACCTATTGGAAAGAGACCGATGGTCGTTACTTGGGTTATCTGAACAATTACTCTGACCACTGGACCCAAGGTGACGACCTTGAAGATCTCAAGGTGCAGCTCAAAGATTTGCTGCAAACATTCAGCAGTGAAGATATTCTCGGAATCAAAAGAGAGGCAGAATTAGAGATCGCATGAAGCGACATGACCTAATCTCCACTCTCGAAAAAGCGGGATGCACTCTTCTTCGACACGGAGGTCGTCACGACATCTACCATAGCCCTAAGTCTGGAAAATCTCAGCCCGTTCCCCGGCACCGCGAGATCAACGAGATTTTGGCCAAGAAGATCCTGAAGGGCCTCACCAAGTCTTTCGACGAGTGAAATGAGCCAACTGATTATTTACCCGAATCGATGACAGTCAGCACATCACCCCAGAGTAATACCAACGGCAGTCTAGTATTAGCCACTTTTTCAGCGTTATTGTGCGCTGTGTCACTGGGTGGCTATTTAGCCCTCAAGCCACAGTTCGATGCCATTTCCGAGTTGATTACTCATCCGCGTGTAGCGCTCATCAGCAGCGGCGTCTTTCTAGCTACGTTGAGTGGGATTTACATTATCGTTAAGGCAGTAGCGTCGAAGGAGGAAAGTAACCATACATCGTCAAAGATCGTTCCAATTCTAAAAATCGCATTAGTCGTGCACCTTCTCGCAGCAGTCTGCTTCGTTTTTACTGCGGGCTTTCTCATTTTGAAATAGCCATAGCAGGAGCAGCGCAAACGGAGTCAGTGTTATTAATGCGATCTGGATAATTTCCAAGGTTAGCATCGTAGTCGCAGCCGTTAAAGCGCCCAGACTTCCAGATCGGACCACCAGAGTTCGGTGCGGAAACCAAAGTAACCGCCGCCCAATGGATTGGGATCGGTCGCCTCTAGGATCAGCTGACCATCCACACTGATGCTCAGCCCCCCTCCCTGCTTTCTGATCTGAAGCGTTAAGTGAAACCCGAAATTGACAAGCGAACGCTTTAACGCACGCTTTTAGGATGACTACTTTTACTGCCACCACCGCGAGAGCGAAACTCTATTCGCTCATTGATCAGGCGGCGGCATCACATACTCCGATTCAAATTACCGGTAAAAGAAGCAATGCAGTTCTCGTATCCGAAGAGGATTGGCGCTCCATCCAAGAAACTCTCTTTTTGCTATCTATTCCCGGAATGCGTGAATCAATCAAAACAGGTATGGAGACCCCGATTGACGACTGCGCCCCTTCGCTAAAATGGTGAAGTGGAAATTGGCCTACACCAAACAGGCCCAGAAAGATGCCAAGAAATTAGCATCAGCCGGACTGAAATCTAAAGCTGAAGGATTGCTGAAGATGATTGAGCAGGATCCATTTCAGACGCCACCCACGTTTGAAAAATTAGTGGGAGATTTAGAGGGTGCGTATTCTCGCCGAATTAACATCCAGCACAGATTAGTTTACCAAATTCTGTCTGATTCCCATACGGTCAAAGTGTTACGACTTTGGACCCATTATGAATAGATAATGGGGGCAAAATAAGGGCCAGTGCCCCCATCTTTCTGTCGATTAATCACCCAAAGAAATCGTCCCATTTACAGCGACCAGACTTCCAGATCGGACCACCAGAGTTCGGTGCAGAAGGTGCGGAAACCAAAGTAGCCGGCGCCCAGTGGCGCGGGATCGGTCGCCACAAGGACAAGCTAATCGCCCACCCTGCTTTCTGATCTTCAAGTCGTAGACTTTCCCCTGTTCGCAGAGCCCTTCGCGTTTCTCTGCGAGCAACTGGAAACCGGGACAGCGCCGGATGCGATAGCGGACGGGTGGATCCGTGAACGCAGTTTCTCCGGTGGATTGCCAATCCCGGAGGAAGGTGAAGAGGTGACCCTCGAGATCGTGGTAGTGCACGTATGCGCCATCGGGATTAGGCTCATCCTCCTCCCCATCGGCGATGTCTTGAAGAAGGTCATTCGCAATTCGCTCCAAGCCTGGAAACCGCTGCTATCCAAGAAAGAAAAAGAAGCGCCCGAGTCGTAATCGTGTTTCCGCCGCAATCGTCCAAAGACTCGACTCCCAGGACTGAAAAAGGGTCCACACGTTATTTATGCGTTCCTGATTTCAAATTCTTCAAATCAGGATCCGGTTTGCGTTTCAAGTAGCCACATCCCTGACCGCAATAGTAAAATATTGACCCCTTTCCTGTCCTAGCGGCAATCCCGAGTCTGCCTCCGGTCCCGGATCGACCGCGCGATTGTCCGTGCGGTTGAGCACATAGCGTAGCTCCCAGTTCTCCACCAACTGCCAGCCCGCATGGACCAGATAGTTATTCAACTCGCCATCGGAATCAGGCCGATGCCCCTCGGCTTCGCGGTGGCTTTGACCGGCTAAGATATCGAATCGCTCATTGTTATATCCGACCGAAACCTTTTCGGTAAACATCCCGAAACTTCCCGCCGCGATCATCGCTTGCGCGGATATCCCCTCTTGGCGCGCGCGAGGTGTTTCCATATTCACAACCGCAAAACTGTTGCCCGAAGAAACGGGATTAGAGCGACGCGACACCTCGATACTTTCCGCCGCATCGATCGACATCAGATCAAGCAAGGGATGATTGAAGATCGCGTTGTAATTGGGCACGCCATCTACCTCGGTCATCACCTCACCACCCGGCCGACTCGATCCGAGACCACGAATCAAAACCGCGCCACCCGCACCGCCACCAAAAGAGCCCACCGCATTATAGCGCGAGATCGCCACCCCGGGAGTCCGACGAAGCGCCGAGGTCAGATCCTGCGCATTCAAAGCCTCGATTTGCTCGAGACCAATGATCGAAGTCTGATCGGCATACCGATTCACTCGCGTCTCTTCGACAATCGGGGTCGCGACCACTTCCACGGGCTCAAGCACCACTGGTTCCGACTGCGCCAGTGCGACAGAGAACACCCCCGAAAGTAGAAAAGTGAACGCGTAACCGCCGCGCGAAGATGCCGTGCCAATCATGAACCGTCCTGCATGGCAGCCCACACCCGTGGTGTCGCGAAAATTCCCGACATCTCCGAAAATTACCACCCTAGCAGTCATTGCGAGAGGGCAAACCCAGATGTTCCGGCTGGCGTGGAGGGGGGCATGAACCGGGTGGATACCTCTTCTGTCATGGCGAGGAGCGTAGCGATGTGGCCATCCACACCATACATGTCGGCCACATTTGCCTGTTCGTGGATTGCCACGCTCGTCCTGTTAATCGGGACGGGCTCGCAATGACAATCCGGGGAAGTTCATTAGCGAGAAGCCCGCAGGGCGACGTGGCCATCCACGAGCAAAAATTGGATAAACCACCCTCAATCGATCAGATAAAACGGATTCACCAGTTTGAAGGTCTTCTCGGAGAAACCTCCCAGTAAATCGCTGTGCTGATCCCCCACATTGGCGATGATCGTGAAGCCCTCTGCTTCCAATCCCTTTCGCGCGGCTGTCTTGTAATCACCACTCGTGCCCGTGTAACCCACGGGTTTGCAGATCAGCTGCTCGTATTCACCCATGAGCATCGCCGCCAAATTCTTCACCGTGCCGGGCCGATCCGATTCCTTACGGCCCGTAATGAAAAACACCGTCACCTGATAACGACGCGCAATTTCATAGACTTGACGTAACGCCTCAATCGCGGGGGCCGTGCCCTCCTCGACCCACTCGTCTCAAAACTTGGGCAAATAGCCAAAATCCATCTCCCGCATGTGCGGTAGATTGGAGAGCACCGTCTCGTCGATATCCAAGACTATCGCGAGCTTCTCGCCCTCGATCGATACCCCCGCTCGAGTAGCGATCCAACCGCTAGCCTGATCCGCAACCGCTGCCAGATCCTTAGTGTATTCTCCCGAGTCGACATAGCGTAACGCCGCCTTTTTCGCGGTCGAAATATTAGCCGGCACCTCTGCCACCACGACGGCCTGAACACAGGCCAAGCCCAATCCTAACCAAGCCACTCGGGCTAATATCAATTTAAGCATGGCATAGGTATAGCTATCAGCAGCGGAAAAACAACTGGTTATCATCAGCACGCTGAGACTCATCTCTCGATACAATATCGTGCTTAAGAAACTCGCAGCAGCCGGTTCTACCCCGCTTGCATATCTCTTTCTCCCTGCCCTTTGAGTTTTCTGAGTCCGATTTACGCGACCGCAAGAATTTCACATTGACCCCTTTCTGATCTTTCAAGCCCATGGCGGTCTCGGTTGGCTTCGGCGTCATTTTCGCCACCGGAATTACGCTCATCCTCCTCCCCATGATCCTCCTCATGGGCGATGACCTGAAGAAGATTCTTCGCAATTCGCTCCAAGCGTGGAAATCGGTTCTGCCCAAGGAAGAAAGAGAAGCGACCAATGAAATTTAAATCACTTATAAAGCCCTTGATTCCAAATGTTTTTCTGGAGCATTACAGAAACAGACAAAACGACGCAGAAATCGACAATTTCAGGTTCAATGGTGATTCATCTTATGATATTAAATCGGACATTCAGAATAAATATAGGCATGGTAGTGAGTTGCTTGATATATTTTCCTCCAATGAGGAATTCTCAGTTCACAAGTGGCACCACTACATCCCCCTCTACGAGCGTTATTTCTCATCCTTTCGAAAGCGAAAGATAAGATTTCTAGAAATAGGCGTAGATAAAGGCGGCAGTCTTCAGATGTGGAGGAAATACTTTGGCGATGAAGCCATAATTTTCGGCATTGATATCAATCCAGAGTGCAAAAAACATAATGGCGTGAGTGGCCAAGTGAGAATCGGCTCTCAGACAGATAAGGCTTTCTTGAAGTCTGTCGTCGAGGAGATGGGCGGTGTGGACATCGTTCTGGATGATGGCAGCCATCAGATGAAACATATCCCTGCTACATTAAAAATTCTATTCCCGCATTTAAGTTATAGCGGAATATATATGATAGAAGATCTACATACTGCCTACTGGAAAAGCTACGGAGGCGGGTATCGAGCCAAGAACAACTTCTTCAAATTCTTAATGGGTTTAGCGGACGACATTCACCATTGGTATCATTCAAAGGGATTGAAGCATGCAGCCATCAGCAAGGACTGCTCTGGCATTCACATCCACGACTCTATTGTCGTTCTTGATAAGAACAAGGCTCACCAACCTGTTCATTCTAAAATCCCATAAATAGAGCTCAGTGTGTTATTCTTGCGCTCTTGATTTGAGATCGAGAAGCCTGAGATCCTTTTTGCGTTTCAGGTAGCGATACGACTTACCGCAATGGTAAAATATTGACCCCTTTTTTAGTCCCTACCCCTTTTTTAGTCCCCCTGTCATAAGCCTTCTCCTCTTAGACTCTCAAACGCCTCTACCCACACTAAAACGGGAATACCTTTTTTTTAGGGCGCGTGGCGACACTTTTACTGACGCATAGAGTCGTCATCTAAGCAGTCTTGTGCGTTCGCTGACGGCTCTGGTGTCGGGCGGCTAAAAGCCAACCCGACTAAGTGAAGATTTCGCGCCTGAAGATTCCTGAGCGGTAAAGGAGTTCGAATTCACAAATCTTGGTGCGCGGCAGTATAGCTGCTTTTTTTTGATGTTTCTTTTAGGCGTCCTGATGGTCTTCGACCGCTTCTTTTTTAAATAGGCGGTAAACAGTGATGAAAAAGAACGGAGCAAACACGACGACGAACAGGGTGGTCGCGGTGATGCCGCCGAGGACGCCGATGCTGATCGCATTCTGCGCACCCGAGCCAGGGCCTGAAGCGAACGCTAGGGGAAGGACACCCAGGATGAAGGTGAGGGACGTCATTAGGATCGGGCGGAGACGCACCTTGGCGGCATCGTAAGCCGCGTCGTAGGCGGTCATGCCATCCTCAAAGTTACTTTTGGCAAATTCGATTACGAGGATGGCGTTCTTAGCGGCCAGACCGATCGTGATGAGGAGCCCTACTTGAAAATAGACGTCATTTGCTTGGCCGGTGAGCCAAGTGGCAAGCACGGCCCCGAAAATACCGAGTGGCACAATGAGCATGATGGTGAGGGGGATGGCCCAACTCTCGTATAGGGCGGCGAGGATTAAAAACACCGCGAGCGCGGACACTAAGTAAAGCACCCAAGTGTTGGCGCCTGCTTGTTGCTCTTCGTAGGAAAGCCCCGTCCAGGCAATGTCGAATCCCTCTGGCAATTGATCGACGATGCGTTCGAGCTCTTTAAAGGCCTCGCCCGAACTGACGCCGGTGATCGTCGAACCTTGAATCGCCCGCGAGGACAACCCGTCGAAGCGGGTCAGCTTTGGTGAGCCGTAGGTCCAGTTTCCGGATGCGAGTTCAGACATCTGCACCATGTCGCCGTCGAGGTTCTTCACATACCAATTACGGATATCCTCGGGCAGCATGCGGTAGGGCGCATCGGCCTGCACATAGACTCGTTTGGTGCGCCCCGAACTGAGGTAGTCATTTACATAAACGCCCCCGAGAGCGGTGTTCAGCGTCTGGTTGATCGCGGTTAGTGGGACACTCATGGAACGCGCCTTGAGGCTGTTAATGTTCAAATCATATTGGGGGCCATCGTCCAAGCCATTGAAGCGAACTTGAGTCAAAATCTCGCTTTGATTGGCCATGTCGAGTAGTCGCGTCGTGGCGTCGGCCAGCGCTTCATTGCCGAGCCCCGCGCGGTCGATCAACGCGAACTGGAACCCACTGGCATTGCCCAAGCTGCTGACGGGCGGCGGCACGATTGGGATGATCTGGGCATCCCGGATACCAGAAAGCGCACGAAAGGCTTTTTCTTTGATTGCAAAGACGCTGTTGGCTTCCCCGCGCACCTCCCAGTCCTTCATCTTGATAAAGGCTATCCCTACATTTTGACCACTTCCCACAAAACTGAAGCCAGCGGCGGTAAAGAGACCCTCGACGGCTCCGCCTACTTCATCGAGGTAGAAGTCTTCAATCTTTTCAATTTTTTCGATGGTCTGCTCAAGGGTCGAGCTCGGAGGCCCCGACAACAAGGTAAACATACGGCCCTGATCTTCGTCGGGAAGAAATGAGCTAGGAATGCGAACAAAGATCAAAACAGCAGCGGCCACTAGGGCGATAAATAAAAGCGGCAGCACGATTCGGTTCTTCAAGAGTCGATCCATCAATGAGGTATGTCCGCTACGAAGTTTATCAAACGCCCGATTAAAGAGACCGAAAAAGCCACTGTCCTTGACCTTCTTGCCCGGTTTAAGAAGGAGCCCGCAAAGTGAGGGAGACAGCGTGAGTGCGATAAAGAGGGAGATGCCCATCGCCACCGAAATCGTGATTGAAAACTGACGGTAGATTACACCCACAGAACCTGCAAAAAAAGTCATCGGCAAGAACACTGCCCAGATTACGACGGTCGTTCCGATTAGTGCGCCCGAGATCTCTTTCATAGCCGCGCGGGCAGCCTCTTTGGGGTCCAGATCGCTGTCTTGCTCCAGCTTCTGTTCTACATTTTCGGTCACCACGATGGCATCGTCGACCAGCATCCCGATGGCGAGCACGAGTGCGAAAAGCGTGAGCACATTGATTGAATAGCCAAAGACGAGCAGG
>Ga0209491_10010797_pt1 | contig 10882 bp, 5 predicted proteins | sample BON02_FD_187213 | JGI IMG/M metagenome (GOLD analysis project Ga0209491, IMG submission 187213) | Freshwater microbial communities from Lake Bonney liftoff mats and glacier meltwater in Antarctica - BON-02 (SPAdes) (version 2) | ecosystem: Environmental > Aquatic > Freshwater > Ice > Glacier...
TATATACATACATATATATATATATATATATATATATATATATATATATGTATATATATGTATGTATATATATAGCGTCCGACTCGCGCGTTTTCCTGGTGGCGGGCGCGGGGTTGACCTTTACAAGATATTCGTTTGTTAATTCCGGGATTGTGCACTAGTCAATTCTATTATTAGCACGAACCACCTCCTTTATGTCGCCCCCCTGTATTTTTTTACAAACAATATCGCGCAATGCACCCCCCCCCCCCCCCCTCGACACCCTCTTGTTTGCCAGGCACCATACAATATTCGTAAGAACAATATCGTGTAAAGGCCAAGCGCGGGGAGGGAAGCGTCGGCGCTTGGCCTGTACAAGATAATGTTTCACTTCAAGACTTCTGTGCACGAGTTAATCACCTTAATATTGCCCCCCCCGACCTACATCGCCCAAACTATTGCAATACTATTGCACGACGATTAGGCAATATACGACCCCCCCTTGACCTCCCTTTTGTATGCTATGAACCATATAATATTGGTAATAACAATATCGTGTACAGGCCAAGTCGGCGCGTTGGGGTGGTAAGAATCCTCTAGAGCTACCCACGAGCAAAGATAAGCCACATGCCAGCGCAGGCCTTAGAAGGCCACAAATCGCGCGCCACGAAGATGAGATTGGGGGGCGATACGTCCGGCGGGGTGCGGGAGAGAACGGCTGGGGCAAGCGGATCGGGGAGGCGGGCGCACCGCTGCCAGAGCGGCGTGATCGGCGACTCGCCGCCGGTCGACAGACCCTCGCTGTCGTACTCATGGCTGGAGAGTGCCGAAGTTCGCCCGGTGCTCGGCGGGCCATGGCTGGCGCCAGCGGAATTCCGCCCCACCTTTCCCAGAATCTTCCGCCGCGTTTTACCTGCGCCGCGCAACGCAGGTGGGTCGGCACAAGACCACGACTGGGAAGGTGCGCCTCAGCGGCGGCAGGTGCTTCTGGGCGCGCATGCGCACACGCGAGTGTAGGTGGACGCCCACCCACCCGCCCGCCGGGTCTGTATCCTCACAGAAGTCCACCCTCCGCCACGCCCGTTTCCGCCTCGGGTTAACCCGAGGTGCTCAGGGGCGCGGGCGATGCCCCACCGCAGGATGCAACTGGCTGGGCACGCACCGCTCGCAATGAAGAGGGGCAGCACTGGAGACGCCGTGCCGCTGCTTTGAGGGTCGTCCATGGGTCTTGTTCAATGTGCGGCGGGTCGGCCCGGTCTTCAAAGCGGGCGGCGGAGAGTTTGGCCGACAGGTTCACGTGAAAACGGCGTTGGCTTTGTTTTTGTGTAGAGCTAATAAGATCTAGCTAGAGCCTGCAGCCAGTACCGTCGTTGACTGAAACTGTGCACTGTGCACGCTACCACAGAGGATACAACTTGACACAACTAGAAGATAGGTTCAGAGGGCAGTGCTGCGGCAAAGGTTGGAAGGCCCCAACCGAGAAGAAAGGAGGGGGGAACATCCGAAGACTGAGAAGACACTTGCTAAGCCTTCTCTATCCTCGCCCCCATGACCCCTAGCGTAGGCTACAAACTATAGCGACGCGGGGTCACAGATAGTACGCTGTAGCTATCTCCCTTACTCTCGCGCATCTGTACACACCAAACACAACTTACACACACACACCACAATTCATTCGTGCACAGATGACTGCTGGGACGTGGACGAGGCCGTCGGAGATGAAATACTCCGCATTTGGTCGGTATAGTAAGCACACGCACGCGCCTGGACAGGCCCGCGGCCTAACCGCCATTACCATACTAAGAGGGGGCTCCTCCCAGAGGAGCCTCGTCAAAGTATGGCGCCTCCCGTGAAACAACTACGGGCCGCAGTCACTACCACCACAAGCAAGCAAACCACAAACAACCCGCCACAAACGCACCCTCCCCCTCCACGACACACACACACCCACTCCGTCACCCCCCCCTCCTCCTCACACCAAAGCACCCATGCCCACCCAACACACACCTACCACAACAAGCAAACCGCACACATCACAAGCAAACCTCACACGCCCCGCACAATACACAATACACCTACTTACATATAGGCGGAGCGCGGAGCGACATAGCCACCGCCTCTGCTCTACGCTCTGCGCTCTACGTGCGTCGCAGATTACAGATTGTAGAACACGCCGCCGGCACCCTCAGTGGCCGACACGGCGTAACAAACTATAGGCGGAGCTACGTAGCTACCGCCTCTGCTCTACTTACACTCTACGCCTATGCCTACGCACGTTGCAGATTGCAGTAGAGCAGACACGCGTCGTAGATTGCAGTGGAGCACGTCGCCGACACACACAGTGGTCGACGCGGCGTAACAAAACTATAGGCGAGGCTATACATAGCCGGGCCGGCTTTGCACCGTTTTACAACAACAACGATAACAAGAACAAAAAACAACAAAATCGCTGCGCATGACAGACGACAGGCTGGTACTCGAGCTGTACTGGCATAGGGAACTATAGGTGGGAGTTATACCAACCGTGTACCTTATTTTATGCACTGTAGCTGTAGAGTGCTAGCCTACTTGTCTAGTGACGTACCTGCCGGAGAACAGCTTGCACACATGTGCAACACGTTTTGCTAGTCGAGAGCGCCCCTGTCCCTGTCAGCGAGCAAAGTGTACTTAATGGAGCATATAATCAACAGCTTGAAAATATGCTCAGGGTTAGGGAACATAATGACGCTCCTGTTTTCGCTCGGGAGGGTGGGTGGGAGCGAGAACTGGGCGGCCGGGATGCCAGACATGTTCTGCTCTGCTGATGCTCCTTGGCTTGATGGGATCACACCAAGGAGCATCAGTTCACACGACGGTATTCGGCCAGTTTTCTTTTTGCATCTACTTTAAAGAAGAACTGCCCCAGGTATTCAGGCACTCTTGCAGATCTTACGGACTCGAGAGCCACGCCCACCAAGCCACTCGAATTTCATAAGATCTAGCTAGTGGCCTAGAGCCAGTACCGTCGTCGACTGAAACTGTGCACTGTGCACGCTACCACAGAGGATACAACTTGACACAACTAGAAGATAGGTTCAGAGGGCAGTGCTGCGGCAAAGGATGGAAGGCCCCAACCGAGAAGAAAGGAGGGGGGGACATCCGAAGACTGAGAAGACACTTGCTAAGCCTTCTCTATCCTCGCCCCCATGACCCCTAGCGTAGGCTACAAACTATAGCGACGCGGGGTCACAGATAGTACGCTGTAGCTATCTCCCAACGAACCTGAAAACAAAGGCTCTCTCTCTCCCCTTGCTCAGCCTGCTGTAGCAGCGCCACTCACAAGGTAAAGGTCCTTCTCTATCCCCCTGCCGTAGCAGCGCTGCACACTCCCACTGATCACTGAACTGACTAATCTTCCGCTACAGACACTGATGGGTACGAACAACGAACAACAACAACGACAAACCAACAAGCAACACAACACAACAATAATCTGTATTAGTCGACTAGGGGACTAAGACGGACTAATTCACCCTGCGCATAGACATAGACATAGCGGCAAGCTTTGTCCGCGAGAAAGCGTGACAACTGCGCTAGATTGTCTGAGGGTCAATAATAATAAAAGCCTTCCCTCGCTTCTGTACAGAGGGGATCTTGGCCCACCGCATAGCGGACCTGGGAGCCGGGCGTAACAAACCTATGGGCAAAGCTTTATAGCCACGCACGGTCTCTTCTCTAGGGCGTAACAAACCTATGGGCAAAGCTACATAGCCACGGTTTCTGCTATAACGCCGCCGGCACGTGTACTGCATGGGATACGGCATAACAGGGCGATTGGCAAAGCTACATAGCCGTCGCGCGTGGACACTTACTAACATATTAAACACACTTACTAACCTTATAATTACTGACATGTAAACGGCAATAGGCTTATACGTATACGACTACAAGCTTAGGCAGCTATAAACTTACAAGCATACTTACCGGGCCGTCGAGCGAGTAGTTGTACTTGCCTAGCAGCAAGCCGAGGCAACTCTGGAGAATTACTGGGGCTTTGCCCCTTGGCGCCGTACGCCCGGCCGATTCGGTACACGTGGCCAGCTTTCAACCGGCTCGTTGTAGCTGCAGGTGTACCGCTTCTCCAGCAGCAAGACGCGGCATCTCAACCACAAACAATAACAACAACAACAATAACCCAACAACAACAACAATAGCTATAACAACAGACGCGACGTAACAAACGATAGGCGGTGCTGCATTGCAGCCGCCTCTGCTGCTACGCTTTACGCGTTGTAGATTGTAGAGTACGCCGCAAATTATAGAGCACGCCGCCAACACACATGGTACCTAGTACCTAGTGGTTGACGCAGCGTAGCCAACTATAGGCGAGGCTACATAGCCACCGCCTATGCTATGCGCTCTACGCGTTGTGGACTGTATAGAACATCGCCGACACACACAGTACATATAGTGGTCGACGCGGCGTAACAAATTGTATAGGCCACAGTACACGAGTGGTCGACGCGGCGCGGCGTAACAAATTATAGGCGAAGGCTACATAGCCACCGCCCGTGCCCGTGCTCTACGCTCTACACATTGTAGGAATGTAGAGCACGCCGCCAACTAACACAGTACACAGTGGACGAAGTAGCGCAACAAAACTTTAGAAGGGGCTGCATAGCCGCCGCCTTTGCTCTGCGCTCTACAAAAAACAACAGTAACAACACTGCGCATGACGGACAACAAGCCACCGCCTAGTAGTCGAGTTGTCCTGGGACACGGGGGCTATAGGAGGGAGCCACACCTCCTTTGCTCTACGCACTATAGCTGTAGGGCGTTACCCGACACTCGAGCCAGTGCGGCGTGACGAGGCTTCCAGCGTAGCAAAATAGCTATGAAACAACATACAACTAAACAATAACTAATTCCAGCGTAGCAAAATAGCTATGAAACAACATACAACTAAACAATAACTAACAAAACGAAACAACAAACAAACAACAACAACAGACGCGGCGTAAAAGGGTACAGAGCACACCGCCGACGCACGCAGTTGTTATACTGCGTTGTAGGATTGTAGAGCACGCCGCCAACAAACACAGTACACAGTGATCGACGCGGCGTAACAAACTATAGACGGGGCTATAAAGCCACCGCCACCGCCTTTGCTCTACGCTTCACAACAACAACAATAACAACACTTGCGTGCGGCGGGACTATATAGCCACCGCCTCTGTGCTCCACGCTCTACGCGTTGTAGATTGTAGAGCACGCCGCCGGCACACACAGTACACAGTGGTCGATGCGGCGTAACGAACTATAGGCGGGGCTACATAGCCACCGCCTCTGTGCTCTACGCTCTACGCGTTGTAGATTGTACAGCACGCTGCCGGCACAAACAGTACACAGTGGCCGTGCGGCATACCAAACTATAGGCAGGGCTACTACATAGCCACCGCCGCTGTGCTCTATGCTCTACGCATTGTACTAACTTTACATTTACTGACTTGAAAACCATACTAACCGTACTAGTACTAGTCTTAGACATATACTAGGCGATGCAGCATAACAAACTATAGGCGGGGCTACATAGCCACCGCCTCTATGCTCTACACTCTACGCGTTGTAGATTGTAGAGCACGCCGCCTACACATACAGTACAAAGTGGTCGATGCGGCGTACCGGACTATAGGTGAAGCTACATAGCCATAGCCTCTGTGCTCTACGCTCTACACGTTGTAGATTGTAGAGAACGCCGCCGACACACACAGCACATAGTGATGGACGTAGCGTAACAAACTATTGGCAGGGCTACATAGCCACCGCCTCTGTGCTCTACGCTCTACGCGTTGTAGACTGTAGAGCACACCGCCGACACACGCAGTACACAGTGGTCGACGCGGTGTAACAAACTATGGGTGGGCTACATAGCAACTGCCTATGCTCTACGCTCTACGCGCTGTAGATTGTAGATTATGCCGCCGACACACACAATACACAGTGGTGGATGTGGCGTAATAAACTATAGGCAGGGCCATCTAGCCGCCGCCTGTGCTCTGCGCTCTACGCGTTGTAGATTTGTAGAGCACGCCACCGACACACACAGTACATAATGGTCGACGCGTTAAGAAACTTAAACAAACTATAAACAAATTAGCTACCGGTCAACGCGGTGAACAAATTATAGGCGGGGCTACATAGCCATCGCTTCTGCTTTACGCCCAAACTGTAGAGCGCGGAGCAGACACACAGATTACGCAGTAGTCGACAGGGCCTTATAAACTAGAGTCAACTTCAAACAAACTGTACGCGTGGCTACATAGCCGCCGCCTGTGCTCTGCGCTCTACGCGTTGTAGATTGTAGAGCACGCTACCGACACACATATTAAATAGTGGTCGATGCGGTACGAAGCTTAAACAAACTGTAAACAAACTATAGGCGGAGATACTTAGCCACCGCCAGTTCTCTACCCTCTACGCGATGTAGATTGTAGAGCACGCCGCCGAGTAGAGTGGGGAGAATTGACGATGGCTGTCGCTGGGCTCGCAGAGGACTGGGAGAGACGCACACCTTAGTGCACGTGCTCTAGCGTTGAGCCGAAATGTGCTAATAAAACGCGAAGGGACGCTGCCCCTCGGCGCCATACATCTCGCCGTGCGCACAGCTGGCTGCCAGCCGACGTGCAGCATCGGCAGGCGGCACAACTCCCAAAACTGCACACACACACTCCACACTCGACACACACACGCGCAGCGTCGTGTCCTTAGGTAAAACATTCTAAAAAGGAGAGTACTATGCACTTACGAAATGGGGGCTCAGACGTTGGAACTTTCGGGTATCTGTATTAAACTAGAAGGCTACTAGGCTCATACGCTGAACTTTCGATGAATGGGTAGCAGCCGTCGAGCCCTTCGAGCGCGCGGTGCCGTCGAACGAGCAGAGCGCGCCGGAGGCAGCGTAGCCCAATAGCTTGGAGCCGTCGAGCGAGTAGAGCGCGTCGGCGGCAACTAGCCACCGGCTCGAGAGCTCGAGAGCGGAACAGGGAACTTGCCCGTTCGGCTCGTCGTCCGCAACTGCGAACTTTGACCTGAGAACTGAACGCTCAGACGCACACGAAAGACGTCCAACTCGGTCCTTGTCGCTAGCCGCGACAGGGTAGAGCGAGTACGAGACGACCGAACCCGCCGGGCCCGCCGTCTGCGCACGACCGCCAGCTGGCGGCGAATTGCTGCAAACTTCGCCGGAGGGATCCTAGCCCACCGCATAGCGGACCAGGGATCCGGGCTCGGCACGACTGGAGCTGGCTCAGACAGGTTGCTGACTTCAGCCCCCCCCTGGATGAGCGGAACGGCTCGCCGCCCTTGGGCCGCCAACAACTCTCTGCGCTTTATCTTGGTCGCGCAGACCAGTCTGCAGCAACGAAGGAGCTGGGTTAACCCTGACGAGGGTTAGGGTTAACCCCTGGTGGGGTTAAGGGTTAACCCCTAACCCTCGTCAGGAGCCATGGGCGCTTGCCCTGACCAGCGAGAACTGGGCGGCCAGGATGCCAGACATGTTCTGCTCTGCTGATGCTCCTTGGCTTGATGGGAAGCCAAGGAGCATCGGTTCACTCGACGGTATTCGGTATTCGGCCAGTTTTCTTTTCGCATCTACTTTAAAGAAGCACTGCCCCAGGTATTCAGGCACTCTTGCAGATCTTACGGACTCGAGAGCCACGCCCACAAGCCACTCGAATTTCATAAACAATCAACAGGTCACAGGTCACAGGTTACATGCACACAGGACACACCGACAGAGAGAATGTGTACGTGACAGCCCTGCTAACAAGGCACCTGGGTGAACGGTGAACCCGTTATTAGCACCTGGGTGAACGGTGAACCTGTTATTAGCCGCGCACGCGATCTCCTTTGGGCTAACCCGGAGGCGCAACAATGGCAATGGGAATGGGGGCAATGATCCAAGGCGAAGAGGGGCTTAGCGAGCTAGCTAAATCAATAAGTTGATCAAGAGGCTCTCGGACAGTAGGGTTAAGGGGGTTAACCTTTTGAGGAGAGTCTCTCTTACAACTTCTTCTTCTTCTTGGCTGCGGCTGACGTCCGCTTGAAAAAACGTGTTCACCCGAGAGCTGAGGCTGAGAGGTTGTCTTCTGAGACCCCTACAAGAAATTGGGTCCAGTTAACAAGAAAACTGTAATGAAATGCGCTGCCTTGCACTCACTCGCACGAGGGCATGCCCTCTCTCGGACAGTCCCCCTTACGACTTCTTCTTGGCTGCGGCTGATGCTGATGCCCGCTTGAAAAAACGTCTTTCACGTGTGTCTCAGATCTCAGACCCATACGCTAAGGGGATGTCGGGTTAACCCTAACAAGAAAACTGTAACGAAACGCGCTGCCTGCAGCATCCGGCTGCACTCGCATAAGGATGACCTCTCTCGGACAGCCCCCCTTCGTGGCACGGCAGACGTAGAGCTGACGTGCCTGGTGAACGAACGAACGAACGCAACACAGAAGTTGCGCGATGATTGCCTCTAAACCTCGCAACACACTACACACAACGAGATAGCTCTCAATCGGAAGACCTCTCTGAAGATTCTCGCGGTTAACGAATATAGCGATGCGTACCGACTAGCATATCCTTGAGATGCTAATCGCGAGGTGCGGGAATATGGGCGAAGATAGAGCAATACCAAAGGGGCGACCTATGGGAGGCCGCGGGGGAGAACAACTACTAGTAGGCAATCTGTAGTTGGCGTCTCTCTCGGACAGTCCCCCTTACGACTTCTTCTTGGCTGATGCGCGCTTGCCCATTCCCTTCTTGGGCGGCCCCTTGCCCATTTGCCGATTCGCCTCCAGCCGGTTCATGCGCTCCTGGTTCATCACCTGCGGGGATCGGATGGCACAAGGATTACGTATAGTCTACAAATGAGCACTCCTCTCCGATGCTGCTCAACCCCCACTACCCCCCCCCCCCCCCCCGAACTCAAATGGCAAATGGCCGCTTCTATGTACTAGTGTCCCGCGGGTTGACCCTAACACTGGTAGGGGCGCGAGGCCGCGGCGCGAGGTGGGGTAGCCCTATACCAGGGGGGGGGGTGAACATTAGCCTTTACGGGTTATTGTTTCGCTTCAAAGCTTTATTGTGGGAATCAATCATCCGTTTATTGCCTCGGGTTAACCCTAGCCGGTTCATGCGCTCCTGGTTCATCACCTGTGGGGATCGGGTGGCACGGTGATTATTGGCCTCTACAAGATACTTCGAAGCTTTCGTGCACGAGCGAGTCATCCCTTTCGTGCCCCTCCTCATCTGCATTGCCCACACAATTGCAATACGATTGCACGGCTATTGCGCAATATAACAACCCCCCCCCAACCACCCTTTTGTATGACATACACCATACAAATTCGGTAATGGCAATATCCTGTAAAGGCGGTGATTACGTATAGCCTAGATTATTAATACTGATCATACAGAGACACCTGCGGGGATCGGGTGGCAGGGTGATTGCGTATAGCTTGGCCTTTACAAGATATTGCCATTGCCAATATTGTATTGTGTATGGCATACAAAGGGGAAGTCGGGTAGGCGTCGTATATTGCGCGACATTTGTGCCATTGTATTGCAATCGGGTGAGCGATGCAGGTGGATGGGGCAATACCAGGATGATTGCCTAGTGCAAGAAAGCTTTGGAGTGAACGAACATCTTGTAAAGGTCAACGTATAGCCTATATTATTAATGCTGATCATACAGAAATATTACACGATAGTACACTGAGAATGCAAATAATAATAGAGGCTTTCGAGCGATCCCGGTCTAAAAGTTCGCCACTTGAGAAAACCCGGGCAAAACTAGCAAACCCGGTCGAGCTTACCATATGATAGCTGGGGTTTCGACAGGGGTTGCCAGTTTTTAACGGGGATTTTCTGATTGGTATTTTTAGACCGGGTTTATTCTAACCGGGCAAAATAGTACCATTCTGATCAGTTAAGGGCCTATATCTGATCAGAAATTGTCCCATACCCCACAGTGTAGGAATACCCCCTCCGGTATACAAGGTATACTACACTCCCAGCTCGTTCAATGAAGAAACGGCTTCTTTTGGGGTGAGCATAGGCCGTTTGAGTGGGGTTGGCGCGCTGTGCGACTGTGTTCCCCCATGTCTATGGTGATGGGGGCGGCTGTGCCGGCGGCGGTGTGCCGCTGGGGACTGTGCCCGCGCTATCCTGGTGTGGGGAGGTGTCTCTCGGGGGTGAACAAATCATCGTTCCGTCCCTACGTGGGCAATCCGCGTAGCGAAGAAAAAATATTCCAAATCTAGATTCTTTTTGGCCCATTTTATGAATCCCTGTGTGTGAATCCAAAGGAATCCAAGTGGTCTACCAGTGGCGCTCGCCAAATGAATCCCGGATTCACTGAATCCAGGGGGTGGCAATGAATACCGAATCCGGGATTTCCCACGTAGGGTTCCGGCTCTAACTGTAGACAACTGCGGCGGGACAGGCCGCCTCTATGCCATGCACGCATTGGCCTTTACACGATATTGCCATCCCCAATATTGTATGGTGTATGGCATACAAAAGGAGGGTCGGGGGGCGGAGCGTATATTGGGCAATGGGCGTGCAATATTATTGCCATAGGGTAGGCTTTGCAAGTAAGGCGGCGACAATAAAAGGATGATCGACTCCCACCATAAAGCTTAGAAGTGAAACAATATCTTGTGAAGGCTAATGCACGCAGGAACGATGGATGAGAGAACGAGTCCATCGCGCCTCGTAACCTTTACACACACACACATATGTATATATATGTATATATATATATATATATGTGTGTGTGTGTGTATGTATTTATATATATATGTATCTATATATGTATCTATATATCCATCTCCATCTCTCTCCCATATATATATATATATATATATA
>Ga0209491_10010800_pt1 | contig 10878 bp, 13 predicted proteins | sample BON02_FD_187213 | JGI IMG/M metagenome (GOLD analysis project Ga0209491, IMG submission 187213) | Freshwater microbial communities from Lake Bonney liftoff mats and glacier meltwater in Antarctica - BON-02 (SPAdes) (version 2) | ecosystem: Environmental > Aquatic > Freshwater > Ice > Glacier...
CCAACGCGGAAGTCGAGTGCGCCTAAATTAGTATGGAGCGTTTCCACCGTAACGCCCACTAACCCCAGCCCCAAACCGAGGTCGCCCAAAGAATTCTCGTGTTGATTAAAGCGTGTTTCTGTGTCGTTGCCCAGTGTGTCTATTTTGGTCCAGAGTGTTCTAGATAGGCTTTGAATTGCTGTGTAGTTGTCGCCGGCGAGTGAATAGAGTGTTTGAATCTGACCGCCCGTGCCAGTGATTTCTAAAATTCTTCTAAGGTTGTCGCCAACGCGGAAGTCGAGTGCGCCTAAATTAGTATGGAGCGTTTCCACCGTAACGCCCACTAACCCCAGCCCCAAACCGAGGTCGCCCAAAGAATTCTCGTGTTGATTAAAGCGTGTTTCTGTGTCGTCGCCCAGTGTGTCTATTTTGGTCCAGAGTGTTTTAGATAGGCTTTGAATTGCTGTGTAGTTGTCGCCGGCGAGTGAATAGAGTGTTTGAATCTGACCGCCCGTGCCAGTGATTTCTAAAATTCTTCTAAGGTTGTCGCCAATGCGGAAGTCGAGTGCGCCTAAATTAGTATGGAGCGTTTCCACCGTAATGCCCACTAACCCCAGCCTCAAACCGAGGTCGCCCAAAGAATTCTCGTGTTGATTAAAGCGTGTTTCTGTGTCGTCGCCCAGTGTGTCTATTTTGGTCCAGAGTGTTTTAGATAAGCTTTGAATCGCTGTGTAGTTGTTGCCGGCGAGTGAATAGAGTGTTTGAATCTGACCGCCCGTGCCAGTTATTTCTAAAATTATTCTAGTGTTTTCGCCAATGCGGAAGTCCACAACCCGATTGAGCGTCTTAAGTTGACCGTCTATGTTCGTGTCGAGCGCGGATAAACTCACCTGGAACGTTTCAACCGTAACGCCCACTAAACCGAGCCCCAAACCGAGGTCGCCCAACGAATCATCATGTTGATTGAAGCGCGTTTCGATATCGAGCGCTTCTAAATTAGTATGTAGCGTTTCAACTGTAGCGCCCACTAATCCCAGCCCCAAACCGAGGTCGCCCAATGCACTATCGGTACTCTTCTGGAGCGTTTCAAATGTAGCGCCCACAAACCCAAGCCCCAAACCGAGGTCGCCCAATGCACTATCGGTACTCTTCTTGAGCGTTTCAACTGTAGCGCCCACTTACCCCAGCCCCAAGCCGAGGTCGCCTAACGAGTTATCATGTTGATTGAAGCGCGTTTTGATATCGAGCGCTTCTAAATTAGTCTGTAGCATTTCAACTGTAGCGCCCACGAACCCCAGCCCCAAACCGAGGTCGCCCAGTGCACGATCAGTACTCTTCTTGAGCGTTTCCACCGTAACGCCCACTAACCCGAGGCCCAAACCGAGGTCGCCCAGTGCACGATCGGTACTCTTCTGGAGCGTTTCCACCGTAACGCCCACTTACCCCAGCCCCAAACTGAGATCGCCCAGTGCACGATCAGTAATCTTCTTGAGCGTTTCAACTGTAGCGCCCACTAACCCCAGCCCCAAACCGAGGTCGCCCAGTGCACGATCAGTACTCTTCTGGAGCGTTTCAACTGTAGCGCCCACTAACCCCAGCCCCAACCCGAGGCCGACCAACGCATTGATGTGGTACTTAAAGCGCGTTTCTATGTCGCCACTCAATGTGGTAATTGTCCCATTGAGAGTCTGAAGTTTACCATTTAAGTTAGAGTCGAGTGCGTCTAAATTAGTCTGGAGCGTTTCAACTGTAACGCCTACTAGCCCCATACCCAAACCAAGATCGACCAATGCCATTATATGATAATCCACGCGTGTATGGAGCGTTTGAACTGTAGCGCCTACTAACCCTAGACCCAAAGCGAGGTCACCCAACGCCTTATTGTTTGCGGTGGCGGCGAGCAACGCGGCGATATTTTCATAATTTGACGATATTCGAGAATATATGTCAATCAAATTCACATTTCTAAATGGGGGGGCTTTGCATCCAAACGCTCCGCCACTGCCTTGCATTGTATAACACACTCTTAGAATTAATATTAAAACTATATCGTAACGCATCATATTAACACAAGCATTTCACATTAACACTAAACCAGTGATGGTTCAACCTCATGGCCAAAACACCGCCTGGTGAATTTCCGAGATTGTATTACCGTCATCGTTTAGCCATTGATGTCCACTCACGATCACGCGCCAGTACCTCGCAGTCGTCGCGGATGGGAATATGACAGTAACTTGCATATCTGTGTTAAATGGTGCTGGGTAAGGCGAATAAACCGCGGTTCCCATGGAAGTCCACGGTCCTGTGCCCGTTGATCCCGATAGAACTTCGAAATTTTCTGGGAATCGTTTTCCATTGCCAGTGTCATTTTCAGTGTCATTGTTGCGTTTATAAAAAATGACACTGCTGATGGTAATTCCCACGCCTGCGTCGATTGTAACGAATGGAGATACGACATCCTCCGTCATCCATACCCGATCCCAGTTGTATGGATCTAGATAGTTGTCAAGCATGGCATCGCCACCACGGTTACCCACTGGGGTAGATTGTTCCAAAATTGTAGCACCACTTAAATCGATTGGCTGTAGAGTATCACCGTCGCCGCCCGTGCCCTCGTCGCCCGTGCCGTCGCCGCCCGTGCCGTCGTCGCCCGTGCCGTCGTCGCCCGTGCCGTCGCCACCCGTGCCGTCGTCGCCCGTGCCGTCGTTGCCCGTGCCGTCGTCGCCCGTGTCGCCAGAAGTATCCAATGAGGTAGTCACTAGCAGGGCCAGTCGACTGAATAGGGCATTCACATCTACTTGATACGTCGTCATTGCACTTACCACGTGTTTAGAATTGAGCGACGGCGCGATAAACACAACCTGTATGATGACCGTTTAAATAAATCTACGGCACGGTGAACCACAGACTAATCGACAGGTTTTCAATTTCTGTACCAGACAGATCGGTAAACCAAACGTCCAGTGACCGCTGCATACTAATAATCCCCCCATTTGCAATGAAGCCACACGCGCTTGACGCGAGCTCGCGGTCGGAGTACTTGTCTCCATTAGTTGATTCTGCGACTGGCATCACGTCAAACGAACCGTTCGCGTGAACGTTGTTGCTTTTAACCTCGCCATGCACCCCAGCGACATGCATAACTAGAACCTCATTCGTGCAAATGCCGTGTACCGTATACTTCAGCAGTGTAATGCGCGACGGCGCATACCCTCCTGGCGTCAATCCCATACTCAGTGTCATCTTCGGATACGACAATTTGCGGGTCACGTACGCTGGCCAGTAGAACTTCTCGTGATACTCGCTGAAAGATGCGAGTTGGCGTGTGGCGGCATTGCGAGATACCAGTGATGCGAACGGGTACCCCCCTGTATCTTGGAAATCGGCGAGTGTCTGTGCGACACCAAACTCGTCGACTGCGTATGGCCTCCACGTCAAACTGTTGTTGTTCGACGTAAGAGCAGTGTCCTTCAGCATAGGGATACTGGGAATGTATGTATTCAGATTCAACGGCTGTGATAGACGGAAACACAGTTGAGCACACGATTCTTCGTGTGGATATGGATTATGTTTGTTTATGGATTTGATATCCGCGTTCATGGGATCGCCGCCGTATGCGCCATACATACTAATCACATCCCTTGTAAGATCTACGTATTCACCGTTGTTTAAATAACGTGGTGTTGATTTGTGTTCCAGCGTTTCAGTAATGTCGCTGGACCCGTTGATTGTTGCGTTTTTGTAGCCCGATGCGAGAAGAACTGTTGTTCCAGAATAATTGCGCAAGTAGTCCACTTTTACGACCTCTTCCACTCGCGCGCTCACGTAATTCAGGTCGTTGTTCCCGATTCGCAACTCATCACCCACTTGGATGCTTCTAGTCACAATTGCGCCGCTATCTGGGTGCTTGCTCTGCAGAATTGAATAATCGAATGTCCACATGGGCATCACCCACGGACTAGATGCGGATGCGCACTGGCCAGCGGCACTGAACGCTGGCTGTTGCATGATGACAGCCGTCTTCTTCGTCGAGTCAAGCACCACAGACTGCATACTACATGCAAACTTCTCTGTGCTTTCTCCAATGTAGTTACTAATGAAAATGGGAGTCGTCATGGCTCGTAGTTGTGAGAAGACTTAGAAATTACTCTATCCCGAGATAAACACCGCCTGGTTAATTTCCGAGATGGTCTTACCCTGCGAGTTTAGCCATTGATGTCTACTCACGATCACGCGCCAGTACCTCGCAGATGTCGCGGATGGGAATATGACATCAACATGCATATTTGTGTTTAATGGTGCTGGGTAAGGCGAATAAACTGCGGTTCCCCTGGAAGTCCATGGTCCTGTGCTCGCTGGTGCGGATAGAACTTCAAAATTTTCTGGGAATCGTTTTCCATTGCCAGTGTCATTTACAGTGTCATTATTGCGTTTATAAAAAACGACATTGCTGACGGTAATTCCCCTGCCTGCGTCGATTGTAGTGTATGGAGCAGCGACACCCTCCGTCATCCATACCCAATCCCAGTTGTATGGATCTAGATAGTTGTCAAGCATGGCATCGCCACCACGGTTACCAAGTGGGGGAGATTGTTCCAAAATAGTAGCATACTTTAAATCGATTGGATTGCCGCCTTGCGATGCACTCTGGTCTCCAGTGTCGGTTTTGGTGGTGGGGTCATCAGCAGTTACGTCGGTATTTCCGGTGCCACTACCACCACCTTCTCCATTCTCCAAACTGAGAAGACGCTGGTTCAGAAGCGCAATTTCTTTGACATGCGTATCCACTTTGCTGCCTTGCACCATTGTCTATCACACTCTTAGAAAATAAATTAAGACATCGTGAACCGTAGGCTGGTTGACAGGTTTTCCACTTGTGCTCCGGAATTCATTTATAGTTTTGCTTGAAACACGTTCTTGCGACTCGTGTGCTCCCCGAGCGAATCAGTGATCAATTTAACGTACTGCTGTGGCATGTCTGGATGGAACACCGTCTGGGCTCCGACTGCGGCGCGGATGTTGCGGCTGTGAATATCGCCGTCTGTCTCTGCCTCGATTCTCGCGACCGCAGTGTTGACTCGCTGCTGCATACTCCCAGCACGCGCGTAGGTGTACGCAATTGCGACTGCGAGTCCAGTGGACCAGGTCGCCATGCTTTACCCCAGTCTCAGATTTTTTTGGTCTCGTATGTATAAATGAAGTACATGACCATAAGCAGCGCGTCCGCGAGGTCGTCCTGCTTCGACGCGTGATTCTTGAGTGCCGTCTCAGCGACGCCCTCCGCGAATGCTTTGGGGGAGCTCGCTACAAAGTCCTGCATCCACTGCACTGCGGCCTGCTTGTTCAGACGATAGTTGTTGCGGCTGAGGCCGAAATGCACCTTGACGTGCCGCGGCGCTAGAACCACACAGCAGTCGTAGTGCATACTGTGCATCACGGACTCTATGATGCGCATATTGCAGCGCATCTGGCGCTCTACGAGCACGCACTTCGCGTTATCGAAGAAACGCGCGTGGCACGCCACGAATGCATGCACGTACTCGACGTTGCGCGAAGGCATGTAGCGCCCACTCGCCACGATGGACTCCGAGTTCCAGTAGCATACGGAGTCGCTCGCACAGTCGAATACGCAGATCCCGAGGTTCTTGACGCCGACGTCAATCGATATTATAAACTGTTTCATCGCTATTTACGGTATTTTTTTATCGCTATATACTGGTGTATTGGAAAGTTTGTAGGACTAGTGGCTGCTAGATCGCTGCGTATAGACACGACTTGCTTGCCCACGGGGGAATACAACTTAAACTTACATACATAATTTCTCAAAACACATACAAAACACGACATTAACAAACAGAGCGCCACGAGCCACACTGTCGACTCTGACGATATCAAATCAGTCAACACACTATCAGTAACGTTATCAAAAAGCGTCATTTTATGCAATCATGTTAGATTTATAATTGAGTATCAACTCAGGCGAAGCTCACTAGAGCGCGACCATCGCAGATCTGCAGCCAGTTGTAGCTCACGGCCCACACGTCGATATAGAACTCGCAGTCGGCCGTAGTGGCGCTATCCATGCCCGTGAACGCGGTCACGTCAAACGACAGCTTGGCGTGCGAAACCTTGGAGAAGTTGACGGAACCAGAAGGGTTGTCGCCCTCTGGATCGATGCAGAGCGGGTAGACGAAAATATTCTTGTCGTTGTGCGCGTGCTCTAGCTGGGCCTTCGCGCGGTCAATCATCAGTAGCGACAGGTCGCTGTGCTTGCCGGATGCGTGGGCCATGTTGTACTTGATCTTGTTATGGTCGTTGTTCCCGAACACGCCGCGCTGGCGCCCAACAACCATGTCCTTCAGATACTCACGCGAGACACCGTCGTTGATTGCATTGTGACGCTCAGTGCCGTTGAGGCAGAGTTTGACGTTGTTAACGTCAAGGTTCATGGCGAAATTAGCACTGACGTCACCCATCATCGAGTTCGTAATTCCGTCGATGTTAGGGTCTCCATTTGCATCGCCATGGAATGCGAAATAATTCTTCAAGTGGGGTCCCTGCTTCAAATCCGTCGCAACGACACGAGTCGATACATCCGGCGTCATCTCAGACGAACGGCGCAGTGTGAAGATAATCTCCTTCACAAGATGCAGGAAGTTGAGGTCGATGTCGACCTTGTGTGCCATTCCGCCATCGCTGCATTTGAACGTCTTCATCTCACGCACATGCTGCCATTCCTCAATAAGCCGGACCTGCTCCTTAGAGGCAAGCGCCGTCGCCTCGGGTCCAGAAAGGCTGTAGTAGTGGCACCGCAAACAGAAATGCTTGAAAATACCAGAAGTGAACGATGGAGCATGAAACGCTGCATCCAAGTTCATGAACCTATTGCATTGCAGGAGCTCGTCCAGGGAACGCAGTCGTAGAGTCACGCGGATGTCGTTGACGCCGTGAAGCGCGGCCATAGGGAAGTACTTCCCGGGACTCTTAGTGAAGAAGAAATCGAGCGGCACGTGATACTCCTTCTTGGAAATTTTGTGAGTCATACTAGTAGTACCAGGGTCACCCCTCGTTTTGCGCGAACTGATAACGCGACTCCATGGAGAAGCCCCGTTTGGAACTGGATACCCATCCAGTCCGGCATAGTCACCAGTATTCACAGACCATGGAGTTTCGTCATTGTCCTGAAGCATCACAGACATACCGGTTGTGCCAACCTGCGTCGATTGGCGCGCGTTTTTCTGCTTGAGTTCGTTCATAATGTAGAGCTGGTCACCACTGACGCGCTGCAGAACAGTCGACCCCACGGTGAACTCGGCGTAGTCAATCATGGCGTACCCCACCGACTCCACCCAAGAGTAAGTATGATTCACATCTGTAACAGTCGGCTTGTTGAACGCGAACGCGAGGTCCATACTACCGAGGAGGTCGCCGTTCTGCGGGAGCAGGAACTGGATCGTCTGGCCCAGCGACGCGTTGTTCACGCGCTCGACGTCCACAAGCTCCATCTGGAAGTTGGACGTGCGCTGGTAGCCCGGGTCCACAAAATACGACTTTGAGTTGTCAAATAGAAGTTGGTCCTCCACACCCTGGTTGAGGGCCATGTGCGATGACGGCATGGCTGAACACTCTACTATTGAGAGAGTCAGAAAGTTTGAAGGTTATCGTAAATCGCTGCGAGAGCGGGGTGCGACGCGACCGCAGCCTCGTTAGCACCGTCCACCTGCCGCCGCGCGGATGCCACCGTGGCGTCCTGGGGGAGGTCACTCCGCCCCATCGTGTTCACTGCCGAGTCCACCTGTATCTTCACACTACTCGCCGTCGCTAGATGTGGCGGTTTCGTCTTCGAGATGGAATTGGGGCTCCTCGTCATCAATATCCGCAGTGCGTGATACCCCCCAAATAGCACCAGCAGACTCGTTACGGCTGTAGGCACGTTCATCACTCTTCTTCTCGCTATTGGAAATTTCTGAATTCAGGCGCTCGATCTCCGCGCTCATGCCCGCCATCCTGCGCGTGCGCGCCTCGTCGTTGGCCCGCGACTCCTCCCACCACCGACGCGCTTCTTGGTACCCCGGGTCGGCGTGCATAAGCGTGCTCTTGATGTCCTGCAAGTACGGCTTGCCCCACGGAAGCTGCATCGCCTGGCCCCACATCCTCTATCGTATGTATTAGAAACTTTATGAAATTACAGTCATTTTACCTTTCTTTTCAACCCCCCCCCCCTTGGGTTTAGTACTTCTGACCATTTTTCCGACTGCTTCACTTACTTCAAGCGCCAACCTCTTACGTTTTGCATTAATCAAATTTGTGTACTCAGTTTGAGCATCTCGAAGCTTTTGGATCATCGCAGCCTTTTTGCTGTCAGGGGCGTTAGAAGATTCAATGACTGCAATGATTTCATCTGTAGTTAAATCATTATAATACAGTTGAAGATCCAAATCTCCTTCGTATTTCTCTTTTACCGTCGAAACTGAAGTGCTGCCATCGAGCTGTATTTCACCGCTCGAAGTTCCAGAATCAATCAAATCGCTTACTTTGCGGATATAGTCATTCACCTTTTCGTCCATTATGGATGCAATTTTTTGGTTAGATTGTGGATCGTCAGTGTCCAACTGCGATTGTCCTTCTGATACCCTCTTAATTTTCTGCAATTCAGTTTTGGATGCAGCTATAGCCACCTGCTCATTTTTATAGATTGTCAATGTAGTGTCTTGTTGTGTAGAGAAGTCTTGCAATCGCTTTTTCGTGTCGATCTGGGCCTTCTCTCGATATCCGAGTAGTATAACATTATTGGACTGATCCTGCTCCTTCATCTTTATCATAAGAGTCTCCCTCGCCATGGGATCGTTAGTGTTCTCCCATTGCTCTTTCAGCATTTTTATACCCGTGGCCATTTCGTCGCGTTGACGGACGTATTCGCCTGCGTAATATAGTACCATCTTTTTATAATTTTCTCTCGACATATTGAGGTATGCGGTACTCGCGAGTGTGCGTTGGAAGTCACGTTCACCCTGTTGGAATTCCAATGTCATTGCATTAATTCTTTCGAACTCTGCATTGTTTGCACTTGCTTGTCGCTGTGCCTAATCGAAAGCACGTTCGTCTGCTTGAACACGATATTGTAAGAATGCCTTTAGCACATCCAGTTGTATGGTAGCCTGAACAGCATTAGCTGCTAAGTGAAGCCTGTTGCTTTCAGCTACAGCAGCCAACGCCAATTTGCCTTGCTGGACCTCTGCGTCGTTTCGAGATTTGTTGAGTAGTCTGTTATATTCAGCTGCATTTACTCTTGAATCAAGGATTGACTTCTCTTCCGCTTGTTGTTGGAGTACGAGTTGGTTCTTTTGAGACTCTACCTGACGTGCATGCTCGTCCGCCTGTGCTCGACGTGCATCCTCTGCTGCGGTTGCCTTTGCGGCATTATCAGCAGCGAGTTGATGTTGTCTTTGCTGTAACGCAGCGTACTCTATTTTCTCTTTTTCAACGGCCGCGGCCTCATCTTGCATTTGTCTTTTTTCAATGTTTTCCCGTGCTGTTGCTGCTGCAGTTTGTCTCTCTTTTTTACGAGCACTGGCGGCAGAGTCTTCAACTTTTTCCGCGTCTTCTACGTCGTTCCGATCCTTCGTCTGTTTATCCCGTCTCGCTTTTTCACGAGTAAATCTTGCAGTTGTTGAAGCTGATTCATAATCTGCTGCTTCCTTTGCTGCCTGATTCTCTGCATCTCGCCTCAATTGCCCACGTCTAGCTTGTTCTCTTGTCTGTTGTAACTCGTGTTCAATGTTACGTTCTGCTTCATCTGTTTCGTGCATGTTAGATTTACTATCACCTGCTGTAGGTTTATAAGATTTACCCTCACCTGTGTAAGGTTTGAATTCCGAGTATATGTCAGGCCTAGTTGGCTCTGTGTCCGGGTCTGCGTAATTCATTGACGCTGCGCCATCCATTGGGTTATTTTCCATCATCTGACTTGGCATCTTTGGCCCTGCGAGAGAGCGATCAAAGTCATTTGTAGTGGAGTGATTGAAGTTCACAGCCTCGCTAACGGGCATCCCTTTAATCCACGTCTTGAAGTATGCCCATGCATCGTCCAAATTCTGTGGTCCGAACTCTGCGAGTTGATTAAGGTCCATCGTGTCACGCTCTGATGCCATCTTGGAGTCTATCAGGTACTGCCGGACTCCGGGCAAATGCGTGAGTTGAGAGTTACCCCACCACGTAGGCTTCCAATTGTCTTTGGGTCCCACTTCGCCGTCCATGAAATGCCGCAGCTCAACGACACCATTCCTCGTGTTGTCATACACATTCATTCCAGTGTTGTCAATGTGTTTTCCTTGAAGCCAAAGACTGAATTCACTGTGGAGTGCCGCTTTCGCCTCGCGTCTAAATCCGGCCGTCGCCTTCTGTGTGTAAACAAGTTGATCTATGCCTTCCAGCTCTCCTCGATCGTATTTGGTCCCAAGGCCAGCATCGCTCAATGCATTCGATAGATACTGCATATCATACGTCGGATACGACGACTTCGATGCTCGCGGCACTGCACAAGCGCCCGTGTTCCACACCATCCAATTATTAATACATTAGAACATATTTCTGAACATACAGTAATACTGATGGAGCTCGCGCAGCAGCGTTCTGTGGACTGGCACACCGCCCGCCGCGGCAAGCTCACCGCGTCTTATTTGGGTTCCGCGCTTGGACAAGTGAGCTACACGACCCGCGCAGAGGCACTGCGGCGCGCGCTCGGGACGGATACTTTTGTCGGAAATGTCGCAACAGACCACGGCACCAAGAACGAGCAGAATGCGATCGTCGACTACCAAATACTTACCGGAAACCTCGTGGATGCAATGGGGTTGTGGATTCACCCGGATTACACGTGGCTCGCCGGATCACCGG
>Ga0209491_10010801_pt1 | contig 10877 bp, 8 predicted proteins | sample BON02_FD_187213 | JGI IMG/M metagenome (GOLD analysis project Ga0209491, IMG submission 187213) | Freshwater microbial communities from Lake Bonney liftoff mats and glacier meltwater in Antarctica - BON-02 (SPAdes) (version 2) | ecosystem: Environmental > Aquatic > Freshwater > Ice > Glacier...
TGCTATGAAGAGTTGCGTCCGCTCGATGCTCGTGGAAATTGCCAAGAGCACAGCAAACGCCTTCAGGCTTTGCGAGCAATGCCCTCAAGTCGGCTCTGAGGTCGGCGGCTCGTTGGAATCACATATCTCACACTCGCGCCTCCTTGTACTCGTTGACGCAATGTTGACACGGTACCGCCTCGTAATCCCGCTTGAGATGCTCCAGACTGGCTTGGGCTTGCTCAGCCACCTCGTACCAGCACGGCTTAGGTCCGTCTTTGCAATTCTCGAGGTGTGTGCGATACACGCGCGAGAAAACAAAGTCCGCCGGAGCTCCACGGGTCGCTTTGGTACTTTTCGCGAGGCCCTCACTCCAGCCCAGGAAGCGGTTGTTGGACGCCTCGAGCGCAATTTTGGGGACTTGATCTTGTACAACATTGCTGTCGCCGCTTTTTGTGAACGGCTTGCAGCTTCACCTCTGCGCAGCGGCAACAAAACGCGTTGTGCCTACAGTGCGCCCCAGCAGAGCAAGCGCTATCTCATCATCATTGATGGGAAGCGCAGCGGACGGCTGCGCGGCGGGCTGCATGACCAGCTGATGGCGCTCCAATCGCATATAGAGCTTGCCGATGCGCTCAATAGAACGCTCGTGCTGCCGCTTATGACTTCCTCCTTCCCTGGAATGGAAAGGACGGTCAGGTTGATGGACATATCCGAGCTTTACGCGGTTGGTAAGATTGTACATCCAAAACGGAGCTCAGAGCAATGGTTCGCCTCGCTGCACGACGTGCATGGCAGCGCCTTCCTGCGGCGCGAGACTGTCGCTCTCCCAGTGTATGGAAGATATGGTTACGACGCCGCACCCTTATTACACCATGGCGCTTTGCTCCTTGTCGCAAACAGAATTGGGCCGATGCAACCCATGCATGCGGGTTGGTTGCTGTCGAGCACACTCAAGCTGGACGGAAATGCTTTGCGAGCTTACCAAGAGGTGCTTTGCCAGCTATGTAGCGCAGGGAGTCCACAAGCCACCCACTCTATCTCCCTGCGCACGACCTCTCGAAAGGCACCTCATTGTTGCCATGCGTCCAGGCAACCCTACTTTCTTGCAATGCACATGCGCATCGAATCGGATTGGCTGAGGTACGCCAATGCCAACAATTGTTCTTTTCGAGCATTCTATCGATCTGTCCAAGAGATCCAAGAGGCTTTTCGCGAGTGGTTTGTGCCGCCCACCGACAGCTCTGTAGTCTCACTCTACCTGTCGTTTGACGAAACCCACCTGCCAAAAGGGATGCAAGTCTCCAAGGACGTGGGATGGCCCGCAGGCGTGCGTGTGCTCACAAACTCCGCATTTCAGAGTGCCTTCATGGGTTTGTCGTACCTCGAGAGGTCCGCCGTCGCGAGAGAGCTGTGCCTTTCCGCCGCGCATTTCATTGGCAACAGCCATTCATCGTTCACCGAAGCCATTGTGCAAGCGCGGCACGGCCTGTTGGCACCGGGTGTTCCTGCACGCAGCAGCCATGTCTACAACTGTCTTCAGCCGTCGAACCACCTTGTTGAGTGCACAGGACGCAGATGTGCATGTCCCGGTCAGCCATCACCTTGTTGAGTGCACGGGACGCAGGTGTGCATGTCCCGGTCAGCCATAAAGCAACCCCCCCCCCCCCCCAATTCGTGGGTGCAGTTGCTCGAGTCGGTGTGTGGGGCGTGGAGAAGAAGAACAACACTGTGCCTGTGGAGACTAAGGATTATTAAAGGGTTTCTTCTCCTACTTCTACTTCTACTAAAGCGGTTATAATAGAAGTGATAGCCAAAAAGCGGTCTTATGAATGTAGAAGCGGTCAGCAAAAGCAAATGCCTGTTTTAGCTTCCAAAGAACCTGTCATAACTTGCTTGCAGCCCATGGAGCTGTCGAATTAAAACAACTCCTGGTCCCAATATCTCACATAACATCTCCCTGGCCACCTGAATCAAACTGCGTTGGTGGCATATTGCTATAACAGATTGTCCAATAGTGTTGACCGCTTTGTGGCCCGCCGTGAACTTATTGGTAGAAGGCCAAACCGCTCGGCTATAGTGAAGGCGGCTAGTCGCAGATTTGGCGCGATGATGGCTCCAACATCGCCAGCTGCCGCTCGTCGGCTGCATCCGCGGGCCACAGCATTTCCCCCCCTAGGGCGAGACGACACTAAAACATTTCGTTTCGATCGTGGAATTCCCATGTGCCTCATAGCAAGGTGCCACCACCCCTTTTACTAAAGCCCTCGTCAGAGGAAATGGCATCTGCATCTGCGGAAATCTGAAGGAGATCGCGGGACCTTGCAGTGTGTAATGGCTCGCACTGGCAGCATGGCGGCGTCTGGCCAAAAGAAAATCTAACACAAAAATCACAGGGGCTCACAGAGGCCTCAGACTCACATGCACCCACTAGGACTATTGCTCAGCATCATATTCTGCACCGTCCAGACCACTCACATGCTCACTGAGACATTCAGAACACTGAAAACAGATGACAGATGCTGCTGGATGCGCGACGACAGGACGTCGCGCATCCAGCAGCACTTGATGGGATGGGGCGTCACGATACGGGCTGGAGGCGCACAGGCGGGCCGAACCATTCCTTCGAGCAGCCGCAAACATTGAGCCAGGGCCGCCCAAAACACCAAGGTCACCAGAAAATCTCATTGTGCTCGCGGCGCATTCGAATGGTGTGGCCGTCAAGGCCTGGCCTCTCGGACCACTGCGCGCGCGGTCATCCACTCCAGCCCTGAACGGGCTTGCATACGCATTGATCTAACCGGTTCTGCCATCCCTGCCGTGTTTGAAGCTCACCTGCGACCCCCATGTCATGATTCCTGGTCGAGACGCCTTTGAAACAAGCCACAAGCCTCGCCTGCGGCCGGCCTGTTTTAGCTTCCAAAGAACCTGTCATAACTTGCTTGCAGCCCATGGAGCTGTCGAATTAAAACAACTCCTGGTCCCAATATCTTACATAACATCTCCCTGGCCACCTGAATCAAACTGCGTTGGTGGCATATTGCTATAACAGATTGTCCAATAGTGTTGACCGCTTTGTGGCCCGCCGTGAACTTATTGGTAGAAGGCCAAACCGCTCGGCTATAGTGAAGGCGGCTAGTCGCAGATTTGGCGCGATGATGGCTCCAACATCGCCAGCTGCCGCTCGTCGGCTGCATCCGCGGGCCACAGCATTTCCCCCCCTAGGGCGAGACGACACTAAAACATTTCGTTTCGATCGTGGAATTCCCATGTGCCTCATAGCAAGGTGCCACCACCCCTTTTACTAAAGCCCTCGTCAGAGGAAATGGCATCTGCATCTGCGGAAATCTGAAGGAGATCGCGGGACCTTGCAGTGTGTAATGGCTCGCACTGGCAGCATGGCGGCGTCTGGCCAAAAGAAAATCTAACACAAAAATCACAGGGGCTCACAGAGGCCTCAGACTCACATGCACCCACTAGGACTATTGCTCAGCATCATATTCTGCACCGTCCAGACCACTCACATGCTCACTGAGACATTCAGAACACTGAAAACAGATGACAGATGCTGCTGGATGCGCGACGACAGGACGTCGCGCATCCAGCAGCACTTGATGGGATGGGGCGTCACGATACGGGCTGGAGGCGCACAGGCGGGCCGAACCATTCCTTCGAGCAGCCGCAAACATTGAGCCAGGGCCGCCCAAAACACCAAGGTCACCAGAAAATCTCATTGTGCTCGCGGCGCATTCGAATGGTGTGGCCGTCAAGACCTGGCCTCTCGGACCACTGCGCGCGCGGTCATCCACTCCAGCCCTGAACGGGCTTGCATACGCATTGATCTAACCGGTTCTGCCAACCCTGCCGTGTTTGAAGCTCACCTGCGACCCCCATGTCATGATTCCTGGTCGAGACGCCTTTGAAACAAGCCACAAGCCTCGCCTGCGGCCGGTCAGGGGCATGCAGAGGTGTCCATGCCAGGACCCACGGACCTGGATAGAGCATTTTGGACGTAGTGTGCAGGCTGCTGCAGGAAGGAGTTTCAACTGCTTTGCCTGTTGCCACTCGCACATGCTCCCTGAGTCAACTTCCTGTCATCTCAGATGACCCCTCGTTATGACCTGTTGGAGGTGGAAAAAACTCAGGTTAAACAAACCTCAGGTGAATTGGGTTTCACATCGACGAATGTCTCCGATGGAGCTTGAATTATGTAGAGGTGAACTGCGGTACTTAAACCGTTATGCCAGTTCACCTCTAAGCGCTTAGGGGTGAACTGGCATAACGGTTTAAGTACCGCAGTTCATCTCTACAAAACATCGGCTTTCTGGAAGGCGCTCACCCGATTGCCGCAGGGTTAACCACTTGCGGCCTACCGGGAGTCGATCCCCAGATAGTCGCTGTTTTGTAGAGATGAACTGCGGTACTTTAACCGTTATGCCAGTTCACCCCTAAGCGCTTAGAGGTGAACTGGCATAACGGTTTAAGTACCGCAGTTCATCTCTACAAAAACAGCGACTGCCGCTACCATTTTGTAGTGGTGAACTGCAGTACTTAAATCGTTACGCCAGTTCACATCTAAGCGCTTGGGGGTGAACTGGCATAATGGTTTAGGTACCGCAGTTCATCTCTACAAAACATCGGCTTTCTGGAAGGCGCTCACCCGATTGCCGCAGAGTTAACCACTTGCGGCCTACCGGGAGTCGATCCCAAGATAGTCGCTGTTTTGTAGAGGTGAACTGCGGTACTTAAACCGTTATCCCAGTTCACCTCCAAGCGATAACTGTGTAAGTACCGCAGTTCACCTCTACAAAACAGCGACTATCTGGGGATCGACTCCCAGTAGGCCGCAAGTGGTTAACTCTGCGTAGCTCGGTCGGACGCTCGTTGCTCCCCCTGTGGTATCTGCCAGCCCTAACTAAAGTTCACAGGCCACTTTTGGAAATTTTGCTAAGTTCACAGACAGTTTATAATACAACGGGGACACGAGTTGAAAAAATGTCGTCTAAAATGTTTTCCGGGCAGTACCCGTTTACGCCGCTAAACGCCGCTACCTGCCAGCGGCCCGTAGCCGTAGCTATGACTGCTCGCTCCACTGAACCACCAGGTGAGACCCTGCCGCGCGCCTTGGAGCGGCGGTCGTGGGTATTGTAGGAGGACCGCGCGACATGGATATGGCGTGCTGAGCTGGGCAGAGCCCTGCCCAAGCCTCGTCGAGCTGCGCATTTGCACCCACGGTTGGGATGGGAGCACCCACGCATCGATCCTGACATGTTCCCGCTCGTGGCCCGCGCAGGTGGCCCCACCGTACGACACGCGCAGAGGCATGCCTCTCTGGCACGAGTCCGCCTGGGGTCCATCAGGGGCACCTTCCGCAGGCCTCCTGCAGTACCTGCACAAAATCCTGGAGCCCAACGAGCCATCAGGGTTAACCCAGATGACTCGCAGACAGCAGGTCGAGACACCCAACCAACCAGCCATCCAACGGCGAGGGGGTAACCAGCGTGTCTCTTCTGAGACAAGATTTGCGAAGAACACGCAGCCTGCTGCCGTTCGGAGCGAGATCCACGGCGCGTCGCGGATGGCACCGGTGTCCACATTGTAGAGGCGCACGCGGTTGCGCGCATCCTCATACAGCGGTTCCCAGCGGGTGCCACGCAGCGAGCCAAGCCCCACTCCAACCGGGTACGGCGGCGGCTGAGATGAGAACGCCGGCACATCTGCGAAGACACTCGGCTGAAGCGGCGTGGACCCAGGCGGTGGGTCCCATTGCGCGGTGCCAAGGTCGCGGTCGTTGTAGCAAATGGCACCGGAAGCGTCTGGGCACAGCTCAAATGGGCTGTCGGGTGGCGGAAGCTGCGGCTCGGCGCACGATCCGTCTGCTGCTAGCGCAGATCCGATGCAGATAAGTTCGACCGGTGCCCGCGCCGGACGAGCGCTGCTAAGCTGTCCACGCGAGTCGCGATACACGAGAGAGCACCTACCCGTCACGCCCACATCGTATGACCGGAGTGGTCAAGGTGGCGAGGTGCGAAGGGTGAGTATCTTCTCACGGCTGGCTGCGAGAACTCGGCGCGCAATAGCCGATCCAGACTCCTCAGCTCGGCGACGCAGGCTGTGGCAGAATGCCAAGACAATCCATGTGCTTCGGCTTACTTACCCCACTCAGCACGTGAGCGGCAGACGCCTGGGCTGTCGCACATGCAGCATGGGCGGCGCTGCAGCGGCGTTGCCCTGGGCTGAGCTCGGTTGCGCCGGAGACGACGGAGGCCATGTAGACTAGCGCGGTCGACAACGGTGGTAGTGGCACATGAAGCGGCGGCTGCACCGATGGAGACAGCAACGGCTCAGTCGGCTGTGCGTGGGACTGCGTCGGTGGCGGCTGCTGCGGCTGTAGAGGCTGAGGAGGCGACTGCGGCGTCGGCGACAATGGCGACTGCGGCGTCGGCGACGATGGCGACTGCGGCTGCGCCGGCGGCGACTGCGGCTGCGCCGGCGGCGACTGCAGCTGCGCCGGCGGCGACTGCGGCGGCGCCGGCGGCGACTGCGGCGGCGCCGGCGGCGACTGCGACGGCGCCGGCGGCGACTGCGACGGCGCCGGCAGCGACTGCGGCGGCGCCAGCGGCGACTGCGGCGGCGCCGGCGGCGACTGCCGCGGCGCCAGCGGCGACTGCGGCGGCGCCGGCGGCGACTGCGGCTGCGTCGGCGGCGACTGCGGCTGCGTTGGCGGCGACTGCGGCTGTAGCGGCTGCGGCGACGACTGCGGTTGCGGCTGCTGCTGCTCTCCTCCCTCCTGGCCAGAGATGGTGGCCACACCTACTCCAACTGCCAGAGCCGTGGTAGCCGCTCCCTTCACATGTTGCTCCTCTTCCACATCAGCGGCGTCGCAGACGGCACACGGGGGTGTGCGAGAGGCGAGGCCAGAAGCTTGCGGATGCGAGAGGCGGTGGCCTCGAGATGGCAACGCTTCCCACGGCAGTGGCAGAGCAGGCGGATGTTCTCACCTTTAGCCACTCTCTCAGCGAGCTCGAGCTGTCGAGCCGCACAAGCTTGCATCATTGAGCCGATGGGGGTGGAGCCGGCGATGGGCGGCGGTGCGAGACTCACGCGGCCGCGCACACACTTGCGAGCGATATCGAGCGCGGCTACCGCCATGCGCTCGAGGCGAGAGGGCGGCGGCTGTGGCTGGGCTGTCGGAGGCGTTGGTGGCAAAAGGCCAGGTGGCATCAGCGGCTTAAGCGTTGCAAGCAGCGATGCCTGCATTGAGGGCGGAACCACATCAGGCGCTGCGTCTAGCGACACGTCCAAGGACACGTCTGGCAATGGTCGCCCCCCAACGCGTGGCAACGGCTGCCCAGCAGCACCCAGCGTCTGTTACACCGCGCTGAGCGGCGGCTGCCTCGCCGCGCTGAGCGGTGGCTGCGTCGCCGCGCTTAGCGGTGGCTGCCTCGCCGCGCTGAGTGGCGGCTGCGTCGCCGCGCTGAGCGGCGGCTGCCTCGTTCCCGGCGGCGGCGGCGGCTGCCTCGCTCCCAGCGGCGGCCGCTGCCTCGCGCCCGGCGGCGGCTGCGGCTGCTTTGCCTGCAGCGCCGAGCGTACACGCGGCTGCACAAGCTGCACGCTAGGCTCGGAGCTGATGAGCGTGAGCAGCGGTGTATGCCGGATCTCACGAGTGCTATGCTGGCCAGGTGGGCTGACCCACGTGGGTGGGGCTGTGGCTGTGACAGGCGGGGTCACACGCGCGTCAGGCACTTCGAGCCCCGGTGGCATGGTCATAGCCGCCGGCTGGCTCTCGGGCACTTTTGGCCCCGGCAGCATGTACATAGCCGCCGGCCAGCATATCAGGCTGCCCACGCGCTGAACCACGCGCGGTATGCCCTCGACGGCCGTGAGCTTCGCGAGTGCCACGGCTAGCTCCAGCCACAGCGCCTCGGTGTCCGGCGCGCTGCCCAGTGGGGAGGCTGTGGCTGTGCCGGCGAGGAGGGCTAGGCCTGCAAGCAGGCACCATCGATGCATACCGGCCATAGTGCTCACCCGCGCTCCACGCGTTGAGACTGCCTTGAGCAGACTGGTGAGTAGCACGGCTATGCAGGCCGGTATGGCCGCCCACCCATAGCTGCCACTAGGATGTGGCAGGGCCGGCCGGAATGGCTCGGGCAGATGCTTGGGCTGTGGCTGAGAGCGGGTAGCAGCACCTAGCATGGCACCCTCTCCCTCCTGCTGCAACCACCAGCTGAGCCCAACTCGAGTCCATAAATAGAATGATGGCCTGTGCGCCGGCATGAGCGGCGGTTGCGATAGCACGAGCGGTGGCGGCGGCTGCACGCGCGTCGAACGCGCCCATTCCGCCATGCACAGCGAGATCCGCGGCAATACCATCTGGCCGAAGATTGCGGATTGCATGGGGGCCTCCGCTAGCACTTCGGTATACACAAGCCACACGACCTCCGCCGGTACCACCGGCGACGGCCGCTCGTAGCCTATTGCATCACAAGGCGATGAGTGCGCGCGCGGCACGTCGGCGGATGACCACCAAAGGGCCCCGCATGCCTGCATGCACACTTGGAGCGCCGGCCCTAGCTGAGATGCCGGCGCGCTCCGACGATAGAGAAGCGCAGTATGTTGCTGCGCCGGCACTGCAGAGAGAGGAGCGGGCACACCAAAGGTCCGGCGCCCAACGGAGGTCGAGGCGAGCGAGAGAGCGCCGTGCGCGAGAGGATAACGACCACTCGCGCCCCCCTCCATCCCCCGGCTCTTGAGCAGATTGCTCAGTGTGCCGGTGAGTAGGGACATTCAATGTGGCCAGCGCATATGCGGCCCATTGGTCACTTGCCACGCCTGCCGCTCGACGACCGTGTCATCGCGGCTTGGCGCGGCGCGAGCGCCACACACAGCGAGAGCCAGCCAGACTTGGCTGCGCGCCGCTGGCGCGGCCGAGATGCACCGCATGACCGCAGCGAACCTGGAAGAGTCACAGGAGCGCATGCGTGCCATGCCGTGAATGCGGCAGCTGAGTTCTGCCGCCGGGCCAAGCGCCGGCGGCGACATCTCCAGCCGCTGCATGGGGCAGGACACAGACAAAGTCCGCAGCCATCGGCTGGTCGCCGCCACCTCAAGAGGCTGGCGGCGCAGTGCTTGTTGGAAAGATCCATCAACACGCACTGGCTTATCTGGCCGGGCCACTGTGCAAACGGTGCACAGCGGCTGTGACGCGAACCGGAGGTACGACCTCTCCGGTCCCGTCGTCGACACTACGTCACAGGAATAGACATCCAGACTATGGCTTACGTCACACACCAATGCGATGCACACAAGCAGTGCAATCGCCATCGGGGAACAACGCGGTTAGTAAAGGACGACGATGAAGGTCCGACTCGTGCCCTGCACAGATACCGGAGGGGGGCGTAATGTGACGTTTTCTGTTGGGTTTCGAACTTGTTTACTCCAGTATTCTACTCTAGTAGAGGAGACGAGTGCTGTGGGCGGCGCACAGGGGCGCAGGTGCAAAGACGTGGGCAGGCGCAGATCCCAGCGATCACACCACCTTCGCCTCGCGACCTCGCGGCCTCGAGCGCCTTGCCAGCCCATCGCGCACAACCACGCTCGCCACACAATCGCCTTTGATGGCGCCGCCTCTTCCCCTGTCACCAACTCGCCTCGCCCCCTCCCTCGATCGGCTTGCTCCCTCTCTCCGCAGTCCTCTTAATGACGTCTTCCATGAGTCTGAAGCACACCTCGTCCTTCCCGCAGGACGTCGACGCATTGCAATGCTGAAGCCAACAGGCGTACGCTCAAGCTCTGTCGAGTTGCTCAAGAACGACGGCTCCGCAAAACGGCAGATGTGGCCACGCATCTCGCTTTTTGGCAACGCGCTGCTGGCTCTCACCCTGGTTGCGATGGCGCGCAAGGCCCAAGTGCTGCCTCCTCCGCGCACGAGCCTGCCCGCAATTGTCAACCTGCATTGGATGCCGCCGCCGCCACCACCATCGCGAGGATCACTTCCTCGGCCTCCTCCGTCCGAGTTATCAGTGCATGAGGCATCGCCTCCACCGCCACTCCCGCTACTGCCGCTGATCTCAACACTGATCAGAGAGCCGACGCCAGACTCACCGCCGCCGCCCCTGTCCCTGCCACCACCCCATCCACGTCTTGGAGATGAGGCTACGAATGTGAAGCTACTGCATGCCAATCACATCACAGCAGGACAAGGGATCGGGCGGCGCCTTGACGATTGCAATGACGAGTGGGTGATCTACAACGGCATCCCCCAAATAGGCACCTCGAGCGTGCGCCAAGTCTCTCTGCAGAGCCGCGACCCGATAGTAAAAATCTTCGACGTGACAATGTGGGGTTGCTCACCAGAGGTATCCGCGAACTGGAGCAGTGTACGCAGCAATTGCAGGCCAGCGCCAGGCTCTACCAACAACGGGAGTGATCGTGTCAGAAAATCGTTGGCGTCGGGTTGCTGGAAGCCCAATAGTGTCCCCGATGACAAGACGCTGCGCCAACTACAGCACCAGCCGCGGCGGCCAGCGCTCGTGTTAATGACTGGACATTCGTGCCTCGTCAACTTTGAGAAATACAGTTCTGCTTGTGGCAAGGACCCGATTGTGGTGAACATTGTGCGAGTACCTCTCGACAGATACAGGTCCACATTCGAGTACGCCTTGTATGGACCTCGGCCCAAGTCGAAAAGAGATGCGACCAAGCAAGCTGTCCTCAACCATCTCGGACTTGGCAATGACATGGATGCGTCTCCTACATTTCAGCAATGTCTTGCTATGAAGAGTTGCGTCCGCTCGATGCTCGTGGAAATTGCCAAGAGCACAGCAAACGCCTTCAGGCTTTGCGAGCAATGCCCTCAAGTCGGCTCTGAGGTCGGCGGCTCGTTGGAATCACATATC
>Ga0209491_10010802_pt1 | contig 10876 bp, 11 predicted proteins | sample BON02_FD_187213 | JGI IMG/M metagenome (GOLD analysis project Ga0209491, IMG submission 187213) | Freshwater microbial communities from Lake Bonney liftoff mats and glacier meltwater in Antarctica - BON-02 (SPAdes) (version 2) | ecosystem: Environmental > Aquatic > Freshwater > Ice > Glacier...
ATCCAGCTGATCTATAGCGGGCGCGCATTACAAGCACTGAGCGACCTCGCTCGGCAATTTCGGTGTCACCCCATTTTTTGGCGGGATTTTCTTTCTATACATCCTAAAGTTCAAACGGTCATCTAACAGAAACGAGGATTTGCTGGGGGTAAAGGAAGATGAGGCTAATGAGCAACATAAAAGCATCATCGAGGCGCTCAAAGCGGCCTCCCCGGAATGGAAATTTGAACAGATTAATTTTGTGGCAGGGAGGCGTGGTGCAGTAGTGGAAGATGACTTCTGTTACAAGCTCGATAAGCTCAATGTACAAGCAGGGGAAAAGTACAAGATTCTGTTGGCGCATGTGCAACGCATATGCGAAGCGCATGACACAGTAATGCGATCCTACTATCAACAAATATAGGGATCATCTGGGAATGACGCGACGACGTCAATGGAGAACATTGGAGAACAAGTGTATGTGTAAATAACTAACAATCTTTTTGTCATCAGCTGCTGAAGAAAGGTGAAGAAGGGGCAAAGCTTGAGTAAGATGCGCACACCAACGGCGTTACACACAGAAGGCGCAGCACAAGTATCAGAATCTTTCAATATTTCTGATACTGCCAAGAAACTATCCCAAGGTAAAAGTAATAGTGGAATCGCTGTGGTGATAAACGCAATAGTAATAGTGGAATCGCTGTGGTGATAACGACCAAATTGCAAACAGGGACTTAAAGCTGAAATTCATTTCTATCAGAAAAGCAAAGGCAGAAGAGGAAAAGGTTAAAAAACACACACAGGTTCAAAGATTGGATTTTTGCGATTCAGCAAAGGTGAAACGATTGAGACAAATTGGAGCAGAGATGGTCTGGGATTCAAAAGCGAAAAATTGAGGAGGGGTTGCAGGCTGCAAGATAGAGGCGCAGTGCAACGGCGGAGTGAGAGCCGATGGCGTGTCGTCGCTCATCGTCGTGGCGGGAGAGAGGCGCGGCTTGCTCGGGGTGGGATTCGAGAACATGAGGCGTTCTTGGGTCATGAACTGAGGGGCCCAGCAGGGACTGGGCGTGGTGGTGTCTCGATGGCTGGGGGGCGGGAATGCCAAGGTGCAAGGAAGGGAAATGGGGTGAGGGGCCATCGCTTGCCATCACTGCCATGTTTTGTTTAGAATTTGCTTATGTATTTTGGCTTTCTGTCTCGATGCGAAGGGTTGCTAGCGAGCATCCGTTCTCTGTACTCATATAAATGAATTCTTGCATATTTCACATTTATTTCATTTAATTTGTGTTTCTTGTCAAACACATATCTAATGTTTAATGTTATATGCTTGACGTTATCATTGGCTGACACACGTGGAATTGCCAAATACGCACGCGCATACATACAAAGATACACGCACACACGCACACACAAACAAAAACAAAAACAAAGTAGAAAGAGTAAAAAGAAAAAGGAAAGGAAAAAAAGAGAGGGCGGGGTCAGGAAAGAAAGGAAAAAATGAAAAGAGAAAGGACAAAAAGAAAAAGAGCAAAAAAAAGAAGAAAAAAAGAGGGAGGTGGATGGGTTTAGGGGGGAAGAGGAGCGTGGGTACTGAGGAGGGTAGGACCTTATACTAATAACACTAGATCGACATGAATGTTTTTCAGTTTTTCAGTTTTTCATCGTCTGCAAAAGGACAAACAACACAAACAACGCCACTCACTATGTGAAGCTTACTGAGGAGGGTAGGACCTTATACTAAGAACACTAGATCGACATGAATGTTTTTCAATTCTTCATCATCTGCAAAAGGACAAACAACACAAACAACGCCACTCACTATGTGAAGCTAGGTAAGAAAAGACGAGAGAGTTCCAAACGCAATTACAACATTATTTCTCCAAGAGTGATAATAAAAGCAATCATCGTCATGCCAGATTGTCTATATTGATTTGAGTGGTGGTGTTTTGTTGGTAGCCACAATCCTTGAAGGTCTTACGGAGATAAAGGGCCTCTTGCCTGGCTTGGCTTGCAGGAACGAATTCTGCTTTGGAAGTAGACAAAGAGACGTTGGCTTGATGGCGGCTCTTTCAAGAAATAGGTCCACCCTTCATCGTGAGGATGTAGCCGGTGAGCGGGCGGCGAGTATCAGTGTTGCCGCCCAATCTGCGTCCACCCAACCTCATAGCTCATTTGGGTTTCGAGAGCCACGGGTGCCAGTGACGGACCCATTCCAAGTGTCACGGAGATATCGTAGAACGTGTTCAGCCGCCTCCATGTGCGCGATGCCGGGAAATTGAAAAAAAAGGCTCGATGAGTGGTGTATCGCTCCCAACTTAATCACTGGACTAAGAGGATGGTGAGCACCCAATTAATCATATAGGATCCAAAAGACTCGCCTGGAATGTTGTCCACCTTACGGACTAGGGAGAGTCAAGTTTGGACAGCGCTTGTATGCAGGCTAAAGTGAGGCTGATTCGCGGCTACAGTAATGAGGCAAATCTGCACGGGGCATCACACGTTCCAGCGCTGCGCTTCACCTCCCCAAGCAGCTGCCGAAGGCGTTGACTGAATTTTAGTATGGACCCCGATGGAAGCTAAATCATCCGGGCAATTTTTCGTTCGGAACCTCCAACGGAAACCTCTTTTCTTCTTCTTTCTTGAGTGGCGTCAAACCCAACTTAATCAATGGATTGAGTGAGTGGTGAGGACCCAACTAATCGCTGAGGACCCAGGAGAGTTTGTGCTCGACCCGCTGGTAAAAACAGTTGACAATGTTTGTGGGCTGGCACACATCCTCAGGGTAACAAGTTCCAACAATCAAGTTTCCCAGTCTAACTACCAAGAAACGTAGCACCCCTTGCTAATGGTGTCTCCCCACTAGAGAAGGTAAGGCACCATAGGGCCAGGGTTTCCTCTTCCAACCAATTTTGAAGCACCACACTCTTCTGTCAATGCGCCTTTAGGTGAATCCCCCTCAAACAACCGCCTTGGCAGCTTTGTTTGTTTGTTTGTTTGTTTGTTGGAATAAAACCCGAAAAACTATACTCCGCCTCCTGTTGGGAGGGAAGTAAACCCCCTGGGAGTGGTCACACGCGGGAAGAGGCACAAAACCACGACGTGTATACCAAAGACAGCAGCACAAACCACGTACTTGCCAATCTATGGTTAACACTCTACAAGTTGACGGGCTGGCTCGCATCACTGGACTTACGTAAGCCCTATACAAGACACATCCTCAACCACCGAACGGCATCCCCCTATGCCTTGTATGGCATATTGGGGGAGAGATTTACTATTTGGTGGTTAGAGATCGCGAACTGCCCGCCAACTCAAAAAAACTAATGCCTGAGACCTGACTCACGTACAGGATTCGGGGGAATTCTTGATACGTCATTCATATTTTTAGCAAAACAGGCTCAGCTTTTACACTCAGTAAGTCGGGTATGGTAGCGTACCAGGGTGGTGTCCACAGTGTTGGTGTAGGTATTGTCATCATACTTTTATGAGGAGACATCATCATCATATCTTTAGCAAAACAGGCACAGCAATCACACAGAGGAAATCGGGTATGCAGCGTACCAGGGTGGTGTCGTCACTGGCGGTGCAAGTATTGTCATCATACTTTTATGTGGCACAAATGTCACGTCAGCAGATCTCAGAGCAGCACACTAAAGGGTAGAGACCTAGACCACGCACATACACATCAAAAACTCAAGAATAAAGAAAGAACTCAAGACAACATGTGCATACAGAAAAATTGCAAGAGATGAGTACGGCACTGCAACTGGAGAGTGTACGGAGAATGTCGGGTTGCAGGCATGTTTCAATATAGCTCCCCACTGCTGGTCGTGGCCTGGTAGAGAGGACATGGTGCAGGTTGGGAAAGAGAAGATTAGGGGAGGGGCATGGGCAGGGGGAGTAGTAAAATTGATTCCGCACATGGAGTGACAATTTGACACACCAATGTCACCGAAGCTAGCGTTGGATTTGTCGGCTTGGAAAAACAGAACTGCGCAAATATGGGTTGTTATCAATGGTCGGTGTTAAAACCGGCCAGCAGCCTTGACCCTGTCAATCTCCTGTCGCTTGCTTTGGGTACAGTAGCCCCGTAGTGCAGTGGGATTCTAACTGATGCAATGTGACTAAAGTCCTAAAAAGCAGGATAATCAGAGGAAAGCACGCACGGGGATGGGGAGTTGATTAACCAGGGAATAGTCTCGAGATGCAGAGGCTGACCGTGGCAATGACTTGTACCAGTTGGGATGCGTCCGAGTTGCCAGCTCCTTGGCATGGTGTGCAGTGGACCAAGATGAATCCATTGGTTAGTAAGTTTGGGCTCTGGACGACCAGGGCAACACACATATTGCCAGTGTGCGAGCAGTATGCAAGTTGGGCCTCACTGTAAGTCCACCCAGCACAGTGGCAGTAATTTCGAAGTTTTGAGGGCAGCGTGGCGTACAGTCGACTAGCCTACGCGGGATCATGGCAGTCACTCAGCTCTTCATCAGACTCTAAAAACATCGGTGTAGAAGACGATGAACTCTCGAACCTGTCCTCAGCTAGTACTGAGCGTATGTCCTCTGTATCCGCTGGACTGAACCTGCATAAATCTGCCGAGAACTCAGCTGAGACGCTTTTGATGATGCAGTAGTCGCCTATGAACTTGGTCATCAGCTGCTCAGCACTCTTGAGAGACCTCACGTGCAAGCGTGGCTCAGTTGGTCAGAGCGAGGGACTGTCAATCCCTAGGTCGTCGGTTCGATTCCGTCTAAACCCCGACAACTCAAATTCCCATGAATTTGAACTTCATAGACCCTCAAACAAGGGTACTAAACTACTTTTGAAAGTAATAAAAGCAATCATCATCATCACTGTGACCCGGGACCTATACCCCGGATGATTAGCCAATCCGCCCGACCCAATCAGTATGTTCCATTACAGGTAAATAGATTTGCCGAAAGTATTTTACTTATCGTTCAGTACAGATATCTAAAATCATTTTCCGGAGATTTTTATTTTCCAGAATCTGATCCTCCGCACAAGATCATATGTTACTTGTTTTATTACTCAGTCTGGTTGGGCTTTTAATTTCAATCTGACAGAATCTGTCAGTTTGAAATGATTTGTATTGGCGGTGTACCAGTTTCGAAAAGGCATTTCGGCAGGGCCGGCCCTTAAATATTTGACATGATTCATAGGGGCGGGCGGAGTGGTCTCAACCCCCTGAGTAGCTGACCTTTGGCCGATGTTGGACAGCCAGTACCAAGCTGCACTACAGCACGACAATAACATGCACACACGAATGCAACATCGCATACCCAGACTCGGGCAAGGGACTTGACTGGCACCACTGCGTACCCACCCTCAGCTACGATTGAGACTGACATCTAGTGCCCACAGTATGAAACACACTGGGCACATCTCGACCAGATGCCGTGAGTACACTGACCACCAGACCCGCAACCTGGGCTTGAAGTATGCCATTGCCTATCACCTGAAATTCAGATGCAGATGACATTATGGCCAGCAGACATCGCATGATAGCCTCCTGAACTACGCAGGGACACGACCACTGCAAGTCCACCCAGCACAGTGGCGGTCTGCCCCCTGCATGCGAAATGCCCTTTGTCGAAGGAGAGATTGATGGTGAAAAGGAAGACAAAGAAGACAGCGCAGGTTTCGCCGGTTTCTTCACTGTGGGTTTGGAAACCTGCTAGCTGCAATTTGGGCATTTTCTGAATAATTCATGATTTTCTTTGTGAAAATCTTAATTTTCTCTTTGAAAATCTTAATTTTCTGTATGGAAATCTCAAATTTTCTGTATGAGAAATCTTGTTGATTTCTTTATGATTACGATTCATAAAATATCTTAGTACAAAGGTTGAGTTTCTACGAGGAGTGTAGAAACTCGCTGGCTGGGTGGCAGTTTTTTTCATGGTTTACAGAAACAACACTGGCAGGCTGAGTTTTGGCTTCATCAGTGTGTGCTTAGAAACTCGCTGGCTGGGTAAAAATAGCGGTTTCTATACCCCGGAACAACCCTGTACTACTGAAAGCTTTCAAGACGCACGGAAACGCAGCCTCCAACCAAGAGATGGCAACGTCATTCTCACCATACTCGGACGAAAGAAAAGGAACATTGTAAACAGCAGGCCTAGGTACCTAAAAAGAATGGGCTTTCCCTCCTCTTCAGACAACGACATAGCCACCCCCAAACCAGCAGCTCAATGGGCCAGCCTTGGCAGGTTGAGGAGTCTAGCCTGGTCTCTTTCCGTATTACGTGGTGCACCTTTGAAACTGATCTGGTTAATATGGGACCGTCGAGATGCAACTGGCACGCCTGGAATCGAGCCGACGTGACCGTAGTCGCCCCTTTAGGTCCCGATACGAACACTACTACGCCACGGTGGTATCATCATCTAATTTCTTTCTTACTTTTCTCTTGGGTGGCGAAGACCCAACCCAACCACTAGACTAAACGGTTGGTGCGCACTCAATTGACCTAATGTTGGTGAACGTCTTTCTTTCTTTCTTTCTTGGGTGGAGAATATCCAATTTAATCACTGGACTAAGCGGATGGTGTGCATCCGATGAATTACGTAGGACCCAAGAAACTGTCCTGGACGGTTGCCAACCGATCGGACGTCTCAGACTTCCGATCTCAAATCGGACGCACGAGACGTCTGATTTCGCCAAATCGGACGTCTCAGACTTGCGTTTTCAAATCTGACATCTTCCTTGTTGGATTTGGGATCGGACGTCTGAGATGTCCGATTTGGTGAAAATGGGCAAATTATGGGGGTTTTTGAGTTACAATCAAAACGGCGGAAAAATGGCGAAAATGTGGAAAATGGCAAATTTACGGGGGGTTTTGAGTTACCATCAAAACGGCGGGAAAATGGCGAAAAACGGCGGGAAAATGGCGAAAATGTGAATCCTATGTCCGAGCATCGACTCGTGAGCTCGCAGCTTGGGCGGGTCATGAACTGGGTGGATAGGCTCCGCACCAGTGCAAATGCGTGGGTGTTGTCTGGGCGCCGCGCTGTCGTGATTGTGTAGGTCGTCGCGATTTCATGTGTCATATATGAGTCGTGAGCGCCACCGGCTCATTCACGGTGGCGGGCCGTGTTGTGAGTGAGAAAGTGTACACACAGTGCAGTGCTCTTGACAACTAAGGTGAACGATGATGATTGATAGCAATAGTTTATTTATTGGGGCCTTGTGTTAGCTTATAACAAAGTTCAGAGGTACCCTTAATGAGCAAGCACAAAATCACGAGGTTCAGAAATGTGGTAAATGTGCAGGGCAGGACAAAGTGTATGGCAGGACAAAACAACGTAAATCAGGAGCATGTAGACCGCCAAAGTGAAGACGAGGAGCATGAACACGGGGACAACAGTGAGCATTGGACTTGTTTTCTTTCTTTCTTTCTTGGGTGGCGAATACCCAACTTAATCACTGGATTAAGTGGGTATTGAACACCCAATTATTCGCGTTGGACCCAAGCGACTGTCTCAGACCGTTGCAGACCTTTTTTGTGTCTGACCTTTCGGGTAAACCCTCCTAAAACAATCACTGTGGCAGCAGATCATAGACCAGCCCACTAAAAGGATAGAGACCTAGACTACGCACTGGCAAATACAGACCAAAGACTCAAGACAGCATGTACACACGGAAAACACTACTTGGGTACTTGATGTGAGCGCAGGTGTGGGACAGACACCTGGAGAGCCAGAAGAATCCAGATCGACTTCAGCGCATTATACCTGTAGACCGTATAGGTGTACACAGTACATTTGTCTATATATATGCTGTGCTGCGGGTTTTGATGATCTAGGGTAACTGCTTTTTTCTTTTAACATGTCTTTTCTTTTGAGAAAAGTAGAAGATGTGACGACAATCAGCAAATCACAGCCTGAGTCTCTCACTTCAGTGAGCATAAAAGACTGCACCTTGAGAGTTTCAAACAAAACTACTACATCATTTCTTTACAAGCAATAATAAAAGCAATCTTCACTTCACTATGAACTCTGGTTCAACCCCTATCGGGAGCGGCGGCTCTGGGGCCCCCGGAGATGCTCTTCTGGCAATGCGCATGCGGGCTAAGCCCTCGAAGACCCCTTAGTAGCAGATCACAGACCAACCCACTAAAAGGACAGAGACCAAAACCTCACATGTGCAGAAGAGACAAGCAAGACAGATGGGCACGCAGTAAACATGGTAAGAGGTGACCAGGGGCGCCGCACCTAAGTTCGGGCCAAAATTGATTTTTTGGGAAGCGCGTCAGACAGTGTCTACCCGTGGGTGGAGGCGGAGTATAAGACGCAGACGTGTATAGTACGTTTAAACAAACATGAACCGAAACAGGTGGAGTATAACAGGGAGACATGTATACTAATTTTAGACAAGGCATGAGCACGACAACAGACAAGGGGTAGGTCCACCGCACCTGCATCAGGTAAAGAGCGTTGTAATACTAGGTGAAGTAATAACAACAATGACACATGATAAGGCAAACATGATGGCGTACCTTGGGAGCGCTGAAAACATGGCTGTCCGAAAGAGACAGATACACAAGACTCTTAGACAGATATACTAAGTTTCTTAGACATTATACACTATGTATGAAAGATCCGTACAACATAAGTCAAGCGCAACCAGGCAAGTACAAGATCTGTGCCATGCACTCTCCTCAAAAAGAGATGAGTTTCAGACCTTTGGATCTTGTACCCCCACCTCTGATTGTGCACGCCACACTGGAGACCATCCGACTATCCCAAGAGCTACCCATGTGTGTAGCGCCGTGCACGACCCACATATGGATGCCTCCTGGCACAGTCAAACCAGCGCATATAAATGAGCTTGGCAGACAGAGCATACGCGCCCGGGCAGGTAAGACATGTCGACAACACAAACTGGCCTGCTATTGCCCCCGGCACTCTTCATGAAGAAGCGAACCCAGGATGTTGGGACCATACTATGTGACGTTGCCGACATGTTGCACCCACTGGGTTGCGTGTTCAACTACAATGCTCGGAATGCGAATGAATACCTAAGCAAGCAGACAGAACCCCTCGACGTGGCCGGATCTAGTACCCCTTTCTTTCTTTCTTTCTTTCATTCTTGTGGGGCTTTCATTTCGGGATGTATGAAAGCCCCTCAGAGCAGAATATGGAGGGTTATGGATACTCAAGAAAACAGTCAACATCTTTGATAGTACCCGCCCGACTCAATCAATCATGTATGTTCCCTTACAGGTACATATATATCAGAAAAGTATTTTGCTTATCGTTCGGTACAAATATTAAAAATCTTTGTTCCAGAAATTTTATTCTCCACAATCTGATCCTCCGCACAAGATCACGCGGTACTGTCTTCATTACTCAATCTAGTTGGGTTTTTCATTTCCGCCAGGCCACGCTGGTCTGGTGGAAATGTTTTGTACCACAGATGTACCAGGATCGAAGGGGCATCTCGGGGGGGGGGTAGACCTTAAATATTTTTACATCATTCATAGGGGCGGGCGGTATTGAGTTTGCCAGATTTGATGGCCCCATAATTTTTTGGTTTTTGGTCAACCTTTTAGTGGGAGGAGTTGAGGTTTTTAGTCAACCTTTTAGCGGGACGAATGAGAGAGTTTGGTTCACAGGCGATGTATTGCAAATGAAATTGGACAATTCGCCTCTCACCACGTATGAAATTGCGTGTTGTTTGGGGGTGTGGGTGCGGTTCATAGAACGTCCAAAAAGAAGAGACTACGACAAAATGTGTTCGTGCTCGCTTGTTGAAATCTATTTTGTTAATAGTAGGCGTGTATATATACATATATACACACATAATATATAGACGATGAGGAGTGCGGCACACAAGGTGATTTGATGGGGCTGGGCGACGAAGATCGATCGCCAGTAGACGTCGAAGGGGAGGGAAGCCAAGAAACCACATCGTATGCACAGGCGAGCGACAGTGAAGCATCGGCAACGGCACTGGCGGAAGGGGCGTCGAGCACCACACGGAGTGATGCTGGAAGATGTGCCGACACCAGAGCTTCGGCGGCACCATCGTCATCGGAATCGGACATGGAATGTGACCCCCAATACGACTGATCTGGAAACCGTCGAATTCAATTTCCAGATTCGGGCCTCACGGTCACAAAGACGAAATTTCAGTGATTTATCCGAGGATGAAATGTGTAGTTCCAATAGAAAGGACAGATCCAAGAATTTTTGAAAGGTGGAATAGAGAGGACTGTATGTCTTGGAAGATATTGTGGATGAAAAAATGGGACTATGATTGTAAAACCTACACTCAAAGATGGACCAAGTATTCATGAAGCTGGCGCACTGCACTGAAATGTGTGAAAGAGTTATGCAAAATCCCTGAATTTTTATTGAATGCGAACGACTCGACCCGTGCCCAGCGTGACAATCCACCGGATGGGCCCGATGTCAGCATGTCGCGATGCCAAATTTACGACGCGTCCGGACACAGGGCGCCAGATAGCGAATTGAAGACGACCGTGACTACCGAAATCGTGTAAACAAAAATGTCGAAGCGGACCAACACGAGAATGTAGAAGCAGAATCTCGGGAAATAGGACGCAAAATCTCACCACAGATTTTCGCAGATTTCGGGGAGATTGATCAAGGGACATCCGCAGAGGAAGGGCCACGGCTCCGAGATAAATTGCTGCCATCGCATTCAATTGCCCACTGGAAAACCGGGCAGGATGGTAAAAACAGGATTCCGAACACAGAACAAATACCAAGACTTGCCAGACAGCTGGGGTCGCGCACAGATTTTTACGACACAAGGGCGGGCAGAATCGAGATTTCGAGATAGGTCATCGATCCGGATGATCACAACACCATGAAGCAAGGGAGCATTTCATAAAACCAAAATTCCAACTCGGCAG
>Ga0209491_10010806_pt1 | contig 10872 bp, 13 predicted proteins | sample BON02_FD_187213 | JGI IMG/M metagenome (GOLD analysis project Ga0209491, IMG submission 187213) | Freshwater microbial communities from Lake Bonney liftoff mats and glacier meltwater in Antarctica - BON-02 (SPAdes) (version 2) | ecosystem: Environmental > Aquatic > Freshwater > Ice > Glacier...
CCACCACCGTATGAGAAGCTCGTGGGAGACTTGCGCGGCTGCTACTCCCGGCGCATCAACATTCACAACCGACTCGTCTATGAAGTTTTAGAATCCGAGAAGATCGTGCGCATCCTCGCCATGTGGACCCACTACGAATAACTCGGGACTGCCATTCCCCTCATTTGTTACGGCAAGGCCACGCACGCCATCTGTATGCGCGACGACTACCAATTCAACTGTTACACGACTTTGGACATGGAGCCCTGCGTTTCAAGGCTCGTTGCCCGCTCAAAATTGGGTTCACCCGCAAAAGAACCAATAGCACCGTGCCAGTTTTGGGCGCTTATGTATTCGATTTCGAAAGGCTCCCAAACGTCACGATTACGCCATTACGATTCAGTGTCGACACTATGTGGAGCGAGAATTAATTGGAATAAAAAACTTCAATAACGTTCTGGTAGTGACGGGTTTGCAGTGCGGTGATGGCGGGTAGCCGAGAGATTGCTCGTCGCTCACGGAAAACAAGACGATCTGATGAACACGCGCAGTTCGCTCATGCCGACACCGAAGGACGAGATTGTCTTCTGGCCGTTTCCACCTCCCCGATCGAATTTGGAAACCAGTAAATGCCAACTATCCGGCTGTACACTTGAGGAATTAAGTCGCATGGCCAATGCTCAGATTGTTTTGTTTCGACGAGTCGGCTTCAGCCTCTTTGTCGTCTCCGACTTTGGAACTACTAAGAAACGGTGAGAGAGGTGAGGGCCATGCCCGAGCGGCAAGATCCGCAGCATTCCCTGACGTCGGAGGAGTTTGCCCAAGAGGTGTGGGAAGACGAGTCACCCGAACCTGGGCATCTTTCCGGGACACCTAGTCAGCTTCTCGACCTACCGATTGGCATTGACCGATCCGGCTGGCGAAGTGAGCACGACAGCCTCGGATCGGTGGAAGTGCCCGCCGATCGCTACTGGGGTCCGCAGACTCAACGCAGTTTGGAGCACTTCAACATCGGCACCGAGGCAATGCCGATCGAGGTTTATCGCGCATATGGGCATGTCAAGAAGGCCGCGGCCGTGGCCAACGTCAAGGCCGGCGTCCTGCCAGAGTGGAAGGCCTCGGCGATCATCAGGGTCTGTGACGAGATCCTCGCCGGATCCCTTGACGAGCACTTCCCGTTGAGCGTGTTCCAGACAGGTTCCGGTACGCACACGAACGCCAACGTCAACGAGGTCATAGCCAACCGCGGCAACCAGTTGTTCGACACCGATCTGGGCTCGAATTCCCCGCTTCACCCGAACGACGACGTGAACATGAGCCAGTCCAGCAATGACACCTTTCCCACGGCCATGCACGTCGCGGCTTATGACGTAACGGTTCAACGAACCATTCCGGCGCTCCGCTCCCTTCAGGTTGCCCTCGCCGCCAAGGCTGCTGAGTGGGCAGATGTCATGAAGATCGGTCGGACCCACCTCATGGATGCCACGCCGTTGACGGTGGGTCAGGAGTGGTCCGGCTACGCGGCATCTTTGAACGACGCCGCGAACTGGGTAGAACAGGCCAGCACCGGACTGCTCGGTGTTGCGATGGGTGGAACAGCAGTCGGGACGGGGCTCAATGCTCCGCCGGACTTCACGCAAGATGCGGTCCAAAGACTTGCAGAATCAACCGGCTACCCCTTCCAACCCGCCGACAATCCCTTTGCAGCGCAGGCAACGATGGACCCGATAGTGCGCGCCCATTCCGCTCTGAAATCGGCAGCAGTAACGTTGTTCAAGATCGCGAATGACCTCCGGTGGCTGGGTTCTGGCCCGCGAAGTGGACTGCAGGAATTATCCTTGCCCGCGAATGAGCCCGGTTCCAGCATTATGCCGGGCAAGGTGAATCCGACCCAGGCCGAGGCGATGCTTATGGCCTGCATCCAAGTCATTGGGCTTGACACGGCTGTCGCCATGGCTGGGGCAGAAGGCAACTTCGAGTTGAACGCTTTCCGACCGATTGTCATCAACAACTACCTCCGCTCCGCCGGCTTGTTGGCTGATGCATCCCGAAATCTCGAGCGGTATCTCGTCACCGGCGCTTCACTGAATTCACAACAGATCGCGGCCAACGTCAACCGGTCGGTGATGCTCGCCACCGCACTGTCCCCCGTGATCGGGTACGAACGGGCAGCGGCTATTGCCCATCACGCGATGGCGAATGACTTACCGTTGCGCGAAGCTGCACTCGAACTTGGCGTTGAAGCCGAGAAGTTTGATGCCATCATGCTGCCGTGGACTGCGGCCGGCGGCGCCGAAAACGATGGCTGACGCGCGATTCTTGAAATGAATCGCTGCGGACCCTCGCGCAGTTGCCTGCGGTCGAGCCCCTAAAGGAGCAATTTCCTTCTCGGAAATGGGCTAGCCTCCGAGATCGGTCCCAATTTCGACTAGACAAGCCCTCTGAAGAGGGCCACAATTGTGTACATGTCTACTCAGTCTCTGCGGGATGTCCGGGATCATCTGTCCGAGGTTGTCGACCGGGTTGAGCACCAGCATGAACGCGTCGTGATCACCCGTAACGGCAAGCCGGCAGCGGTCATCCTCAGTCCCGATGATCTCGCCCAGTTACAGGAAACCATCGACGTCCTGAGCGACCCGCAGGCACTGGCTGACATCCGTGAGGCCGACGCCGCCTACGCAAACGGCGACGTCGTGCGTGGTGTGCAGGCCGTTCGCCAGTTGCGCCAGTGACGGAGCATCCTTTTGAGATCGTTCTCACCCCACCGGCCCGTCGCGCCATCACCGACACCCTGCCGGAGGCCGTCGCGGCCGCGGTTATCGATTTCCTGACCTCTGCGCTGCTGGATAACCCGCACCGTGCGGGCAAGCCGCTGCGCAATGATCTGGACGGGATTTGGTCGGCTCGGCGAGGGACCTACCGGGTGCTCTACCGGATCCGCGTCGACGCTCGTGAAGTCGTCGTCCTGCGCATCGATCACCGTCGCGACGCCTACCGACCCCTGTCTTAGCTAGAAGCACCGTACGCCAGCGGCCGCACCTAAAGCCGAGGAGACGAACTCGAGATGGTGCCCGGTCCAAGCGGCAGTTCACCATCACGTCTGCTTGCTCTCACCTCTGGCGCCGATCCGCCCGTGCAGTCGCTGCGCAACGTGTCGAGCAGCTCATCGGGGGCGGCCTCTTTACGCTGTGATTTCGGGCGGCAGGGGACTCAAATGGTTGCCGGTTAGTCCTGCTGGCGGAGCCATGGGAGTAGCCCCCCTGCCAACAGCATCGCGACTTGCCGCTCTGAGAGTCGGTGGTGGGCGAGGTACTGCTCGTTTCGGGTGGTGTTGCGAACGGTGATCTCGGTGCCGGCGCCAATGGTGGCCCGAATGTTTTCCAGTAGCAGGACGTCGCCCTGCTCGACCCGCTGGTAATCATCGGGATCGGCGAACTCAAGTGCCAGAACTCCAAAGTTTGCCAGGTTCTGCCAGTGGATTCGTGCGAACGACGCCGCGAGGACCGCACGCAGACCCAGATAGCGCGGGGCGATCACGGCGTGCTCGCGCGAGGAACCCTGCCCGTAGTTCGCGCCGGCGACCACGATGTGCCCATTGCCAGCCTTGCTCGCAATGGCCCGTTCGGGGTAGGTCGGATCGAGCTGGCTGAAGGTGAACTTGGCTAGTTCGGGGATGTTGCTGCGGTAGGGCAGCACGGTAGCGCCAGCCGGCAGGATCGCGTCGGTGGAAACGTCGTCATCCACCTTGAGAGCAACCGGTGCCTCGATCCGGTCGGGCAACGGATCGAAGTCTGGCAGCGAGGAGATGTTCGACCCCTTGACCAGTTCGACCGCGCGGGCCTGTTCCGCCGTCAGCGGTGCTTCGAGCATCGCGGCGTTCACACTGGACTGCGCCGGCAGATCTAAGTCGGGATAGTCGATCCCGAGCAGGTGCGGCAAATCACGAGGGTCGGTGATCTGACCCGTCAGCGCCGCGGCCGCGGCAGTCTCGGGGGAGCACAGAAATACCGAGTCCTCTTGGGTTCCGGATCGCCCAGGAAAGTTGCGCGGGAACGTGCGCAGACTGATGCTCCCCGCGGCCGGTGCTTGACCCATCCCGATGCAACCCATGCAACCGGACTGGTGGATCCGCGCTCCCGCAGCCACCAAGTCGAACGTGGCGCCCATTTTTGTTAGGTCCTGCAGGATCTGACGCGAGGACGGGTTGACGTCGAAGGACACTCGTGGGTGGCTCTGTCGTCCGCGGACAATTGCGGCCACGACCGCGAAGTCACGTAGGCCAGGGTTGGCCGAGGAACCGATCACCACCTGTTCCACTTCCTGACCCGCCGCCTCACGGACCGGCACCACGTTGCCCGGAGAACTCGGCAGTGCGATCAGCGGCTCCAGCGTGGAAAGGTTGATCTCTTCGGTGACGTCGTAGGTTGCATTCTCGTCGGCAAGTAGCTCAACGAAGTCATCTTCACGCTGCTCGGCTCGCAGGAATGTCCGCACCTGCTCGTCGGATGGGAACACGGTGCTCGTGGCGCCGAGCTCGGCCCCCATGTTCGCAATCACATGGCGGTCCATCGCGGTGAGCTGCGCCAGCCCGGGTCCGTAATACTCAATGATCCGGTTTACTCCGCCCTTGACCCCGTGGCGACGGAGCATCTCCAAGATGACGTCCTTGGCGCTGACCCAAGCGGGCAGCTCGCCGGTCAGTCGAACTCCCCAGATTTGTGGCATCCGTAGGTAAATGGGTGAACCCGCCATCGCCATCGCCACCTCGATGCCGCCCAGTCCTATCGCCAGCATTCCCAGCGAACCCGCCGCCGGTGTGTGACTGTCCGAGCCGACCATGGTCTTGCCGGGGATCCCGAACCGCTGCATGTGGGTGGGGTGGGAGACGCCATTACCGGCCTTGGAATACCAGAGACCGAACCGCTGAGCGGCCGAGCGCAGGAACTCGTGGTCTTCGGCGTTCTTGCCATCCGTCTGCAAAAGGTTGTGGTCGACATACTGCACCGACACCTCGGTGCGCACCCGATCCAGGTCGAGCGCCTCGAGTTCGAGCATCACCATTGTGCCTGTCGCGTCTTGGGTGAGCGTCTGGTCGACCCGCAGCGCGATCTCGTCTCCGGGGATCATCTGCCCAGACACGAGGTGGGACGCGATCAGCTTCTGCGCGACGTTGTGGCCCATGGTGTGCCTCCTCATTCATGCAGTCCGTTTGATAACGGCCAACTCGGCCACCACTTCGTGTGAAGGCTACGACTCATCTTGATTTTATTACTTTAGCCTGCAATGAAACCGGGCACAATGATTTTCCGTGACGGTTCTGATTCGCATGTGGGGTTGTCAACTTTGGTGGGCACCACGCGTTCTCGATGGGCTACCGATTGTTAGTTACGTCCGTCGTGAAGGTGGTCCCACAGAATTTTTTTATTTTCACCCGGACCGGACTTCGGTAACGGGGTCGGGCTGACGGCCTGCGGCTCAGGAGCGGTCAAGTCAGGAAGTCGACCTATACATCTCTGGGAGGAGCTCGGCCAATGGCTTTGCGTGGACCTCACCCGTTGGGCGTGAGAGGTAGAAGTTTGCGTGGTAATACCCATCGGTCTCCTTGCCTTGTGGGTCAAGGCCGAGTCCGCGTACCTGCGCAATCGCCCAATCCTGCTCGTCGGGTCCGGTGAACCGGCGCTGTGGAAAGGTCTGTGGCAACCGCTCGGTCTGCAGCCCGTGGTGGTCGAGGGCGTCGATGATCGGTCCGTAGTCGTAGGTGCGCAGACAGAATGAGGCCACCCAGACGTCGTCGGGAGCTGCATCCACAAGCTGGTGGTAGGTCTGTTCGGTCACGTAGCCGATGCCACCGGTCGTGGTGATCAGGTCCACCTCGGAGACCAGCGAAGTGAGTTCGGGAGAGGCCGGGCCGACCTCAAGGTTCTCTACAAATCCGGCGCTGATCGAGCCCGTCACCACGGCATACTCGACGGCGTTGGTGGCCACGTCCAAACCAATCACAATTGCGGGGTCGGGTACCGCGTATTCCTTGAGCAAACGCCGGTCCGCCTGGATGAGTTCCGCCGTAGTCAGGTCCGCTTCGGAGGCTTTGCGGTAGTGCTCGTAGATCTCGGCGATGTCGAGTTCAGTCTTCATCAGGGTAGATACGACGCCGTAGGAACAGCACACATCGAGAATCCGTGGTGGTTGTTTGGCGGCAGTGCCGCGCACCTCGAGTAGTCGAGTGAAGATTTCAGCACCGTACTGGGGAATCAAATAGTCGAACGGTTGAAGTGTGGCGAAGTACATCCGCGGGTCAGACTGGTCGTAGATCCCGTCGAAGTCAGCCTTCTGAAAATCCATGCCCGAACTCATGTTCCTCCTGAGGGAGTCTGTTAAGTCGTCTTTTTCATGTTCACTGTAGGGGTTCGGGGCTCATCGCACTCAAGCGCGGTCACGGCCTTTTTGTATGAGAGAGTTTTTAAAGGGGTAACTCGTAGATTTCCATTTCCGTGATCGCGCCCGGAGGAACGGCTAATGTGACATCGGGTATCACAGTGCGAGTTGACGTTGAGAGACAAGGAATCCGAGTGAGTCTGCGCTTCGAGGAGATCGACTGGCAGGACACCCCCAGAGGAGAGATCTCCCTGCGGCGTCGAGTTGATCCGACATTGGGAATCGACGTCTACGAGGTGAAGTTGGGCGAGGAGTTCCTGATGTCCAGCCTGTTCACCGTTGCTGAGATCGAGCTCGCCCGGATCGGACTAGCAAAGGCGACCGGCGAGCACATTGATGTGCTGGTGGGCGGTCTGGGTCTGGGTTACACGGCCGCCGCTGCATTAGAGGATTCCCGAGTCCAGACATTAACCGTCGTTGACGCTATTGCCCCAGTAATCGACTGGCACCAGCGCGGGCTTTTGCCGGATACCGCAGGACTCCTGACTGATCCGCGAACCCATCTTCTCGAGGGTGACTTTTTCGCCCTTGTTGCAGGCCCAGTTGGTTTTTCACAGGGCCGGCCAGAGGGCTACGACGCTATTTTGTTGGACATTGACCACACTCCGCGACACGTGCTGCACCCAAGCCATTCTGCGTTTTACTTGCCTGAGGGCCTAAATTCAATGCGAAGACACCTGAAGCCGCATGGCGTATTCGCGCTTTGGTCGGACGACCCGCCGGACCAGGATTTTCTTGAGGTGTTGTCGGGGGTTTTCGCTAAATCGTCTGCACACATTGTGAGCTTCCCGAATCCACTCACGGGCGGGGAGTCGTCTAATTCGATATATGTGGGTAGTTGTTGATCTTCTCCCGGACTGGTTGAAGTGATGGATCAATTTAAAAACTGTCCTTAATGGTGATGAGTTAGCCGATCGGCTAGAATGTAAGTGAAAACAATGACTTTGAAGGGAGCACATAAAGTGGCCAAACCAATTTCGGTGAGGGGCAGAGCGCGCGATAACGTGCTGAACTCCGCCCTCAAACTCTTTGCCGAGTTTGGGATTAATGGCACCTCACTTCACATGATTGCCCAGGACATGGGTGTGACCAAGGCTGCGGTCTATTACCAATTTCGAGCAAAAGAAGACATTGTTATTGCACTTATTCAGCCGGCTCTCGAGCAAATAAAACGCTTTGTGGTTCAAGGCGAGTCAGCCGCTAACAGTGATCTTCGAAGGGAAATTGCGGTTCGAGGAATCGTTGACACCGTCGTCGATCACCGACAGGGTGCAGCACTGCTTCAAAGTGACCAAGGCGTTGCGGAGATTTTCAGAAGCCAACCGCAAATGCCGGCTCTACTCGATCAAATAACAGCCCTAATTGTTGAGGCAAATGATGACGTTGAATCGCGTGTCTCCTACGTAATTATGGTGAACGGGCTCATGATGGCTGGATCGGATCCAAAACTTAAAGACCTCAGCGACAAGGAATTACGCGACAGCCTCTATAGCGCTTCGATGCGGCTCCTCAAGGTAAAGGAAAATTCATGAATACGGAAACAGAAGAATTCGTTGACCTCAATGGAACGCAAGTTTCATACCGGCACTTCTTGGGTCAGGGGACTCCGGTGTTACTGGTGCACGGTGTTGGTTCGTCAATAGACACGTGGTCAGAGGTGTATTCCCGGCTAACCCAAACCGGTCGGTCGGTTGTGGCTGTTGACCTTTTCGGTCACGGAAAATCCGGGTCAGGAAACGGTGATTACAGTCTCGGAGCAAATGCAACCATGTTGCGTGACGTCCTGAATTTCCTCGATATTGATCAAGCACACCTTGTCGGACACTCTCTAGGGGGTGGTGTGAGCATGCAAATGTTTTACCAGTACCCAGAGCGCATTACGTCCCTCACGTTAATTGCCAGTGGCGGGCTCGGCATTGAGGTAGGCATGTCATTGCGTGCTGCAACTCTCCCCGGATCTGAATTAGTTATTCGAGTCATTTCGCGACCTGAGGTTACCTCGACTCTTAAATCCGTTGTCGGTGTCTTGGGGGTATTTGGTGTTCGGCGACATGGTTTTGATGACCGGTTAATTCAAACTTTGCAAGACTTGCAGGACGAAGAAAAACTCAGCGGATTTGTTAACACCCTCCGCAGCGTGATTGGCATTCGAGGTCAACGAGTGTCAGCACTCAACCGTTTGGCACTGGTTAATCCCGAGCGCACATTGATTATTTGGGGAGATAGAGATCCAATGCTGCCGCCGGCGCACGGTTACGCGCTCCATGAGTTACTTCCGGGAAGTCGAATTGTGATTGTTCCCAACGGTGGACATGACCCACATGGTGACAGCCCGGAGTTGGTGTTTAATGAATTGGTGGATCACATTGAGCGAGCCGAAGTCGCTTCGATTTCAGAATCGGGTGCCCGCAGTATTACCCGCAGTATTAGTTGAGTTGTTTGCCGGGCTTAGTTTACCGAAATGATTTCTCAACGCAGAAAAATCCTTATTTCCGTGCTTGGACTGATTGGCTTCTTAGGATTAGGAATCGTTCCCGCCATTGCTGCCCCCGTACTCGATAGCGGGCTAATTCGTTTCGATGCTAATTGGGTAACGGTTAAGAGCTTGCCAAGTGGTTTAGTCGTCCTCACCCTGAGCAAAGATGCCAGCTGAAAGTGGATGGGTGAGATTGGTCGCTCGCTGATACCCGTAGTGCGCGATATTGATGACCGCAATTTAGTTCAAGCCTGGAGCGCGGTCGGACATGGATCTCGTGTCGGTGTTGAATCCACGTGCGAACTGGCGGCACGAATGGAACAAACCAGCGTCAATATTAGTCGTGCAGGTTTACCTCAAGATCGTAGCTTTCCCGTTGTCCAAAGTTTTCCTCTGACTGCAACGACATCAATTCAAACCACGAACACCTACGCCTTTATGGCGTCGAGCATGTTCAGCAACGCTGGAGTCAATTGCTACTCGCTGACACTTGTCCAGACGTCACCAAAATCGACCCTTCCAAATGACCTTGCCTGCGGATCCGTGTCGTTTTCAACGGGGTCGCTAACCCTGACACTGCCATTGCCTTCCGGGGCCAAGGGCAACGTCTTTCTCAACACGAGACTGGTTGTATCCGACAGCCCATTTCTTTTCTCAGGAGTAATAGCTCAGTGGTCCCAGTCTGGTAGTTAGCTTTACCCGCTGCAAAGTTTGTCTGAACGCGCAACGTCGGGTCACTTGTGGCTACAGTGTTTTAAATGACGGAGGACAGTCCACTCATGGAGACCGAAATGGACAACACAGCAAGGGTTGTCGTTGGTGTTGATGGATCTGAGAACAGCGTGCAGGCATTGCGGTGGGCAGTGGACTACGCCCGATCCTGCGGCAAAGAGGTGCGAGTTCTCTCGGCATTTGAAATTCCTTGGACGATCTTTATCTCTCGAACCGCAACCGATCAGACATACGCTGACAAGGCGCGCGAAGCGTTAGAAGCAACGATCGAAGAAGCTTTTCCCGGCGGTACGGATATTGAGTTGAATCCAAATATTATTCAGAATCGACCTAAATTAGCACTTGCAGTAGCTTCCAAGAACGCAGATATTTTGGTGATCGGGGGCCACGGCAGTGGATTATTATCAGGAGGCAATATTGGTTCGGTCGCGAATTATTGCGTACAGCATGCAGAATGCCCTGTTGTTGTGGTGCGCGAGTGACATGAAACAGAATGAACGAAATCCGAGTTTAAAGTTTCTGTGGCGTCAGCTGCCTGGCAAGACCAAACGAAGGAGAAAAGCATGGATTCCGCAACCAACATCGGTATGCCCCAGCAGGAGCGGCTCGCTGTAGCTGCAGGGCTCTCTCGAGTATTGGCTGACTCGTACACTCTCTATCTCAAGACCCACAATTACCACTGGAATGTTGTGGGCCCGATGTTCCACTCATTACACACCATGTTCGAGGTTCAGTACCTCGAACTCGCACTCGCCGTTGACGACATTGCCGAACGGATCCGCGCAATGGGTGAGCCCGCACCAGCCACCTACCGTGAATTTGCGGCCCTCACTTCCGTTGTTGAAGACACCGACCGCCCCGATGCACAGGAGATGATCCGACGCCTCGTGGATGCGCAGGAGACAGTTGCTCGGACTATCCGCGAGCTCTTGCCCACGGCCGAGGCGGCCCCCGACCAGGTGTCCACGGATCTACTCGTGCGTCGACTTGAGGTACACGAATCAACGGCTTGGATGCTGCGTAGTCTTCTCGCCTAACAGTTAGTGCTGCTCTTCGAGTACTGCTCTTCCACGATTAATGTGAGTTTGGTCATCTCGAGCCTCCAATACTCTCTAAGACACTCTGAGACCGCTGAATTTAGCTTCACGTTGATGAGCAAATATCGGGTAACTGACGTAACTTCTCAAATTATGACCACCCTTTCGGTTTTTAAACGTTCAACAATGCCAACGTTCAGCGCGCGCTTTGAT
>Ga0209491_10010808_pt1 | contig 10870 bp, 5 predicted proteins | sample BON02_FD_187213 | JGI IMG/M metagenome (GOLD analysis project Ga0209491, IMG submission 187213) | Freshwater microbial communities from Lake Bonney liftoff mats and glacier meltwater in Antarctica - BON-02 (SPAdes) (version 2) | ecosystem: Environmental > Aquatic > Freshwater > Ice > Glacier...
AAAAAAAAAAAAAAAAAAAAAAAAGAGAAAGAAAAAGAAAATATGCTTATTAACAGCTTATGCTGAGACATGCTCGTACGAGAGTATCGTATTCGTACCCAATGATACCCCCGCGAAATCGGCATCTCACTTAGCACCGCCCCTTGTAGAATAGAGTTGGGCTGTCGCAAGGGCTGGCGCACGCCTGGGACCACCATCAGTGGCTTCCTTCCTTCTCACAAAGGCGTGGTTCGCGCGGCTGTCTATTTTCAGATTTGCCAAATCGCCCGCCACCCCTCAGCCAGTTTCACACAGTCGACGCCAAGCTGCTCAGCCGATGCGCGGCTGGGCTGAGTGGCTCTTCGGCGGGGCTCCTGCTACGGCGTGGCGTGCTGGGCGCGCAGGCACCAGCGAGCAAGACAGGGACGCAACGGTCGAGCCGGAGGATCTGCAGTGCTCCATCTCGGCGTGCCTGTTCCGCGACCCTGTGATGCTCATCTCGGGCCACACCTTTGAGCGTGATTCCATCGTGGAGTTCTGGCTGCGGCGTCCGCTCGTCAACCCACTCGGCACAGGGGAGCGTCTCCGGAGCGCGCAGATGATCATCAACTTTGGCTGCCGGTCTCAGGTGGACTCGTTTCTGGAGAACAATCCTGGATACACTCCAGACGGCTGGGAGGGCCGCTCAGTCGGCCACAGGTCATCGGAAGCGGTGCGCTGCCGGTTCTGTAGCCTGATGGCCCTCGCCGACGCCTCTCGCCTCAACACCCCGCGCCCTTCGTCCCATGCGGAGCCTTGCTTCACCACCACTGGGAGCTGTGTCGCGCGTGTCGCAGCGGCACGTGCCCAACCTTCGCTGAGTTCCGCTCCCTTGCTTGACCACCGTTGGGAGCTGTGTCGCGCGTGTCGCAGCGGCACGTGCCCAACCTCCGCTGATTTTTGCTCCCTTGCTCACCATCACTGGGAGCTGTGTCGCGCGTGCCGCAGCGGCACGTGCCCAATCCCCGCTTATCCTCGCTCCGTTTCCGTCTCAGGAGCTCGAGGTCATCACCCGCCGGGTCGAGGCGGCGGCCAAGGAAGCGGACGACCTCGCCGCCGCCGACGCCGCCGACGAGGAAGTGGCGGCCCAGCTGCTGCTCGCTGAGGCCGCGCCGCGCGTTTACCTTGTCGGCCCCACGCCCGACGGAGTTCACCGCGACTACCTCGGCGCCTACGACCGGCAGGAGGAGCTGGTCAACGACCGCCTGGCGTACGCCATGGCTGGCAACGCGGACAACATGCTCTGGTTCTCCAACACCAACGGCTACTGGCACGCGGGACCGCGCGCCAACCTGGGCTCGCCGCGCGGGTGGCTCGCCGTGTTCGACCGCACGCCGCTGCCCGAGCGGATCCTCGCCGAGTGGCAGGTGGGCGCGGCCAACGCGGGCTGGACGCCCGCGCCCGAGGTGCGCTGTCTGGCTGGCATGGCGGGCGAGGCTGCCTTTGCGGCCATGAGCCAGGTGCAGGGCACCATCCCCGCGGCGCTTGAGGAGGCGGCGACCAATATCTACCTCGTCGGCGACACGGGGGAGGGCGTCAACCACAAGTACGTCGGCGCCTACGCGCGCGGCGCGCAGATCGTCAACGGGCGCTTCACGTACTCGCGCGTCGGCGAGGGCGGCGACCCGATGCGCATGCTCTGGTACTGCTCCGCCGAGGGCGGCCAGTGGTGGGCGGGCCCTCGCAATAATCTCGGCACCGCCGTCGGCTGGCTCGCGGTCCACGACAAGGCGCTGGCGCCCGAGGACATCAGCGCGACGTGGCGCGCGGTGCTGCGCGACGGCGGCTGGCTTAGCACGCCGAAGCTGCGCTGCCTGGTTGGCGAGGCCGGCGAGGGTGTGCACTTGCAAGAGGTTGAGGCGCAGCGCAAGCGGGAGCTCGATGAGACGCACGAGCTGCTGCTCGCGGCGGCCGAGCGCGTCCACCTCGTCGGCACCACGCCCTATGGCGCCCACCGCGACTACCTCGGCGCTTACGACCGCGAGACGGAGCTGGTCAACGGGCGGCCCGCCTACGCCATGGCTGGCAACGTGGACAAGATGCTCTGGTTCTCGAGCGTCAACGGTTATTGGCACGCGGGCCCGCGCGCCAATTTGGGCGGCCCGCGCGGCTGGCTCGCCGTCTACGACCGCGCGCCGCTGCCCGAGCGCGTCACGGGCGAGTGGCAGGTGGGCGCGGCGGACAGCAGCTGGACCGCGGCGCCCGACGTGCGCTGCCTTGTCGCCAACCCGCCGCAACAGCCGACCGCGGCCGACGCGGCGGTCGGCTTCCCGGAGCCTCGCCGCCAGGACGATGCCAGGCCACGGCGCGCGCGGACGGGGTGAGGCGGCAGCGGGCGCTGATTAGGAACGTGGTGGCGCGGGACGCCAGGCGGGTAGTTCGGCAACGGCGCGAGTGAGTACGCACGCTGTGTGTGGACGAGGCGTGGGAGCTGCCAGGAGCCCGCCCCCAATGTACCTCGCTGCGCCGCCGCCCACCGTTGATAGGACAATGAGGGGTTGAGAGAGAGAGTTGCAAGGCAGGAGTTGAGTATGCTGTGTGCGCCGTGTGCCGTGAGAAAGACGTTCGCTCGTGGTCGTGATTCGTGTGTGAACGCTCTGCGCGCCTGGGGCGGCGCAGGAGTAGCCATGGCTTCAATGCAGCGGCCGCAGCCGGGATGGTGGGACAGGGCAAGGGCGGCGCGCTGTGAGCGCTGGGCGTCTCGTTCCCCCTCGGGAAACTTGAAAGTTTAGGTTAGCACCCGAGCCGCCTCCGCCGCCGCGGGCGCGTGTGACGTCGTTTTTGTTATTTGTGCAAACGCAAACAACGACTCACGGCACGCTGGTGTGTAAAACTGTGTAATGCGTAGTGCGTAGTGCGGCTGATGTAATGGTAACTGGCATCTGGCATTGTAATCTTGACGGGTACTATATACGCTATAGTGATAGTGATAGTGATAGTGATCAACTTGCTGCAAAATGGGACCAGGGGGGCATGTAGCCACCCATGGACTATATAGAAACCACAAGTGATCATGACCCTAACCCTACTGGCCATCAATACGGCAATACGGGATACAGGTGGTCGGCTCATCAGTGCGGTCGGCTCTGCGGCGAGCTCCGGCCGGTGGTTTGATCAAGATTAAGATTCAATAAGTAATATAAGTAAGAGAAACCGAAACCAGCTGTGAATGGCCGTTCACACCTACACCTACACGTTACACGTACCTATTCCTAATTCCTATCCCTATTTACTTAATCCTCAATCAACCGGCGGCCCCGCGGCCGGAGCGAGCGGGGTTTTCAGATAACCCTTACCCTTTCCTACTAACGATAACGACTGGGTCATAGCAGAGTAGCAGCCACTGCAGGCATTGAGCCTTCAGCTTTGTGGAAGGTTCCTATAGCTATATAGTATATAATAATATAGCAATTATCATTATTATTATTATATTAGTAGTAGTGTAGTAGTAGCAATGCTCACACGCTCACAAGTCACCACAAGGACAAGGACAAGGAAAATGAAGGAAGCCATATCCATATACAGCATATAGCCGAAGCCGAAGTTGTGTGAGCTATCTCTGACGAGTCCTTGTGACTTTTGATGCATGCATGTGTAGGTGGGTGGGATGGCGTGCAACTCGACCTCGAGCCCGTCCGGAGGCCGGAGGCCCCGGAAGAGTGATAATTCATAAAGCCGACCGTGACGCTCCACAATTTCAGTTTTTAGTTTTTTATCTCAACTGCACACTGCACTGTGCTATCGTGGAAATCTCTTGGCATCTCAGCATACTTATACAACTCCGAGGTTGAGCTCCTCTCGCTCTCGTCATAAATAATAAGCTTTTCATATATAAGCCTAGGAAGCTGCTATGGGTCCGGAGTCCAGAGACAGAGAGAGCAACAAGCTGAAGCTGGTGTTCTAGCTTTAGCCAAAGAAAAAGGTTATCGCTCGACCTCTTACCGTACCTTACCCTCACCACCCCTCCCGCCGAGTGCCGAGCCGAGTGCAGACTTAACTGTACCTGTACTACTGTTAACTGTTACTGTTACAACACCCGTATGCCGCGCACGCGCCGCAGCTGCATCGTGTGCAGCCGCAACAGCACAACTCAGTACCCAATATTTACACGACTTATATACTACTCCTGATGAAATGATTTGTGTCTGTGTCTGTGTTCGTGGTCCGCGGCCCCGTAGTAGCGCTCGCTCTACGCTCTGCGCTCTACGCTCGGTGTCTGTGCAGTCTGTGTGCTCTCTATGCGCTCTGTTTAGCTATTATTATTGCTATGTCTATGTCCGTCGCATAGCTGTCGCCGTGTTTGTTTGCTTCCGCCCTCGAGAAGAGCGCAAAGCGCAGAGCAAAGAGGCACAGGTGCAGGCCCGTTGGCCGTCGTCGTCGTCGGCCGTCGCGTGTCACGTCTGTTGTGCATTGTGAGTAGTTGTAGCACAGCGTAGTGCATATAGTATGTGTATGACGATGAGTGTATGTGTATATGTAGTGTATGTGTCGTATTGATATGTACATTTATATACCGGATTGTGTACGGACTATTATTGTGAATTGCTTTATATGTCATACATCTATATATCTGAATAATATTATATCTATGACATAGTCTATAACCCCGCCCTGGAGTGTATCTTTGGGATGTCCCGCCTGTATCGCTGTATCTATAGCGTATATCTAACACTGTAGCTTCGGCTGCCGCGCTGTCTCTGACTCTAAGTGCTCGGGTTAACCCACTGCTCGCCTGTCGGCCTCTCTACTCGCCCGTCTGCTGTCTACTCACCTCTCTACTCGCAACTCGCCTCTCTACTCGCCACTCTACTAGAATATCTCTACTCAACTCTCTGCGCGCACGCTTCTCTACTCGCCTCTCTACTCGCCTCTCTTCTACTCGCCTCTCTACTCCCCTCTCTACTCGCCCCTCTACTCGCTTCTCTACTCGATTCTCTACTCGGCGCTCTCCTCGACTCTCTACTCGGCTCTCTCCTCGCCTTTCTACTCGCCTCTCTACTCGCCTGTCTACTCGACTCTCTACTCACTTCTCTACTCGACTCTCTACTCCCTACTCGACTCTCTACTTGTTGGTGGCCGGGAGGTCGGCCAGGCACGGGGACGCCAGAAGAGACGTCAGAGATGACACAAGACATGAAAGCTAGCTGCTACGCGCGACAAAGGAACCGGAGGGGGCACAGCCCCCAAACACCGCGGGGGGAAACACCACAAGGGGGGAAACAGCCCACGGGGGAACCCCACCCGCCAACACTACTCGACTCTCTCTAAGCGCCTCTCTGCTTGCCTCTCTACTCGCCTCTCTACTCGCCTCTCAACTCGCCTCTGGATTCGCCTCCCTACTCACCTCTCTATCTCTGGTCGCCTCTCTATTAGCCGTTCTACTCGCCTCTCTACTCGCCTCTCTACTCTCGCCTCTCTACTCGACTCTCTCTTCGCCTCTCTACTCGCCTCTCTACTCGCTCGCCTCTCTGCTACTCGCCTCTCTACTCGACTCTCTGCTCGCCTCTAGACTCGGCGACTCTCTACTCGTCTCTCTACTCACCTCTCTACTCGATACTCTACTCTACTCTCTACTCTACTCTCTCTACGCGACTTCTGCTCGCCTCTCTGCTCGCCTCTCTACTAGCCTCTCTACTCGACCCTCGACTCGCCTCTCTACTCGCCTCTCTATCTCTGCTCGCCTCTCTATCTCTACTCGACTATACTCGCCTCTCTACCTACCAGCCTCTCTACTCGCCTCTCTACTCGACTCTCTACTCGACTCTCTACTCGCCTCTCTACTCGCCTCTCTACTCGGCTCTCTGCTCGACTCTCTACTCGCCTCTCGACTCGACTCTCATCTTGACTCTCTTCTCGACTCTCTACTCGCCTCTCTACTCGACTCTCTACTCAACTCTCTACTTGCCCTTGCCTCTCTACTCGGACTCTCTAATCGGCTCTTGATTGACTCGACTCTCTACTCGACTCTATGCTCGTCTCTCTACTCGCCCCTCTACTCGCCTCTCTACTTGCCTCTCTACTCGCCTCCCGACTCGCCTCTCTTTAGTCGACTCTCTACTCGACTCTCTAGTTGAATCTGTACTTGCCTCTCTCTACTTCCTACTCGCCTCTCTGCTCGCCTCTCTACTCGCCTCTCTACTCGCCTCTCTACTCGACTCTCTACTCGCCTCTCTACTTGACTTTCTATTCGACTCTCTATACTCGGACTCTCTACTCGACTCTCTACTCGACTCTCTACTCAACTCTCTACTCGACTCTATGCTCGCCTTTCTCAAATTTCTGCTTGCCTCTTGACTCGCCCCTCTACTCGCCTCTCTACTCGCTTCTCTACTCGACTCTCTACTCGCCTCTCTACCTGACTCTCTACTTGCCTCTCTCTACTCGCCTCTCTCTACTCGAATCTTTACTCGACTCTCTAGTTGACTCTTTACTCGCCTCTCTACCGCCTACTCGCCTCTCTACGCCTACACTCTCTACTCGCCTCTCTACTCGCCTCTCTACTCGATTCTCTACTCCTACTCGACTCTCCGCTCGTCTCTCTACTCGACGATCTCTGCTCGCCTCTCTGCTCTACGCTCGACGTCTACTCGACTCTCTATCTCTACTCGCCTCTCTACTCCTACTCATCTCTCTGCTGCTCACCTCTCTACTGGACTCTCTATCTCTACCTCTACTCGCCTCTCTACACTTACCTCTCCATCTACTCCTACTCGCCTCTCTACTCGCCTCTCTACTCGACTATCTGCTCACCTCCTAACCGCTTCTCTACTCGACTCTCTGCTCGCCTTTCTACTCGCCTCTCTATTCGACTCTCTATTCGACTCTGTACTCGATTCTCTATACCCGCCTCTCTACTCGACTCTCTGCTCGCCTCTCTATTTGATATCTATTTGACTCTCCACTCGCCTCTCTACTCGACTCTCTGCTCATCGCCTCTATTTTCGACTCCGACTCTCAACTCGTCGACTCTCTACTCGCCTCTCTACTCAACTCTCTACTCGCCTCTCTTTTCACCTCCACCTCCACCTCTCTACTAATATGTATCTCTGTACTCGACTTTGGGTTCATCGGAGGTGAGTACGTAGCCCAAGCCAAGTAGACTGCTACTGCCGTCACAGAAAGCAGTGCGCGCGCTGCAGGCCCCAGGCCGAGAACATGTTGGTTTATTTTTTCTTTGCAGCACAATTATTCATTGAATTAATTCAATTAGCAAGCTATATACAACTACTAGTTATACACCCGCTATATCATATTATATTCAAGTATATCCCACCATATCCCACCATATCGAAAACGGAATATCCCAAAGATAGACTCCAGCGGGGGGGGGGTGGGGGCTTCTATATGCTATATGCTATTAAATATTTTATTATATATATATATCTGCTATATACTGGTATGGCATGGCTCTTGAGCTTAAGTCTTGAGTATCGAGCTATATACGGTATACGTCCTCCCCTGGAGTGTGTATTTTTGGCCATATCCCGTCGCCGACCCCCGGCCCTGCTGCCAGGCCATCTCACCTCAACTGTGAGTCATTCGTCATCAAACCCGCACGACACCCAAGACACTCAAACGTACGAAACATAAACCAGCTGTACGTGCACGTGGCCTCTCTCTTCACTTCCCTGTCCAGAGAGTCAGAGTCGTCGGGTGGTGCAGGTTCTCTCCTATCGGGCGAGCGCGGTACAATCGAGCGTGTGGCGCGCGTCCCGAGCCGTAGCGTGCTGCGCGCCGCGCGCCCCTCTCCGCCCTTTCCCGCCCCATGCCACCTGCGTCGCAGCCCTCCTCCCTCTATACCTACATATGCTCGCGGCACGATTAAAGCTCGCCGCCCCATGAGTCGCGCGCATTCGGCAGACCCTTGCGCTGCTTGGAAGCACGCTGCTTGCGCTTCTTCGCCATGTACTTGTCGAGCTTGCCGCCCTTCTGCAGCTGTTTGTACTGCTCTGTGAGCTCCGCCTCCTTGAGCTCGCGCGCCTTTTTGAAGAATGGTCGCTTGCCCTCGCCGATGGCGGCCAGCTCCTTCTTGCGCACCGCAGACTTGAGCTTCTGTCGGTCAACCGCCTGGTCGTGCGACATGAGCTGATTCGACCGGCGACTCAACTCGAGCTTCATTGCCTCCTCCTCTGCTGGGGCGAGCGCCTTCCCGGCCACCTTCTTTTTCTTCTTCGTTGTGCCAGCGACCGTAGCGCGCGTCTTGCTCGCAGCTTTTGAAGCGGCAAGTGTCTGCTTGATCTCCTTCACCTCTTCGCGCTGTTTCTCGAAAACGAACCCGTACTGCTGCCGCCAGAGGTGCTCATTGACGTCGCCTTTGCTGGTGGCGTCAAAGCGCGGGTCGCGCGAAGACTTTTCGCTGCTGCTGGCTGCACTCAGACCCGGCGCAACCCGGAGCGTCGTGACCGCGCGCTTCGATGACATCTGCGCGGGCCGATTCTTGTTCAGTCGCGAGGGCGCCGCCTCGGAGGGTTTAGGTCGAAAGACCATTGCAACAACGTTGCGCAGTCGACGCGCCACAACAACGCTGAAACGAGCCGAATTATTCATTCACCTGAATCGAATATTGAGAATACTTGCTTGTGACTTGGCCTTCACAAGATATTGTTTTTTTTTACTTCGAGGCTTTGATGCACGAATCAATCATCCTTATGTTGCCTCCCCCGATCTGCATTGCCCACACCTTTGCAATACGATTGCACGACTATTACGCACTATACGACCCTCCCCCCGACCTCCTTTTGTATGCCATACACCATACAATATTGGTAATGGCAATATCGTGTAAAGGTAAAGACCAACTTGTGACTTGTGAATACGAATACACGAGTACACGAGAGTACGAGTAGGTGGTGACAGTAACAGTACATTATATTACAACAATAGTAATAATAATAATAATAAAATAAAAATAAAATAAAAATATATCTATATCTATATCTTAATCATCTTAGCGTTTGCGCGTTCACAAGAGAAGAAGAAACATTAATGTACGTATACTATACAACACTACAACTACATTAGTTGGATTTAGATCAGATGATCATATAACACATATAATAATTATTGATATTGACATGATATCGTTGAATCAAACAAAACAATAATATACCCACCTAGACGACACACCTACACCTGCACCAACGCCTAAGCTTAGGGTCACAAAAAAAATATAAGCTACGAGTCTACTCTCGGACTACTCTATATTGATAGCCGACAGCCGTGGCTGTGCACAGTACATAACTAGTTTTTGCGTCAATGAACCCTGCGCCGCGGGGTAGGGACCCTGCTACAAGCTACGATCCGCATGGGGATGATGAGCCGTTCTTTTACAAATACTAATGTAAGCCCTCTCGTCAGCGCGCGAGGCGGCGACACGCAGCGTGAGCGCGCGCAACATGCGCCCGCGCGCGTTGCTGATCGAATCCCGCCAGGGACACAGATCAGCTCGCGCGAGTGGCCGGCACGACGACGGCCGCTGCGGGCAGTATGGGTCGGGCCCAAAACCCACCAGCACCCAGCAGTCCATCATGAGGACTCCTGTTTTGTCAAGTACAGAAGCGAGCCGCTTACCGACTGTACTATCTTAGCGCTAAGGTAGTATAGTCGGTAAGCGGCTCGCTTCTGTACTTGACAACCGGCGACAGGTGCGCACCAAGCGAGGAGCGGACTGGACTGCAACTACCTTGCAGCAGTGTACATGTATCGCCGACGGTACACCGGCGCAAGAAGACTGCCCCTGGACAGTTACAGTTGGCCTATTTACAAGATATTGTTTCACTTATTCCAGGCTTTTGTGCACAAATCAATCATCCTTTTATTGTCTCCTCCCACCTGCATTGCCCCCGCGGTATTGTAATACTATTGCACGTCTATTGCGCAATATACGAAGCGCCTCCGACCCCTCTTTTGTATGCCATACACTATACAATATTGGTAATGGCAATATCGTGTAAAGGCCAACTGAACAGTGGCCGACACCGGCCCTAACTCAAACCTCGAGGGGCGTAGGCGCTGCCCGGGGAGCGTTTGGATCGCGCTCCATCATGAGAACGACGTGGCACTCCAAGGCCCGGCACTCGCCCACCTACACCATGCCAAGGAGGGCGGGATCAGCGCATCCGGTTCAGCGCCGTCGACCATTCGGGCAGCACATCAGCTCGCTCAGGAAGGGCAGTCTCTTTCTCTCTCATATATATACTATATATATATATGTAAATATGTTATATATATATATATATACATACACATATATATATATATATATACATACATATATATATATATATATATATATATATATATATATATATATATATATATATATATATATATATATATTGTGTTGTATATTGGGGCACGCGCCCGTCTCGCGCTTCTGCTGCTTGATAGTCTGCAACGGGAGAAGGGAATATCGAGATATATTATTATAGGCATTAACCAGAGTAGAAGCGCGCGACTGGCGCGTGCCTCAATACATATATCTCAGATTCACCCGATGTATAATTGTACAGATATATAGTGGGACACGCGCCCGTCTCTTGCTTCTGCTTCTTGATGGTCTGGAATGGGAGAAGGAGAAGAGTGTCAGGGTTATATATATATATATATATATATATATATATATATATATATATATATATATATCTTTATGTCTCTCTCTCTCTTCTCTCTCTCTCTATATATATATGTATATATATATGTATGTATATATGTATGTATATGTACATGTATGTATATATATATACATGTATATATACGCACACGCATATATGTATATATATGTATATATATATGTGTATACATACATACATATATATATATATATATATATATACATGTATATGTATATATA
>Ga0209491_10010810_pt1 | contig 10869 bp, 6 predicted proteins | sample BON02_FD_187213 | JGI IMG/M metagenome (GOLD analysis project Ga0209491, IMG submission 187213) | Freshwater microbial communities from Lake Bonney liftoff mats and glacier meltwater in Antarctica - BON-02 (SPAdes) (version 2) | ecosystem: Environmental > Aquatic > Freshwater > Ice > Glacier...
TATATATATATATATATATATATATATATGAATATAAATATAACGTACACATACATATCAGCGAAGCGAATCGGGGCGGAGACGGCGGAAAAGGCGGAGGGTTAACCCGAGATTGTATCCGTATTCTGTAATTTACACGTCCACTGGATACTAGACATATTAGACATACAGGATGTGTATAACAGCGACGCGATGAAGATGATTGTTTACCCACGAGAGACACCGCCCCTCACCAGGACAGCACGGGCACAGCCCCCAGCGGCACACCGCCGCCGGCACAGCCGCCCCCACCACCGCAGACATTAGGAACACAGTCCCACAGCACGCGAACCCCACTCAAACGGCCTATGCTCACCCCCGAAGGAGAATCGGGGCGAAGATGGCTAGCATTGCAGTAGAACTGTCCATAATTTGAGGTTATATATGTATGTAGTTTTACTGTATGCATACATCCACACATATATATATATATACATGTATATAAATATATGTGCATATATATATATATATATGTATATGTATATATATACTCATATTTTGTCTTCGTGTGTCTTTTTTATCAGGAGGCTTGAGCTCGAGGCGCTCCGCGGCTGCAGGATATATATATGTATACTTGTATGTATATGTATATATAATATGTTTTTATATGTGCATGTATGCATATATATGTACATATATGCATATGTATATATATATATATATATATAAACTAACATGTTGTTTTCCTTTTGTTATCCGGAGGTTCGAGCTCGAGGCGCTCCGTGGCTGCAACATATATGTGTGCATTTCTGTAAGTATATTCAGATTCAATTTGTTTATGTATATATATATATATATATGTATACCTGTATATGTAAAGATATGCATATGTATGTATATATATATGTGAACTCACATGGTAACCCTTAATTGTTCTGCATTGTTTTTTCAGGAGGCTAGAGCTGGAGGCGCTCCGTGTCTGTAACGGATTCCAACACGACTCGACTCGATCGATCCTCACTTCTTCGCATAGAGGTGACTTAAAATTCCAAAATCCCTTATAGTTGTACGTGTAACCAAACTCCCGAGTAACCCTGCCCCCGAATATGGCTTGATGTCTCCATTTAGGTATGCAGTGCATGCATATTTTGTTAAGAACAACTCCTCGGCACGATCAATTCTCTCCTCATCGCCCAGAGGTGACCTTTATTTCAAATCAATAACTATATAAGCTTAGCCCTACCCCAAAGTATGCCGAGTATGTCTGGAGATCGTGATTTCTCTATTCAGTGTCTTTGTGTTTTTCAGCACGAGTCCTCGACTCGATCGATTCTCTCCACTTCGCCTAGAGGTGAATCCATTCTAAAATGCTTTAAAGTTATAGGCGTAACTCTACCTCCGAGTAACGCTACCCCCAGGTATGTCTTGATTCCTCACTTTAGTTCTGCAGTTTCCGTGTGTTTCTTTAAACACGTCTCCTCGACTCGATCGATGATGTCACCCTCGCCTAGAGGTGACTTCATTATACATTCACCTAAATTCAAATTTGTAGGTGCAACCTTACCTCCAGGTTAGGTATGTCTAGATTGTTTGATTTCTTTGGTGTTAAAGGTGCTCTGTGTGCCTGAGTAATTCGAAACAGCTTTTTCATAATCAAACTGTACTAAAGACTTCTCATTACTTTGACTTTGGTGCTGTGACTCATAGCATAAAAGACGTTTCAGTTTCGACACGTCAATCGCTTGCTTCTTCCGAATTGTTCCGGATTCATGGATAAATCGCGGATAAATCGCTGTCAGAACTTGAAACCGAATTTCGCTCAGGTACCTGAGCAAAGCAATTTTGCTTAGAGCGGTTACTTAGTAGCTGCAGAGCACCTTTAACCCGACGAGGGAGCAGGCAGCGTAGCCGAGCGAGGGCGGCGGCGCACACACACACATACACAAACACATATATCATTATTTAGCTCAACACGTTACTCACCCGAGACATCTTTTACCAGTATTCCCAGCACTCGCGTTGCCCATTCACAGGCACCGTCGGGTTCACCCTAATCCTTGAGCATGCGCTCATCTCATCCTATTCACAGACGGTTTCTATAAATAGTGGACATCTGGATTTGTTTTTATAGCTCAGCACTTTGGGTTCATTTGCGACTTCTTTCACCATTACGCACAGCACTCGCGTTGCCCATTCACAGGCACCGCCACGCCGCTCCCCGCCATATTCACAGAAACGAAGAAACAAAGCCCTGAAAACTGGCGCACGCACAAACAATACACTACACAAGTCACTTGGCTAAAGGAGTCGTTCTTATAAATCAACACTTTCATATTTCACCTTGGACATCTTTTACCAGTATTCACAGCACTCGCGTTGCCCATTCACAGGCACCGCCGGGTTAACCCTTACCCTTGAGCATGCGCTCACTACTTTATATTCACTGTGATTCGTTATTATAGCTCAACACTATGTTTTCACCCGCGACCTCTGTAATCAGTTTCCACAGACGGTTTATATAACAAGAGGACACGCAGGTAATTGATGCGAGAGTGGCTTTGGGAGCCTAATGGGAGCTCCTATTCACAGCACTTGCGTTGCCCATTCACAGGAACAGTCACACCGCTCCCCGCCGTATTCACAATGATTCGTTCTTATAGCTCAACGCTTTGGGTTCACACGTGATTTCTTTTACTAGTACTCACAGACGGTTTATATAAATTGAGCACACGAACACACACGCACAGGGAGATGATCCGAGAGCTTGGGGGTTTGCCCGGGCCGTCTTAAGCGCCGACGCCCGGTCCCCCGAAATCAGGTTAAGGGTTAAAGGTGCTCTGCAGCTACTAAGTAACTGCCATATGTAAATTCGCTTTGCTCATGTACATGAGCGAATTTTGTGGTTATGTTTTGTTCAACTTCTGACGGCGATCACCAGCGATTTACCCATGAAATCCGGAAGAACTCGGAACAAGCGATTGAAAAGTCGAAACTGAAACCGTCGTTCATTATGAGTCGCAGCACCGAAGTCATTAGTACACGTTGAATAAAAGAAACGTCTTTTGAATTACTTAGGCGCTCAGGGCAACTTTCACCTGTCTGCAGCCGAAGTCAACTCCCTCCTCCGTTCGGGTTAACCCGAAATAAGCCGCATCCGCGGCCGAGATCAACCCTTCCCCGGTTGCACTCGCGTTGCCCATTCACAGGCACCGCAACCCCGCTTCCCGCCATATTCACAAGGATCCGTTCGTATAGCTCAACGCTTTAATATCTCACCCGAGACCTCTTTCACCAGTATTCACAGACGGTTTGTATATTCACCAACGGTTTATATACAAAGGGGACACAAGCCCACACACACAGGGAACTGATCCGAGAGTAGCTTTGTATTCACAGCACTTGCGTTGCCCATTCACAGGCAGCGGCACGCCGCTTCCCGCCATATTCACAGAAACAAAAAAACAAAGCCCGAACACAAAGACTCGTTCTTATAGCTCAACACGCCCCAAAACGTTTTATTCACAGCACTCGCGTTTCCTATTCACAGGGACCTCAACCCCGCTTCCCGCCATCTCGTCCAACTCCTCCGCTCGCCTCACCGCCTATTCCTCTTCCGGTGGCATTAATACTGGTGGGGGCTACGCCTCTGGAGGTAATACCGGAGGCGGATTCGCAGGTGGCGGAAATACCGGAGGGGGCTTCGCCAATGGAGGAAATACCGCAGGGGGCTACGCCAATGGAGGCAATACCGGTGGGGTCTATGGCGCCAAGTCGCCTCGCCCGCGCGCCGTCCTCGGAAGCTATGGCGGCTATGGAAATACCGGAGGGGGGCATTCCGTAGGGGGGTATACCGATAGGGGCGGTAGCCCCCGCGGCCACGATAATACCTGGGGGGGCGGTGCGGCTCATACCGGCTGTTACGGTGGTGTAAGTGGGGGTAGGGGTGCGGTCCCTAGGGTCCTGGGGTCCTCCGCCTTAGGGTCCCCCTTTCGGAGTAACCCGCCCAGCCCCGTGCGGAAGACGCTGCAGCCCATTTTCAATGCCAATTTGTCTATGTAACGAGATGTCGTGGGTTTACTCAAGTCGATGTTGGGTTGAATTGTTGTCAGTTCAATCTTCTAAGTAAGTGGTTAAGATATTTTCAATGCGTCGATGACGGGGTAAAGTGGTGTCATTTCAATGTTCCAAAGTGTGTGGGTGAGATGTTTGCAATTCGTCTGTCGGGTAAAAGTGTTGTCAGTTCAATGTTCCAAGTGTGTGGGTGTGATATTTGCAATACGTCCATGTCTATGTCGGGTTGAAGTGTTGTCAGTTCAATCTTCCAAGTGTGTGGGTGAGATTTTTCAATTCGACGTAATTCGATGATGTCGGGTTAACGTGTTGTCCGTTCAATTTTCCAAGTGTGTGGGTGCGATATTGTCAATGCATCTATGTAGGGTTAAGGTGTTGTCCACTCAATTGTCGAAGTGCGGGGGTGAGGTATTTTTGATTCGTCTATGTCGGTTTCACTGTTGTCAGTTCAACTGTTGACTGTTTTGATTCAACTTTCTAAGTGTTAGGGTTAACCCTCATTATCCCTTACTGAAACTTGAAAGCTGCACGCCGTACACGCGCGCACTCAAAAGCAGAAACAGAGATCCCCCCCCCCCATCCCGGCATGGCCCCACACACAGGCGGCCGCGCAAAATGCATACCATCAAATGCACTGCGCACTGCGCGTTGTATCTTCAATATGTCTCGGCACCTAGACCTAGTTTTCTGATTCTGATTGCTGATTGACTTTGCAACATTACATAATATATACCCCATGCGGCGCCTCAGAAGTATAGCAGTGTGCGTTAGTTCACACGACCCCCGCCCCGGGGATTAACCCGCGGCTTTCTGCAAGTGCCTGCTGTGTGCCACAATAATGACGTGAGTGTGGTGTGTGGCCGCGCGCGGCGCTAGCCGTGCTCGCGAACTATACGCAGCAAAAAACACACCCTATGCTGATTTCTGAGTAAACGAAGTATAGGCCCCTGCTATATACGCGCGTGCACGTGTGTCGTCGTACAGCGGTGTACATAGTATAACTATACTGTATACTGCGTGTTATTGGGTGTTGTGTAGATGTAGATGAAAAAAACAGAACTATGACGAGTCACGGATCAGTCTGACCGCCCAACAACCAACAACGAATTATAGCGTTGGCCGGGCGGTCGGCCAGGCGCCGGGACGCCAGAGAACAGTGAACACAGAGACATGAAAGCTAGCAGCTACGCGCGACAAAGAACCGGAGGGGGGCAGCCCCCAAACACCGCGGGGGGAAACACCACACGCACGGAGGGAAACAGCCCACAGGGGAACCCCACCCGCCAACACACACCCCACCGCAAGTCCTCTACAAGGAGAGGGCCGCGGTGCAAGATTGGCAGAGGTGGTTGAAGATCCTCGGACTTCTGCGTGAAACAAAGGGCACCCCCCACTGCTGGCTCATGTAGCCACAGGGTAGCAGAAAAACTCTATGCCAGCAAAGAAGATCATCGGACTTCCGCGTGAAACTAAGCCCCCCCCCCCACTGCTGGCTCGTGCAGCCACAGAGTAGCCGAAATACTCTGTGCCAGCAAGAGGCGATCAGAGGGTTACCCCTTTAGTCTGCCCTGCATATAAAAAAGAAGGGCCGAAGGCCGCGTGTAGACCTCGTCGCCAATCCGGATGCGTGCGAGGGGGCCAACCTTGACCTTGGCGCGGGAGTAGACGGTGAGGTTGATGTCCTTGTCCTTGGTGCCGAAGGCGTGCGGGCGCGGGCCAATCGTGAACGCGCGCGACTCCAGCTCGTTGAGCGTGCTGCCCGTCGGCGCGTCAGCCGCGGTCGACTTCGAGATGCAGTGGTCCCGGAGCGCCACGGCGAAGATCTCGTTTTTTGCGGCGGCAGTCGTGTCCATCTCGCGCTCGCAAAACACTTTCATCTCGGACTCCGCAGCGGCGACGGCGACGGCGGTGGGCTGGCTCGGCTCCGGAAACTCCCCCGGCCGCGCAGCCACGGTGTAGTCGAGCTCGGTCCCCGCCTGGATGCGCAGCCCGTCGTTCTCCTGCTCGAGGTACTGCGCGTTGTCCTTGTCCTGCGCGCACAGCCGCTCTTGCGCCTCGAGGAAGTGCACGGCCCGGACGCGCAGATCCTCGTCATCCTGGATGCGGGAGGCAGCGCCGAACGTGATGTGGGTCTTGGCAAGCCACAATTCCTGCTCCTCGAGGAACTGCTGCATGTTGTCCTTGTCCTGCGCGCACGGCCGCTCTTGCGCCACGAGGGAGTGCACGCACGGCCTGGACGCACAGCAGCTCGTTCTCGCGCGCCTCATCCTCGTTGTTCTGGATGCGGGAGGCAGCGCCGAACGCGATGTGGTCCTCGGCAAGCCACAACTCCTGCTCCTCGAGGAACTGCTGTTTTGGCAATGGCGTCGCCGTTGGTGTCGCTGGTGGTGGTGCGGGCGTCGCCGGCAGCCGCGAGGTGAGGAGCTCATACATGGCGCGCATCTTGGCCTTGAGGTCGCCGAACTGCTCGTCCATCTTGGCATTCAGGTCGCCGAGCTTCTCGGACGTGTCGGCACGCATCTCGCCGAGCTGCTCGAACGTGTCGGCGAGGAAATCTTGGCCTTCACGGTAGCGAGCTGCTCCGCCAGAGCTGTGGCCTGGGTGCATACCGCCCGCCTTTGTTGGACGCGTAGCGCCCGGCGTCGGTGGGCACGTAGCGGTCGGCGCCGTAGGCGCGCAGGCCATCCTCGTACTTGCTACCAGCTCGTTGGGGAAGTCCTTGGCCGTTCAGCACGCTGCACTGCTCTGCAGCAGCAGGAGCAGGCCACGCGCTACCATGTTGTTGGCCGGGCGGTTGGCCAGGCGCCGGGACGCCAGAGAACAGTGAACACACAGACATGAAAGCTAGCAGCTACGCGCGAGCGCCGGGACGCCAGAGAACAGTGAACACACAGACATGAAAGCTAGCAGCTACGCGCGACAAAAAACCGGAGGGGGGCACCCCCCATACACCGCGGGGGGAAACACCACACAGGGGGAAACAGCCCACAGGGGAACCCCACCCGCCATCAAATGATAACAACACACACACCAACAACAAATAGTGCGTACATACAACCTATAATATACACACATCACAGACACACAAACAAAGCAACGCGTGTACCAGCGACACCACACAGCACTACGATTATTCCGGACACGAACAGAAACGACGCACATAATATCCCACACCAGGACAAGCGAGACAGAGAGACGACTACACAAGAGATCCATCGACACTCGCAAGCAGGGCATGTATGGTGGCCTCCACGAGGGGTTAAATCCACCAAGAACTAAGATAAGAGCGTTGCAGTCGGCCACACGCCCAACCAGCAAACATCGCCCTGGGCGTACAGCTGCACCGAAAAACTACTAGCCTGGTAGCAAATCAGTTTAACTCACACAGGCTAGTACGCATTATAGGCTAGTTACTGGGCTAGTAACGCAGGCTACTATATTCGTTACCAGCCTAGCCATGGGGTTGCTAGCCTGCTAGGCTAGCAACGTGGGCACTAGCCAAGGCTCTTATTTGGCCAAATGGGTTAACCAGCCATGTAACTAGGCTAGTAGTTTAGCAGTGTAGAGCGGGGACAGTGGCGTGCCGGGTGGGTTAGGGGTCACGCCACCGCCAATGCTCTACGCATGGTGGGGGGGTGGGGGTGTGGTGATGGGGGGGGGAGGGTAACCCGAGGTAGGGCTCGGGTCAACCCGAGGATTAACCCGCCCCTGTAGGGGTTAACCCGTGGTGGCGTGGTCCCCACCCCTACCTACCCGGCGGGTTCATTCGGGTCAAGGGTTAGCCCTTACCCTAGCCTAAAACCCCGGGTCAAAGTTCGGGTGAACCCGCGCTCCACATGCGCAGAGCAGAAGTGGTGGCGTGCGAGGGGGGGTTGGGGGCTAACCCCACGCCACCGCCGCTGCTCGACGCGTGGGGGGGGGGGGGGGGGGGGTAACCCTAAGTGGGGCTGTCGGGTCAACCTCGGGTTAACCCCGGGGCAGTCGGGTTAAAGGTGCCCTGCAGCTGATAATTAACCGCCCCAAGTAAATTCGCGTTGCTCAGGTACCTGAGCGAGTTTCGACTAAGAGTTTCGTCGTTTTGATTATCGGAAACTCAAGAGTCGAATCAAATAGACGTACAGGGCACCTTTTAACCCATCTCGGGATAGCTGAGGGCGCCACAGATGGCGACGCGGGACACGGTCCAGTGTCAAGGCTTCTACGACACGCGACGCAGTCCAGTCTCAAGGGTGCGCCTAGTCTGCGCAGGCCCCGACAGGGCAGGCTCATAGTCTGATCGCGGTCTCACACCGTCGGGGGTAGGGAGGGGGCACATTAGCCGGCGCCGATATAGCCGTCGGGTTAACCCAGTATCCGTTCGGGTTAACCCTTCGGGCTAACCACACGGATACTGTTGCGGAGGGACGATCACACCCCAGACATCGGGGATCTTTTCCTACCCCCTCGGTATTCCGTTCGTTAGAACCGAGGGGGTTGGCGCCATAAGTGGGGAATAGGTGGAGCGACAAAAACATACGCGTATTATATTCCGATGTTGCCTGTGCTGTGAATACAGTAACCTTGAATATGTAGGAATTCATGTCATATACAGGGTAAATCAGGCGGAATACGCGATTCGACAGGAATACGTAAATATGTATTCTCCGTGTAGGGTTGGCGTGCTGTGGGACTATGTTCCCCGTGTCTGTGGTGGTGGGGGCGGCTGTACCGGCGGCGGTGTGCCGCTGAGGGCTGTGACCGCTCTGTCCTGGTGTGGTGAGGTGTCTCTCGGGGGTATACACATCATCCACGTTAAGGGTTAGGATTAACTTTTGAAGGTGCCCTGCAGCTATGAAATAACGGGGTAACCTGGGGTTAGGGTTAGGGTTAGCCCACTCACAGTCCGCGGGCTAACCCGGCCCCAGAGACACACCCCCACACCAGGGGGGTTAAGGGTTAACCCTAACCCTAACCGTGGGGATGTCTCTCGGGGGTATACACATCCTCTTCACGCTCTCTCGTAACGCACTCGCGTTAATAACCCTTACCCCGAGTTAACACGCGGCTAGTATCGCAGGTTACTAAATTCGTCGCCAGCCTAGCAATGGGGCTGTTAGCCTCCTTACTAGGCTAAAATCGGGGTCACTCGCCAAGTGAGACTCGTACGTGCCCAAATGGGTTAACACTCCAAGTAACTAGGCAATTAGTTTGGCAGTGTAGTTAAACACCCGCTCACTTCTGCGTTAGCACATCAGGGCTGAGCCGTTCTCGTTGTGTACACACTCACCTCGCTTAGTGATATGCCTGCTCACCCCTCATGCACGTTAGAAGCGAGCTTCTAGGTTTAACCCCTCAAGCCTGTCGCGGGTTAACCCTGAGGTGAAACCCTTAATCCGAGGTGCTTGGGTTGACCCTACCCGGATTAAGGGTTAACCCTACCCCTGCCCCTAACACGCATCGGGTTAGCACCTACTGATTAACTGCCATAGGAAAATTCGCTTTGCCCAGGTACCGGAGCGAGTTTCGGCTAAGAGTTTCGTCGGTTTCATTATAGGAAACTCGAGAGTCGAATCACCTAGGCGCACACGAATCATTAAGGCGCACAGGGCACCGTTAGCCCTTGACCCGAGGTGTTCAGGTGAATCCTAACCCTATACTATAACCCCTAACCCATATTTGGGCTCGGGTTAACCCCCCTCCGACGGAGCTCGGGTTAACCCCGGCGAGCGCGCGCTTGCTGGAGTAAATAAATAAATGCACACACACACACACACGTACATGCATAAATACATACATGTATATATACACATATATAAATGTATAGAGAGATGTATATATATATATATATATATATATATATATATATATATATATATATATATATATATATATATATATACATACATATATATATATATATAGAGATATATATATATATATATATATATATATATATATATATATATATATATATATATGTCTGTATATATAAATGTGTACATATATACTAATAGGGGAATTCCGACGTGAGCAGAGGCAAACCATTTCACTGCAAAGTGGCGAATAACCGTTTCGCTTCTCTAATTGTGTTGGCCAACTAATTTATGTCGCCAGTCAGCCGCGCCTTCAATCACAACGGCCTTCATCCACGTTAGCAGTTGACTTATTTTACAGTGAAACTAGGGCCTGATCATCATAATTGATCAGCAGGCGGCTTCAGCCATCGAATCCAGAATTGGACCAAAGTGGGGTTTAGGATTAACTCCGGGTGAATTCTTAACCATACGTGAACCTAACCCTTACCCTAAATCTGAAAACCCCCCAGTGCGGGAATGGTTCCTGAAACCAAATCTCTGGAATCCCCTCGGCAGGTTCGACGGCCCGCGTTATGTCAAAGAGATAACAGGTTACACACATAGACACACGACACGAACAACCCCAAAACCACCACACGAAGGACCACCCCCCGTCACTTTACAACGATCAAAGGTGGCGCGGCGGAGGTGCGTACCACCTCCCTCACCACGGGTCAACCCCCAGGTGCTTGCTTACACACACACACACACACACATACACACGGGTTAACTGTCAACCCCGCTCGGGTTGCGGGAGGGCTAACCCGATAAATTCTGATTCACACCAACACCATTGCACATTTACTCGTCGTATTCATTGACGACGACATCAAGTACATCTCGGGTTAACCTGGACGGGTTAACCCTAACCCCGTATCGGGTTAACCCGTGCGTGTGTGTGTAGGGATGAACCCGAGGTGCGTGCCTACACACACACACGCACGGGTTAACCCGACACGGGTTAACCCTCATATACACCCCCCCC
>Ga0209491_10010811_pt1 | contig 10869 bp, 7 predicted proteins | sample BON02_FD_187213 | JGI IMG/M metagenome (GOLD analysis project Ga0209491, IMG submission 187213) | Freshwater microbial communities from Lake Bonney liftoff mats and glacier meltwater in Antarctica - BON-02 (SPAdes) (version 2) | ecosystem: Environmental > Aquatic > Freshwater > Ice > Glacier...
TCCACCGTTCGCACCTGAGCGCGAAGCGGGCAAGATATACGTATATGGTTATCTAGATATATCGATAAACATATATGTAGTATCTGTCTATGCATCTGTCCATATGTATATATATATACATATGTATATATATATATATATATATATGTGTATGTATATATATATATATATATATATATATATATATATATATATATACATACATATACATATATGCGTCCAGGCTGCGCGGCACAAACCGAGCAGGCGAGGGGTTCGTCCGCAAGACTTGCGCTGGAATTCAGCTCTGTGCTCTGCTTGTGTAGTGTGAGTGTATGTCATGAGGAACTCACAAAATACACTGGCAGCGTGAGTTGCTGGATCGGCGTGGGGTAGAGCTCGGTGCGCTGGCGGGTCCCGTAGCCTCCTTCTCCAATCCACCCCTTAATCGAGTGTGTGTGTGTATGTGTGTGTGGTTGTATAAGATAGTGAGTGGCGCAGTGGCATGGGAGTAGTGGCGGCGCGTCTACTATAAATCGCTAGTTGGCGAACTTACTAGCTGCAAAGAGAAAGCGGCAATTAGGCCCAATTCATATTTGTAGCGCCTGAGTGGCGCGCCAATTTATTGGGGCGCGCTATTTATGTGTGTGGGGGGGGGGGTGTACCTACGAGTTGTGGCTCCACCGTTCGCACCTGAGCGCGAAGCGGGCAAGATATACGTATATGGTTATCTAGATATATCGATAAACATATATGTAGTATCTGTCTATGCATCTGTCCATATGTATATATATATATACATATGTATATATACATATATATATATAGGGTTAAGGGTCAACCCTAACCTGATTGACCGCACCTGAGCGCCTGGAGCCCGCCGCACGACTCGCCCACCGCCGCGACAGCCTCGCGCGTCAGATGCGGCACGTGGCACAGCCGTAGCTCGCGCAGCGTGTCGTTCGAGTGACTAAACTCCAGCTTCGTCAGCCGGGCGCAGCGCGAAAAGTCGAGAGCGCGAAGCTGCGGGCAACCGACGAGGAGCAGCGGCGGCGCTGCGGGGGTGAGCGCGCAGCCGGCGAGGGAGAGGGCGTGGAGGCGCGGGAGGGAGGTGGCGGCGGTGTCGACTAGCGCGTCGGCGGCGGCGGTGTCGTCGAGGGTGAGGTGGCGCAGGTTTGGCGCCGCGAGGCAGAGGGCGCAGAGCGAGTCCTCGCTGAGCAGGCGGCAGCGGGCGAGCGAGAGGCGCGTGAGGCGGGGCAGCGGCGGCAGGCGGACGCGCGTCGAATTCGCCTCGCCGCCGTCGCTCCGCTCGCATCCGCTTGAGGACGCTTCCGCACCACCACCGGATACAGCATCCCCTCCGCCGCTTAAGCCGCGGCCGGCGCGGCCCGCCCCCGCCGCCGCCTCCGCCTCGGCCACGACCGCCGCCGCGTCCTGAAGCGCCTCGTCGGAGGCGCGCGTCGAGTCGAGCACGAGCTTGGTCAGCCTGCCGCAGCAAAGCGCGCTGGTTGCCGACGCGTCGCCCAGCTTCTTGCAGTTTGAAAGGTCGATGATCGACAGGGACGAGGAGAGCGAAGTGAGGAGGGTGGCCACGGCTGCGTCGGTCAGACGGCGGCACGAGACGAGAGACAGAGCAGTGAGGCGCGGGCAGCCGAGCGGGACAGAATCGAGCGCCGCGTCGGAGATGTTGAGCCCGTCGAGAGCGAGAGAGCGCAGGGCCAGTGGGCGGCCCGCCGAGAGTGGCCGGCCGAGTGTGTGGGTGGATAATTCGATACCGAAGGGGGACGCGGCGCCGGTGAGCGCGGCCAGCCCCGCGTCGGTGATCTGTGTGCAGCCGCCCAGGGTTAGGGCGCGGCACCGGCTCGGCCGCAGGAGGACGTGCAGCAGGGCGTCAGAAAGTGAGCCTGAGCCGGAGAGAGCGGACAGTAGCAGCCGCGCCGCCGCCGCCGCCGCCGCTGTGCCGCCCGGCACGCCGCCGAGGCCGCCCGCACTGCCGCCTCGGCTGCCGCCCGCCCCGCCGCCCGTGCCAAGGAGCGAGGGCGGCGGAGCGGCGGCGGCGGCGCGGCGCGCGGAGAGGGGCGAGGCGCTAGGGGCGGAAGACACCGCGGATGACGGCCGCGGACTCCCCAGCCGCGGGCTGCCGATGCGACCTCGGCTGGAAGACGGCGGGCGCGGGCCCGAGGACGGCCGAGCGACGCCACCGCCGGGAAGCAGAAGCACGCCGGCGCCGTGACGTTCCAGCGAGGCGAGGAGCGGCTCGTCCACAGCAACCACCTTCGCGCACAGCTCCGACAGCGACGGTAGGCGACCGGCGCTGGCTTGGAGCGGCGAGAACAGAAGCGCCCCTTCGCCGTCGGACACCTCCTCCCACTCGCCGTCGCTAACGCCCACTCCCGACTCGGGCGCATCAGCGCTGGCGCCCCAGAAACTTTCTGAGCTGCCAGCGCCAGCACCGCCGCCGCTGCTACAAACAGAGCCGGTTTCGGCGCAGCCGGCTTCCGCGCCGCCGGCACCGACGCCCCGCGGCGCTAATCCTCCAGGTCGGTGAGATCCGGGTTGTTGATGAGCCAGAACCCGTGGAAATTGGCTACCAGAATTGCCCCTGCGAAGGTGTACGTCCGAGCCTTGGGGTAGGAGCGGAGCACGTGCCGAATCCCAGGGAGGATAGGAGCCCATATGATCGGCGTCAGGAACTTCCAGTCGAAGTTGGCCAGGGACCAGTTGGCGCTGGGGTTGTTGAGCCGGGAGCGCTCGTCCTCCGTGCTTCGCTGAGATGCCATCGATATGTGGCGCTGTTCGCGTTGTTGGCGCGAGCCGCTGAAAACGCGACTTTTCGCGCTATTTTCGTTTTTTATTTAATAGGATAAAAAGAAATTCGAACATTTACGTAAACTAAGGGGACGTGAATACTGTCGTCTGTGTCTAGTAGCTCTAGAGCTTTATCCCAATTTCTATCCCCTTTGTATTATAAAAAAAAAAAAAAAAAAAAAAAACTCTTTGAGTACATCGTACACATAGTGTGTGGACGCATGACCTAAGTACCTTTGTTGACACTGTAACTGTAGCTCTACATGTTGGTGAATGTGAGGCTGTGTGGAGTGTGGACGTGAACGTGAGACGTGAGTTCTCTGATAAGGGTAAGGGTAGAACACAATGTACCAGCACCACTACGACGACACGAGAGACGCACGACACACAACACACACACACACACACACACACACACCAGAGCTAGAGACGCGGCGCGCACAGCACAGCAGCACAGCGCATGCGCGCAGCGCGCAGCTGCAGCTGTCTCTCCAAACGAATATAAAGAGAGGTGACGACGGCACACGAGCACTGTGTACACATGCGCGCACCGCGCACCAAGCACCAAGCACAAGCACCCCGGCCTCCACGCCCGTAGACGCTCACCAGCCCCACGCCACCCGCCCCTGCACACAACGCTCAGAAGAGCTCATTGACATCGCCCATCTTGGTCTTGAGCCCGCCCTGCTCTTCGAACCTGTAGTCGCTCGCCTTCTTACGCTGAATGTTGGTCGGACGCACGCGCGCTACGCGAAAGGTGGTCAACATCTGCCGCAACGCCGGCTCCGCCTTCTTCCACTGCGCTGCGGTGGAGCCGCTGACGAGCATCACGACGTCGCTCGACCCCTCGGGCTGCACCGCAGCGACCAGCGCGTGTCGAGGGACCTCGGTTTGGCCCGGGCTCAGTGCAGCGAATTTAAACTCAATGAGCCGGACGGGGCCCTTGGTCGAGGACAAGACGCGGATGTCCGTCGGGGCACCGTACGCGCCAAAGCGGCCCTCCGTGAGACACACGGCCTTGGTGAAAAATGCATCAGACACGTCCGCGATGTTCTTGCCCCCTGGCAGCGGCGCTACCTGCACGAACGCTCCGTCCCCGGCGCGGGACTTACTCTCAATGTCGTAGAACATGCCCTGCACGAGGGGGTATTCCGAGTCGAACGATATTGTGGCGGCGATCCCGCCGTCGAGGACGATCTCGGCGGAGATGGTCGGGGCGTCCTTCTTTCCGCTCTGCTGCACCTCCTCGAGCAGCACCACCCCAGTCGACGGGCGCGATCGAGATGAGATGGTGCCAGCGCCGAGCGTCCCGACGGTCCCTGGAGACAGCTGCTGCAGATTTGAGTAGTCCGCCGAGGTAGGCATCAGTTGGGCTGGAACGCCGGCCAAGGCGGCGCAACCAGCCGGAAGCACAGTGACGGCGGCGGCGAGGAGGCGCACAACCGCCGCGCGGGAGAGCGAGGGAGTTCCGGCGCCGACGACCTTCATCTTCTAGCCGAGTCGGTTCGAGGTCTGAGAGCTTAGCCGTGCGAGGACCTGGCGTGGAGCGGACGCGAAGGTGATCGCCGACCCACACACAAAAAAATGGCGCGAACGTTCGGCGCGAGCGTCAGTTACGTTTTTACTGCTTGCCGACACGATCTGCTCACGCCAGGGACGGACGGGGCGCTGGCACCTCTCTAATGCCCCTGCTCCACTCGGTGTCGGTGCCCGTACTGAAGGCGCGGCGCAACCTGACCGAGGTGCTCCCTCCTGGACTGCCTGGGCCGAGCCGGGTCAAGACGCCGCCAAAGCTGCTTCACACAAGCAACACCGTGGGATGGCGGGCCGCACGTTCGGGTCCGGAGGAGCGGCTTGACCGCATCGCCTTGCAGTTCGAGCCGCGCATTCCGCTCTCGCCCGCCGTGCGCCGGGGCTACATGTCGCACGTGGCGAGTGAGGTCCAGCTCAAGGCCACTCAGCAGAACCGGCCCGGGTACGACCTCGCGCTCCGCCGGCGCGACGCAGCCTCCGGCGTCGGTCTGGGCGAGGCGCGCAAGACGGGCACAGCGCCGCAGTCGGTCATCCTTGAGCGCGAACTCGAGCTGGCCGAGGCCTGTGAGAAGGCCGCAAAACACCCGGGCGAGAACGACGCGGGTGCCGAGGCCGCTCGGAAGATGGCCAACGCCTCCTTCGCGGCGCTTGAGGCATGCGCGGCGCTGGCTCCGAGAGCCTTCGGCCCCCTCCTTGGTCGCATCTCCGTCGCGTTCGACACGCTCCTGCGCTCGCCCGACACCCTCGACGACTACGGCGCGCCGATGCTCTACAAAACGGTGGTCGAGCAGGTGGTGCGGCGCGAGCGGGCCGTGGACGGCGCGCGGCTCGACTTGCTACAGTACGAACTGGGCGCGACGTGCACCAGACTTGAGGCGCGGGACGAGGCGGTGCTCGAGGCCAAGGGGCGGTCGGTGCACCTAGAGCGGCGCACCGCCAAGCTGGAGGCGCGGCTAGCGCGGCTGCAGCGGAGCTACGACGAGTGCGACCACGAGCGGCAGGAGTTCGAAGCGACCAACGCGCTGCTGGTCGAAGACGCCGAGGGTGCCATCGAGGGTCGGCTGAGCAAGCTGTTGGAACAGATCGAGCGGCTCAACGAGGAGGTTGCGCGCTGCAGGAAGACGGAGGAGGCGCTCATCGGCGCGCTCGAGAGCGCCGTGCCGCGCGAGGAGCACGCCGCGACGCTCGCCGAGCTGGACGAGCTCGGCCTCGCGCACGAGCAGCTGCGCGCGCAGCTCACGCTGTCCGCGCAGCGCGAGCAGGCCGCCCGGAACGCCGTGCTGGTTCCGTCGGGGGGGGTGTCCTTTTCGCTCGATATGGTCCTCTCTCTCGACCAGCAGCTGGAGCTGCCCGACGCCGGCGCGGGCGTCGGGGTAGCCCGAGGCGCGCTGGCGCTGCCGGCCGAAGTGGAGCTCGCGCAGATGAAGATGACGCACACGCCGCGGCCCGCCTGGGCCAACCTGCGCGACCGCGCCGACCGTGAGGCGATCGAGCTTCCCTCGGACGTGGTCGGAAGCTCCTTCGGCCAGCGCCGGCCGTGGCTCGTACCCAACAAGAGCACCGCGCACAACATGAACGCGCTCTACGCCTCGTACCGCGGCGCGCGGCTGCGCATCGCCCAATGCGACCTCTCGGTGCCCAGCGACGAGCCCTTCTTCCGCGCGGTGGGTGCCGCGTCCTCGGTGCCCGCGCACCTGCGCTGGCCGGCTGGCGAGCGGCTGCGCAACTGGCGGTTGGGGAAGCGCGAGGTCGAAGACGCTGTGCGAGACTTTTGGGACGTGTACGACTCCGAGGTGTACGAGCAGCGGTCGGCGCAGTCGCCGAACCGCCCGGCGCTCCCCATCACAGACCACTTCGAGGCTTTCCTACAGCAGTACCCCACCGCCAAGGAGTTCCTGCCCGACGAGGCGGGCTCCGGCGGCCAGCGCTCGGTGCGCGAGTACGCGTACAACTTGATAGACGGGTGCAAGCGCTACCACCACGACGCCGACATGGAGCTCTTCCTCGAAGTGATCTCGGGCCGGCTTCCCGAGGCGACGCACCGGCGCCAGATGGCGATGCTCGCGTCGCTGCTCGACGAGCTGGTGACCGAGGACGAGATGGAGAACAAGGGCAAGGCCAAGGGGGTGGTGAGCCGAAACGCCATCGCGGCGGTGCTGCGCAAGGTCTTCCCCACGCGGACCGAGGAGCAGATCGGCGGACTGGTCGAGACCGTCGACAAGGACTGCGAGGCGGTCAAGTACGAGGACCTCTTCTTGGAGGACCTCGAGGGAAACCAGTCCTCCTTTATTGAGCGCGTGCGCGACCAGTGGCTGCGCGCGCCGCGCGATTTCGTCAACCAGATCGAGGCGGCGCTCTGCGGCAAGGAGGGCTGCGCCGAGTCTGGGCTGGTGATGCGGCTGCAGGCCTTCTCCGCAATCAGCGCCTGCGACCCGAAGAAGTCGGACGACGACGTGGCCAAGCTCGTGGCGCTTGGATTCGGCGACGCCTCGGTGGAGGTCTACGACGACGGCGCGCGCATCGAGCTCGCACTCTTCTCCCAGCGCCTGCTCCTCGGCTTCCCGGCGCGCTCGGGCAAGCCGCCCGCCACCATGCCCGGTGTGCGCGAGTCGCGCCGCTCCGTCGCGGGCGTGGGGGGCAGGGCGCGGCTCGCGAGGGCAAGCGTGTTTAACTCGCTCCAAGCAATGCCTCTCAGTCCCGGCGGTGCCGCCGGGTCGCCAGGAGGGGGCATGCCAAAGGCAAAGCGCAAGAGCGTCGCCTGGCCGCCGGCGTAGTCGTGGCGGGTTGTACACACGTGTTGCCATGAATGATCGTGCTCGCGTGGGGAGAGTCTGTGTCTGTGAGTGCTGCGCCCTCATAGTTAGTGTGTTGTGTGTTGTGCTTTAGGTTTAGGTAGGCTTGTGTATTATGCTTTGCTCTTCTACTTCAGTCATAGTAGCGTGCATCTTATTGCAATCTTGCGCTCGCTGTGTACATATTTCTCTATAGCGCTATATCGTCCTTTCGCACGCAGCCGTGCGTTGCGCCTTTGCCTTTGCGCGGGGAGCCTCTTCCTCTTTACTATTACTATAATTATAATTATACATATTATGTACATATATATATATATAATACGCCGAGTCATGCGCGCGTCGTGGTCGTGGTCGTGTGTCGTGTGTGCTAATCTCTAATCTCCCCAAAAATAATATAATGCATTTTTTAACTATAAACTACTACTGCTGACGGCGATGGCTGATGGCTGATGGCGCTGCTGGGGCGCTGCGCTCGGCTCTAAGCTCTAAGCCTAAGCCTAAGCTGTGAGTTACTCTGTGAGTTGTTCGAAAAAGCACCTGGATCGAAAGAGACGGGTGTTTTGAGGGACGGCGCAGGTACAGTTTACCGTACTGGTTTACTGTTACCGTGGGTTTGGGTGGACGAAAGAAGCATAGTTCAGAAACTGGAGTGAGCTCCCGAGAGAGAGAGCGGCCTGCCTGGCGCAGTGGCCGTCTATGCCGCACCAAGCCCACGAATACGCCATCTCCCTCCCTCTATAATGGCTATTGCCCCTCCCCCTCCCCCTCCGCTTCTTCGTAGTACCCCTCCTCCTCTCCCTCTCCCTCTCCCTCCGCCATGTCGTCGGCGGGCCACCACTGCAGCAGCCCCAGCCCCTCCTTGTCTACGGCGGCCGTGATGCGCATCGCCGGCTCTGTGTCGGTCGCCTCGGCCCCCGAGAGGCTGGGCGGCGCCGTGTCCTTGGCGTATTCTACGCTCATCACTCGGAACCTGACGAGGGTGCGGCGCGAAAGCGGGGGTCGGGGCAGCGAGGAAACGCGGAGGCGCGAGCAGCAAAGACATAAACGACCCGTGGTTGGGGTTCACCACGAAGGCGAGGTAGAGAGAAGGAACTCCATAGAAGTGGTGGCGGGCTGCCCACCTGGCCTCGTTGTCGAGGTCAAAGAATAGCGCATCGTCCTCGGTCACGTTCCACACCCACAGCTTCTCCTCGCCATTCCACGCCGAGGGCGTCTGCAGCGCCGTCTTTGGGATGTAGAGCTCGTCGAAGAAGCCGAGCGAGATGCGCAGGCCTTCCGAGTCGGACGACATGATGGTGCCGGTCAATATCTCGCCTACAAACGGCTTGAAGACAACCAGCCGGAACTCGACCGACGCGTGCTGCGACGCGCTGCCCTGGTGCAGGCGCGGCTCGCCCACCTCGAGCACGTCGTATAGCGCGATGCAGAGCCCGATGTCTGGCACCACCTGACAAGGTGGTGACGCGGTGAGAAGGCGACTCGCGGCCTGGCCAGCCCACCCAACCCCGGCCCTAACAGGTGCGCACCTTGTTCAAATACTTCTCGTTCAGCACGTCGGTCACCGCGGTGAGCATGGGCTTGCAAAACTCCGTCGGCACCAAGTGCACTGTGTCCTCGATCACCACAAGCTGGAACATGCTGCCCACGGGCCACGGCTGCGCAGCTCGGGGATGTGCGTGGCCTGCCGGCCTGTCGGTAGGCTTCGCGCTGCGCTACCAACCGCTGCGGCCTGCTTGCCGGCACGTGCTTCGAGCAGTTTCGACGTGGAGAGCACCTCTGTTCACGTGAAATGATACCGCAGGAGGCCTCGTTATCCCTGTAATTGTAAACTGGGTTCATATGAATAACTGATGGCGGCTCTGATCATCCAAGTGCGTCTTCGACGTGCGGCCTGCGGGTGGACGAGTTGCGTGGATCTCCAGGGTCGGACGTGTGTCGGGACGCTGCGATCGCCGGTTTGGTACTCACCCGTCCCACTCTCGTTCCCGCTACGGCACCTACGACTTGGGGAGTAGGTGGCATAGCCTTAAACCCGCGCGCGTCCGTGCCAACCGCCCGTCCCGAATCCCTCGCAGGACGTGACGCTTTGCGCGCCCAGCTTCGGCCACGTGCGACTGAGCATCCAGCTCGAGCTACCATCCCGGGGTGCCACCTCTCGCGAAGTCACGGGCACCGCTGAGCACCGGGCCGGCACGGCGCAGGACCCGCTCGAGCAGCGAGAGATGGACGCGGTGGCTGTGGGGAAGGCGGTGGCAGGCCGACCGGCTGCAGATCGCGCTGCGGCGGGGAGCGCTGCCGCGGACCAGGCGGCGGCGGCGCGGGTGGCCGGGGAGAGGGTCCGGGAGGAGAGACGTGGGGCGGATACAGCTGCGGCCGAAACTGCGGCGGGGGAGGCTGCGGAGAGGGAGTCGGAGAGGGGGGCGCAGAGGGCGGCGGAGGAGGAGGCGGCGGAGATGGCGGCGATGGAGGAGCGAGCGGCGGTGGAGCGGATGGAAAGTGAGAGGGCGGAGGCCAGGCGGGTGGCCGAGGCGGAGAGGGCGGCGGCGGTGGAGAGAAGCGACGAAGGAGGAGAGGGTAGCGGCGGAGCGGGAGGTGGAGAAGGCTCGGAGGGAGAGGGCGGAGGCTGAGCGCGCGATCGCCGAGCGCGAGGCCTCCAAGCGATTGGCGTCGGAGAGAGCGGCAGAGGAAAGCGCCCTGGCGTTGGCGCGCGAGTCCGGCACCTCCGTCACTGACGGTTACGGTGTCGGCACTCCTGACGGTCTCGTCACTGACGGTTCCGGCACTGACGGTTACGGCTCCGGCGGCGCGACAGAGGACGTGTCCGTGGATGGAGATGCCGAGGAGGCAGAGCAGGTTCCGGCACTGACGGTTACGGCTCCGGCGGCGCGACAGAGGACGTGTCCGTGGATGGAGATGCCGAGGAGGCAGAGCAGGGTCCGGAGGACGGGACGAGGGAGGCGGCGCAGAGGGTGTATGGGAGTCACGACTCCGTTGCGATTTCAGCGGAGGTGTCAGTTGCTCCTTCGGGAGTCTTCGACTCGGAGCTCCCGTTGGAGATTTCCTCCGCGATTCCCTCCGAAATCCCGTCGGAAATTCCGTCGAAAGGACCGTCGGTTGGGTCCGAGGACAGGGAGGCCGAGCTGGGGACGGACATGGAGGGGGGCGCGGAGGAGGACGAATTCAATGGGCTTGGGGTTGTCGAGGAGGAGGGTGCGGAAGAGGGAGAAGAGGAGGTGGCGCTACGAGCGAAGGAGGGGGGAGAGTTGATAGAGGCGGAGGGAGAGGAGGGAGAGGAGGAGGTGGAGCCGCAAGCGGTGGAGGAGGAAGAGTCGACAGAGGGGGTGGAGGCGGAGGGAGAGGAGGGAGAGTCAACAGAGGTGGCGGAGGCGGAGGGAGCAGAGGGAGAGTCGATAGCGGAGGGAGAGGAGGGTGAGGAGGCGGTGGAGCTGCGAGCGGAGGAGGCAGAGGAGGGGGAGGCGGAGGAAGCGGAGGGAGTGGAGGGAGCGGAGGTTCCGATGGCGAGTTTATGCGGAGAGGCGCAACTGGGATCTACCCTGCGCATCCTGCTGCCGGACGGGGCGGCGGGCGCGGGGATCAGCGTCCAGTGGTACCGCTCGTCCGATGGGGACAGCTGGACTCCCGTCCCAGGAGGGACAGGTGCGCATATTATATATATTATATATAGGTATATATGTTATATATATATATATATATATATATATATATATATATATATATATATATATATATATATAAA
>Ga0209491_10010813_pt1 | contig 10868 bp, 9 predicted proteins | sample BON02_FD_187213 | JGI IMG/M metagenome (GOLD analysis project Ga0209491, IMG submission 187213) | Freshwater microbial communities from Lake Bonney liftoff mats and glacier meltwater in Antarctica - BON-02 (SPAdes) (version 2) | ecosystem: Environmental > Aquatic > Freshwater > Ice > Glacier...
TGTCCTTGGCATACTCGGCATCATCGCGGCTGGTGTAGCCAGCGTCAGCCGCCTTGACCTCAGCCCAAAGCTTCTCCCAGCTCCCCTCGAGAACGAGGTTTTAGGTTGCGATCAGTTTAAGATACAGTATTTCATAGGCATCCGATGCACTCATAGTTTCAGTATAGACAAACTCAAATCGGAAGTACCGATATGATACTGGTTCGAATGATGTTTGATACGAAAGCATAGTATAAGGTTCAGGTTGAGCGTCCACGGTCAATGTACCAATCGTAATCCATGGATCGGTAGTCGATAATCGGGCCATCAAGCGAGTAGTTAGAGGCATTGGATATACAAACTCGCCCGTGCCAAACTGCCACGGTTTCATCTCAAAACCGCTGATGTCAATCAGAGACCCAGCTTCAAAATCTACATATGCATAGCCGACGTCTTTATCCACCAAATATCTTGCGCTATCCTCATAGGCTGGGTCAACCTCCTTAAAATAATTCCGTCCAGGAGCATCCCACGCTTCACCCACATCCGAAGGAGATGCATCGGTAACTACAAACGATGCACTGTCAATGTAAGTATTATCAGGATTATCAGGATTATCAGTGTTGACAACACCATCCTCCAATGCAATAATGCGTGCAAACAGACCAGTGGCGACCAAACTCGCTGTGGCATTAACGCCGACGCGAGCATCTAGTGCAGCGATATCAATTCCGTTAGTAGGGCCTGACACGCCTCCAGTCACTAGCAGAGCCAGCCGATCGAACAGGGCATTCACATCTACAGACTGGGTCATCCTATTTAGATCACGTTCAGAAATTTAAGCAATTGTGAACCACAGACTTATAGATGGGGTTTCCACTTCGGTTCCAGACAGGTCGGTGAACCGAATGTCCAGCGACCGCTGCATACTAATTATGCCAGCATTTGCAATGTAGCCACAGACTGCGCTCGACGCGAGCTAAAGGTCTGAGTACGCATCTCCGTTAGTGGATTCTGCGACTGGCAGCACTGCAAACGAACCGTTTGCGTGAACGTTGTTGCTCTTCACCTCGCCATCACTCCTGCGAAGTGCATGACTAGAACCTCGTTGGTGCAAATGCCATGGACAGTGTATTTCAACAGCGTAACGCGGGACGGTGCCTCGCCTCGTGGCGTCAATCCCATATTAAGTGTCAGTTTCGGATTCGACCACTTGCGAGTCACATACGCGGGCCAGTAAAACTTCTCGTGATACTTGCTGAAAGAGGCGAGTTGGCGTGTCGCAGCATTACGCGAAACCAGAGTTGCGAAGGGGTAATCAGCTGGATTGGATACCAATGCCTGTGCGACACCAAACTCATCAACTGTGTACGGTGTCCTTGCAACGTCGCCATTCGCAGTAAGAACACCATCTCTAAGCATAGGGATGCTAGGAATATACGTGTTCATGTTCAACGGCTGTGACAGACGGAAACACAGTCGAGCACACGATTCTTCGTACGGATACGGGTTCATTCGTTCTTTTTGTGTGGAATCCATCACCTCGCCGCCGTATGCCCCAGCCAAACTTTCCACGTTCCTTGTAAGATCCACTTTTTTGCCATTGTGTAAGAAGCGCGGCGGAAATTTTGTGCCTCCGAGTACAGTAACGTCGCTCTGTCCACCGACCGTTGCGTCGTTATACCCCGATGCGAGATGAACCGTCGTTCCAGAGTAGTTGCGCAAGTAATCCACCTTGATGACCTCTTCCACCCGCGCACTCACATAATTCAAATCGTTGTTCCCGACGCGCAACTCGTCGCCCACCTTGATACTCATAGTCACAATAGCACCGCTATCTGGGTGCTTGCTCTGCAGAAACAAATAGTCGAACGTCCACATGGGCATCACCCATGGACTCGCTGCCGACGAGCGCTCGCCGGCGGCGCTGAACGCGGGCTGTTGCATAATAACAGCCGTCTTCTTTGTCGAGTCCAACACCACAGACTGCACACTGCATGCAAACTTCTCGGTGCTTTCTCCCAAGTGGTTGCTTAGGAAGACGGGAGTCGACATAGCCACGTATCATAAACCTTGGAATTTATTTATAGTTTCGTTTGAAATACGTTCTTGCGCTTCGTATGATCCGCGAGCGCGAGCGCGCCCGTGATCAGCTTCACAGACTGCTGCGGCAGGTCTGGATGGAACACCGTCTGGGCTCCGACGGCGGCGCGGATGTCGCGGCTGTGAATATTGCCGTCTGTTTCTGACTCGACTCTCGCGACCGCAGTGTCGACTCTCTGCTGCATACTCCCCGCACGCGCGTATGTATACGCAATTGCGATTGCTAGCCCATTGGACCAGGTCGCCATGCTTTACACAAGTCTCAGATTTTTTTGGTCTCGTAGGTATGAATGTAGTACATAATCATAAGCAGCGCGTCAGCAAGGTCGTCCTGTTTCGACGCGTGGTTCGCGAGTGCCGCAGCAGCGACGCCTTCCGCGAATGCTTCCGGGGAGCTCGTCACAAACTCCTGCATCCACTGCACCGCGGCCTGCTTGTTTAGACGGTAGTTGTTGCGGCTCAGGCCGAAATGTACCTTGACGTGCCGCGGCGCTAGAATCACACAACGGTCGTAGTGCATACTGTGCATAACTGATTCAATTATGCGCATGTTGCAGCGCATTTGGCGCTCGACGAGCACGCACTTCGCGTTATCGAAGAAACGCGCGTGGCGCGCCACGAACGCGTGCACGTACTCCACATTGCGCGACGGCATGTAGCGCCCTCCCGTCACGAGGGACTCTGAATTCCAGTAGCAGACGGAGTCGCTCGCACAGTCGAAGACGCAGATCCCGAGGTTCTTGATGCTGACGTCAATCGAAGTAATAAACTGTTTCATCGCTCACGGCGGTATTTTTTTAATGCTATATACTCGTGTATTGGAAAGTAAGCGGGCTCTGCTGCTGCTAGATCGCTGCATATAGACACTACTTGCTTGCCAACGGGGGAATATAATTTAAACTTGCATATATAATTTTTTAATTCGCATACAAAACACGACACTAACAAACCCAACACCACGAGCCATACTGTCGACTCTGATACTATGACGTCGTTCCACATACTATCAGTAACGTTCTTGAAAAGCGTCATTTTATGCAATCATGTTAGATTAATAATCGAGTGTCTCATCAAGCAAAGCTCACAAGAGCGCGCCTGTCGCGGATCTGTAGCCAGTTGTAGCTCACGGCCCACACGTCGACGTAGAACTCGCAGTCGGTCGTAGCAGAGGTACCCGAGAATGCGCCCACGTCAAACGACAGCTTGGCATGCGAAACCTTCGAGAAATTGACGGAACCAGAAGGGTTGTCGCCCTCAGGATCGATACAGAGCGGGTACACAAAAACATTCTTGTCGTTGTGCGCGCGCTCCAACTGTGCCGTTGCACGGTCCTTCCGCAGTAGCGACACATCGCCATTCGCGCCGGATGCATGGACCATGTCGTACTTGATCTTGTTGTGATCGTTGTTCCCAAAAACACCGCGCTGGCGCCCAACGACCAGATCCTTCAGATACTCGCGCGAGACCCCGTCATAGATTGCAGTGTGGCGCTCCGTAACGTTGAGGCGAAGTTTGATGTTGTTCACATCGAGGTTCACTGCGAACTTAGAACTCACATCACCCATCGAGGTGTTTGTGAACCCGTCGATGTTCGGGTCTCCAGACGCATCGCCATGGAATGCGAAATAATTCTTAGATGAAGGTCCTCGCTTCAAATCTTCGGATGGAACACTAGTAGATACATCTGGCGTCATCTCAGAAGAGCGGCGCAGTGTGAAGATGATCTCCTTCACAGGATGCAGGAAGTTGAGATCAATGTCGACCTTGTGTGCCACTCCGTCGGTGCTGCACTTGAAAGTCTTCATCTCACGAACGTGCTGCCACTCCTCAATAAGGCGGACTTGCTCCTTGGAAGCAAGCGATGTCGCCTCGGGGCCGGAAAGGCTGTAGTAGTGGCACCGCAGGCGGAAATGCTTGAAAATGCTAGAAGTGAACCTCGGGGAAAAAAAAGCGTCAGACGTTTTCTTAAATCGGCTGCATTGCATGAGTTCATCTAAAGAACGCAGTCGTAGAGTAACACGGATGTCGTTGACGCCGTGAAGAGCAGCCATTGGGAAGTACTTTCCGGGACTCTTAGTGAAGAAGAACTCGAGCGGCACATGGTACTCTTTCTTGGAAATGTCTGGAGCCCGTACAACAACAGCACCGGCAGCATTTGTTGAACTCGAACTAATAACGCGACTCCACGGAGCAGCTCCGTCTGAAACTGGATACCCGTCAAGTCCAGTGTAATTGCCGGTATTCACAGACCATGGAGTTTCATCTACATCCGTAAGCATCGCAGACATGCCAGTTGTACCAACCTGAGTCGACTGGCGATCAGACTTCTGCTTTAGTTCGTTCATAATATAGAGCTGGTCGCCGCTGACGCGCTGCAGGACAGTCGACCCCACGGTGAACTCTGCATAGTCAATCATTGCGTATCCCACAGACTCGACCCACGAGTACGTATGCTTCTCATCCATAACACTAGGCTTGTTGAACGCGAACGCGAGGTCCATATTACCAAGGAGGTCGCCGCTCTGCGGGAGAAGGAACTGGATCGTCTGGCCCAGCGACGCGTTGTTCACGGGCTCGACGTCCACGAGCTCCATCTGGAAGTTGGACGTGCGCTGGTAGCCCGGGTCCACAAAATACGACTTGGAGTTGTCAAATAGAAGTTGGTCCTCCACACCCTGATTGAGGGCCATGTGCGATGACGGCATAGCTGAATACTCTACTATTGAGAGAGTCAGAAAGTTTGAAGGGTATTGTAAATCGCTGCGAGAGCGGGGTGCGACGCAACCGCAGCCTCGTTAGCACCGTCCACCTGCCGCCGCGCGGATGCCACTGTGGCGCCCTGAGGGAGGTCACTCCGCCCCATCGTGTTCACTGCCGGGTCCACCTGTATCTTCACACTACTCGCCGTCGCTAGATGTGGCGGTTTCGTCTTCGAGATGGAATTGGGGCTCTTCGTCATCAGTATCCTCAGTGCGTGATACCCCCCGAATAGCACCAGCAGACTCGTTACGGCTGTAGGCACGTTCATCACTCTTCTTCTCGCTATTGGAAATTTCTGAATTCAGGCGCTCGATCTCCGCGCTCATGCCCGCCATCCTGCGCGTGCGCGCCTCGTCGTTGGCCCGCGACTCCTCCCACCACCGACGCGCTTCTTGGTACCCCGGGTCGGCGTGCATAAGCGTGCTCTTGATGTCCTCTGCACGGTACTTTGCGACGATAGCATCCTGAATCGATTTGATATACGCTTTCCTGTCTATCCTGGCAAGTTTGGCTGATTGTTTGAGCTGCGCGGCTGTCTTCTTATATGCCTGTGTTTTCGCCTCTGCATCTGCAATAAGGTCCTTCTTCCTCTGCTCCATGTCCCGCTCTGTGTCCCGCTCAGCGGCCTGTTCCTGCCGTCTCGCTTTCTTTGCAATCATACACGGCCTCTTGTCGAAGATATGCTGGTTGTCTGGATCTCTGTTGAACATCTCCTTCTTGTGCACGCAACCATCGCATCGAGGGACTTTGTTCGGTCTCTCTGCCCCCTTGCCCTTCTGGCGGAACACCACATCGTCCGCTTGGATACTGCAGTCGAGGCATGTCAGAAACAGCATTGTTTTAATCAGTATGAGTCTTGTGTTAGTCTGATGTAGTCTTGTGTTAGTCTCTGATCTTTTTTTATTTTAAGTTCACACTCAGCCCAGAGTCAGTGTCTATATAGAATTGCATTTTCACTGGAATTCCTGGGATCGCGCGGCCGAGTCGGGGGGGGGAGGAGCCTTAAAAATATTTCGAGGCTCCAAATTCTTGTCATGGTAAGATTGTGAACCCCAGTGTGAAATTCCTCTTTTTTTTTAAACACCCCCCCCAAAAATTCCGTCGGGGTCCTCGATCTATATTTTTTCATCTTCGTCCGCCCATAAAATCGCGCGGGGACCTGTACACTGGCAGAGTCGGTTAGTATGGAGGCGCGCTAACCCAAAAAAATATACAGAAGACCCTCCCCCAGCGGTACACTGCGGGGCAGTACCCCACGGTATTAAAAAGATTTTGAGAAAAGCGCACCATATATATATATTATATATATATAGTTAATTCATCTCCGATCTATCTTCTATCTATCTTAGCTAGATCTGCTCTAACTAAGTTCTAGATCAAAAGAGATAGACAACGAGAACGAGCTATAGATCTATATACTATTTATGTAGACGCGCCCGCAATAATAAATAGCGTGGGCGGTCCTTTGCGCGGCCGCGTCGGCGCTCGGCGCCCCGCCCCGGCCGCGGTGCGCAGTGCGAGCTCGTGTGAAGTTCCGTGTGAACAAACGAACAAAAATCAGGCGAAGCTAGCTATATAGCTAGGCAGCGGTTAAAGGCTTAGTCTCGCGTGGTATAGACAGGGCCGAGCGAGTGCGAGAGTAGAGCCATACAGTACACATCCGTTCACGTTCACACCTATAGCGCATCTAGGCTTGTTCACTATTCACACCTGGGTGCTCGCCTAGTTTTCTGAGACAACCGGCCGTCCAACGCGCACTTGCGAACGGGCGGGAGCCCAAGGCCACCAGTCGGGCCTCAAGAGGTTAGAGCATGGCGACACAACACCTGGTCCGCGCGACGCGCCAGGCAGGCGTGCTTACGCTCACGCTGGCGGATCCGCGCCGGCGCAACGCCCTGTCCGTTGCCATGGTGGAGGCGCTGCGCGCGTCGCTCGCTGCCGACTGTGGGAGCGGCGCCGACCGTTCTAGTACTGTCGTGCTCCGGGGCGACGGCGGGTGCTTCAGCTCTGGGCACGACCTTCAGGAGATTACCGCGGCGCGCGACGACGAAGCTGCGCTTCGAAAAATCTTTGAGGCATGCGGCGAGCTGATGCGCGCCGTGCGAGAGCACCCCGTGCCCATCATCGCCGCGATCACTGGCCCAGCGTACGCGGCGGGCTGCGAGCTCGCCGCATCTGCCGACATTGTGGTGGCCGACGAGGCGAGCGCGAAGTTCGCCACGCCGGGCGTGCGGCTCGGCCTGTTTTGCCACACCCCGGCCGTCGCGCTGGTGCGCGCCCTAGGCGGCGGCGCCGGCGGCGCGCGGCGAGCGGGTCACATGCTCTATACCGGCTTGCCTGTCGGCGCTGCCGCCGCAGCCTCGCTTGGCCTTGTTCACGAGCTCGCACCGGCCGGGGGCGCCGACGCGGCCGCGCAGAGGATCGCGCACGCCATCGCAGGTTGGCCTGTAGAGCTGCAAGATATTGTTTTACTTCTAGTCGTTTGTGCACGAATCAATCGTCCTTTCATTTTCTCGGCCCACCTGCATTGCCCACACTGTTGCGATACTATTGCACGGTGATTGGGCACTATACTACCCCCACCCGACCCCCCTTGTGTATGCCATACACCATACAATATTGGTGATGGCAACATCGTCGAAAGGCGGGGTTAACCCGATAAATAGTATAGATCTATAGCCCTACGTGGGGAATACGGTGGCGCAGCCACAGGAACACGAATCGCGTATTCCGCCTGGCTAGCCCAGTATATGGCATGGATACGTACACATTCACAAGGTTATTGTATTCACAAAGCAGGCTGAATCGGAATAGAATACGCGTATTTATGTCATCGCTCCGCGTATTCCCCACGTAGGTCTATAGCTCTATCTCTATCTCTTTAGATCTAGATCTAGATTTAGATCTATTTATCTAGGGATAGATAGATAGATAGATAGATAGGTGGATGGATGGATGGGTGGGTGGGTGGGTGGATGGATGGATGCACAGAGATCACATGTGCTGACATGAACGTTTTGTGGGGGGTGTTCGTTTGGGGATTTGGGGTGTTGTTCTTGTCGGGTGTGTGTGTGTGTGTTCGAGGGTGTTGTTCTCCGTCAATGTGTGTGTGTGTGTGTGTGTGTGTGTGTGACCTGTTAATCATTTTGCATGTGCTGACTTCTTCTTGCCCGTGCAGGTGGTGCGTCCTCCGCGGTCTATATAAATAGTATAGCTCTATAGCTCTTGCTCTATCTCTTCAAATATAGATCTAGATCTTTAGATCTAGATCTATCTATCTAGAGACAGATAGATAGATAGATGCATGGATGGATGGATGGGTGGGTGGGCGCGTCTATATAAATAGTATAGATCTATAGCTCTTTCTCTATCTCTGCAGATCTAGATCTAGATCTAGATCTATCTAGAGATAGATAGATAGATAGATAGATGCATGCATGGATGGGTGGGTGGGTGGGTGGATGGATGCATAGATATTACATGTGCTGACATGAATGGTTTGTGGGGGGGTGTTCGTTTGGGGGTTAACCCCCGTTATTGTCGTGTGTGTGTGTGTGTCGGAGGTGTTGTTCTCTGTCGGTGTGTGTGCGTGTGTGTGACCTGTTGATCTTTTTGCATGTGCTGACTGCTTCCTTGCCCGTGCAGGTGGAGCGTCCTCCGCGGTGGTGTGGGATCTCTTCAGATCTAGATCTAGATCTAGATCTATATATCTAGGGATAGATAGATAGATACAGGATGGATGCATGGATGGGTGGGTGGGTGGGTGGATGGATGCATATATATTACATGTGCTGACTTCTTCCTTGCCCGTGCAGGTGGAGCGTCTTCCGCAGTGGTAAGGGACGGCAAGCGCGCGCTGCGGGAGAGCGCCAGCGCGCCGACGGTGGAGGCGGCCTACGAACTCGCGCGGCGCGAAATGGTGGCCGGCGCCCGGACCGAGGATGCGCGGGAGGGGATCCGCGCGTTCCTCGAGAAGCGCGCGCCTGTCTGGCCCGGGGAGTGAGCCTCCTCCTATGTTGGCCTTCACACGATATTGTTATTACCAATACCAATATTGTATGTTGAATGCAACAAACAGGGCCGTCGGGGAGCAACCATGAATTGCGCAATATGGATTGCACAATACAGAGGGGGGCAATGAAGGAGGTGATTGGGGACAAGAATAGTATTGAATAGTGCACAATCCCGGAATGCACAAACGAGTATCTTGTAAAGGCCAACTCCTATGGGAGGTAGGACAGTGTGGCATCACCAGGCAACCCCCGTCGCGGCCCGAGACCACCGATGTGCTGATCCCAGTCGGTTGTATGTGTCTTGGGCTACCCATTCAGCCAGTTCTCGCAGTGGTGAACCGTAGAAGCTGGTGCTACCACCATATTTGGTGCTGCCTGCAAACACCTCAGTGTGGCCCTTGACGTTGCGCGTGCTTAATGCTTAATGCGCTTGATGATGTCCTGAACGTATAGCTCATCACGTACCTGAGATTTGATCATGACCATGACGGAGAACAGTTTTTTATAACACTAGGGGGTGCTGGATCCACGCGTTCCTCGAGAAGCGCGCGCCCGTCTGGCTGGCCCGGGCAGGGCAGTGAGCCTCCTATGGGAGGTAGGGTAAGCGGGTAGGCGGGTAGGGGCATGGGGGAAATGAGAGGGTGGGGGGAGGTAGTAGGGTCTCGACGGTCGATCGAGTCATGTACAGTGGGGCGCGGGGGAGGGGTGTGGGGATGTCCAGCTAGGGGTAGGGCGGCGAACCCATGCACATGCCCCTACCCCCACTATACCCTACCCTTACAGGTAGTATGCCGCCATATGAGCCAGGCGCCATGGTGAACGCATCCCTGCACAGCTCACCGCCCCTCCCCCCCTAATAAAATAATAAACTCTGACATTTTTTTTTAGGGTTAACTGCAATTATCACAATTACAAGATTACGAGTCAAACGACTCATATTATATACTATTACACAACATTACGGTAAATAGAGTTCTTCCTCGGCCTCCGCCCCTCCCTTTTCTACTTTGACCGGAGTGGCCTCTCCGGCCGCGACCTTGCACCTTGCGAACCAAGGCTAAGCACAAGCAGAAGCCCTAGACCTAGACGCAAAAGCGGCTCGCAGGCATCGTTCTCGGAAGACCCCAAAGCCCAAGGGGTTTGCGTCGATGCGCGCCGCGCCCCTCCGGTTAGTGAACTTCAGGATATAGTTAAAACAAACACACATAGACATAGTACACATCCGAGTCACACAACACTGTTGACAACAAACAACAAACAGAAACACATGACGAAAGACCCAGAGACACTAGCACACACACAAACGCACGACACGACACATTCAACTCAGCAACGAGCAACGAGCTAAGACACCACGCACCATGTATGAGCAGACGACACGGCATGAGAGGACACGCACACGAGCAAGCTAGAGCAAGCATGACCACAGCTAACCACATCTCCGAAAAATAAGCTGGAGCACATGCAAGAACACAAGAACCACACAGAAAACGAGACAGTTCCGAGATTTGTGGCAGGGGGGGCGGCTGTGCCAGCGGTTGTGTGCCGCTGGTGGCTGTGCCCGCGCTGTCCTGGTGGGGGGAGGTGTCTCTCGGAGGTAGACATATCATCATCATAGTATCAGTATCACCTTCGGTTTGTAGTAGTCACCCAGTAACGTACGGGTATTGGTGCTTAAGTTGTGTGCTAGTGGGGCTACACGCACCGGCGTGAAGTGGACCACAGGCGCCGCCGCCGCCGCCGCCGCCGCGCGCAGCAAAGCGTAGGGCGGCCATAAGCGCTCTGGCTATGATCGTCTGTCTGCTTTTGTACGATTTAAATGCGAGTCACATGTTACAAGTACAAGGGAGCCGAGTACCGAGTAGCGGTATTCATGTGGGTCAGCCGTGCCATGGCCGAAACGAATTTGATAGGATTGAGTTGACAATGCGTCACAGCCCCCAAAGCCTGCGTCGCCTGGTGACTGACGCAGGGTTTGCTGCCCCTTGATATATATATATATATATATATATA
>Ga0209491_10010817_pt1 | contig 10865 bp, 8 predicted proteins | sample BON02_FD_187213 | JGI IMG/M metagenome (GOLD analysis project Ga0209491, IMG submission 187213) | Freshwater microbial communities from Lake Bonney liftoff mats and glacier meltwater in Antarctica - BON-02 (SPAdes) (version 2) | ecosystem: Environmental > Aquatic > Freshwater > Ice > Glacier...
TATATATATATATATATATATATATATATATATATATATATATATACATACATACAGACAGACAGACATATACTTACACGTATATATATCGCCTCGGGTGAAACTTTCGTGCGCAGGGCCAGCGCGACATTGCGTGTATGCATGTATGCATGCGTGTGTGTATACATGTATGCAAGTATTCATGTACTGTATGCATGTACGGCTATTTTAGGGGTACGCAAGGCCAGCGCGACACTATATGCATTTGTATGTATGCATGTATGCATGTACTGTATCGGGTTAACCCTGTGTATGTATTTAACTATGTAGGTATTGATGTGTGCCTCTTTTGTTGCGCAGGGCCAACGCGACATGAAGGAGGTTCACTGGCACCCGCAGATCCCGGGCGTCCTCGCCTCGACCGCCGGCGACTCGTTCCACGTCTTCAAGCCGGCCAACATCGGAGACGGCGCCGACTGACCAAACTTGAGGTTGACGTTGTTGGGCGTTATTGTCTGCGTGTGTCCCGTCTGGGTCCCCTGTGGGGCCCTCCCCTCCGGTGGTTGGCTCCCTTCGGGTGCCGCCCTCCGGTTCTGACCGACTCATTATAGAGTGGCGCGCTGCACTTCATTCCGCGCTTCGGCCTGCCCTGCGGGCTCACCCTCGCTATGGTACCTCCGGCCATCGAGTCCGAGGCCTTATAACCGTTTCTCGTGGGTGTTTTGAGCGCTGCTGCCGCAATAAGAACACTCCCCCGTACCATTATAACCTTAGTTTTGCAACGCTTGAACCCTGCGGCCGATGCTGTTCCGTGCGCCCGCATACCGTACGCCGTCCGGGGCTAGCTCTCGTCGACGGTGCGGCCACACGAGTCGGTTTGTCGTCTACGTGATGGAATACGTTGGGGGTTTGGGGGGGGGCAGCAGACGGAACAGTAGTGCGCTTCAGCTCGGTCGTGGAATGCCAGCTTCAGTTTGCCGTCCGGTTTGAGTGGCGAATGCGCCAATCGCATATGGACGCGCTGGGTGCCCATAGTATATGCTCACTCGTATTCTACGAGTAACTACTTGTGTGAAACGTGAAACGGGGCCACTGGGGAACGATGGGCTCCCGGGAGCTAGGGGGAGCAGGCGCCACCAGCTTTTCAAGTTTCGAGTCGCAGTATATGAGTGGGGCATGATTAATAGTTCAAATAGTACGTGACAGTGTGAGGGTGGACACGGTGTGTGTACGTGTGGGTATGGGGGGCGAAAGCAGCGAAACAGCACGCGGCCGAGACGGGCGACGGGCACCACTGCCGCGGACGTCACGCGCCAAAATCCGTACTACTCAGCTCAGCAGCGTGCGGCAGACACAAACACAGAGGGTGCGGCGCGGCCGACGGCGGCGGTGGCGGGGGGCGCGTATCGCCACAAACACAAGCGACTCGCGTTCTTGATTTTTTTTATACTTATCTCAGGAATTTACAATGAATCTACATCTCAATCAAAAACAGCACACACGCGGCACGCGGGCGGAGCGCGGAGCACGCACATAGATATAGCAGTAGCAGCGTACCTACTCCCTGTAGTCTGTAGGAGTCGGCAGAACTAGCTAGAAGAGGCTACAGGTACAGGCTACGGAAGAAAGACCACCGCCCTGCGGGGCGGCGGTTTGATGCCCCGGCGCGGACGCGAGCGGCGCGGCGACCGTGCACTGACTTTTCTTCACTCTTGCACTCGCCCACTCCGTTGGGCATGGCATGTGCAAACGCGTCTTGCGGCAGATGACAACTGCGACGAGATACGAGGCGCTCATAGCAGCGAAGCTTGGCATTGATAATAGTAACAGCCCAGCCGGCCGGACTCTCCATTCTTGCGAGCGAGCGGCCTTGAACTCCTTCTTGTAGTAGGGGGCTCGACGACGAAGGCGGAGACTCCGGAGACTAACTCGTTCGTCACACCAGCTTCCGTGTCTCCGCATGTACTCGTAGCAACTAGCTCTAGCTCCTCGTAGATCGCTTAGGAATGAGGGCATATGTGTCATGGCGGTGTATAGGATTAACCAGTCTCTACTCCTACTCATACTTATATATAGATAACTTAGAGAGTCAGAGAGCAAGCGCCGTGTTCGACGTGCTCCGTCTGCGGAAGGCGGAGCGCAGAACGGCTGCAATGAGGCGCGCGTGCTCTGTCAGTGTAACCAATGGTTGTGAAATCGTCACACAGATAAACGCGAAAAACTGCCGTCAAGTTAGGCTTGATCCAGTTATAAATAAAGTGACTATATGCCACTATGCCCGTGCGCCCCGCCGGGCACAGGTGAACTATTACCCCATCAACAATACGAGCACATGAGACCAGTTACAACCTCTGCGGCGTTGAGCTATAGCTACAGACACTGTAACACTGTGATACACGCGTACAGCAGCGCAGAGCCGAGCAGAAGCGCAAACAGCGTAGGCGCAAACAGCGCACAGCCTTACGGACTGATAATCGTTCCCGACGGTTATCCCGGTCCTAAAGTAACCGTCCCTAACGGCTAACGGTTACCCCGTGACGAAAAACACCCTCCTGTCCCGACCGAAACTCGTAACAATAAAACCACTTACACCTAATAAAACAATTTCCCACAGACGGTGTGTCCGACTGTTCCGCCACGACTACATACTAAGGCTAAGGCGTAGACCATGTTTTTTAGTAGAGATATCTACTTATTTAAGCTATCTATGCCTTAAAAGCATGATGTAATCTAGTTACAGTTACTAGTTACATAGCCGTGGCCATTAATAGTATGTAACTACTTAGCAAAAGTCACATTACCCAATTATCTAGACATAACTATAACTGAGAAGATGTGAACGTAGATATTTGTGTATATATCTACTTGATTAGCAAAAAACAACATAAAGTTAACAGGAGCACGGTATTGTGTTAGTGCTGAGACTTAAAGTAATGCCAGCAGGTAAGGCTCGCGTGTACGATCTCTACTAGAAAGCAACCAGATTCTCTATCAGATAACTACCGCGGGTTAACCCGACGTATAATGGAGGTGCTAGTGGGCGTTTTGGATGAAGTATGCAGAGGTGGGGGTGGGGGGGGGGCATACCGGTGGGATAACACGCCCCAGGGCGTCCGCTCCCAGCTCCAGCTGTCTCTCTCCTTGGATAGGGGGCCAGAACTAGTTCCAACTAGTTCCATCATCATCATGTCAATCAAAGGTCCTCACAAAGCCACAGTGCACAGTGCTGCGGGCAAGGAGAAGTCACGTCCCAGCACCACCACAGACAGGGGGCAGCCAACCCTGCGTCACGAAGTGACGCAGGCTTGTGTGGGGGGTTATTATCATCATATATCATACCATATATATATATATATATATATATATATATATATATATATATATATATATCACAGGCACAAGAGCACCCACGCTGACTGCTCCCCGCCTAGAGCTATAGCCTAGGAGGTTAATCTCCACGCGCGTACATCGCAACATCGCTCCCACTGTGGGGCTCAGTTTCATCAGCCATCAGCGACGCACATGCGCACGGCCCAGCGACACCTATAGAGTCAGCACCGTCTTTACAGCATATAGTACAAACAGTAAGCACACATACTTCTCTCCACGGCTCACCCGGTGTGTTTGCAGCGGGGGGAGCGCGACACCCCCGAGAGCTGCTAATGTAGCACAACTAATCTATCGACTGGTGATCACCATCCAGCGCCGTAGTAGTTTGCTAATCAAAAGAATCGTCAGAGTCGAAAACTTCGGAGTCGAAACTTTCAGCAGACTCGCCGTCGCTGCAGTCGTCGTCTGTACGCGTATATGTCGCCCGAAGCGCTAATTAGAAGGTGGTCTTCCTTGGTCGTTGGGTTGATCACCTGCCACAAGGCACGCGCAAGTGAGATGAGTGGCAAAAAAAAGAGGCAAGCGCGGTAAAGGTTGCACACGGCAGAGTGAGACTGACTACGCTTGGACTTCAAAGGCAGGACCTCGTCAGGAATATGCGGTGCCAAGTGTGTACTTTGCGAGCCTTACCTGCAGCAGGGAGCCGTGCAGTGTCCTCAGCTCGACGCAGCTTCTGGTTGCGTAGCTTCTGGTTCCGCGTCTAATGAGGAACCTTCCGTCCGGACGCACCGCGATGCTGGCAGGAAGGTAGTCGAGGCGGAAGGAGCGCACGAATCCACCGCCGAACGTGAGCACCTGGACGCGCTGGTTTTCACAGTCGGCAACGTACAGATAGCCGGCGTGCACTGCAACACCTTTTGGGAAGTTGAACTCGAGAGGCGCGGAGCCTCGTTTGCCGATGGAAGTGAGGTAGCGCAGTGGCGAGACTCCAAAGACGCAGATACGGTTATTGTAACAATCCGCGACATAGAGACGATCAATGTTGCCCACAGCAAGCTCGCGGTCGCTCGGAAGCGCCCCGTTGGAGCCGTCGTGCTCGCTGCCGCGCACCAGTGCAAGGCCCTCGGGAAAGAGCAGGTGCCCGTGGCCGAAGCCTTGCTTGCCGATGCTGTCCACACTCCTGCCGTCGCTGATCCGCAGTTGCTGCACACGGTGGTTGTCGCTGTCGGCGACGAAGAGGTGCGTGCCGTCTGTCGCGAGGCCCTTTGGTTTTTTGAGGTCGCCAGGAGACGCGCCACGGCAACCGATGATCCGAAATGCAGCGCCCGTTCCGTCCAGGTCACTGGGGCTGAAGAGCAGTATGCAAGCGTTGGCAGCATCGGTCACGGCAAGCCCGCCGTCATCTGGTAGACGAACTGCATACGGCGCGTCCAGCCCGCCTAGGATTAACTCGGGGTTGACCTGCCCAGCGATTGTGGCCGTGGCCCAGCGCGCCCGCATCTCGCGGGCCAGAGCCCACCAGGACGTGCACACGCACTTGAGCGTGGGGAGGCGAGTCAGCCCGAGGTGCTCGAAGATCACCTCTAGCACGTCGGTGTTCTCAGCGACCCGCTTGGAGGCCGGCAGCTCTGGCTGATCCATGCTTTTCCGATTTTGAGATCCTCTCTCAAATACCGTGGTGGTGAATGGACGGCCACGTCGAGACAATCATCATACCAGCGTCGCTGTAAACGGGTAAACACCCTAGTCGCGAGGAGAGACCCGCACCCGCATCCCCAGCCAACAGCCAACACTACAGTACGCACCCAGCCTGGTGACACCGACTTGCTATGTCTTCTACATAGCTCTACTCATACATAGGCTACATACTACCAACACATACCCACACATGTCGCTCTCATACTACCTTGGGTAACAACGGGCCCACACAGAGCACACCATCTGTCGACTACCGGTACTATAGAGCTAGTGGCAGCTCCAAGCGTACTCTTCTCTACCTCGGCAGGGCGCAGATTTTTTTTTTTTTTTTTTTTTTTTAAGTCTCCAGAACACACACACACCCCGCAAACACCCACACGCACCTGTTTGTTACGCCACGGCGTCTCGCAATCAAATCCCAACGACCTTTTTCGCCGAGCACCAACACCATGCCGCCTACGCTCAACTGCCACGCCAAGCGCGCGGTGATCCCTGGCCACCCACATACGCGCGCGGCGGCTTCGGCAAAGCGCCGAGCTGAGGCATCGCCGCCATGTGGGCGCCGCTCCAAGCGCGCCCAGACCTTGGCGCGCGAGGAGCGAGCTCGGAAGTGCGCGGAGGCAGCGGCCAAGACAGAGGCCGAAGCATGCAGGCAGCGCCAGCATGCTCGCAACCGAGAGGAGCGGGCTCGGAAGACCGAGGCACTCAGGCTGCGGCGGCAGCGCACCGTGCTTCTGGAACAGCGACAAGCGCTCATCCGAAATAAGCCGCCCGAGTTCGCTATCGCCGAGTGCCGGCGGGCGGGCTGCGTGGGCGTTGGGTACGTTGACGGCCGCTCACCCACGGCCATGTGCTTTCTCTGCACTGAGCAGTGGGCCGTCGACCGCGGTGTCCTCTCGCGGCTCTGGTCTCTAGCGCAGCGCCTGTGCCCCACCCTAAAGCTTGAGGATTGTGGGGTCAAGGGCTCGCGCCCCTGCCCGCACTGCGGCGTCACCATACTCAAAAACGGCGGCTGCAGCGAGATGTTTTGCCCGCTCTGTAGGCGATACTTCCACCGGGGCGCTATGTGCAACGTTTACTAGACGCAACAAACACCAGAGTAGTCTTTGAGAGGTGCCCGCGCCAGACTGGAAACCGCACCTCATAGACTCTAACTCCACCCTGCAGAGTACAGAGGCGTCAGGAGCCGAATGTGCAGGCTTCCATTTCGTGCCGTGACGAGTGATTTCTGTTGGGGGCAGTTTGTTCTAATAGTTCTAGTTGTAGTTGGGCCTCACGCAATCTGCGCGCACGGCGCATGTAGAGGGCGTTGAGCCACTAGCCGTGTTGGCGGGCTTTGGTCGACGCCGTCCTGTGTACGTGCTGTGTGCTCGCCATCTGTACGTGCTGTGTGCTGTTGTGTATGACTTTTGCTACATTGCGCGTGTGAGCGTTCGGGCCGTAGACGTGTGTGTGGAACTCGTCGGTCGTGCTGGGCGTCGGGTCAAGGTCAGGGTGGGTGGCGTCGTGTGATCCACGAACAACGTCCGTTTTCGTGTGCGAGGAAGGGGATGCATGCCGCGGTGTGTGGGGAGGTACCTGCTTGCCATATATATAGGAGCCGGCGCTTCCGCCGCCCCCGCTTGTCCACGACGAGAGTGAGTCAGAGCTAGGGCTAGCGGCAGCGGAGGGGCGGGTGGGCGGGTGAGGGGGGGAGCAGGAGCAGGAAGTTTGGCATATTATGTGGTGTGTTTCCTCACGTCACAGATTCTCTCCTCGAGCGCTCTAGCTGTAGGCTATCTATAAGCTATAATTGTAATTGACGAGCTTGGGCATAGCCTCAAATCTCAAGTCATTGTTCTCAAACAAAACCAAGTGTGTTTTATTATTACTAGGTCGGCCCTCATGCCTACGAGGTAGGTAGGTAGGTAGGCCAAGGCTAGGGCAGTTTCGGGTTCAGGGTTAGGGTTAACCCACAGAGATTTTTTGGAACATTTCACAGCATTTGAGCCTGCTTAGTAGTCGTACCATAACACTTCTAGCTTCTAGCAGTATGACAGTACTCGGGTTAAGGGTTGTATTTTTATATTTATTTACATGTGACACATTATGTGTGAACCCACATTCGTCGATCAATTTTTTTCCCGCCCGTATACATATAATTATAACATAAACATAGTATATAGACTAATATAGAAGCTTTTTTTTGTCTGTCTCTCTGTGTAGGTGAGTAGGTGTCCACACCACGGTCGATTGCACCGTGTCCCCTGCATACCGTAGCTTGCTGTGAGTGTTGTGAGGCGGCAGGCCTCTGCCCTCTGCCCGACTGCCGACTGCTTGGGCCTGTGTGCTGTGTGCCTGAGAGTGCTGTGTGGGGGTGAGGCGGGACATAGCTAGGCGCTAGGCAGACCTTGGGCCTACCTCTGCTGAGTGTTGTGTTGTGTGTGGGACAGGCCTTCGGGTTAACCCGCAATGCTCTAGTCTAGGACAGGAAGTGTAAGGAGGTGGACTGCCCGCACCCAACTCTGTGATAAGAGAGTCGGGACGCGGCAATCGCTAAGGGGCACCGAGCGGCAGCGCGCCCTGTACTTTCAGGGGAGTGTCCCACCATATACTGATGATATATTATATATCTCTCTGGGTAACACTGCTCGAATCGACGGGCCAAGCAGGGGATGTAATATATAATACTACAGGTACTAGCAGTACGCAGTACACAACGAATAACTTATACACAGTCAAAGTACCAGCGTACAAGCGACCAACACACAGACACACCACACACAGCACAGTCAAAGGCGAATCAGTGTCCCGCGCGACGTACATGGGTCATGTCATGGGGGAGAATGAGGGGCGCGTGTGCAACAACGCGCATGCTGACTGAATGAGATGGTCTCTCTGGGTACGGAATCGGCGTGGGATCTGCGGCAGACCGGAGAGGCGCATTTCTAGCGGGCCTCCCCTCGCGGCAGCCACTCTGCCTACAAGGCGGAGCGGTGCACAGTGCGGCCATCCCACGGCCGTCCCTGGCGCGTCCAAACCCCAGTGGCGCGCCAGTGCAGAGGGCACGCGCGGTCCCCCGGGGGGGAGGGCGGCCCTCTCTCTCTCTCTCTCTTCTTAATCTCTCTGCGGCGCTTGGAAGGTCGGGCCCGAACCTGGAACCTGGAGCAGTGGGGGGTTACGTGATGTTCGGACAGTTTCCCGAGCCCTGGAGTACGCAAACACCCACCGTCCAAGCTCCAAAGTAGGCGCAGTCCTATATATATATATTCATATATATATATATATATGCATATATATATATGTATGCATATATATGAATATATCTATACAGGGCTGCTGGCTGGAGCCTATATATACATATATATATGAACATATATGAATATATCTATATATAGGGCTACCAGCTGGAGCCGGCCGCCTGTTCTAGCGCCTCGTTTCTCTGGGAGTCTACGCTCCGTTCCCCGTCCGTTGTGGCCAGAAACTAAACGCTGTGGTCGACAACGTCCGGGCACACAGTAGCTGCGGCTGTCTCTGCTTGGCCTTCACAAGGTATTCGTTTGTTGAATCAGAGATTGTGCACTAATCAATACTATTCTTGGCACTAGACACCACCTGTATTGCCCCCCTTTGTATTTTGCAATCGATATAGGGCAATACATAGATTCCCCCCAAGCCCCCTGTTTTGCCATTCAAAATACAAGATTGGTATTGGTTGTGCCAATATCATGTAAAGGCTAAGGCTGTCTCTGACCAAGACCCAAAGTTCGGCCGTGAGTTGGCCTTTACACGATATTGTTATTACCAATATTGTATGGTGTACGGAATATAAACGGAAGGTCGGAGGGGGGGTCGCATACTGGCCAATAGCCGTGCAATAGTATTGCACCAGGGTGGGCAATGCAGGTGGGCGCGGGGAATGACAGGATGCTTGATTCGTGCACAAAAGCCTCGCAATACAAGAATATCTTGTAAAGGCCAAGCCATTTACAAGATATCTCGGGTTAAGGGGTTAACCCTACAGGCTGGTGCGCGTGGCGCCGCCGCGCGCACCAGCCTGTACGGGTCGGGTCGGTTGACCAGAACCAAAAATACAGATCCAGCACAGTGTTCTCCCTCGATACCGGCGGAGCATCTCGAGGTCTCCGTTGGCGTCCATATCTGTATGTATACACACACACACACGTATGGGGCACGAAGAAAAGAAAACTCTCTACCACCCCCGATAGGCCATGGACACAATTCTGTGGACAAATTCAGTTGACCGATGTAAGCGCTTTGCGCGGCGCGGCGCCCGCGGACTTCTTTCCCATGGCCGAAGCCTCGCCGTTCTCGTAGCTTAGCTTAAAAGTACGTGTGCGGGTGTCGTGTCTTTCTTGTAACATCAAATTGGTATATATATATATATATATATATATGTATATATATATATATATATATATGTATGTATATATATATATATATATATATATATATATATACATATATATATATATAGAGAGAGAGAGAGAGATGAATAAATAGATAGATAGATAAATATAGATATAGATATATATATAGATATATATATATATATATATATATGTGTGTATATATATATATATATATATATATACATATATATATATATAGAGAGAGAGAGAGAGATGAATAAATAGATAGATAGATAAATATAGATATAGATATAGATACAGATATATATATATATATATATATGTGTGTGTAGATATACATATATATATATATATATGAGGTTTCTCTTTTTGTTCTTGGGCCCCTGCGGTGTATCTAGGGCTCAACCTGCTCAGGCACGTGGACACCCCTGTGACTCCCATGCGCGTAGCTGCCTCCATCGCCTATTATTATTATTATTATTGATATTGCTAGTTTGTTGCATACTAGTTTTTGGTAGCAGCAGCAGTTGTAGTAGGAGTTGCAGCAGCATCAGCCGGAGGAGGAGGGGAAGGAGGAGGAATGATAGTAGTAGTAGTAGTAGAAGTAGTAGTAGTAGTAGTGGTAGTGGTAGTAGTAGAAGAAGTAGTAGTGGTAGTAGTAGCAGCAGTCACTTACGTGTTTTGTGTTCTGCTGCAGGCCCCTGCGGTGTACCTAGGGGTCAACCTGCTCAGGCACGTGGACACGCCCGTGACCCCCATGCGCGTTGTGGCCTCCATCGCTGCATACGCTTCGACGACGTTTTGGCTGATCGATGAGTTTGCGGCGCTGGGCGCTTCGGCCTTGGAAACGCTCAAGACAGTGCTAGTGGGGGAGAGGTACCTGACAAATATCTGTGTTGCTAGCTGTACCCAATTCGGGGCTAGTTCGAAATGTATATATATTTACATATATAATATGTGTATATATGTATATGTATTCATATATTTATATATGAATATATATATATACATATATATATATTTATATGTGTGTGTGTATATATATATACATATATATGTATATATGTATATATATATATATTATATATGTATACATATATATATATATATATATATATATATATATATATATATATATATATCGGGTTAACCCGCATACGCGTCGACGACGTTTTGGCTGATCGATGAGTTTGCGGCGCTGGGCGCTTCGGCCTTGGAAACGCTCAAGACAGTGCTAATGGAGGAGATGTACCTGACAAATATCTGTGTTGCTAGCTGTACCCAATTCGGGGTTAGCCCGAAATGTATATCTATGCACATACACAATATGTGTATATATGTATAGTTACGCATATGTGTTTATATCTATAGATATACATGTATATATATATATGTGTCTGTATACGTATATATATACATATATATGTATGTATAAATATATAAATATATATATATATATATACATATATATATATATATATATAT
>Ga0209491_10010822_pt1:2500-10863 | contig 10863 bp, 15 predicted proteins | sample BON02_FD_187213 | JGI IMG/M metagenome (GOLD analysis project Ga0209491, IMG submission 187213) | Freshwater microbial communities from Lake Bonney liftoff mats and glacier meltwater in Antarctica - BON-02 (SPAdes) (version 2) | ecosystem: Environmental > Aquatic > Freshwater > Ice >...
GCTGCTGCCTGTGGTGTGTGTGTGTGGTGTGCAGGGTGGATTAAAATGGGCTGAGTCCGGGCACGATAAGACCACTGTTTGCTGATCCAAAAGGAGGGCGTGGGCAAGAGGAGAGGGCGCTGAGCGCTGCGGGGACTCCATGACGGCGTGACTAGGGCAGCATGGTCATCATGAGGGAGAGAAGCATGACGAGCGAGGAGGCGAGCAGAGGCCTTCGTTGCCTTGCTCTTCCCAAGCAACTCACCCCACCCCACCCTACACAGGTTTGAGGACAAGCCCTACCGTCCAAAGCAGCGGCTCCACCACTTCCTGGCTGCCTTTGCCCTCCATTTCTCCATCCTCCACGCCTCGATAGCCCACCAGCCTCCTCTGTCCCTCCAGTCCAAGGCCCATCTCTCTCAACAAATGCTGGTGCCCAAGTTTAGCCTCCACCAAACCGCCGAGACGGTGGTGGTGACCATCAAGCTGCCCTACGTCCGCGTGGGCGACGCCGAGGTCTCCGTGGTACGTGCCTTGTGACGGGTTTCCTTGTCTTTTCGAAGAAGTATCCTCCCGTGACCTCTTGCCTCCCTCCCTCCCTACCCCTCTCTCCCCACCCGCCCACCCTGACAAATAATAGGATGGCCAGGACTTTGCCTTTTATTGCAAGCCTTACTTGCTGAAGCTGCATTTTCCTCACGCCCTGAGGAATAACGAGGAGGACGAAAGCCATTGCCGGGCTGTGTATGATTCGGACTTGGTACGTGCGGGTGTGTGGTTTGGGTGGTGGTGGTGGTGGTGGTGTGGTGTGGATACGCAATCCCCGCGTTCGAATTCCAACAAAAATTACGACGAAGCTTTCATCGTCCATGGCAATTGAAGAAATCCTCCCGTTCTCCATTCATCCCCTCCCTCCCTTCCTTGTCCTCTCATCGCGTCACTCCTTCCCTCTCTCCCTCCCTCCTTCCTTCCACAGGACCATGGCACCATGACCCTCCACCTTCTGAAGAAAGAGCCCGGACAAACATTCGAAGACCTCGACCTTACTACCACTCTCCTCCAGCCCGTCCGCGCCTTTGACCCTTCCTCCCTTCCTGGCTCTTCCTCCTCCTCTTCCTCCGCGGGTGCTGCTGCCACCATTCTTGGCACTGGCAGTAGCGGCAGCAGTAGCAGCAGTAGCAGCGCACCCATCTATCCTATGGGCCCGCCTTCGATTGAGGTGCTGCATTCCGAAGAGTACCTTTCTCCTCCTCCTCCTTCTACTATTCCTGCTCGAGCAGCAGCAAGAACAACAGCAGCACCAGCAGTAAACGCCCCTCCTCCTCCTCCTCCTCCTCCATCTGCCCCCTCAAGCTCCACCACCACCATCCTCAACAAGAAAGAACAAAACTCAAACACTCTCCTACAACCTGGTGGCAGCAGAGGTGCCCGCTACGGATTCAACCGGCAATATCACAACGTCTTCACTCATCTCACCAATGAAATGGTCGTCCTCGAAGTCCTTCGTCTACCCAACCCCGAGCTTACTCCAGAGGAGGGCGAAGGCGGGAGGGAGGACCTTAGGGAGGGGGAGGAGGGGGAGGATTTTGATGGGGATCGGTATTTGGGGGATATGGTGGGAAAAGACGAAGATCCTTTATATGAGGAGGCGATGAGAATAAAGCCGTTCTGGCTAGGGGAGGGCGAGGAAGGGAGGGAGGGAGTGTGGGATGAAGTGGAGAAGGAGGAATTGGCGACGTTGAAGAATCGGGAGTTTCTGTGGGGGGAGACGGAGGAGGAGGCGAGGGACGGACGAAGGGCGGTGGGGTTGGGGTTGCTTGATTTGTTGTTGGCGTTTGTGTATGATTGGAGGACGACGGGAGGAGAGGCGACGGTGGAGTCAGCGTGGACGATGACTACCTTGTCTCCTTCTCTGTCTTATCTGGAGACGTATAGGGGAGGGTATCGAGGGAGGGAAGGAGGGAGGGAGGGGGTGTGGAAGGTGGTGAGGACTTTTAAGAGGCGAGTTGTGACGTATCCGTATTTGAGGGTGTGGGCGCTGGCGGAGAAATGTGTGGAAGACGTAGGAGGGATGCTCGAGGGAGGGAGGGAGGGAAGGAGGGTGATGTTGAGGTGTTTGTTGAGGATGAGGAGGGTGTTAAGGAGGACGGAGACGCATTATCTGTTGAATCGGTTGTTTTTGGATGATTATTGTGTGTTGTTGCAGTCGGCGGTGGGGGAGGTGGTGGTGCGAGAGTTGGGGGAGGCCTGGAGGGAGGGAAGGGGGGAGGGAGGGGGGGGTGTTAGGGTTGGGAAGGAGGAGGTGGGCTTGGGGTTGGTGGAGTTGGAGAGGCTGTTGGAGGGAGGGGGAGGGGGAGAGGAGGAGGAGGAGGAGGAAGAGGAGAGCGATAGTGAAGAAGAGTCCGAAAGTGATAGTGAGGAGGAGGAGGAGGAGGAGGAAGAGAGTGAGACTGAGAGCGAGGAGGCAGAGAGCTCGTCCAAGGAGGAGGAAGGGGAAAAGGAGGAGAAAGAGGAGGAGGAAGGAACAACCCTCGTGTCGGCGCTGGGCGAGGTCTCCTTGAAGGAGAGAGGGAGGGAAGGAGAGGGGGAGGAGGAAGGGTTGATAGCGGGCATTGCTTCGCTTACGGTTGACCCGAAAAGGCAAAAACTTGATGTGGGCGAGGGAGGAGGGTCTTTGAGAGCAGCGGCGACTAGACTATTGGTGATGCCGCTTGCTGGTGGTGGAGGAGAAGGAGGAGGAGAAGGAGAATGGGAAGGAGGAAGTGCAAAGGCGCAAGGAAGAGAGAGGCCGCTGATTGAGGAGCTTTGATGCGATTCTAAAGAAAACAATAAAGTACTTAAGTATTAGTAAGGTCGTAAAGAAACCGAAGAAATGCAGAAAGTGTACGAAGAAAAAGGGAATAAAGTCCGTAAACCCGATAGGCAGCTGTATGCATTTGTTTGGCTCATCATCATGTTGGTGTGGGTTTTCTTTTTTGTTGTGTAGAATAACACGACAAGGAAAGCGAGGAAAGGTTGCCGGCCCCCGCCTTCCCGCCCATCAATCCCTCGTCTGTGAAGTGCTCGCATCTCTTCCTAGCTTCTCTCACGCTCTCACCTCATTACCATATGTCCTGACTAACTAATATACCCTTCTTAACCCTTGCTGCCTGGTACTGCTGCTGCTGCTGCTGGTGTTGGTTGTGTTTTTGGTTTTCATCGTTTGCTTTTGTTACCCGCTGCTGCTTGCTCCTTCCCTCCCTCCCTCCCTCCATCCCTCCCTCCTTTTCTTCTCTATGTATGTATATGCCCATCTTTTTGGACGCGACGGACGATTCTCTGCTTTACACACTCCACACACTGTACACGCTCTTCTTCTTGGTCTTTGAAAAAACGAGAAAAAATAACAACATCTTGGTCTTTTGAAAAACAGTTTTTTTAACGTTACAAAATGATGCAAGCAATAAAATGAATGACAGATGAATGATTATGATGACAGGAAACACTCACACACACACACACACACCCACACACAAACACACACACACACACAAATCTTCTCTCTCTCTCTCGCACACACACACACACACACGCGCGCGCGCGCACTTGCGGGCGAGAGAGAGAAACAGATACACACCACACACGCACACATGAACACCGCCCTCCCCATCTCTCTCATCGACGGGGGAAAGGCTTCCTATTGTCTCGACTACTAACTCCTTTCTTTCTCTCTCCACTCTACTCAAAGAGATACTGCTCCTCCTCTTCCTTTTCCTCCCCCTCCTCCACCTCCCTTAAACAGTCACCCGGCAGCCAAGAAGAAGGCAAAACAAACAAAAATTAAAGGAGGAGAAGGAGTCACTATCGTACCCCCACACTCTGCAACCGACTCAATGAATCCTCCCTTTCGGCAACCTCCTTCTCCAAACTCGCCTCCTTCTCCAAACTCGCCTCCTTCGGTTTCCTTTCCGTCTCGACGTCAGCAGCAGCTGCAGTAGTAGCAGCAGTAGCAGCAGGAGTGGTGGTGGTAGAGGAGGGGGCGACAGCCGAAGCAGCAAAGACAGCGTCGAGCACGTCTTGTTGCTCGTCCTGCTGCTGCTGCTGCTGCTGCAGCTGCTGACTTGTTGATAGGTCCACTTGAGCCATCATTGGCACACTGCTGCTGCTGCTGCTGCTGCTGCTCTTGCTGCTGCCCTCCAGACTATCACCCTTCTCCTTGGCAGCCAGAACATCTGCTGTAGCTGCTGCTGTAGCTGCTGCTGTAGCTGCTGCTGTAGCTGCTGCTGCTGCTGCCGCCTCCTCCTTCTGCTGCCGCCTAACACTCCCAAACACCAACTCAAACGCCTCCATCTGCTTCTTCTTCCTCTCCTCCGGCCCCACCTGCCGCACCTCTTCCTCCTTCCCTCCCTCATTCCCTCTCTTCCTCCCCACCCCCTCCACCGAGGCCGACAGAGGAGAAGTAGCACCAGAGGCACTGGTAATCCCAGAGCCGGACTGGGCTTCATTGTACTTCTTATCTATCTGAGCCGCGAGCTCCACCACATGCTTCTGGAGACTCGTCGTCTGTTTTTGCGCCAGTTCAAATTCTTTGTGCGAGGCCTCCCTCTTCCGAGCCGCGGCTGCCAGCTCTTGTTTGAGCAACAGTTCTTGTTTTGCGTGGGTGGAGAGGGAGGAAAGGAGGGCTTCCTCCTTCGCTTGGACCTCCTCCCATTTCTGCCGGTGAGGGACGACAGCCGCACTGGCTTCTGCTAATGCTGCAGTAGTGAGCTGAAGGGTTTGTTGCACCTCCCTTGCCCCCTCCTGACTGGCGAAAAACTGCCCCTCTGCCTCCTGTTTTGCTTCCCTTGCTCGCTCTACCCTCAGTTGGGCCCGTCGTAGCACCTCCTCGGCTTCTGCTACTTCCGCATCAGCAGCAAAGACAAATTGCTCCAACCTCTTACTAGTCCCCAATACCCTTGTTTCTTCCGCCTTTAAATTCCTGGCAGCATGGCAATATCTCTCCTCTTCCGCCACTCCTGCCTTGAACGCAGACAAGACCAAAACAGACTCTTCTCTCAATTCTTGTGTTTGTGCCGTGAGGCGTTGTCCTACTTTCCCCGCTGCTTCCAGTCTAGTCCGCGCGTTCCCTTCTCTGTCAAGGGAGAGTGAGACAGCTTCAGCGGAGCTACGAGCCTGCTCTTGAGCTTTTTTCGCACGCAAGGTCACTTTATCGAGTTGCTTGGAGAGAGAACGGATCTCCTCGGCGCGCCAGGCGGCTTGCATTTGGGTGAAGTACTGGGCGCGGTCTTGAGCGACTGTGTGAGGGAAGGAGGGAGGGAGGGAGGGAGGGAGGGAGGGAGAAATCATAGACACGTTAGATAACTTTTCTTATCTCTCTCTCCTTTCTCTTTCTCTATCTATACACTCACCTTCACGCAAATTTTCGACGGCGGCTGCTGATTGTTCAAGGGTTTTCTTGAGGATGGGAGCGACGAATTGCTTGATGAGCGTTTGGTCCAGGCCCTGGAAAGCGGTCTTTATCAGGGGGAGAGCAACGTCTCGGGCTGTGAAAGAAAAGGGCAAGAAAGGGAGGGAAGGAAGGATAAAAGGTTAGTGATTAAAGGACTGAGTATGATTGCGAATTCGTCTCGCATGCCTGCTGCTTCTCACCCTCCTCCCTCCCTCCCTCCCTCCCTCCCCTTCCTTGCCTAGAGCCACCGCAATATCCCTCGTCAGGATCTCGCCAACACTAATGGCAACTCCGCCACTTCCGCCATATGTCTCCTCCGATCAACTCCCTCCCTCCCTCCCTCCTTCACTTACCTAGAGGTACCGCAATGTCCATCGTCAAAATCTCGCCCACGCTTACAGCCAGCTCGGCCACCTCCGCCATCTGTCTCCTCCTATCAAATTCCGCCCTTCGTTGTGCATCATACAATATTTCATACGCCTCTTTAATGACTAAAAACTCTTTGGTTGTGTCCGTGGTGCGACTGGCGTCGGGGTGGGTATTCTTGGCGCGTTCGCGGAAGGCACGCTTGACTTCTGCGGGTGTTGCTCCTGGGGCGAGGCCTAGGACTGAGTAATAATCGGTTTTGCTGGTAGCAAGAAGGCGGGTGCGTGGTGGTCGTGATGATGGTGGTGGGGAAGAGGAGGAAAGAGGAGGGCGGAAGGCGTGCAGGGGGTCGAGTAGGAGGACGACGAGGAGGGAGAGGAGGAGGACGAGGGTGTTGGCTGGTGGCCGCCGGAGGGATGGGGCTGTTGTCATGGTGGCGGACGCCGTTCGTCTGTTAAATGTTAAAAGAAGGGGTGGAAAGAAGAAGAGTGAGACATAGGTCTGCATGCGCCGGTCTGTACGTGTGGGTTTTGTTCCTATGGGCAGGGCAGTAGCAGCTGGTCCAAGGCATTCCACGCACATTGCACCTCAATCTTTCCCAAGGGCCAAGATCAAGAAAGCACACACAACGTGACACCCACGACAAATGTGGTGCGTGCTTACGCACCTCTTTGCCCACGCCACAAGCGCCCCAAAGAGCTAGCCTGCTTTGGCCGCGGCAGCAAATCATTTACGGGCCTCCTTCCTTCCACCCTCTCCCCCCAGCCCCTTTTCCAGTCCACACTTACCGATTGAACGCCACTCTAGAGCTGCCTTCAGACCCCAGGGACGGCCTCTTTTCCCTTGGGCGTGGTGTGCGGGTCGTCGCAAACTCTATACTTTGGAAGGAGGGGGGCGAAAGGTGAGACACGGTCCAATTAGAGAAAGGCGAAACGAAGCAAAGAGGGCGTTGCGCACACGGCCGAGAGGTTGTGAGGACCCAAAGGCGCCGTCTCTATTCAGGCTTTAGTACCCCTGCGGCATCAAAGACGTCACGTACAAGGCCCAGCACGCGTGTGGGACACGCACAGATCGATGTGGGCGAAGCCCAAGGTCTTGGAGAGTAGTAGGGAGGAGTGTGAAGCCTCGCTCTCCTGGAACAAAATCGCAGGCAGCAGGCACCCCCCTATCCAAGCGTCGTGATGGAGGAGGCCGCACAATCGAGCGAGGCCTAGCAGCAGCAAGTCATTTGTGCTCTCTGCCTCTGCTTGGTCAATGCTGCCTTTACCAGCACATCTTATTCACATTCATCTGTATGTTATACCCCAACATAAACCACAGACTTTTCTCTTATTTTGCCCACGCCAAAGCCACTTCTTCCGACTGCTTGGCCTTTATCCACTTGCTTCTTCGCGCCGGCCTTTTCCAATATATCATCACGCCATGCCTGGCCCACTACAACTAAGACGACGACGACCACCCTCCCAGCAGCAGCGGAAGCGCACGTCCCTGCCGCTCCCACTACGCGGCGGCGTCCACCTCCTCCTTCTCGCCGCCGCCCTATCCCTCCTCTCCACGCCAATCCAGGCATTCCTGCCAGCTACACCATCATCCCCCTCTCACCGGCCTCCCCTCCCCTCCTCCTCCTCCATCTCCTCCACCTCCGCCCTCTACTCCAGCACGGGCTCCGGCTGGCGTGGCGGTCCCCGGCCAGATGACGAGCCCGTGGACCTGTCGGGGGACGGTGGGGTGATGAAACGCGTGATTCGCCCAGGCTTTGGGTACAAGCAAGAGAGCCCTCCTCCGCATGCGTATTGCAAGATTGCCTTTGTCATGAAGACGGCCACGGGGCAAGTGATTGCGGACCGGATGAAGGAGCCGATGGAGTTTATGCTGGTACGTTTTGTTGCTGTGGTGGGTTTTGTTTGTTGGAGGGAGTGTGGTTGTGGAACGGAGGGAAGGGAGGGAGGCAAACGGCACGGGCGCGGAGGACGATAAACCTTTTGAACGATCTAGAAGTCAGATTTACTCATTATCACCAAACTCACCCCCTTATTTTTTCAGGGCCTAGAACGACCGGAAGTCATCCCCGGGTGGGAGCTGGCAGTGGCCTCCATGAAACCTAATGAAATTGCCGAGATTACTTGCGCGCCTGAATATGCCTTTGGTGCGGCGGAGGGGTACGAGGAAAAGATCCCTCCTGGGGCTACTGTCATTACGAGGTGAGGGAGGGAGGGAGGGAAGGAGGGAGGAAAATTCTGATCTATTGTAAAAGATATATTTGTGCGTCTATCTCTCTCTCGCCCATTTTCTTCTCTCCTTACTCACATTCCTTCCCTCCCCTCCTCTCCCCTCCCTCCATCCATCCCTCAGACTGCAACTAATAGACTGGCGATCCCTTAAAGGCGCAGGATCAAGAGACGTGGAAGACACGAGGGACTTAACCAAGAAATGGCGAGAAGAGATTATGACAAATATATTTTGTCTCACTCACACACCCCCTCCTTCCCTCCCTCCCTCCCACCCTCCCTCCCTCAGATTACAACTAATAGACTGGCGCTCCCTGAAGGGCGCAGGCTCCACAGATGTAGAGGATACGAGGGACTTAACC
>Ga0209491_10010823_pt1 | contig 10863 bp, 18 predicted proteins | sample BON02_FD_187213 | JGI IMG/M metagenome (GOLD analysis project Ga0209491, IMG submission 187213) | Freshwater microbial communities from Lake Bonney liftoff mats and glacier meltwater in Antarctica - BON-02 (SPAdes) (version 2) | ecosystem: Environmental > Aquatic > Freshwater > Ice > Glacier...
CGAATAAAAGTGGGGCGACAAACTACTACTACTCACAAGAAAGGGCTCTGGACCCTGAGTCAACGACTCGAGGAGAAAAACTAGATTCAGGACTCACCTTCTCACTCTCCCTCCTCCTTCCCTATTCTCCGTCCCCTCCCTCTACAGCGCTTCGAAGATGCCGCCCAGACCCTGGCCCCGTGGGGGTACGGCGACGATTTTCAAATCGAGCAGGTCCCTCCCGCCCTGAGAAGCATGCTCGAACGGATTCAAAACTCCCCTCATTTCTGCTTGGGGAAACCGAGGGATATCACCATCAATCACCGCGAGAAGTATTTCTATCGTCTCGATCCTCACGTTGATCCCGTGAAGGATGGAGGGAATGTCTTTATTCTCGGCTTGCTATCAGGGACGGTGTTGACTTCATCCCCAACCTCAAGAACGATGCACCCGGATCAGCACAAGGCCATGGACCCTCGAAAAGTGGCTGAAGTCTCTTGGTTGCCAGGCAAAGACATTGATATTGATTTACCCGCGCGGGCTCTGTTGCATTTAAGTGGGGATGCGCGGTATACCTGGTGTCATGGCATACGTCTAGGGGTGACCCATCCGCAGATTGAGGATTTTTATTTGGGCGCGGAGCTGCCGGAGGAGGCGAGGGTGGTGGAGGGGGAGGGAGGGAAGGAGGGAGGGGTGCCCTTGTGGGATTGGTGGGGGAGTATGAAGAACTTGAGACGGCGGGGGCCGGAACGACTGAGTGTGATTTTTGCCTTTGCGGACCCGGAGTAAAGTAGAGTAGGGTGGAGTGGACTAGGTGGTTGCACTCGTATATATAGGAAAAGCAAAAGACAACACATAGACAGTGCGTAGTATGTCTTTGATCGTGGGGGGTGGTAACATCTTGGATTTTGTCTTTTCTTGTACTCCACATAATTTGCTCGATGCACTAAGGCTTCTCTTTTTCATCTAATGCCTAGACGCGGCGTCGGCGTTCTAGCCAAGTTGCAGCATACCCGGATGATGTGCCTTATTGACACACCCCACGACCCTCTCTATGTTATACTCTTACCACATCAGCAGCACATTAACCTCGGCCTTCACCTACGTACAGGCTAGTCGCGCCGCCTTCCCGTCTTCTCAGGCAAGCAGCCAGGCAAGGCCAAAGCAACACATCAAAAACCTCCCCCCTCCGGCTTCTTTTCCTTCTACGCTACGCCCCCTTCCACCCCCGTCGACAAGACCATGGCCGGGTGCCGCGCCCACACCGAGCTGGAGGCGGAGAAGCTGACTTGTGAGATTGTGGAGCTCGAGAACTCGGTCGTGCATCTGGTACGTTTGTGGTGGTGCTTTTGGGTGCGCTTGTTTGGGATGAAGGGATGTATGAGACACAAATCCTACCCCATATTCATTCCCCATCTCCTTCCCCGCCACAAAAAACAAACAGAAACGATCCAACCAACAACTCACTGACGCCCTAGCTTCCTCCCCGAACGACACCGACTTCCAAGAAGCCCTCAACGAAAACAAAGCCGTCATCCAAAAGAAGGAAAACCTCCTCGAAGAGCTCAAGAAAGAATTACGCACCCACAAAAGCATGTTGGTCACGGCCTTAGGCGCAGCAGAGGCCCGGCGGCTCCCAGCAGCGATTGCGATAGAGAATGAGGCAGTAGCAGCAGCGGCAGCAGCAGCAGACACGCAAGCAGCAGCAGCAGTAGCAGCAGCGGCACGGGCAGCGCAAGCATCAGCAGCATCTAACCAAGCGACACCGGATCAGCAGCAGCCAGAGGAAGAGGAAGAGAAGGAAGGCGGGGTCTACCTCTAAGGGTCTTGTACATAGATAAGGAAGCACAACAATAAAAAGCAAAGAAAAAGACTTGTTAAGGAAATCAACAGCATTTATCTCAGCTCAAGCACTTGTAATCCAAGCGTTTTCTCTCTTCCTTCTATTATATCATTACTTAGGTATCACAAAGGCCACGTCGCCTAGAACAAAGCCCCTTCTTCTCCCTTTTCTCCTCCCCCAACCCCTCCCTCACCCCCCCTTCCCCATTCTTACTTTTCAAGAATAGCCTTCAGGAAAGCAACCGCATCTTTCATTTCCTCCGGGGTTGCCCCATGATCCAGCCCCCTGTAAGTCTTAAACGTATAATCCAATCCCATCTCCTTCAATTTCTCCGCGCTATGCTGCCCCCACTGATACCTAACCACACCATCCGCGTCCCCATGCCCGTGAAAATACGTCATCGCCTTCCCCTCCTCCGTCAATGCCGCGGGATAATCCGCCTTGAGTGGCAACCAGCCCGATAACACCACCGCTCCCCCCAGCTTAATCTTACTTCGCAACGCCACATGCAAGGTCACTGCCCCCCCCTGCGAGAACCCCCCCAAAATGATCTTCTCCGCTGGCACGCCCGCTGCCATCTCACCCGCCACAACGCCTTCAATTCTCTTCTTGGCTTCCTCAAACCCTGCTTTATCCTCAGGGCTGCTCTCATCCAAACCATTGATATCAAACCAACCCGGCATCGGAAACCCACCATTCAGAGAAATCGGACGGGTGGGGGCCGTGGGGAAAATCAGGCGGGTTGTGGGGAATTGAGCTGGGTTAAAAGCACCTGACCAGCCCTCGCCCGAATCACCTAGTCCGTGCATCCACACAATGGAGGATTGGGGAGGCCCACCGATAGGGTTCAGGGTCACGCCTGCCCCCCCATAGTTGTCGTTGCGTGAGGCTTTGTGCGTCATGCTGGAGAGGCCGCGAGTGGTGCGTGAGGTGTAGGCAAAGGCGATGCTTGTGGTGCTTGTTGTTGCCAAGACGGAGAGGCAAAGGGCTCGGCGGGCGCTGCGGGACCACGAGAGGGTCATCCACCAGGGCGAGTGCGGAGGGTTGAGGCCTGTGTTTATGTGGTGTTGCTTGGTGGTGTTGGCGGTGGGTTTTGGTTGTGTTATTGAGCGCGGGGCAGGGGGACGGAGGGGAAGAAGGAGGGCCTCCTGCCTGTGTCTTTGTGTGTCTTGTGTACGTGGTAAATGTGGTGGAGGTGGGGGTGGGTGGCTGGGTCGGGCATGACGAAAGCCTCGCTGCCTCTCGCTGAAGCGCAACGGCCGCCTTCTTGTCTGGGACATGGTCAAACCCACCACGCCCACCCCACACACACATGCAAACAGCTTGCCCCAAGTCGTCCACGCTGAAATCTGCCGCCTTACCTAGGGTTCGGCCGCTCGGGCGATGATCGCGGTGTCCCCATTTGGTCCGCAAAGATGCAAGAGGCAGAAAAATGATGATGGCGGCAGAATTTGCTTGACACTCACTCAATGCACATCATACGCAAACCACCAACACAGGCCCTCACCACCATGCCAAAACCACTGCCTCCGTCTTCGCTTCCGCCTCTTCTCCTCGTCCTTGCGGCCACCCTCCTCTCCGTTTCCCAAGTCCACGCCTTTTCCTCCCCCAGCCGGCCTCCCTCCCCCCACTCCCCCTACGACCGCCGTCCCCCTCCTACTACTCCGCCTTCCACCCCAGCCACCGAAAACCGTGGCAGCAACTTGTACCGACCTTTCAACCCTCTACTAGGACCAGGGAGCCGGGTGGCGATTGCTGGTGCGGATGCCCCTGGGGAGAGCAATACACTCGCGAGGCTCATCACTAAGAAGCTGTTCAAGTCACAGATGAGGCCTTATTTGTTGGTGCCTTCCATGGATAAAGTCCCCACCGGTCTAGGGTTTGATCAGTATAAGGGGTTGACTCGGTACATATGCACGCAGCCGGTGGATGAGAGGAAGGAGGGGGATGGGAAGATCTCTTCGGAAATCGATGGGTTAGTGTTATGCAATGAAAGAGGCTATACAGCCAAGCAGGTTCGCGAGCTCCTGGCACGCGTGAAGGAGGAGGAGGAGGACGGGAGGGGGGAAGGAGGGGGGACGGGGGAGAAGAAGGGGTTGAAAAGGGTGGTGATGCTGTCGAGCTTAGGGGTGAATCGACGGGAGGATGTCATTTGGAAGCTGAGATTGTTTGGGGTGGACTTGGAGGAGAGGGTGAGTTTGGTTAGTGGGGGGGGGGGAAGGGAGGGAGGGAGGGAGAAAGTAGAGGATTGAGAGATTTGTAGGCTTCTTATTTCCATTCATTTTTGTTCTATACAATGCACACACGTCTCATCCTTCCTTATTTCCTCCTTCCCTCCCTCCCTCCTTCTCACAGTACCAAGCCGAACAAGAACTCATCTCGCAAGCGCAACGCCGCGGATTCACTTACACGCTCATTCGTGTCGGCCCCCTGCGAGGCGGTGGGGGGGAAGAGGGGCTGGGGTTTGATTTCTACGACCAACCTAGTTCAAGAATTCAAAATATTTTCAAAAAAGACGAGCATTTCGATATGACCCAACGGGGGTTCACGTTTAGTTATGAAGATAATTTGGTGTTTGGGGAGACTGGGAGGATTCTGGCGGCGGAAACGATGATTAAGGCACTGGGATCGGCGCATGTAGAAGACGTGGCGATTTCCTTGGTGAGTGAACAAGGGCGAACGTGGCCCAATTTTCAGGTGGCGCCGTGGGATCTGTTCTGAAAGAATGGTGGTCGTTTGTTCGTTTTTCAGGTATCTATACTACATATACAAAGAAGGAGGATCTGTAATGGAAGGAGGGTAAGGAGCAAGTCGTGTGTGAGTTGATGCGCTTGTACTGAAAAGAGAAACCCGCCAAACAGAGCGTGTGAATTGTGTCTTTGTTTGATAAATCTCAAATTGCGTGTATCTGTGTATGTATGTAGGACTGCTAAAATTAAGCTTGATTTTTCTGTCGGCTTTTATGATGCCGACCATGTCATGTCCCCAAAAGGTTGCCAAAAGGGTAGTATTGTAGTAAACCACGTAATCAATCGCCTGTAGAAAAACAAGAAGAGGAGGACTGAGAGAAGGACAAAAACAGGAAAATGAAGAAAATATTCACCAAAAAGGATGCACAAAGAAACATCATAAACAAACAAAGACAAGAGAAGGAAAGGAGTATAGGAGCTGCCAACAAACATAAAAAGAGCAAGAGAATGATTAAAAGGAGAAGTAGATAAGCGTCCCTGTAGGTAGGATTTGTTTTTCAAAGCAGCGAGAAGTAAAGAATTAAAGGAAAAGGAGGAGAGCACAAGGAGGAAGGCAAGCAAAAGAGCCACTGCGCGTCCACGCAAATCCATCGCCGTTTTCTACACAAGTTTCTCCCTTTCCTTCTTCATCTTTTTCTACTCCTCCTACCACCTCAAGTCTCACCGAGAGACAACAGCCTTTCCTCCACACAAAGCAAGCACGATCAGATAATATCCCCTTTACTTTCATAAATAAAGCCCCCTACTCTCCCTACTCCTCAGCGGCCGCGCCTGGTACCTGCACGCCACGCAACGGGTCCTGTTGGTAAGAGGAGTGGGTGGGTGGTAGAGAAGAGGAAAGTCAGCATCGCGCTGTCTTATCGAGTCTAAAGCTCCTAGAACTAACGTAAGTGCGTCGCTTTCACATAAACAACAAAAATCGACATCTGTCCATCCTTCCCTCCCTCCCTCCTTCACAAGCACCTTGACGAGCTTCAGGTACTTGCCCACGATGTCAGCACAGTCGTAGTAGTGGGTCACGGGGTGCTCCCGTTGGCACCACGAGACCTTTTCCCGCAGGTTCTTCACAATCTCAATAGCAATGGCCTCCTCTCGCGCACTGTTTTTGGTGTGTTCAGGTGTTTAATGAGTGAGTAAAAGGATGTAGGAATGACAATGGCCGGGGGAAGGAGACGCCGCCTGCATCCTCTCTTCGGAAGGAAGACTAGCCCCGTTGCCATCGACGCAGACAGGCAAACACTTTATAGGGAACGCCAGATACACGACGCAGCTTCAGAAGACAAGCAATCAGACGCGCACACACATCACAGGCCCCCTCCTCACTCCCCCTCAGCGCATGCAATGGATGCCTAAAACGTACCGTGCCTCGCGCCCCTTGACCCAGGCGACGACATCCTTCCGCTCCTCCCGCGCGGTGTGCTCCCGGGCGGGCAGCACCACGTCGGACTTCTTCCCCATGGTGCGGGCTGCTGTGTTTAGTGGGTAGAGGTACGGTAGACGGCGTGAGTGCATGAGCATGATGATCCTTGCTTGGGCTAGGCGAGAGGCGCTGGCTGGCAGGCAAACCCCACTATCACCACAAGCAGCTTCTTGAGAAGAGCCTGTAGAGTGTGTGGGGTGCGGGAAGGGGTGAAGGCGTGGGTTAGGGCAGGCAGAGATAAGAAGGCAAGCTTCCTCCTCTTGGCTCCCAAGCAAAGCAACGCGATGATGACCAGCGATGATGCGAAAGGGAACAAAGTGCACTGCCTTGCCACCCACATTTCTAACCACACACACCCATCCCCCTACATAGGACCATGGGCACGACCGCCAGTAGCCCTAGTACCGCTCCCAGCACGGATGGCCTCCCCTCGTCGACCAAGCCATTGGAAACAACTCCACAAACCCAGGACTCAGCCACGACGACCTCCCCACCCTCCCCCTCCTCCTCCCCTCCTTCACCACCACAAGCACCTCTCCCCTCCTCGTCCATGCCCTCCTACGGCCTCTTGGTCGTCTCTTCCCTGGGCATTATGGGCTGTGGCGTGGCCGCGGGCACGTACCAAGCGAAACACAACACGGAGGGCACCGAGGACTGGCGGAAGCTGCCCCCAAGTCAGCAGGTCAAGCATTGGAAATTGTACGTCTTTTTGGAAGGGAAGGAAGAGATGGGAAGGAGGCACACATTATTCGTCGTGCACGCGCTCTTTAATTTGCCATCCCCTACGTGTCTCACCCTCCCTCCTCCCTCCTCCCCTCCCTCCCTCCCTCCTCTCTTTCACAACAGAGACCCAAACAGCCATTTCAACCCCACCCGCTTCGCCGCCAAGGCCCTCGCGGTCGGCACCGTCCTCTGTCTTAGCGCTACGGGCGCCACTGCCTTTGTATTAGGGCGTGCGTTTAATGTTAATTCCGTGGATGAATTCATTAGTAAAATGCGGGTGTGGGCCCCGGCGAAAAAAAAGGAGTTGGAAGTATGGTTGCATATTAAGCCAAATGTGGCTTTGGAGGTGGAAAAGAGACGGGTGGAGAAAATGACATATGACGAGGAGATGGATTATTGGGGGGATATCGTGATGAAGGAGGAGAGGGAAAAGGAGGCAAGAGCGGCTGCTGCTGGTGCTGCTGGAGGAGTGGTAACAGCAGGAGCAGAAGTGGTGGGAACTGGAGGAGGGAAGCAGCAGCAGCAGCAGCAGCAGCAGCAGCAGTGGTGGTGGCCGTGGCGGGCGAAAGCGTGATGGGGAAAGTGAGGAGGAATAGTTCTGTTTGTGAATGTAGTTAAGACAAAGGTCTTTCGTGTACAGCATTTTTGATTAGCGATTAGGCAAAAAAAGAACCAGAAACAAAAGGAAGGAAGGACTCAAAATTTTTAAAACATCACTCACGCGTGCGATAGGAATAGTTCTGATGATGAACAAACACAAACTAAAATAGAACACCGCAGAATTCTTCTATCATTTTATCTTCATTCTTTTTCTTCCCCTCGCTCCTCCCCTCCCTCCCCCCCTTTCCCACTTCCCCCCCCTCCCCATCTACGACGACGCCTGGGTCAACACCCACTGCGCCAACGTCCGTGCCCCAAAGCCCGTCGCCCCCCCCTTTTTGGGGTTCCACACAGGGCCGGCAATATCCAAATGCGCCCACGGCGTCTTCTTCGTCACGAACTCCTGCAAAAACAACGCCGCCGTAATCGAGCCTCCCTCCCTCCCGCCCACGTTCTTCAAATCCGCAATCTCACTCTTGATATTCGGCTTGTACTCTTCCGCCAAGGGCATCCTCCACAACTTCTCCCCCTTCGTCGTCGCCGCTGCTTCCAAGGCAGCCGCCAATTTATCGTCCCCAGTCCACATCCCACCATACTCCCCTCCAAGCGCAATCACACACGCCCCGGTCAATGTCGCCGCGTCTACAATGGCATCCGGCTCGAGTTTCTCGGCGTACACCAAAGCATCTGCTAGGGTCAGTCGACCCTCTGCATCAGTATTAAGCACCTCAATCGTCTTCCCATTCGACGCCTTCAAAATATCCCCAGGACGATACGCCTGCGCACTAATCATATTCTCGCACGCCGCCACAATAACATGCACCTCCACCCCCTCCGGTGCCAATGCCGCAAGCGCCTTCGCTGCCCCCAGCACAGCCCCTGCCCCTCCCATATCAAATTTCATTAACTCAATCATGGACCCAGCGCCTGCCTTTAGGTTATACCCCCCAGAATCAAACGTCAGCCCCTTCCCCACCAACACCAACTTCTTCTTTGCCTCTCCCTTAGGTTTATAGGACAAATGAATAAACTCGGGAGGGTCCATCGATCCCTGAGCTACTGCCAAATAAGCGCCCATCTTCAACTCCGCGCATTCCTTCTTACCCATCACCTTAACCTCCCACCCCTCATACTCCTCTGCAATCGCTCGCGCCGTGTCCGCAAGTGCCTTAGGAGTCACATAATTAGCAGGCGCGCCCACCAGATCCTTAGTCAAACGCACACCTTCCGAAAACGCCTGTGCCTTTTTCAAGGCCCCCTCGGCCGCCTCCCCCTCTCCCCCCCCAAAAAACGACACTTTCTCCACACTTGCCGCTTTCTCCACCCCCTCCCCCGTCTTGAATCGATTATCCAAGTACAGACCCGAGAGCATCTCTTCCGCCACTGCGCCCAAACAATCCCCTCCAGGCAACACCACCGCAACCGTCTTAGGCTTCTCGGCCTTAACATCCGTAGCCGCCGCCGGCCCCATAGCCCTCGCACTCTTAAACGCACTTTTCTTGCCCATGCCCACCAATGTCAGACTCTTCACCGCCGAGCCTTTCCCCAGACGGACACGCGCGGCCGAGCCGGCTTTGCCCTTAAAGTCCTTAGTTTGGACGAGGTCGGCGATGGCGCCACCTAAGACCTTGTCCCACGCCGCGAGGATGGGTTGGGTCCCCACGGCCAGCTGGACGTCGTCTCCCTCCTCCTCGGGTTGAAAGACAGGGAGCAGAACCAAGTCGCCTTTAAACGTGGCGTCGCCCATGCCGGCCAGGGACTCGAGCTTGGCTACGCCCGGGGCTTGGGTACGCCAGTTGATGCCCGTGTCGGCGTTGGTGGTAGAAAAGAGACGGGTGGCGCTGGAGAAAGGCCACATCGCCGCACCCCCACGACGGGCCAGTAAGGCCGCAGAAGGGGAGGAAGACGAAGCGCGGCTGCTAGTTGTGGTCGTAGTCGTCGCCAAGGGAGGGAAAATCACGCCTGAGGGGGCCATGAACGCTGCACCAGCACCACGACGGGCCACAGCGGCTGAGGCGGAACGCAGCAAGAGCGTCGTCGTCATTGTCGTCAAGCACCACCAGGACGACCGGGACAGCATCCTTGTGCTTGTCACCCTGCGCGTAAGTGTGTGTGTGTTGGGACGGTGCGTATGAGCATTCTAGTATTGTATCCACCCACACCTTGGGGGTGATGGTATGGGTGGGGGAGGAAGCAAGGGGCGGGGTGGGGAGGTTGGATAGGAATTGAAGGCACCTACAGCACAAGCAGCCCGCCACGCCGCTCACAGCCAGTACAGGGACAACGATAGCTTGTTATTGACAGGGACGAGGGCAAACGCAGACCAAGTCAGCAGCAGCAACTAGAAAGAGAAAAACGCAAAGGGCAGCGATTTTGCCTTCTTTCCTCATGGTTCCATTTCGTTTCTTTGGCCAACACCACCACCTTCGGTAGCAGCTCCTTTCCTCTGATACATCCTACATTCCTTTCCTTCCTCGCTGATCGCGCAAACGCTTGCTTGAAAGGTTCACGCCTTCCTATATCTCATCCACTCTCTCTTTTACTCTACTCTACAAACCCAGCCCCCTTCCAATCTACCCCCACACAATCGGCAGTTCCTTGTGCAAAAACGCGCGACCACTCGCCCCATCCCATCGCACACTAAACGCCTTGAGGACCACCCCATTATTCGCCGCCTTTTGCACTGCTGCCCGATACTGGACATCCGTCGAAGCCACCACAAACGACGCCACGTCCGTCCGCTGCGAGATAAACAAAAGACACGCCCGCTTCCCTCCTTCCTGCGAAATCACCTCCAACTCCTGCACATGCTTCAACGCACGAGGAGAGACCGGATCAGCTACTTTTTTGCGATACCCATCAGGGAAGATCGCGACCTTGGCGTAAGCATTAGGCGCCTCCTCACACGCGGCCAGCAACGCAGCACGTTCCTTTTTGGTGCCTTCAAAATTATCCGCAACGGGGACATTCTTCGTTTCGACTACTGTCAAGCTTCCATCAGTATGGGTCGCCACGAAGTCAAACCGGGAATTGCCCATGGTCACTTCTTTCTGGACACTCTCCACAGGAGGAAAATTCGGAAACACATGCCCTCCTAGCAACATGGCTTGTGCCAAAACATTGGCAGTCATAGGGTGGGTGCCTACCCAGTGGCTTGTCTCGTCCTCCTCCCTCTTCAAAACATGATGCAGAACATGTGTTGATTTCGCAGTGCTCGACTTAGAGGTGGATTTACTGACTAAGATCTCCGCGCCAGGACAGACGAGGCCAGAACAACCGAGGGAGGGGGTATGAGCCATGGTGAGGGCTTCCTGCCCCTCCAGTTGAATGTCACACAAATAAGGCGATTTGCACACTTTGGAAGGACGGTGCACGACCGTGGCGGAATAGAGCGTGGGGAGGGTGTGAAGGAGGATGGTCGTATTAGGGGTGGCGCCTGCGTTGGCACGCGCGGCGGCAAGGGCGGCGGCGGCGGTGGCGGGAGAGACGGGGAAGGGGATTGCTTTTGTTTTCATGGTGCTCTTGCTGGTAGTAGTGGTGGAGGTGGT
>Ga0209491_10010828_pt1 | contig 10858 bp, 9 predicted proteins | sample BON02_FD_187213 | JGI IMG/M metagenome (GOLD analysis project Ga0209491, IMG submission 187213) | Freshwater microbial communities from Lake Bonney liftoff mats and glacier meltwater in Antarctica - BON-02 (SPAdes) (version 2) | ecosystem: Environmental > Aquatic > Freshwater > Ice > Glacier...
GGGGGGGGGGCTGTTCTTCTGAATTTCATCAAGTTGAGGCATATCTCACCGCCTCCGGTCCCCGAACACACAAGCTCTCCCCCCTTGTGAGGGGGGGGGGGGCTGTTCTTCTGAATTTCATACAAGGGGGGGGGGGGTGGATGTAGAGTGAGTTTTTACGGGATATGTGTCTACACCGCCTTGCATTCCACGCTCTATGAGTCTACACCACCTTGTCAAGGGGGATTGCAGTAAAAGATATCATGCCTATACCGATTCATATGGGTCTACACTACATTTTAATAAGGAAGGCTGTGTTTTGGTCTGAAGTGGGGGGAGGGAGGAGTCATACAAGCATGAAATTGTGGCTTAAAATAAAAAGAAAGTAAACAGAGTCGCCGAAAGAGACAGATGTGAAAGGACAAAACAGCATTATCGACGATGCCAACAGCAAAGAAACTTCCTGTCAACACCAACGTCAACAAGGGTGGCAAAATTGCCAACGCCAACGCCAACGCCAACACCAATGTTACCGTCACTACCAACACCAAGAAAGCCTCTGAGTCGTCCATGCCAGCAGATAAGAAGGATACCATCAAGAAGCCACCTACCATGAAGGAAATTCGGAAAAAGGCGGCCGGATTGCGCGACGAGATGCAAATACTTTCTGTGAAACGTCGCAAGGTGAACCAGGAGATTGAGGGCATCGCTGCGCTTGTGAAGGTGAAGGAAGCCACTCGTGTCTACGCTGAGGTTCTTTACCAACAAGAAGAAGACAATTCCACAGCCGAGGAGAAGGCTCATACTGCTGAAAAGGAAGAAGAGGACAAGGATGATGCTAGCGCAAACGACGAGGAAGAGGAAGAGGAAGAAGACGAAGATGAGGATGATGAGGATGATGCAGATGACAGCAATGCTGGTGGAAAAACTGCAGCAGCCGAGGAAGACGACTCAGATGATGCGGATGAAGCGGAAGTCGCCGACAAGTAATAAAAAAGTTGTCTCTAGTCCGACTTAGATGTAAAGTCGCATATAACCCACGACGGGCGATGTAGGGGTAGTTGGGAGATAGGCCAGAAAAGACGGGTGCAAGTTAAGAAATGTGTAGAAACACGTTCAGAGGCCCTGGTGGACGCCCCTCGAAAAAAAAGGTGGGGTAGAAGATAAAATGCATTTTGAGCTTGGCAGACAATAATGCCGGAAATGCTTTTTTCGGTGCAATTGACACATTTGAATACGAATAAAACTCAAAAAATGACTTGATCGTTCGACACGCGACCTCTAGACTTTAAATGTAGGGTGGGGTAGACCCATAGCACAAGGGCAAAAACATTTTTGTGCTTGGATTTTTGGTCTTTTCGAACATCGTGTGGTGTTTCATGATGAATCTGTATGTATGCAGGTTGTGGTCTCTGGACCCCGGGGTTGCAGGGTGTTCGAGCGTGTTGCAGGGCGTTGTAGAGTGCTGCAGGGTGTAACACACTGCAACATGTCTGCACTCCTTCCTTCGCCCCCTCGCAGTCTGTCCGCGATTGACAAATCGCACAATTTAGCTCACAGGCATTCTACGGTTTCTATATTTTTCAGGATAGTCAGAGAGAGAAGATGGATTTCTGAAAATGTAGTAACCGTGGGAAAATGTAGTGTCGACACGAGAAGATCTCAGTGGTGATTTTGTTTTCGTGCGCCTGCATATCGCGAGTGGTGTTTTGAATAGCAATCACAATTTTCTACCGCACTCTGCATAGACGGTGGTATAGAGGCCGAAGAAACTCCGCCAAAACCATAGTCACAGCGGCGGAATGCCACACCCGCCAACGAAACAACACCTTTCGCTTAACACCCATCGGCTCCCCACCCTTCTAGCCCCTAGATCTTCAGGTTGGTCATTATCTCCACCCCTCTAGCCCACAGAACCTTCGCAAGAGCGGCGACATGTGGGGCTTCAGCACCGAACACAACCAACCGGTACGAAGCTTCGACGATCATCGAGTCATCTGGCCTGATCTGCCCCATAGGCCACATAGGCTGGGCACAGGTCGACATAACTACGGCAATACGGGTTTTGGACTCACCGATCATCACAGGCATAGAAACCGTCGTTGTCCTTCGGTGTGTGTGTTTGTGTGTGTGTGTTTGTGTGTGTGTGTGTGTTTGTGTGTGTGTGTTTGTGTGTGTGTGTTTGTGTGTGTGTGTTTGTGTGTGTGTGTGTGTGTGTGTGTGTTTGTATCTATTGCTAGAGAAGCATCAGCACGTACTTGTGCAAGTCGCAACACTGCTAAAATTAAACCACCAGAATGCTTGAAAACGTCCTTTATGCTCGCTTGGTGCCTAGTCGCTATCGCTATCGCTATTGTGAACAGATGAATATCCATCTTCGGCCTCTACTTCGACAGTGTGTTTTGCTGTGCGATGCGACTGAATTAATTTGTGGATACATAGGGCAAGTGCCACGATGGCCAGGATCAACACGACTCCACACAATGCTATAGTGGAGTATAGCAGAATATTCAGCTGCACATCAGGTGGCAATGAAGCCGCTGTTTTGCTTATCGGAGGGATAGCACTTGCAGTGCCATAAGTACCCTGCATAAATAGGATAACATAGGCTTTACCTGCCTGTAACAAGTTGGCATTACTAAGAGTGATGGTCATGCCGTTCGGTCGAGAGTCGTAAATTTTGAAGATGCTATTTTCGAGCAATGCTGTGTTTTCACGCACAAAGGTGATATTGCTCGTGTCTAGCCAGGCTTCGATGGCAAAGTCGGGGCTGGACATTCCCTGTGCCTGTGGTAGGAACTGCCGAATCTCGAGAATGTCAATAACGATTCCATTCACCTCGACGTAGGTCCTGATCTGCTTCGAATCACTGCTTATTATACTCCTCCTGCTCGCGGATGGCAGAAAACGTTGTGATTGTGACGCTTTAGATTCAATGCATTTGGAGATGTCCGTCGCAGCATAAACACCCGAGAATTTTCCCACCGGACACGCCACGCACCTCTGTGAAATCTCTGGGCCCCGTACAAAGATCAATGCTGGCGACAGTTGCCACTCGGGAGCGTAGATCTCATTAGAATTGGCATAATCATCACAACAACGCGGATCCTCAAGGTGCACCAGAATGAGTTTTCCAGAGTATTTTGCCGTCACTTCGAATGAGATAGAAGATGCCGATACATCACTGGTGTACTGCACATCCTGCCCCTCACATTCAAGCCGCAGAATTTTGGAGTCCGTGCCGGGACTGTTATCTTTGTTTGGATCTCCAATCTTCAATGTCAACAGGGTGCCGACTTCGACGACAGACTCTTGGCGATATTTCTCTCTGAACGTACCAGAAAGGGATGAATTCGATGCTATGAAATACACTCGGCTGCGGTGGCGCATGCCAGTGCCAGGATCTTTACCGCTGCGCGTTTCGCTGGAAATAAACATGGTGTGACCCTTGGGAATGACAGGAGCTGGTGTCTCGACTGTCGTATAGTATGTGTTGATACCACAAGCAACGCACGCCAGTTTGTAGATACCCGTAAGATCGCGAAACGTGTCTGTGGGGCCCGACATCTGCGCACCTGTCGGGCAAATCTTGTTACCCTGTAAGAAAAAATTCATCTGAGGAGAGAAATCGTCAAAGCCCAAAACATACCAAACGAAATTCAGGTCGTAGTGATTCTCGGTTCCAGCAGATTTGACCACTCCCGTGACAAAGAAAAAATCGTCTGGAGCCCTGGTAACAAATTTCAATCCAACGACAAGTTTTGCTGCATACCGGTCCGCTTGTTCCACCGTGCAAGGAGTATTTTCTTCGTTCGTACACGTGCAGTTAAACGCTCCATGCGAAGCCGTTGTGTTCATACCCATGATTATGCGGCTTTGATGTGGCTTGCCTGTGATATCTCGCGGCGTTACACTGACAAGTTTCATCATGGCAGAAGCAGAACCCATCATTGACATTTGCAAGTTGAACATGTTGTGTACATTTTCTTCGGAGGATGGAAGGTAATTTGTGATGTACTTGGAGTTTATGCAGCCCTGTGTATCGAGGCGTAGCATACAGAAAGCCTCTCCAGCAACACATTCTAAAACATGCCAACTATTTGGACCATCCGTCTGTTGTAATATGAAATCAAAGTTTGTTGTCGAGGGCATGTCCATTTTTTCTTGTGTCTGCAGTACAGTTGTTTCATCAAGATCACACGTCACGATAATGAGCTGTTGATTATCAGAGAGCGATGCCACGTGTTGCTTCCATATTTTTTGCACCATGCCTCCTTCGGCGGCACCCCGGTTCAATAGATCTCCGTAAGTTGTAGTCTTGCTATCATTGGGTGGCTGGTCCAAAAATAACAGACTCACGACACACTTCCTAGTACTCAATGACGGTAAAGTGTATGCTTGGTGGAGTTGAACAACGTTTTCATTTTTGGAGCCAAGGGTTCGCTTTCCACTCAGTAGATCCGCAACATCAGCACATGCAGAGGTGTCGACAAGGACTGGCCTGATGGCTTTAGATTCACCATGAGCGCATTCGATCAGAATATAAGCCAGCATCACATACACTGCAGGCGAGCTCAAAAAGTGTGTGGAAGATTTTGTTGCCTGCATTCTACACAAAGTGCTCTCTCTACACCCTCGGAATGTTTTTAATGTTAGTGTGCAATACACGTCTTGTGTATATTATCAAGGACTAACACTAAAGCACTGCAGGATATATATATATATATATAAACACCTGTGTACACGCCACAGCAGCACAGAAATCGCACAACGAAGCGGGACTTGCCCTTTAGGGTGCGCGTTGTGAGAAAGAGAAGACCTTGCTACACCTGTATGCATATCTTCCCCCCCTCCCCCCTCCCCTCCACACACCCACCACCCCTCACCGAGCAGGGGGGCACCTTTGTGGGTGGCCAAGAGGAGTTGTGGGTCTGGGATGACCCTGTATATGGGAATGATGTGTATTTAACAAATGAAGCTGTAGCTGAGTATATAAAATTGGCATAATCATGTATACATACATAAAACAATGCGTAAAGATCAGGCGCTTCTGGTATGGTAGGTTTGACAGAAATCCAAGCGTCATTTGTTTTGTTCTTACCACCAGCTCTATCCTGCTTACCCATGGCGTCATCTCCCAGTTCACCATAAGCAGTCATTTTAGAGACAGTACGAAGTTGGACCAAAAGGGGAGAGAGTGGTGGAGGAGGGTTGCGCGAGCCAGCCTTGCTGGGAGAAGTGGGGGAAATGAGTTTTGATTTCCTTGTCCGAGATTCTGAGTCTGAGAAACACTTTTACGAGTGCGGCGAGTTAATTTGTCATATTTAACCCTGTACCACCGGTTTATACATGTGCAGGTAGAAAACGCACGTTTAGTAAGAGCAATCAATGCATCGCACGCCTGACAGCAAAGATAAGTGGGAACGCCAAAGCCACACGTCGCCACCACAAAAGAAGAAGAAACACAGTGCTGATGGCAACGGCACACCTCCAGCTGTGCGAGCTATGAAGAAAAACATGGACATTTTCTTGGAGCGGAGAAGGATAGCAGACGAGAAAAAAAAGGCTGGCAAAAATGGCCAACCCATAGCACCGCCAGTTGCACAAACCAGACGAATCGAGGACGTGCCTTTCGTTGCGCGAACAAAACTTCCCAATCTCATGTCCGTCCTTAATGGGGACGAGAGTGAAGTTCTGGCAAACGCCTGTCCGATAGGCGTAATCGTCAAGGAAGAGTCTGTGTTTGCTGCTCAATTCGCCGAGTATGAGGGCACAGGAGAGATTGCTTTTTTCAAGTCTGCCCTCGCAGACCAAGCGATAAGTCAAAACAAACATCTTTTGGGTTGGTTTGCAGTTGCAGTTGTGGAAAGACACGAGATCCTGTCTCTTTTTGAAAATCAACCCTATTTTCTGAGAGTTAATACCATCGACACAGCAAAGACTCAAGTCAGGATTACCAATATCAGAATGCACGAAAACAACAAAGTTGCCTGGATTTGTCTTGACAAAATGGGCTCCGCTTTTTAAAGGCGGTAAGCGGTGCAAAACACACGGGGTAGACCCATGGCACCCTTCGACCTGGCACCATTGACTAAAGTTCCAGCCAGTGTTTTGCCAGAACAAACAAAGTGTTATACTTATTTTACCTCTGGAACGAATCCACGCGATCACGCAATTGTCAGGTCTCCTGGAACGAATCCACACGATCACGCAATTGTTGAATGGCCACAAATACCAACACAGCATACAGACTGGTGTACACGCATAGGGTGCCTTATCTTCATAGGTCATTTTCCGCAAAAAGAGCCCAATACTTAGTGGCTCTTTTGCCCCAAAGGGCATGACCTGCAACTGCAGGCATCCTATGAGTCTTCGCCACACTGTACCAATGGATTGGTATCCATCACGAAAATGTCTATTTTGGACACATTTCTTAATAGTCAATAAAAAGTACCATGTGATAAAGCCACAGCCACTGTGCTTATCAGGAGCAAAAGGGCATTGCACTCTCAAAAGCAATGTTGCACCGAAGAGCCCTGGCACGTTTTTTGGTGATCACGATCATCTTATACGCGTTATCGGTCTGGATTGTAGTAAAAATGCCTACATGGCTCAACAGACAGGCCACCGAGCCCGTGAGGGTGTTTGAGAATGTGTCGGAATCAGTAGGAATCCCACTCAAGGAGAACGTCACGTCAGCACGGGGTGCAGTTGGAGAGTGGGCTGGATCTGGCACGGGCCTCTCACGAAAAAAGCTGATGATTGCAATAGTGGTCACCGCAGACGCCGCGTACAGAAGCAGCACACAGTTTTCCCGACATGCAGATTCTGTCGAGTGCTATGCACGAGCTCGGGGATATGATTTCCTGCATATTCCAGAAGGTAGTCCCTTCAAAAGGCACCAAGTTGTTGGTGCGAATTTGGAAAAGTACGACTGGATTTTGTTCTTGGATGGGGACGTTCAGATGCTCAACTACGGCAATGGACTCGAGCGCCATATCGAAACGGCACAATCCACAGACATTGTGTTTCCAACTCGATTCATCAATGGTGAAGTGGCTGCAGGTGCATATCTCGTGCGCAACTCTCCGTGGTCCCTCGAGTTTCTTCGCCGGTGGTCCGAAGCTGATATAGTCGGGACGCGTGTTGCAAACGCCGACAACGGCTTTCTTATACAGTTACTGACTCAAAGCCTGTTTGTACATGGTGCACGCACTGCGCCTGAGCGGGCAGAGGGCGAGAAATGTGTGGAAACATTCAACGGGCAAGATCAACTGATGGCAGGGAAGTGTTGTTTTTCTGCCCTTATGGGCGCGCAGCGGCGGTTCGAACATGTTCTCTTCCTCCCTCGCGGGCAGGGGTTCTTGCGCGACGATTTCGTGGGCACCTTCCTATTGTCTGACGACATTGGTGTGCATAACAAAGGGACGTGGAACGCGATACTTCCCGCGGACTTTTACCGTGACCGCAACGGTTCTTGCAAAAACATCCAAGGGCCTGTGGTAGACTCCATTACACCTCCAGCAGCCATGCAGAAGTATGCTGTGTGTTACAATGATCACGCGTTCGCAGCGTCGGCCCCACACGCTCTCTTTGGAGCAGATGTGTGGGATTGCTTTCCACATTGTGCTATGAATCTAGAGGCGCACAAACTAAAGCGTTGCATGGAATGGGTCAGTTTATCAGAGTATCAGCAGCGCGCGCGAACAAACTGCGACCACCTCAAGCTCAACTTCACTCCCATTGACTGGCAGTTTCACGCGCAATTTGTGCCATACTGGCATTGAGATTCTGAGGGTGCAAGAACCAAACTCCGAGCCCAGAGACGCCATCACAGTGATGATCACAGTGATGATCACAGCGATGATCACAGCGATGATCACAGCGATGATCACAGCGATGATCACAGCGATGAGCAGCGCTACGACGTAAAAGGTAGAGTAAATCCATTGCCAACCTCATCTACACACACTCTCTCCTCTGGGAGTTGCATGAAAACTCTAAACTCAGCACACACGGGGAGAGGGAGGGTGGGTGGGCCACAGAGAGGGTTGCGGGTGGCACAACTCAGGGCTTGTATGTGTTTTTCGAGCATAGAAAGATACTTACAAAATCGAGCAATGCTATTTTTCGAGACCTTCCTTTACGCGCATGAAACTATTCGGAAAACTACTTTTACCATGCACATGCAAGACTTTGGCCCGAGTATGAGCATTTTTGCATTCAAGAGGCATACACGCAGGATCTCCTCGTTTGTGATTCTTTATTGAATGCGTTGCTTTCGAAAATGTCACAAAATATTGTCATCATCACGGAGTAATCTGTGTTGCATTCTGCTGCTGTTGGTGCATCTGTTGTAGGAGTTGTCAGGCCCCTCTCTAGACATTCGGAGAGCTTAACAGCTGCGAACTGGGTGTCTTTCGATTTTAATGTTTCTTGCCGAGTTTACTCCTTAATAAACCCCACGAGAGATTCGCTTTTTCGCAAAGTTTACCACAAATATCCTCAAGGCCGAAATCATTAAAAGCCTGGACCGCTACGGCGAGGCTTCTCTTGAGGAATGTTGTTATGTTGTTTGAAGCTTTAGGTGTATACAGGCTGCTAGATAGACTGATGCCGAAAGTCGAGCCCGACACCTCTGGTCCCCCAGCACAGGCGATCTGAGTTTGTTTACTGCATCTACAGCTGTATTGGAAGAGAGAGAAATGGGGGTAGAAACAGTGGAACATCATTCCGAGCCGCCCCGGCAGAATATGTGATGTTATGTGTCATGTGAATTATGTTTGGCAATACACGGATGTGGAAGTCCGACTGAAGGGCAATCACTTGCAAAAGCGCGAAATCCACGAGTGTATGGCTGCACGAGAGTACTGACCTGCATTTAACCAAGCTGGTTGACAGCATGTTCCCAGTACACTCATTTTTACAGAGATGACTGTCTTGTAAAAACAAAAAGTAAAAACGCACGCCAGCCTTGGCGGCAAAATTGTGCCACTCGAGTTCCAAGTAATTGTCGGGCAATAAGTCCACTACCACGGAATCTGTAGACAAGAAAATAGAGTTGACAAGTCCAGAACCATGTACACCTACCAAAAATTGAGTGCTTGCCAGAATGGACAACTGTGTCGCAAATGACATTGTTTCCAGTTCTCCGTGAAGAAATTGACTCCACTGGGTACAGTCAAAGACACCTGTGTCTTCAATCGATTTGACAACGGTGTCCCTGTTATCCAGACGACGCGATGTTGTTCGCTGCAGCACCAGGCACCTCGATTGTGTCCGTAAAGAGGATGTTTCGGTGAACGGAACGTTGTAATGTAGAATAATTTGGCGCCTGAAGGACATTGCCTCCACAGAATTCGCAAAGTATCCGAATTCGTGTAGACCCATACCAACCAATCCAGCTTCTTCAAAGCACACCAGAGTAGAAGACACATACGATGAGGCGTCTACGATGGTTGCATTTTTTGTATAACGAGACGTTAAAAATGAGAGAATTTTCTGGTTCCATTCTAAATCATCCGCAAAGTTGACCTGCTTCAGGAAAATGCGGTCTGCATTCGAGTGTACCGGATACTTATCTGGACGAGAGAGCGCGTGCCATATAGGGATGCTACTTTCGGCAAAATGCGTCACATGACGAATATAAGCTGGCGATATGACCACCGTCGTGCCACTGACACGCGTAGCCTCGGGAGGAATAAGAGATTTCACGAATTCAAAATTCCAGCCGAAATTGAAACCAGAACGTTCTTCCAGATTCAAGGACAAGGTATCATGCTGAGTATACAGAAACATAGTCTTGCTGTGGTCTGGTCGAACGCAAACGTTCCGCGCCGTGGCAAAGTTCATCCCGTACAACGAAGATACACGCATGGCACTGAAATTCGGTTCTGTATCAGGTAAGCCGAGTATGAAGGAAGGGGCATATGTTGTCTTTTTGCGGCATTCACTCTCTTTGCACCCAACATCACTAAACTTCTCATCGTCAGTGGAAGCAGCATGTGCAATATGTAGCAACGGTTTTTCTATACAGGATGCCGTCTCTTGCAAGTCTACATTCTGCATTTGGAATGCATTCTTATGAAACGTGCACTTTCGACAATCGAAACCGGGACACCTCGGATCAAAAACCCAAAATATAAATATGGATATTATTACCAAGGGTCCGATGCATGATGCTCGATTGCACACATGCACAGCTTTTCGTGTATAATGACTAGCATGCGGCATATGCCGTTTTCAGATAATCGCCGAAATGACAGTAACTATATACACATAATATTCCTACACAAAAACACACATCACTGTCCATAATGCGTGGGGTGGAAGCTGGTCTACAAACATAGCCCACAAACCCTCCGCATGGGGAGCATGTTACATGCTAGATGCCTGCAGTCCCCGCCACGAGGGCTTGCTGTGTGGTCGATCACACGTGAATATGAGTCTACAACCCCGTGTACGGCCAATACCAAGCCCGGCCCTAGATGTGTATGCGGAGGGGTTGTGGACGGAGGGTGGTAGACTGTGCTTCTACACCATGCTTCATAGCTTCTTTGCATGAGTGCCCGCGATGCACTTTGGGAGTTTCTGCTTCAACGCTGTTTTCTTTTTAATTTAAGAGTGTTTATTTATTATGGAGAACCTCAGCGAGAGGAGCAAGCAACATTAAAATCGAAAGACACCCAGTTCGCAGCTGTTAAACTCCCCAAATGTTTTCTTCGCCATTGTCTTGGTACGGACCGGCATAGCTTTTTTTGCATGAGTGCCCGCGATGCACTTTGGGAGTTTCTTCTTCAACACTGTTTTCGTCGCCATTGTCTTGGTACGCACCGGCTGGCGAAAAATGTTTCTACACTGGCAGCATAGACTGTGCTTG
>Ga0209491_10010830_pt1 | contig 10857 bp, 10 predicted proteins | sample BON02_FD_187213 | JGI IMG/M metagenome (GOLD analysis project Ga0209491, IMG submission 187213) | Freshwater microbial communities from Lake Bonney liftoff mats and glacier meltwater in Antarctica - BON-02 (SPAdes) (version 2) | ecosystem: Environmental > Aquatic > Freshwater > Ice > Glacier...
CGCTCCCTCCCTCCCTCCCTCCCTCCCTGCCTCCTTCCCTCCTTCGATCTCTCGCTCTCTCGCTCTCTCTCTTTCTTGCTTTTTCTCTCTCTTTCACTCTCTTGCTCTCCCTCCTTCCCTCCCTCTCTCCCTCCCTCGCTCTTTCTCTTTCTTGCTCTCTCTCTTGATCTAGATCTAGATTTATCGATCGTATTTTCTATCTGTCTATTTATTTATGTATATGATACATGTTTATGATACACATATACTTTCAAGCCAGCGTCTTTGTATTTATGTATAGACGTATCTACAGATGCTACGTGTACGGGCCGCAGCGTAGAAGTAGCATCTGTGAATACACATAATTAGATGTATATAGATGTATATAGAAGCTACTTGTACGGGCCGCAGCTATACATGTGCACATATGTATATATAGATGCTACTGTATAAATGTATACATAGACGTATATGTAGCTGCCACTCGTACTGGCCGCAGCGTACATGTAGTGTCTATAAATAATATAAAGAAATATATACATACATGTAAAAAATAGATGCTACTTGTACTGGCCGCAGCTATGTACATACATATTTATCTATGTAGATGCGGTTGTATATATGTATATATAGACGTATATGTTGATGCTACTTGTACGGGCCGCAGCTATATGATTTCAGTAGTGTATATATAGATGCTACTGCATATATTTATATATTGAAGTATGGTTAGATGCTACCTATACGGGCCATTTATTTTGGTACATTTTTTTTTGGTTTTATAAATTCATATATCTGCATTTACATATATATTGACGTATGTTTAGATACAACTAATACGGGCTGCAGCTATATATATTCATATAAGTATATATAGATGCTACTTCTTTCTTCTGGTGTATTAGGCCAAAGTTACCTTAAAACTGCATATATATATATTGACGTATTTTTAGATGTTCCTTGTACGCACCGCAGCGTACAAGTAGCCTCTATACACACATATAAATACATATACATACACATGTACATATACTGCTACATGTATGGGCCGCAGCTAGAATTGGCAGCCGCCACGCAGGCAGAAAGCAGCACTGTGTATATATATGTATTTGTATGTGTGTATATATGTATTTGTATGTGTGTATATACACACATACAAATACATATATATACGCAGGCAGCAAGCAGCACTGCCGAAAATACTATTGTGTGTGTATTCATTCACTGATGTCTTTTTCCCCCTTCTTTTCTGTTCTGTTCCTCTCTCTCCAACAGGCCGCAGCTAGAATTGGCAGCCGCCACGCAGGCTGCAAGCAGCACCGCAGGAAACACCAAAATTATCACGGAGGCCGAGAGGAAAATGCAGGCACAGGTGGGTGGACACAAGAGCAGACAAAAAAATAGAAATTATTCTTTTTATGTACAATGGTGAGGAACACTACCGGACTCACCAGATACAAACTGTCGTGTCTATCAACAACTAGAAATTGTTGTGTTTGTCATTGTAAATTTACCATGTCATGGAACAGTGCCGGACATGCCAACATTGTTCCGGAGGCAGAGAGGAAAACACAGACACAGCGTCATGACAGACACAACAATTTGCGCCGAATTGGGCGCTCACCACCCACTGAGTCGAGGGATTACGTTGGGTATTCGCTACCCAAGCAAGAAAGACAGAGAGAACGGTTTGAAGAGAAAGAAAACAGAAGCATCAAGCAGAAGTTGTTGTGATTTGAAATGACGTGTAAACTGAACTAGACACCATGGAGTGGCTGCGATTAGTAGGCTCCTGAAAATTATATGTCTCTTTTTCAAAAGAGACCTAGAAAAGAGAATGTATTCTGCAACTGTACTGGACACTATCTAAATACGTACCAGGTATCGTACAACGGTGCTCTACCGCAGATGTGTGCAGATGTATGCATTCAATTTTTTGATTTATTTTGGTTGGGTATACATCAGGCATCAGAAGATGGCGCGCTGCGAGGAATCAAGGCGGCCTACAATGCCTTTGACAGGTACAAGGAAACAAAAATAAGAATAGAAATAAATGAAAATAACTATAAACGTATGTACATTTACATGTATATATATGGATAGATATGTGCATGTAGATATATACATGTAGATATATACATAGATGTATATAGAAATATATCTATATGTGTATATATGTATGTATATATATATATATACAGATATATATCGATAGATACATACATGTAGATGTATACATATCGATATATACATATAGATATAAATTTGCATTTATATATATATATATATATACATACGCATATATATTTATGTATATTTATACACATATATATGTGTATATACATATATACATATATATGTGTATACATATATACATATATATACATACATTTCTACAGATACATAAATAACCTAAACCCTATTTCAAAGCCATACACTACGAATGTACACATTATACACCAATTCTACTTGCCTGTCTACTGATCTGTGTACCAATTATACACTACTTCTACTAACCTGTGTACACAGTTATACACTACGTCTATGAATGAACAGCCATGCACTACCATTGCTTATCATGAAATATTTCACGTGGTGGAAATATTTCACATGAGGCTGTCTAAACCTCATGAACAGTTACTAATCTAAACTCTAAACTGTGTGCACTACTAATACTAATCTGAACCCTGAGCATTGACGTGTACTACGCAGTATGCACTGCTGCTACTTATCTAAACCCTATATACAGACATGCACTATTAGTCTATACTATTCTACTTAATTTAAACCATCCACTACTGATGTACGTAACATTACAGAAGAGAGAGACAGAAAGACACACAAATACGTATGAGCCTACATACAAATCTCAATACAGCACTACTGAAGTGAACATTCAGGATTCATCTAATTTTACTACTGATGTATGCGCAATATTATGGAAGTTACCGAAGAGAGAGGAGAGAGGTGGGGGGCTGGGGTCGAGTACCATTTTCAAGAAATTTAATGAAACCTACGCCCCGTCGTAAATGGTACTTAACGACGGGGCGTAGGTGTCATTAGATGGTACTCGACCCCATCCCGCAATGTCTCCCCGTACATATTTTTGGGTCTCGACCCCAGCCCCCCACCTCTCAGAGAGAGAGACACCGTCACAAGTACGTACGAACCTAGATACAAATCTCAATACAACACTGCTCAAGTGAACATTCATGATCCGTCGAATTCTACTCGTGGATGTACACATACGTCACTCACCAATACAGTACTAATATGCACTCCTAAACCCTAAACCCTAAACCCTAAACTCACCAATACAGTACTAATCTACACACACAACATTACTCGCCAATACAGTACTAATATACACACATCTTTATATATACATATGTACACATGCACATATATTACAGCTTTTTGTGAATGTGGGTCCGCGAGGTTTTGTGATGTACACATACATTACTCAACTATACACTATACCGTACACACACATATTACGCCTACATTACTGAACAATGCACTGCTAACTTGCACAGACACATTGCGCATCTAAATCTTTATTCACGAACTCATATATACACATGCATATATGCATAAGTATACACGTTACAGCTTTTTGGGAGTGGGGCTCCCCGATGTTTCTTGATGTACGCATACCTCACTCAACGATAAAATTTGAATGTGCACAAACGAATTTTTCATCTAACCCTTTATTCACGAACCCATGTATGTATATATATATGCATATATATATATATATGCATGTACATATATATATGTACATATATATGTGACAGCTTTTTGGGAATGGGGCTTCCCGAGGCACCTTCAGAGCAGGAGGCCAAGGCTGCTAAGTTGGCTAAGGAGGATACACAGGTACGTGTGTATAACGTATACACATTTGTGTGTATAAATAAATACGCTACACGATGTACATATACATATATTATATGAATATACTCACGCAAGAGGAGCCCAAGGCTGGTAAGTTGGCTATGGGGGATGCACTGGTGCATATGTATATATATGTACACAATTTTGCGTGTATTGCGTGTATATAGATATATGTATACACAGTATTGATGTGCATTTATACAGTGGATATATATGCACAAGAGGAGTCCAAGGCTGGTACGATGGCGAGGGGGATACGCAGGTCCATATGTATATGTATGTGTGGGTTTGTGTGCACATAAACATACTATTTATAAGAGGAGGCCATATATATGTGCATATATATATATAAGGAGGATACGCAGGAATATATGTACATGAACGGGTTTGAGAGTGTGTACGTGAGTGTCTGTGTACAGAAACGTATTATTTATAAGAGGAGGCCATAGGAGGATACACAGATACACATGTATATATATGGGTGCGAGAATGTGTGTGTTGGTGTGTGTGTTGGTGTGTGTGTGTTCATAAACGTATTATTGATAAGAGGAGGCCATATATACATATGCAAATATATATTTAAGGAGGATACGCAGGTACATGCAGTGAGTTGAAGTGTCTTCGGTGATTGAGGGGATATGCGCCGCTCGTCTAGGAGTTTGGAGCCAAGAAGGAGACTAAACGCATACGTCTCTTTTGCGGATACATAGGTCTCTTTTGCGGATACATAGGCCTCTTTTGTCAGTGAGACGATATGTAAGTCTCTCTGCAAATGACTACATGTGTAGGGCTCTTTTGCGGATATACAGGGCTTTTTCAGATATTTAGCTATGTCTCACTTCGGGTGAACATTTGAATCAGGACGAGACTAAATATACAGGGCTCTTATGTGGATATGTAAGGCTCTTTGGCGGATATGTACGGCTCTTTGGCGGATATATAGGCTCTTTTGTGAATGTCACGATAGGTATGTCTCTCTGCAGGTGAACATTTGAATCAAGGACCAGACTACATATGCAGGGCTCTGTTGCAGACAAATAGGGCTGTATTTCAGATATACAGGGCTCTTTTGCGGATATATAGAGCTCTATTTCAGATATATAGGGCTCTTTTGCGGATATGTAGGCTCTTTGGTGAATGACACGATATGTATGTCTCTCTTCAGGTGAATCTGTCACCGCTCGACAAGGAGTTTTGGATCAAGGACGAGACTAAAGCGGGCCGTCTAGAGCAGACTGAGAAGGATGATATTCGCGCCAAATTCCTTGCTGCCAAGGTCCGTACATATGTGGCTCTTTTTTTCCTTTTCTTGCGGATATGCAGGGCTCTTTTTAACATAAGAAGAAAGTGGGTGCAGCTGGAGCGGGCAGAGAATGAATTTCGCGAAAAGTCTTTTGCATCTGTATGCATTGCTGCATGTTGCCTTGTGTTGAGTTGTTGCCTTGTGTTGAGTGGGGGTGCTGAAAGCAGATTGAGACAGACAGTATTCGCGCCAAGTCTCTTGCTTCTAATGTCGTGCTGGATACATAGGGCTCTGATGCGGATGTGTAGAAAAATCACACTACAGGGTGGCGAAGACCCATAAAATGCCTTGAGTTCAGATGGTTTTCCGCAAAAGAGCCACTACTTAAGGGCCCTTTCGTGGAAAATGACCTGTACAGATAAGGCATCCTATGGTTCGTGGCCACCCTGTATTATCAAGAGTCTTGGCACGAATGTCATTTTCCTCAAACTATTTTACGCGCCCCCTCTCAATACAGCGCAGCACACGGCAATGCATACAGATGCAATCGACTTGTCGCACACTATTAAGAGACTGGGCGCGAGGCGCAAGGGAGATAACACGAGATGACATAATACAGGGTGGCCACGAACCATAGGATGCCTTATGTGTACAGGTCATTTTCCACGAAAGGGCCCTATAATTAGTGGCTCTTTTGCGGAATGTTATCTCCCTTTTCCTCGGTCTGCTTTTGACATTCGCCTCGCGCCAAATCTCTGCCTAGTGTGCGACAAGTCTTCTGCATCTATAGGCGCGAGGCGAATGTCATTTCCATTTCCCTCGGTCTGCTTTTGACGTCCCCGTTCTGATGTATGAAAGACGCACATGTGTTGTGCAGTGTGTTGAATGGGGATGTCAAGAGCAGATCGAGGAAAAAATCACATTCGTGTGTATGCAAGACTCACAGCTGTTGTGCAGTGTGTTGACAAGTAGTGGGCGATAGTGTGCGACGCACGCTGTCAGGAGACTTGGGCGAATGTCGTTTTCCTCGATGTGCTCTTGACGCGCCCTTTCAACACACTGCACAATACTGCAACACGTGCAAACGCAAGAGGCTCTCGTGTAGATGTATAGAAGACTCGCATTTGTATGTGACTCACGTTCTTATGTGACTCGCATTCTTGTGTGATTTGCATTCTTATGTGTAGGTGTATACAAGACTCGCATTTGTATGTGGCTGGCATTCGTATGTGACTCGCATTCTTGTGTGATTTGACTTCTTATGTGACTCGCATTCTTGCGTGACTCGCATAGTATGTGACTCGCATTCTTATGTGACTCGCATTTTTGTGTGATTTGCATTTTTATGTGACTTCCATTTGTATGTGACTCGCATTCGTATGTGGCTCGCATTCTTGTGTGATTTGCATTCTTACGTGACATGCATTTTTTATGTGACTCGCATTCTCATGTGACTCGCATGCTTGTGTGGATTGCATTTTTGTGTGACTCGCATTCTTATGTGATTTGCATTTTTGTGTGACTCGCATTCTTATGTGACTTGCATTGGTATGTGACTCGCATTCTCATGTGACTCGCATTCCTGTGTGAATTACATTCTTATCTCACTCGCATTCGTGTATGACTTGCATTCTTACGTGACCCGCATTTTTATGTGACCTGCATTGTTATGTCACTCGCATTCTTTTGTATATGACTGTTTCCTCTAAAAACGCTCCCCCCCCCCAATCCACCAAATCCAGAAACTCAATTTCTTCAGTACAAATTCAAACTAAATCAAATTCTCACTTTAAATTTGTACCGCGAGATTCCGAGGCATCAGAGTTTCGATTTGGGGTGTCGCAATTTCAGAGGAAACTGTCATAACGGACTCACATTCTTATGTATAAAAGACTCACATTCGCAGGTGCTCTTTTCCGGATATATAGTTGTATAGAAGACCCACATTCTTACATAGGGCTCTTTTTCGGATATATCGATGTATACAAGTTTCGCATTCTTCATTCTTACAAAGGGCTCTTTTTGGATATAGTGATGTATTCAAGACTCACATTCTTGGGTGTTTTTTTTCGGATCTATAGATAGATGTACAAAGACTCATGTCCTACATAGGGCTCTTTTTCGGATATATCGATGTATAGGGGACTCACATTCGTATGCGGATGATGATGTATAGAAGACTCACTCGTCACCCATGGATGTACTCACACATGGATGTATAAAATACTCACACAGGGGGCTACACCACCCTTTTTATCCTCCCGTGCCGCCTGCCAAATGCGGATGCATGTATAGAATACTCCCACAATACTCACTCATGTGCGTTTGGCAGGCGGCACGGGAGGTTAAAAAGGGTGGTGCAGCCCTCGCCTCCTCCTCCTCCTCCTCCTCCGAGCCTGTATCCGTTGGCGCCAAGGATTCTGCTGACGAACTTGACGTTTAAATGTTGGATTCTGTGGGGTGTCTGTGGACGTTTCTGTGGAGTGAAAAAAGACTCATCTGTGGGGTTGAGAAGATACCTATCTGTGTGGGTGAAAAGTGACAGATAAGAGAGACGTCAAGATGAATACGTGCGCATAGAAATCTACGGGAGTCTGCTGATATATATAAATATATATATATATGTGTGTGTGTAAATATGCATTTATATATACTTATTTATTGCTGACGAACTGGACGTTTTCATGTTGGATTCTGTGGGGTTGGTCTCTCAGGGATTGGCTGGGAATGTGGGTGTTTTTGAACGTGTGATGCTGCACGTAGATGGTGCTTGGCACATATCAATGAGGCGTGTCGCTGGTTTTGGCAACATGTGTATAAACATGTATATATTTATACATATTATACATATATATTTATGTACATATACACATATATACATACATACATATACAAATTTATATATATATATATATATACACACATATTGTATATATACATACATATATATATAAACACTCGTCGCCCTCCTTCCTGAGAGACTGGGCGTACAAGAGGGGCGGAGAGAAAGAAGGAGCTTCCAATTCTCCAGGAGACAATCATTTATATGAACAAGGGAACAGTATGCGAGAGAGAGAGCGAGACAGAAGGAGTAAAGAAAAGGCATCCTCAAATGAAGTCAAACTGCGTGATGTATTTGTGTGCAGGCTGTGTGTTATAATAAGGTTGAGCACACGGTTGCAGTCACCTCGAATACAGAACATGTAAAAGGAGAAAATGTTGCTTTTATTGAAATAGGAGAACCTGTTCTCCGCATAGAAATGCACGTGTGTGCGCGTGTGTGCAAACACGTGCATATGTTGGTGTATATCTCAAAAGGACAACATATATTCTCCAGATTGTAAAAGGACTTGGAGAACACATTCTCCTTGTGACAACACACATGTTTATGCGTGCGTGCATTCACACATGTAAATGCAGATTGCAAGGCACCGGAAAGGAAAAAAAAATAATTCATACCGAGGGAAACAAAGAACAGGGCGAACGCACACACACACATCTATATGCCTACTAGTACATACCAACATACATGATCATAATCCCACAAAACCAACATACTCCAATAGACAGACCTACAAACTAATGTGTTAAAGCAACAAACTCAGGCCAACCACTATCATTTGCAATGGAAATGTGAAATAAGATCGTGTTTGTATGTCACATGTGTAAGCCTCCTGTAGAAGGCAGGGCTGTAGTGCCACTCCGAAGACACACCATTGTGGTGTGTGTGTGTGTGTGTGTGTGTGCCACAATGGAAGGTTTGCAGTACACTAAAATGGAGCTGTACGCTCATCAAGGCACTAGCCATGTACATTCAAGTTCCCGCCTTCATCAGTGTTCATTCCGGGAGGTCCATAGAAGCAGGAACCCGGCGGTGCAGCAGGAAAGCATAAGTCTCCTGTGCGATGCGCTTCAACGCCCAGGGTGTGTTTGTGTGTGTCTGTCTGTCTGTCTGTCATTCTGTGTGTAGCGGGGCTCAGGTTCTCGAATTCTGCCTCAGGCAACTGTGGAACTTGCATGTGTCTGTAGGTCTCTTTTCAGTGTACAAAATTCTCTTTTGACTCACATATCTTTGGGGTGGGCTTTGCGATTGGCTCCAGCGCCCAGTCCTGCGTTTGTTGGGATTGTAGGAGTGGGCTGTTTGTTCTCGCTGCTCTTGTGTGTGTGTGTGTGTGTGTGTGTGTGTCATGCGTATTTGGATACTCGAGTGTATGAAAACTGTAGTTGACTTGGTTTTCCGGAACGGAAAATATTTGTTTCTTAAATGTTCAACGGTTGTCCGGGTATAATCAATTTTTGTCTGATTGGTTGCCAGTGGAAAATCTCGACAACCACAAAAACCAAAACGTGCCAAGCGTGTGTGCTGGCGCGCGCAGGAATAGGCACAAGAAAAAGCCTAGACGAGCCGTGGGCCAACTCGTGGAAAAAAAAGTCGATCCCCCCAATCAAATTGTGAAAAAATGTCATTTTTGAACTTTCAAAAATAAAAGTATTACTCTAGGAAGGAAAGAGGGGAAAGAAGCTGTTGGATTATTACGATTGAATCTCAATAATAATCCATCTCTCTTATCTTTGAATACCAGAGTTCCATATCTGATCGAATCCGAGTCTCAAAAATGCCCAGTTTCTTACACAGTCATGGCAAGTGTCCTCTTTGGTCACCTCACGATGAATCAACTAGGTTTGATCACTCCTGAAAACTTGTGTCCCCAAAAATTTTGCTTTTGTCAATTCTTTAATCTCAAAACTGGAACTGACGCTCTGATTTCTGACTACCATCCGTTCCTGGTTTTGGGACTCAAAAAATTGTCCAGAAAAATGTCGTGGAAAAAATAACAGTTTGTTTGGTGTTTACTTCACAGATGATATATATTGAGAGGAATGGGGTATTTTTGAGATTCGAGCAATCAATTGCTGCACGATAATTTCATACTGTGTGGGTGTTGTCTTCCCCCACTCCTCATGCCCCCCCTCAACAGCACCCCCACGTACACCTATCCTCCTACGCCTGTTGAACCCTCCTCTTCCTCTTTACCACCCAATTTCTCCTCCCCACCAACCCCACCCACTCTACTCCTAGGGTAACTTTGAAGAAACACAGAGCGAAGCGAAAAGGTAAGAGACACAGAGCGCAGCGAGTACAACATCTATTCGTCTTGCCCGATTCCCTCCCGGGCCCCCGGGCCCACCCCACCTTCTCACAACAATTGGAACAATCCAGGTTGTGAAGATAACTGTTCCGCGAAAGAGAAATATTTTTGTACTGCAAAAACCTCGTTTGTAGATTTCTTGTATTTTTTACTAGATCTCAGAAGTCGGAAAAGAGTTATCAGAAAGAAGAATTACTTTCTACGTTACTTTGACGGATTCAAGTAGCAGTAGACCAGCTGTTCTTCGAAATCTATGTATATATGTATGTGTGCGTGTATATGAATACTTTGAATACATGCATCATACACGCATGTATGTCATGTATGAATGTCGTGAACGTTTGTATATATGCATGCGTATATGTTTGCATTTGCTGATGTATGCACCCATGCATATATGTATGTTTGTATGTGTGTACAGATATACCCTGAATGCATGAATTTACATGGATGTATGTCATGTGCAAATGTCGTGTACGTATGTATGTACGCATGATAGCATGTATGTATTTACTGATGTATAAATCAGGTCATACTGTGGGAGTATAGTATTACCTCCCACAAGATATATTGATGTTCAACATCTTTCTG
>Ga0209491_10010832_pt1 | contig 10856 bp, 10 predicted proteins | sample BON02_FD_187213 | JGI IMG/M metagenome (GOLD analysis project Ga0209491, IMG submission 187213) | Freshwater microbial communities from Lake Bonney liftoff mats and glacier meltwater in Antarctica - BON-02 (SPAdes) (version 2) | ecosystem: Environmental > Aquatic > Freshwater > Ice > Glacier...
GGCGGTGACATTTCTTGCTTCAGTTTCGACCCAATTAAGAATCTAACCTCTGGTGAAGGCGGCTGCATCGTTTCTGACGACGCTGAATTCATGGATCGCGTGAGAGACGCGCGCCTGCTGGGTGTCAAGGGTGATTCAAAGGCACGCAACAGCGAGCGTCGTCTCTATGAGTTTGAGGTCGAGACCCAGGGCTGGCGGTATCACATGAGCAATATCAACGCCGCAATTGGAAAAGCTCAGTTCGCTGTGTTCCCTGAGCGTGCTGCCTTACGCCAAGAGTTAGCACGGACGTACAACGAGGTCTTCCAATCGGTACCCGAGGTTCAAGTGTTGCCATATGAATACAACGATGTTGTGCCGCATATTTATGTCGTTCGCTTCCCAAGCACTGAGGTCCGTGACGATGTGAAGGCGCGTCTGCTTTCAGACATAAATGTCGAGACAGCCCTCCACTGGTATCCAAATCACTATCTCGCACGATACCGGGACGAATCGGGAACGTTGAGAGTGACAGAAGATGCCTTTGGTCGAATGCTGACACTGCCACTTCACACCAAGCTGTCGGTTGACCAAGTTCGAACTATTGCTCAGCATGTTGCCGCACTGGTTGGTTGACGGGAATTAGTTGCGTGACGGACACTGGACCGACCCCTCTGGTTTCGGTGATCATGAATGGCTACTACTCCGGGGAGTTTCTTGCCGAGGCGATAGCTAGCGTGCTAGCGCAAACGTATTCCAACTGGGAAATCATCCTGTGGGAGAACGAGTCGTCTGACGGTACCCGTGAGATCGCAGAGTCTTTAAATGATCCTAGGATCCGCTATTTCTTTGCCCCCGACAAGGTCTCCCTATATGAGTCGCGAATGAACGCCTTTAAAAAAGCTCGAGGAGAGTTTGTTGCCTTCCTTGATTGCGATGATCTTTGGATGCCTGAGAAGTTAGATTCGCAAGTTGCCGTTTTTGCCGATCCGAATTGTGTTGTTTCATGCTCGGATTACATTGTTATGCGCAAGGAAAGTGGCGATAAGAGCGGTCGGACCTCAATGACCCGCTACAACACCTACCGAGTAGCCACTGCGAGCGCCTACGCAGTCGCCAATGACTATCGCGTTGGCATGTCATCGGTGATGGTGCGCCATGCAACCGCTCAAGCTGTCTGGCCACTCACTCCTCCCGATTACTCAATCATCGAGGACTTCGACATGGTGCTCAGGCTGGTGGCCGCAGGCGCATTAGTCCCGCTGACTGAGCCCCATATGGTCTATCGGTGGCATGGAAATAATTTCAGTCTGAGGCTCGACATTGAGATGGCCGAATTGCAAGACTGGATTGAACACATGGAGGCGTTCGATATGTCTCTCGACGAGGAGAACATTATTCGCATTCACATCGAAACTAGGCTTCTCACAATGAAGTGTCGTCAAGCGCGAATCAGGGGCGACCGAATTGCTACGTGGGTAGCCAGTCGACAACTTCCTTTCAGCCTAGTCAAAGTCAAGTTTCTTGCCAGTCTTGTCATACCCACGAGCCTTCTCCGAAAGCTAATTCATGCCTAGCGATCGAGGGTTTGCTGAATTCAGGTATTTTTGGCCCGATGGGTTAAGGGAGTTAGTCCGGTGCTTCGAGTTATTCGTGAGCAAGTGATGCACACTGAAGCACGTAGGGATCTCACGAAAAGCCCGGCGTAGCTGTTGCAGACAACCACGGTTGCAATGTGCCAGCGCCGTCATGCTCCTAAATCTAGATTTGCGGTCGGCTCGGCCGGGGAACGTTAATACTTACTTAGATTGCACTGTCGAAACAGAATCAGGAAACTAGTGACAGGTTAACAAATTGAAGTCGCCCGGAAACTGCAGGCCCAGGGCGACTTTGGCCAGATCGTGCTGTAGTGGCGTCCATTTTTGGGTTGGACGACGGACCATTTGTTGGCCCTTGTGGCGCATCCGTAGGTGGGTGAGGGAACCTGAACGCAGCGCACGCCGTGCCCCTCTCAGGGTTTTGATTGTCAAAAGGCTGGAATCGAAGTACAGACGAACAGCGTGCGTTTAGAAAGGGTATGGGCTAAATTACTGGGTTTGGGGAAGGCGGTCATTCACTCTAAATTCATAGGGTTTATCCCGATGAACGCGCGACGTAATACGACAAGGCTAAGGACTTGGCAAAGGTGGTCGCACGGCGCGTGAGATATATTCAAGGTGAATTAATCAATCTTCAACGGTCGAGAGCCTAATTGATTCGCGCTACGTAAGTTTGGCGGAGCGGGAAAAAATCCGTGATCATAAATCCGGGTTAACAATACGTGGCATTGCAGGGGTCATCGGCCGTGTTCCGTCAACGATCACCTGAAAACTAACTCGTCGTGCATCTTCCGATTTTGGCTCTATGCCAAATTCCGCCTACCGTGCATCCGTATGACGTAGGGAATACCCCCACGCCGATGAAACTCGTTGAAAACGCACGCCTTCGGGACTACGTGCATCACCGACTGGTCAAGAAATGGTCCCCTCAACAGATTAGTCACCGACTGATCGCAGACCTCCCTCATGAGAGACAGGCCCGTGAGCACGAAAACGATTTATCAAGCAGTTTACGTGCATGCTCGTGGGGAACTTACATGTGAGTTTGCCGGCGGGCTGCGGTAAGGCGATTAGCGATTTGCACTCTGGTTGAACGAAAGAGCAGGCTCACGATGCTGGTCCACTTGACTTAAGACGTGAGATACCGTCATAAAAAAACTCCCAAAAAGGTTGCTCCCTCGCTGGTTTGGGGCAATTGCGATGAAAAACGCTCTCGTTGATTACATGAGCGCACAGCGAGAGCACCTGCGAAAATATTTGACTTGGATCGTGGCAAAGAATTCTCCGCTCATGCCGAATTCCCCATCAAGACCGGGATCGCAATGTTCTGCGCTGAATCCCAGGTACCGTGGCAACGTGGGATAAACGGAAACACGAACGGGTTACTGGAGTGGTCCCCGAAAGTTGGACTTGATAATTGAACACTAGGCGACGGCGTTTGTTTGTGCGCGGTATTCGTAACGAAATGGGGACTGTGCGCACCATGGGATCCGCCGATCGCGATTACGATCACGAGAGCGCTGAATCGTTTTGAAGTATTTTCAAGCACGAGTTCTATTACCGGCATGATCTCTCACCAGCCTTAAGGAATTCAGGGCTGGCGTTGATGTATTCATGCACCGTTACAACACCACACTGACAACAACCACACGCAGGCATTTCAAGATTGGAACGCACCACCACCCTACGAGTTCCAGTTCAACCAAACTCGGGTCAACCCCAGGTACCACAGGGTTCACATTAGGCAAGCGCCGCACGCATTCAACGTTCGTCCGGGGCAAGACGCTCAAAACCCACACTAGTATCCCTATGATTCTCGTATGAGAGGACTTCTGCATCGCATTATTACTTCGCTTAGAATGAGGGGATTAGTCGATAGCATCCGAAGCGCCTGCCACCTCGTTATATATCGGCTCAGCTTTCTTTCGAATCCTGGGCGCGAGGCGGTTTTCACGCACATTTATAGGCAGAACAAGTGGGGTTCTAGCGAAAGTGTTAGTGGAGCTGGATCGACTCTTAAATATACAGATCATCTCAGGACAAGGCTGCCCAAAATATTGGCTGAATATTCCGTTGAGACGCTTTTCGATGCTCCATGTGGCGACTTTCTCTGGATGCGTTCGGTGGTTCAAGGCGGGAACTTTTGCTACATTGGTGGCGACATTGTTGAACCACTCGTAGAGACAAACTCCTCTCGCTATGGCAACGATCGAATAACTTTCAGACGCCTTGACTTGGTCACGGATCCCTTCCCGCCAGCTGAATTGATGATCTGCCGTGACTGCCTTTTTCACTTGTCTAACGACGACATCTGGTCAACTCTTGGCAATTTCGTCGAGTCGAGAATCCCGTACCTCCTTACGACAACTCATATCAATGAGAGTGGATTTGCTAACACTGACATCAACTCCGGCGAATTTCGGCTGCTTGACTTGTTCTCCCCGCCGTTCTCCTTCCCCGGTGATCCACTTGAAAGGATTAACGATTGGATTTCTCCGCACCCACCACGCGAGATGTGCTTGTGGTCCCACGATCAAGTCGAAAAGGCCTACAAAAAAAGAAAGTGACTTACCAACTCGCTCACGGAGATCACGAGTCCTTGTACGTTTAGATGTAATCCCCCCCTGGCCTGACGCTCCCGAAGCCGTTGTCGTGAACCGGCGCTGAGTTAGATCAGGGAAATTTATATTCTCTGGTGAGGTCACCGTGATTCGGGCGCTTTTCCCTTGTCCTACGCCCAGAACTACTGCTTTTTGCATCCGCCACAGTTGGATTTTTATGGCTGAATGTTGCCAACTTTACAGATCAATAATCAGCTCTGATGGCTTTGGCGGATGCTGGGCGTTGTCCGAGGCCCGGAAGCTACCACAAACAATAAACCCGCAGGCCACGCGACCGCGAGTGACATAGATCAGATCGACCCCAAACTGATCTGTATATGAATAAAGATTCGGGATCAGGCATGCAAAGGTCGCATCCAGGCACCGGTCTTGAAAAACGCTAAGTGTCGGGTCCAGGAACCCATTCGGTCGGCGTTGTAAGGCATTCTCGCGCTTCAAAAGCTGGGCCTTGTCCTGCTATTTTACTGTCAGCAAATGAGATCCAAGGTTGGCGCAAACCTGCCCATACTCGGCATTCGTGGGCCGTGGAGAGAATGAAATTCCTCACTCGGATACTCGTATTAGGTGGTTGGTAATCAACGGGAGCGGAGGCAAGAACTCGATCCTAGACAGCGAACCGTATCCCGTCGATCAGACTTGCCGGGCGCAGATCAGTGGTAATGATCAACCCGGCGTCCAACGCCTCAGGTCGCTCAATTGATGACCGTAATGTCACCGCGGGGAATCCTAGGATGGACGCTTCCTCGCTAATGGTTCCGCTGTCGGACACGACGCAAACAGCCCTAGCCTGCAGGTGACAGTAGTCAAAGAAGCCAAATGGCTTGTGGAATTGCACTCCGGGGATTGCGTGGGCACCGCGCGAATCTAGTTTCTGCTCCGCTCCGGAATGAGTGGACGCCAAGACGGGAAGACTCCATTCTCGGGCTATCGCTTTCAGCCAAGTCAAAAGGGCGTTCAGACGTTCGGGCTATCAACATTCTCTTGTAGGCGCGCGCTTACAATGTGGTGCTTCAGGACTTAATTAACCCCTGTCCCACGTAATGGTTAACCCTTGATGGGGTTTTCTTCCAACACGCTCCCGCCGCAGGCCGCTGCCACCATAAGGCCTCGAAGGGAATGATTTCTAGAAGCATTGTGATGAGTTCCTGATTCGCAGTGAACTCATTTCACACTCAACCCATGAAATCCATTGCCAAGAAAAACGTTGCGGTGTATATTTTTCTGGATTTTCTGGAGCTCTGGCTAGCAAGTGATCAACCTACCCGCGCGAGTTCACGAGAAACCGTCGCCTTCAACTACAAAAGCTGGACAAATTCACGGTCAGGCCAGCACATCAGACTCTGAGACGGGAATGCGGGACTGCCCCTAAAAAGTGACTGTTTTTATGTGAGTTGCGACGGAGTAAGATGAAAGACTATCAATATGACCGGTCAGTATCCGACCTCTTTTCGATTTCATATTTCCGCGGACCTATGAAGGGGGTCCTAGCATAGGCTTCAACAATGAATCCGGGATTGAATGAGGATAGCTTTTTGGAAGGTCTGCGGGTTCTGCTAGTTGCACAATATGGTCACATGGGCGGAACCAGAACGTATTTCAAGCAACTGGTCCAATTTTACCTACAGCAGGGCGCCCAAATCGCAGTTATTCGTCTAGGTCCCAAAAATGATCGCGACATGGATGAATATCTTGGTGCGAAGAGCATCTCACAAATTGACTTTTCATCTTACACCGAAGCACCGAAGACTCATTGGTTTCCTATCCAGAGTCGCTCGGCCATCAATCGGGAAATTCAAAGAGAAACTGAAATCTTTCGAACTATCTCGAAGCAGTATGAGAGTGATCTCTTGGTGGCCTCAATAGGAAACCCCGGAAGTCTCTTAGGTGCACTGAACGCCGTAGAGCGCAGTATCTATATCGTCCATACTTATCCTCACGGAATTCGTTCCTTCTTATCAAGCAGACAACGTATGCCTAAAGCGATTCCTGAAACCGCAAGTCTCGTGACAGTGTCAGATTACGCACGCCGTCGACTTCTCAAAGCCTGGCGTCTTCATGAGCGCAAAAGAGGTGTATCGGTTCTCTATAGCACTGCGGGTTCGCTGACTTCTGAGCCTTCCTGTGTGGGCACAAGCCATATGGTACTCACGTCAGGCCATGTCGAAGATTACAAGGATCCACTTGGCTGGATTGAAATTGCGGCAACCGTTACTTCGCAACCCGGCCTTGAAGAAACACGATTTGTTTGGGTAGGTGACGGGTCCTTACTTTCTAAATGCCGGCGCTTAGCGAGGCAACGTGGCCTCGAAAACCAAGTTGAATTCGTCGGCCTCAAATCGGATCTTCAGGTCTACTATGAAGATTGTTCTGTCTACTTTCAGCCGAGTCGGGTAGAAAGTCTCGGACTTTCAGTACTAGATGCCGCTCGGCATGGGATCCCCGCAGTTGTCACAGATATCGGAGGACTGCCCGAAATCGTTGAATCAGGAACAACTGGTTTTGTTTATCCGGCAGGGAAGCAGCTTTCGGCGGCGCATTTGATCTCTTCCCTATTAAATGACTCTGATGAACGCGAGCGCATGGGATTTCAAGCGCGTAGAAAGTACGTCGATCAATTTTCCCCTGAGTCTTGGGCAGCTGGCTTATTGGATCTCCATCTGGATCAGATCCGACCTTTCTAAACAGCCTATAGCAATGCTAATGGCAGGTCCGATCCTTGAAGGATGTTGTTATGTCTGGTCGTCGGAAGTTTTCGGCTGAGTTCAAAGTTGAGGATGCTCACCGGGTGATCGATTCTGGTCGTTTGGTTTCTGAAGTGGCTCGCGAGTTAACTATTGGTGAAGTGTCTTTAGGTCGATGGGTGCGTGATGAGCGTTCCCGGATGCAAGCTGCGAAGGGAACAGAATTGGAACCATTAACCGGTGCTGAGCGGGCGTAATTATTGCGCTTGCGTAAGCAGGTCTATGAACTAGAACGCGATAACGAGTTCTTGGGAAAAGTAAGCGCGAACTTTGCCGCGAATCCACCAAAGCGGAACGATTCGCGGTGATGGCGGCGGAGTGCGCTAACTTTGAAATCACGCGCATGGCACGACTGCTGGTAGTTTCTCGAGCAGGGTTTTACCGGTGGAAAGCGAATTCGCAGCGCGAAGAATTAACCGAGTGTGGACTCCACAATGCTGATCTCCGCGAACGCTTTCTGGCCTTTCATCAGGCATCCGATGGGACCTACGGGGCTCCCAGGATCACCGCGAACTTGCACGCCCAAGGCGTGAAAGTGACGGAGAATAAGATCGCAAAAGTGATGCAGGAGCTAGGAATAGCAGGCATAAGCCCTCAGGCTTTTATGGTGAAAACCACGATCGCTGATCACGAAGAAGTCTTCCCACCAGACTTAGTCAACCGCAAGTTTGATCAAGGTCGGCTCAACGCCGTTTGGACCTCGGACATCACCTACCTTCATTTCGGAACCGGTCCTGCCTACTGTTGCTCGATCCGTGATGAACATTCCGGTAAAGTCGTTGGCTACGCAGTTGAAGATGGCTTTCGTTATGAGGGCATGTCACAGACACGGAATTATTTTTCATGTTGGCTGAGGATCTCAATTTACGAGCAAGGGTGTCATCACCCAATGTGGAACTATGGAATTATCAGGTCAATGGGAGCAACCGGTTGCGCATACGATCATGCCGGCGCGGAATCCTTCTGGAGTATTTTCATCCACAAGTTCTACTACCGGCACGCCTTCGCCAGCTTAGAAGAATTACGTGCCGGCGTGGACGCTTTCATGCACCGCTACAACACGACTCGTAGTTCTATAGGGGTCCCAATTGTGTGGTGGACCGTTGCATTGGGCGACACGCAGTCCCTTGGTGCAACGCATCCTTAGGGTGTAGTGCACGTGGTACACCGTGGCTTCGAAGTAGTCAGTTTTCTTCAACGATGAGCATGCGAAGCGTCGTGCTGTGTTTGCGCCCAGACATCTCGTACAAGAATGCAGCCCACAAGCATGACCTGTCACGGCTTACCAAAGCGAAAGCCAAAGCCAATGCCAAAGCCAATGCCAAAGCCAGCAATGAGTTCCACAGCGATTTTCCGGAACCCGCGTCCGGCCAGACAGGGAGGCGCGCATCTTTCCCATCACATGCAGCAACTCGAGCGGCTTTTATCAAATGCGCCCGACGAAAATTCCCAGCGCAACAATGCGATCAGCGCACCTCAATATTTTGATGACTTGCTGCAGTGAATCACCCAGTTCGAACAGCAGGCCCATACTCTGCGGCTACAACTGGAGGGGAAAGTCCAAAACCTAGCAGCAGCTTGTTCAGCGAATGGAGAACTGATTCCACAGCACAACACCACATCATGAGCCTGGATTGAGGTAACGTGCACCACACCAGTCGCGCACGTCAAACAATACTTTCCCCCACCCGCAACTGCGCAAAAGCCCTAAACTCGGCCCCAGAAACCCTAGCGACCCCCATAGAACCGTTGGTATTCCAAGATCGACTACATGACACCACTTGCCGACGAGTTACAGTTCAACAAGAAAGCGGCACAAGCCGCGTAAACCCGTGTCTACAAAACGGGGGGAACCTCATTACTTATGCCAATCAATTTTTTTCTACTAAGTAAGGTGAAGGTATGCTTATTCACTTTGATGCGCAGACTTTTCTGCGTCAGAAGTCAGGCGGTGTCTCCAGGCTTTTCTCTGACCTCATCAATTTTTTTGATACAAATAAAGAACTAGACATCCAGACCCAAGTTGGTTTCCAAACAACTCATAACGAGTATGCATTCAAAATGTTGGAATCCCACGGCCTTCGATTGGCGGATAAAAGAATTCCGCGGCATGTACTCTATGCGAGGCAATTGTTCCAGCGAACAATCCGCTCAGAAGGCGTCGACCTGATACATCACACCTACTACGACAAGCGATTCCTTTCTCAATCCAACGATGTCAAGCGAGTAGTAACGATTTATGACATGATCCCCGAACTCCTTCGTGGTCAGATACACAGGAGAGTGACCCACCTTGACAAACGTGATTTCGTCGAAAAAGCAGATTCAATTATCTGCATCAGTGCGTCAACCAAAAATGATCTGCTTCAGACTTACGAGGGAATCCAAGTCCCGATCACTGTCATTCCACTTGCAGTGAATTCACGTTTCATGCCAGGAATTCCAAAGATGGTAGAAACACCGAGTGACTATCTCCTTTACGTTGGTGCACGCGAAAACTACAAGGATTTCGATGTATTGCTAAAAGCACTATTCGTTATTCGAAATCGAGGGAACGAAATACCGTTAGTGGCAGTGGGGCGTAAACCAACTCGCATGGAGATCTCAACGATCAGAAAACTTGGTCTCGAGGATCTGATCCTTTTCCCTTCGGTCTCCGACTTTCAATTACCCAGCCTCTATTCAAATGCTCGAGCATTGGTGCAATCTTCCCGATACGAAGGGTTCGGGCTCACGCCACTGGAGGCTATGGCCTCAGGAATAGCCGCTATTGCCGCTAACTCATCTTCAATGCCTGAGGTGGGTGGTGAAGTTGTTCAGTACTTTGAGCCAGGTGACGCTGAAGATCTGGCACACCAGATTTCTAGAGTATTGGGTGACACTGAACTCCGGCGCTCATTGGGTAACCTTGGTTTAGAGAGAGCCGCTACGTTCTCGCTCAAAAGAATGGCGACGGCAACCGCCGAGGTCTACCGTGAATTGGGAGGTGGTCGTGAAAGCTAGGAATCTGGTTAGAGTAAACAATCCATTGCGCGCATGGCCTAGACGCCTCTATTACGGACTCAAGAATCGGCCTGACGTCCAGATCAAAAGGCTCGAACGTCGCATTGAAGTACTTGAAAGCTGCTTGGTCAGTTCCGCAGGACAAGTTGACGGATGGCGGAAATCCATTCCCTGCTGCAACCTTGGAAGGTCTTGGATCTGACCCTCACGAGATTCGGAGCGATCGACGACGGTGGGTACCTTCTTCCTATCAAATTTGTAGGTTCAGCAAAGGGTGCTGTTTCAATTGGAATAGGCACCGAAATCAGCGCGGATCGTGAGCTAGTCAGCCGTGGTGTTCCGGTCCACGCGTGGGATCACACGGTTACCGAATTACCAGAAAAGGGAACCGGGGTATTTTTCCACTCCCTTGGATTAGGTGAAGATCCACTCAATGATTTGCTCGCGCCACTGAGCGAAATAGTGAATTTATCTTTCGGATCAAGATTAGACGACTTAATTCTGATGCTCGATTGCGAAGGTGCGGAATGGGAAAGTCTGATGCCTTCCAACCTTGAAACACTGAAACGGTTTTCAATAATCTCAGTTGAACTGCACTTCCTTGGAAATGCACTGGTGAATTCTGGACCCTACCTCGAATCGCTGCTATTTATGAACGAATGCTTCCTGGCTGCCTCGGCGAGTAGTAACAATTACTCAGCCACTTGGAGTGTCGAAGGAATTACGCTCCCTGACTACATCGAGATCACATGGGTAAGCCGGAAGCATCTGACTGAGAGCGAAATTTCAGGAGCATTTAAAGGCGCCATCACGGGTAACAGGAATTGCCCTGACATCGAACCCCTAGGTGATTTCTAGCAACTGGCTCCTGCCTGGGCGTTGGGGTTGACTCTCGGATGCATCGTTAAGAATTG